>ERZ941706.190-NODE-190-length-21928-cov-4.875554_pt1 | contig 21928 bp, 21 predicted proteins | sample MGYA00521232_ERZ941706 | MGnify/ENA primary metagenome ERZ941706 (study PRJEB32759, sample SAMN07749893) | skin metagenome | biome: transportation; feature: city; material: polyester macromolecule | host: Homo sapiens | place: Hong Kong:ER line | collected...
TGGTTCCATCAGGGCCACCGCGGCTCCCGAACCGGCGCTTCCCAATGTGCTACGGTGGCGACATAGGGGTCGCTGACCAGCTTGCCCGCGATGAACGTCGTCAGCAGCGTCATGATGGTCAGTACCCCGGCCGCGACCACATAGCGCGAGACGTTCGCCGGATCGTCCAGTGCGGCGAGATACGTCGTCACCATGCCGCCTGCGGTCAGCATGCCGAGCAGGACGAGCAGAATCTTGAATTTCAGTCGGATGGGTGCGTTCTTCTCAAACCAGTTGAGCATCGTCGGTGACCTTTCTGTTATACCGTCGAGCTGAAGCGGCTCCCCCTCCGGGCCACCCGTGCTTCTCGGGGTCGGGTTCACCTTGGCGCAAAAGGGTGAAGGCGGAGTAAACTACGTCCGAGAGGGGACTAATCCGCTTTGGTGTATGTGCTCAATATGGCGGAGCGATCGGTGAGACGGAGAGGATCGGGATGAGCTGTTACGCACTGGGGAGTGTCGCACCGGACATCGCGGAGGATGTCTATGTCGCGCCCGGCGCGCGGGTGATCGGGCGGGTGACGCTGGGGCCGCGCGCGTCGGTGTGGTTCAACGCGGTGCTGCGTGGCGACAACGATCCGATCATAATCGGCGCCGACAGCAACGTGCAGGACGGCGCGATGGTGCACGCCGATCCGGGCGTGCCGACGACGATCGGCCGCGGTGTGACGATTGGCCATCATGCCATCGTCCATGGCGCCACCGTCGGCGACAACAGCCTGATCGGCATGGGCGCGACCTTGCTCAACCGCGCGGTGATCGGTGCCGATTCGCTGGTCGGCGCGGGCGCGCTGGTGACCGAGGGGAAGAGCTTCCCGCCCGGATCGTTGATCGTCGGCAGCCCGGCACGGGTGCTGCGGCCGCTGACCGAGACGGAGATCGCCGGCCTGCGGCTGTCGGCGGCGACCTATGTCGCCAATGCCGAACGGTATCGGGCGGAGCTGACGGCGCTCTAGAGCGGTTTCCGACCAGGTTGTACCATCGTCATCGCCCTGCGGGCGACCGCTTGCGCGGCGGGCCGCTTTGGATCCGGGGCGGCGTTGCTCGTCGGTTACGATGCCTGAGCATCGCTCCCTCCTCCCGCCTTGCCCCGGACCGAAATCGACTCCGTGCCAATGATCCAACCTGATCGGAAACCGCTCTAGGCGACGCGTGCCGAGGCGTCGGCGACGAAACGCGCGCAGCCGTCAGGCGCGGTGACCGGGATCATGTGGCCGCCTTCGATCACCTCGATTCGCGCGCCGGGGATGATGCCGGCGGTGTGATGACCGTGCAGATCGGGACCGAGCACCTGGTCCTCGCGCGCGAACAGGATCGCGGTGGGCACGGCGAGGTCCGGGTAGCGCGCCGCGATACCGGCCATGTCGCCCGCCGCATGGCCGAGGTCGGCGGCAGCGGCGGCGATGGCGGCGGGTCTGGCTGAGAGCGCACCGCCGCCGCGCGTCGGGAAGTCGGCTGGCGGTGCTTCGGGCGCGAACACCGCGGCGAGCGTCCGCTCTGCGGTGAAGCGGCTCATGGGTGTGGCGATCGTGCTCGCCATCAGCCGGCGCAGCGACGGCGGGATCGCGGCCAGTCCCTTGAACGCTTCGGGTACCCGCTCCTGCGGCTGGGTGAGCGGGCAGAGCAGCGCGAGGCCGCGGACGAGATCGGGCCGGTCGAGCGCGAGCGCCAGCGCGATCGCGCCGCCCAGGGAATGGCCGACGACGAGGGGGCGCTCCAGCCCCAGCGCTTCGATGAAGCGCGCGACGATCGCCGCCTGTTCGACGATGCCGGGCTCGCTGCCTTCGTCCGCGGTCGAATAGCCCGAGCCGGGGCGATCGACGAGCAGGACGCGATGGTCCTTGGCTAGCTGATCGAGCATGCCATAGCTGAAGTTGCGCAGCTGGCCGCCGAGACCGTGGATCATGACGATGGTGGGGCCGGCGTCGCCGCTGGCGGGGCCCTTGTCGACATAATGCAGCCGGGCGCCCTCGACGCGGATGTAGCGACCGTCGGGCGGCACCAGCCGCTCCGCTTCGCGCGCGATCCGGTCCGAATAGAGCGACAGGCCGAGCCCGCCGGCAACCGTCAGCGCCGCGCCGCCGAGCAGGCTTCCCAACGTCCAGCGTGTCGTGCTCTGCATGCCCGTCTCCGTTACATCGCTCCCGAAGCGATCGGGCATAGCATGGATCAGGCGGTGGTGACGATCCCGTCGATGACGGTGACGGGCCAGGGGGTGAGGTGCTGGCCGACGCACGGGCCGCCGACGCAGCGGCCCTCACCGATGGTGAACAGCGCACCGTGCCAGTTGCACGCGATGAGGTCGCCGGAAGGGGTCAGATAATCGTCGAGCGTCTGCGTCAGCGGCACGCCCGCGTGCGGACAGCGGTCGACATAGCCGACGACGTCGCCGCCCTGCCGCACGACGAAGCCGTGGAAGCGGCCGGCGCGCATCTGGAGCACGAAGTTGCGCGCCTTGCCGTCGACGATGTCGGCAAGCGGGGCGAGCGCGACGCCGGCGGGGGTAGCGTTCAGGCGTTCACTCACGCGTCGGCGTCGGGCTGGCGGCTGGGGTGAGCCGATGCGGCAAGGTCCGCGGTCCGCGCGGCGGCGGCGATCATGCGGGGGTAGGGCGCGGTGTCGACGCCGAAGCGGTCGGCGGAATAGAGCGCTGGCACGGCGATACAGTCGGCGAGGGTGGGGGTGTCGCCGTAGCAGAAGGTGCCGCCGTGGCGTTCCACCAGCGCTTCGAACGCGGCGAAGCCCAGGCTCATCCAGTGCGCCATCCAGGCGTTCACCTGCGTCTCGGTCGCGCCGAAATCCTGGCGCAACGCCTTCAACGTGCGCAAATTGTGGAGCGGGTGGACGTCGGTGGCGAGCGTCGCGACCATCGCGCGGACGATCGCCCGGCCGTTGGCGTGGGCGGGGAGCAACGCCGGTTCGGGAAAGCGATCCTCGAGCCATTCGAGGATCGCGACGCTCTGCGTCAGCACCAGCCCATCGACTTCCAGCGCGGGAACGAGGCGCTGCGGGTTGAGCGCGCTGTATGCCGGGTCCGCCTGTCCACCGGTGCGCAGGTCGTGGTTGACCTGTTCGTAGACGATGCCCTTCAGCGCCAGCGCGATGCGCACGCGATAGGCGGCGCCCGAGCGCCAATAGCCGTGCAGGATCATGCCGCCGAATCCTCGGGCAGCTTGGCTTTCGGAAAGTCGCTCCACACCGCGTCGTAATCGAGCTGCGCATGTTCGAGCGCGTATGTGGTCGGGCGATAGGGCCAGCAGCTTTCCAGCATGAACGCCATCGTGCCGTCGATCTTGTGCGGCTTCAACTCGGCGGCCGACGCGCCCTGCCAGCTCGCGACATCGGGGCCGTGGCCTGCCATCAGGTTGTGGAGCGAAATGCCGCCGGGCGAGAAACCGTCCGCCTTGGCGTCATACGCGCCGGTGATCAGGCCCATCGCCTCGCTCATCACGTTGCGGTGAAACCAGGGGGGGCGGAACGTGTCTTCGGCGACCATCCAGCGTGGCGGGAAGATCACGAAGTCGGCATTGGCGCGGCCCGGCACGTCGGATGGGCTGGTCAGGACGGTGAAGATCGACGGGTCGGGATGATCGAAGCTGACCGTGTTGATCGTGTTGAACCGGGCAAGGTCGTACCGCCACGGCGCAAGGTTGCCGTGCCATGCCACCACGTCGAGCGGGCTGTGGTCGAGCGTCATCGCCCACAGCGATCCCATGAACTTCTGGATGACCTCGGTCGGTTCGTCGCGATCCTCGAACCAGGCGACGGGCGTCTCGAAATCGCGCGGGTTGGCAAGGCCGTTGGCGCCGATCGGCCCCAGGTCGGGCAGGCGGAACAGGCTGCCATGATTTTCGCAGACATAGCCGCGCGCGTGGCCATCGGGCAGAGCCGCGCGGAAGCGGACGCCGCGCGGGATCAGCGCGATCTGCCCCGGCGCGATGTCGATTCGGCCGAGTTCTGTGAGCAGCGTCAGACGCCCCGCCTGCGGTACGAACAGCAATTCGCCGTCCGCGTCCATGAACACGCGGGCCGTCATGTCGGCATTGGCGGCATAGACGTGCATCGCGACCCCTTCGAGGTCGGCGGGGTCGCGATTGGCGAGCATCGTCGTCATGCCGTCGATCAGGTCGGTGCCGGCGGGCGCATCGGGGATCGGGTTCCAGCGCAGGCGGTTGGGCGCGAGCGGGGCATCGTCGGTGCCCGGCGCGAAACGCTGCGCGCCCTCGTAGCGGGTGTAAGGCGGGTGCTCTGCCGTGGGGCGCATGCGGTAGAGCCAGGAGCGGCGGTTCTCATGCCGCGGGGCGGTGAAGGCGGTGCCGCTGAGCTGTTCGGCGTAGAGGCCGAAGGCCGGGCGCTGCGGCGAATTGCGGCCGATGGGGAGGGCGCCGGGGACGGCTTCGGTGGCGACGTGGTTGCCGAAGCCGGGGATGTAGGCGGGGTGGTGGTCGGTCATCGTTCTGGCGTCCTCTCCTGTTTCCACCACCCCGTTGCTGCCCCCTCGTCACTCCGGACTTGTTCCGGAGTCCACCCTTCCCCAAGGGAAGGGCAAGAGGCTCGGAGCGAGTCCGTTGCCGCCCGGTGGACCCCGGAACACGTCCGGGGTGACGGGGTGGGTGGCACCGGTTCCGCGTCGACCCCCCGTGACGTCGGACCCGGCAAAGCCGGGCCCTATGTCCCGGCTTGCCGTGCCGGCCGGTCGCGGCCCGGCGCCTGCGCGCCGGCATCCGGCCGACGCTTACGCGTCGACCGTGATGACACCGCGACGGATCTGATCCAACTCGATCGACTCGTACAACGCCTGAAAATTGCCGTTGCCGAAGCCTTCGTTGCCCTTGCGCTGGATGATCTCGAAGAAGATCGGCCCCACCATCGTTTCGGTGAAGATCTGGAGCAGCAGGCCTTCCTCGCCGACGTTGCCGTCGATCAGGATGCGGTTGGCGCGCAGGCGTTCCAGGTCCTCGCCATGGCCGGGGACGCGCTTGTCGACGAGTTCGTAATAGGTTTCGATCGTGTCCTGCAGCTTGACGCCGCGCGACCGCAGCTTTTCGACCGTGGTGTAGATGTCGTCGGTGGTCAGCGCGAGGTGCTGGATGCCTTCGCCGTTGTAGTCGCGGATGAACTCCTCGATCTGGCTCTTGTCGTCCTGGCTCTCGTTCAAGGGAATGCGGATAGCGCGGTCGGGGGCGATCATCGCTTGGCTGAACAGGCCGGTCGCCTTGCCCTTGATGTCGAAATACTTCTGCTCTTCGAAGCCGAAGATCTGGCCGTAAAAGGTCGACCAGGTGCGCATCTGGCCGCGGCGGACATTGTGGGTGAGGTGGTCGAGCAGGTCGAGACCGACATTGTTCTCGGCCTCCGCTTCTGCCGCGCCGGGCACCTGGTCCCAATCGTCGTAGACGCCGCCGGCCGCGCCATGGCGATCGACGAGATACAGCAGCGATCCGCCGATGCCTTCGAGTGCGGGGATGCCGTCCAGCGCCTGACCCGCGGGGGCGGGCTTTGCGCCGCGCGCGATCGCCGCGTCATAGGCGGCCTGCGCATCGCTCACCCGGAACGCCATCGCGCTGGCCGAGGGGCCGTGCGCCGCGCGGAATTCGGCGGCGTGGCCGCTCTCCTCACGGTTGATCAGCAGGTTGATGCGGCCCTGCTTGTAGCGGGTGATCGCCCGTGTCTTGTGGGTCGAGGCCGGAACGAAGCCCAGCGCCTCGAACTGCTGTGCCAGCGCATCAGGATCGGGCGAGGTGAATTCGCAGAATTCAAAGCCGTCGAGCCCCATCGGGTTGACGTCGATATGGTCGGTCGCAGTCATCGCTCAGGCCTTCCGAGATGGTATCATCCGTTACCAAACCCTGCGTCATTGCCAAACTGGTGTCAACTGATACGAAAGCGGCATGGCCGATCCCCGCCTCGCCCCATCCCTCGTTCTGGCCGACTTCATCCCGTACCGGTTGTCGGTGACGTCGAACCTGGTGAGCGACTCGATTGCCCGCACCTATGAGGCGCTGTTCGGCCTCTCGATCCCCGAATGGCGGCTGATCGCGGTGATCGCGGAAACGGGCGGGATCACGCAGCAGGCGGTCGGCGCGCGGACACGGATGGACAAGGTGACCGTCAGTCGCGCGGCGATCGCCCTGGTCGATCGCGGGCTGCTTGATCGCCGTGGCAATCCGGAGGATCGGCGCTCGCACCTCCTCGACCTGACCGATGCGGGGCGCGACCTGTATGCCGCGGTGGCGCCCAAGGCGCTGGATCTCGAAAGCCGCATCTTCTCGCAATTCGCTCCCGAAGACGTGGCGCGGTTCATGGACATGCTGCGCCGGGTCGAGGCGGTGACTCGGGCACTGGAGAGCTGATCGGCCACCCTCGCGCCGATTCTGCACCGCAATCCCACGGTATCGCCACTGCCCTGGCACATTCATGCGACATTTGTCGTTTAGGCGCCACGCGTCGCCAGGAGGACCGGCGGCGTGTGAAAGGGATGAGTGACGCATGCGGATCGTTGCGGCGATGATGGTGGCGGCGAGCTGGCCGACGATGGCGCTCGCGCAGGTAACGCCGGCCGAAACGCCGGTGCCTGCGCCCGCTGCACCGACGGCGGCTACGCCCGCGCCCGCGCCGGCCGCTGCAGCGCAGACCCCACCGGCGACGCCAGCCCCAACGACGGCTCCCGCCGCCGATGAGGAGGAGAGCGAGGAGGGCGACATCGTCGTCCAGGGCCGCCGACCGCCAGGCTCGGTGGTCGGCGACATTCCCGCCGAACAGACGCTCGGGCCCGCCGACGTGCGCAGCTATGGCGTCAGCAGCGTGTCCGACCTGCTCAGCGAACTCGGACCCCAGACGCGCAGCGGCGCGGGCGGACCGCCGGTCGTGCTGCTCGACGGACATCGCATCTCTGGCTTCCAGGAAATCCGCGACATCCCCACCGAAGCGATCCTGCGCGTCGACATCCTGCCCGAAGAGGTCGCGCTGAAATACGGCTACACCGCCGATCAGAAGGTGGTGAACTTCGTGCTGCGCCGCCGCTTCCGGGCCACGACGGTGGAACTCGCCGACAAGGCCGCGACCCAAGGGGGCAGCAACACGGCGCAGGGCGAGCTCGACCTGCTCACCATCCGACAGGGCGGGCGGCTCAACATCCACAGTAAATACCAGCAGACCTCCGCGCTGACCGAATCGGAGCGCGACATCGCCGCGGCGGCATCGGAAGGCCAGGCGGCGGGCTTCGACCAGCGGCCGTACCGCACCTTGGTGCCGTTCAGCCGCAGCTTCGGCACCAACGCGACCTATGCCAAGACGATCGGTGAGGACATCAGCGCCTCGATCAACGGCGAGATCGCCGCGACGCAGAGCACCGGCCAGTTCGGCCTGCCCTTGGACGGCACGGGCGCGCCGGTCAGTGGCGATCCGCTGCGCCAGCAGACCAATGGCGTCACCGCGCACCTCGGCACCAGCTTTAGCGGACGCCTCAGCCCGCGCTGGCTGTGGACGGTGACGGGGTCGTTCGACCGCGCCGACACGCGCACGGTCGGCGACACGATCAGTGGTCGCGGCAGCAACCGCGCACATTCGGTGTCGAACGCCGGCGACATCGAGGCGCTGGTCAACGGGCCGTTGTTCTCGCTGCCCGCAGGCGATGTCTCGACGGCCTTCCGCGTCGGTGCGCAGACCAGCCAGTTCACCAGCAATTCGCTGCGCGCTGGCCTGGTCAGCGGCGGCCGCGTATCGCGCGACCAGGCGAATGCGCGGGTCAACATCGACCTGCCGATCGCCAGCCGGTCCCGCGCGGTGCTGCCGTTCCTGGGCAACCTGTCGATCAACGCCAATGCCGCGATCAACCAGCTGTCCGACTTCGGCACGCTGACCGCTTATGGCTATGGCGTGAACTGGGGACCGATCGATGCGATCCGCGTGATCGGATCGATCAACCAGCAGGACATCGCGCCCAGTGCGCAGCAGCTCGGCAACCCGACCGTGGTGACGCCCAACGTGCGCGTCTTCGACTATGTGCAGGGCCAGACGGTGACGGTGTCGACGATCAGCGGCGGCAACCCCGCCTTGCGCGAAAGCAGCCGGCGCGTGACGAAGCTGGGCGTGACGCTGCGCCCGCTCGACCAGACTGACCTGACGATCACCGGCACGTACATCAAACAGGACACGCGCAACCCGATCCAGGGTTTCCCGACGCCCACGTCGGTGATCGAGGCGGCGTTCCCCGATCGCTTCAGCCGCGATGCCGATGGCGACCTCACCCGGCTCGACACGCGGCCGATCAATTTCGCGCGGGCGGAAAGCTCGGAATTCCGCTGGGGGATCAACTTCTCCAAGCCGATCAAGTCCAAGATCCAGAAGCAGATCGAGGCGTTCCGCGCCGGCACCGGGCCCAATCCGTTTGCGGGAATGCGCTTCCCCGGCGCGGACGGGCGGCGGCGCGGCGGCGATGGTGCGGGTGGGGGCGCGGGTGGGGGTGCGGGTGCGCAGCCGACGGGCGGTGGCCAAACCGCCAATGCGCAAGGCACGGATCGACAGGCAGATAACGGCGCCGTGCGCGGGGCTGCGCCGGGCGCGGGCGGCGATCGGCCGCGCGGCGGCTTCGGCGGACCGGGCGGCGGCGGCGGTCGTGGCTTTGGGGGCGGTCGCGGCGGCGGCGGCGGGCGCGTGCAGTTCGCCTTCTACCATACCTGGCATCTGGCCGAGCGCGTGACCGTTGCCAATGGCGGGCCGGTGCTCGACCTCTTGAACGGCGATGCGACCGGATCGAGCGGCGGCCAGCCGCGCCACGAATTCCAGGGGCAGGCGGGCTATTCCAACAACGGCATCGGCGTGCGCCTGTCGGCCAATTACGCCACCGGCACGCAGGTGAACGGCGGTACGCCGGCGAACCCGCAGCCGCTGCGCTTCTCCGGCCTCGCCACTGCGGACCTGCGGCTGTTCGCTGACCTGGGCCAGCGGCTCGAGTTGATCAAGGCGCATCCTTGGCTCAGGGGCACGCGCGTCACCTTCTCGGTCAACAATCTGTTCAACAGCCGCCAGCGCGTGACCGACGCCACGGGAGTGACGCCCATCAGTTACCAGCCCGATTATCAGGACCCGATCGGCCGCACGGTGCGGCTGTCGATCCGCAAGCTGTTCTTCTAAAGGCCGATCCGCCGCGCGAGCCAGTCCGCCGCCTGGTCGGGCGTCTGCTTGTCGGTGTCGCGATCGACACGGTAGTTCGCCTCGCGTATCGCGGCGACGGGCACGCGGCCGACGAGCGGCTGGAGGGCCGCGACCAATGCCGCATCCTTCGCGCGGGCGGGTGCGACGAGCAGCAGCGCGTCGTAGCTGGGGATGGCGTGTTTCGGATCGGTGAGGACGGTGAGGCCGTCCGCCGCGATGCGGCCATCCGACGAGAAGGCGGAGATGACGTCCGCCTTGCCGCTCGCCAGCGCGCGGTACATGAAGGTCGGCGCATAGGGCGTCGTCGCGGCGAAGCGCAGCGGATAGGCGCGGCGCACCGCCGCCCATTCCGGCCGTTCGAGGAATTCGAGGTCGCTGCCGAGCTTCAGCCCGGGTGAGGCGGGCACGAGATCGGAAAGGCTGGCGATCCCGCGCGCCTTCGCATCGGCGCCCCGCATCGCAAAGGCGTACGCATTCTCGAAGCCGAGCGGCCCCACCAGCCGGACGCCGCTGGTGCTCTGTGCCCAGCGGCCGATCGCGGCGACCATCGCGGCGCGGTCGGGTACGTCGCTGCGGTGCATCTGCCCGTTCCACAGCGTACCGGCATAATCGACGTATACATCGACGGCGTTGCTTGCGAGCGCGCCATAGACGACTGCCGAGCCGAGCCCGTCGCGGTAGCGAACGGTATAACCGGCGCGTTCCAGCCGGTCGCCGATCAGGCGCGCCAATATATATTGCTCGGAGAAGTTCTTGGCGCCGATCGTCACGACCTTGTCGCCGCCCCGCTGCCACAGCGGCGCGGTCGCCAGCGCGAGGCCGGCGGCGAGCGCGATCAGTGCGCCGATCCACAGCGGCCGGCGGCGGCGGGCGATGCCGCGTTCGATCAGGCCGATCAGCGCGTCGGTCGCGAGTGCGAGACCGGCGGCGGCGATGCAGCCCGCCAGCACCAGCGCCCAATTCTGCGTCTGGAGCCCGGCGAAGATCAGGTCGCCGAGGCTCGGCTGGCCGACGGTGGTGGACAGCGTCGCCGCGCCGATCGTCCACACCGCCGCGGTGCGGATGCCCGCGACGAGCACCGGCAGCGCGAGCGGTGCCTCGACCAGCCGCAGCTTCTGCGCCGGCGTCATGCCGACCGCATCCGCGGCTTGCATGACGGCGGGGTCGATGCCCGCCAGACCCGCGACGCCGTTACGGATGATCGGCAGCAGCGCGTACAGCGTCAGCGCGATCAGCGACGGCAGGAAGCCGAGCGCCGGAATGCCACCACCGACCACGCCCGACAGCCACAGCAGCAATGGGTAGAAAAGCGCGAGCAGCGCCAGCGCCGGGATCGTCTGGATCAGGCTCGCAAGCCCGAGGATGGCGGTGCCGATCCGCGGCCGGCGCGCCGCGAGGATCGCGAGCGGCAGGCTGATCGCGAGCCCAAGCGCCAGCGCCGCCGCCGACAGCAGCACATGCTGCGCGAGCAATGGCGGCACCCGGCCGAGCGCGCCGATAAGCGCGTTCACAGCGTCTTCTCGCGCAGGCGCTCGGCCTGATCGCGCGGCACGGCGACCAGCGCCTGCGCGACCGCACCGCCTTGCCCATGCAGCAATTCGGCGGGTGTCGCATCGGCGACGAGGCGTCCCGCCTGCATCACCAGCACGCGGTCGGCGAGCAGCAACGCCTCCGCCATGTCGTGCGTGACGAGGATGGTGGTGAGCCCCAGCCGGTCGTGCAGACCGCGAATTTCCTGCCCCAGCGCATCGCGCGTCACCGGATCGAGCGCGCCGAACGCTTCGTCGAGCAGCAGCAGCTTCGCCCCCGGTGCCAGCGCGCGGGCGATGGCCACCCGCTGGCGCTGGCCACCGGACAAGGCATCGGGCATCCGGCTGGCGAGATCGGGCCGCAAGGCGACGAGTTCGAGCAGCGCAGTGACGTCCGCGGGCGGACCGCCGGCGATGCGCGGGCCGATCGCGATATTCTCTGCGACGGTCAGGTGCGGGAACAGGCCGATCGACTGGAAGACATAGCCGATCCGCCGCCGCAGCGCGGGCGCGGGGCCGGCGGCGACGTCCGCTCCGTCGATCAGCACGCGGCCTTCGCTCGGCGCGACCAGGCGGTTCACGGTCTTCAGCAGGGTCGACTTGCCCGACCCCGATGCGCCGACCAGCGCCACGAACTGCCCGGCAGGGATCGTCGCCGAGACGCCGTCGACCGCGACCGTGTCGCCGAACCTTTTGGTCACGGCATCGAAGCGGAGCGATTCTGCTGGCATCGTGCGCGACGATGCGGGATGCCCTGACGAAAGCCAATAGGGCCGAAGTCCAATAGGGAGAGCGAGATGGGCGAGCGCAAGGCGATCTTCATTACCGGCGGCGGGTCGGGCATCGGGCGTGCGGTCGCGCGGCTGTTCGCGAGCCGCGGCTGGCGGGTCGGGGTCGCAGACCTCAATGCGGCCGGCCTTGCCGAGACGCTGGCCGGGCTGTCGGGCGAGGGGCACCAGAGCTTCGTGATGGACGTGCGCGACCGCGATGCGTGGACCGCGAACCTCGACGCCTTCACGCGCGCGAGCGGCGGGCGGCTCGACGTGCTGTTCAACAACGCCGGCATCGGCACCGGCGGCCCGATCGCGACCGCGAGCTTCGACGACATCGACCGGACGGTGGCGATCAACTTCACCGGTGTGCTGAACGGCGCGCGCATCGGCCATGCCTATCTTGCGAAGACGCCGGGGTCGGTGCTGCTCAACACCTCCTCCGCCTCGGGTATCTACGGCTCGTCGGGGCTTGCGACCTATTCGGCGACCAAGTTCGCGGTGCGGGGCCTCAGCGAAGCGCTCGATGGCGAATGGTACCATGACGGCATCAAGGTGCGCTGCCTGCTGCCAAGCTTCATCGAGACGCCGCTGCTCGACGGGGTGGCGGGCGGCAGCAACCGCACGATCCGTGAGAGTGTGACGGGCGCGGGGCTGGAGCTGACCCCGGTCGACGCGGTGGCGGAGGCGGCATGGAAAGCGGTCCATGGCAACGCCGTCCACACCTATGTCGGCAAGACCGCCGAACGCCTGCGCTTCGCCGCCCGCTGGATGCCGGGGCAACTGCGCAAGCGCATGCGCCGGTCGATGCGGTAGCACCCGACCCATTCGTCCTGGGCCTGTCGAAGGGCCCGGCTCAGGGCGAAGGGAGGAGGGGTAACCGGTCGATCCGTCAGCCCCGCGGCCCGCGTCAGTCGCTTCCCTTCGGCCCACGCCCGCGCAGCTGGCCGGGAGAGATGAAGCCGATCGGCTGGATCGCCGCCGCATCCTGCTTCAGCTGCGCGGCGATCTTCTCGTAATCCTTCTCCATCTCCGGCGTCACGCTCGCCCGCGATTCGGTCAGCGCCTCCTCGAAGTCGGCCATCGTCACCGCGGTCGATTGAAGGGACCGACGCAGCGCGACGAGGCCGGCGCGGCGCACCACATCCTCCAGGTCCGCACCGGTGAAGCGATCGGTCTGGCGCGCCACCGCATCGAGATCGACGTCGTCTGCCAGCGGCATCTTCTGCGTCTGGATGCCCAGGATGCGGCGGCGCCCTTCCTGATTGGGGACGCCGACATAGATCAGCTCGTCGAAGCGTCCGGGGCGGAGCAGCGCCGGGTCGATCAGGTTCGGCCGGTTGGTCGCACCAATGACGACGACCGATTGCAGCTCCTCCAGCCCGTCCATCTCGGCGAGGATCGTGTTGACGACGCGTTCGGTCACCTGCGGCTCGCCGAGGCCCCCGCCGCGCGCCGGCACCAGGCTGTCGAGTTCGTCGATGAAGATCACGCACGGCGCCACCTGGCGCGCGCGCTGGAACAGGCGGGTGATCTGCTGCTCGCTTTCGCCATACCATTTCGACAGGAGATCAGAGGATTTGGTGGCGATGAAATTGGCCTCCGCCTCGCGCGCCACCGCCTTGGCGAGCAGCGTCTTGCCGGTACCGGGCGGGCCGTAGAGCAGGAAGCCCTTGGCGGGTCGGATGCCCAGCCGCCGGAACGCATCCGGGTCCTTCAGCGGCAGTTCGACGCCTTCCTTCAGCCGGTTCTGCGCCGCATCGAGGCCACCGACGTCATCCCAGCGGACGCGCGGCGCCTCGACCATCACCTCGCGCATGGCGGAGGGCTGGACGCGTTTGAGCGCCTCGAGGAAATCCTCGCGCGTCACCGACAGTTCATCGAGCACCTCGGCGGGAATCGTTCGCTCTTCGAGGTTCAGCTTGGGCATGATCCGCCGCACCGCTTCGATGGCTGCCTCGCGGGTGAGCGCGGCAAGGTCCGCGCCGACGAAGCCATAGGTGGTGCGCGCCAGTTCGACGAGGTCGACCTTGTCGCCCAGCGGCATGCCGCGCGTGTGGATGCCGAGAATTTCGCGCCGCCCGCGCTCGTCGGGCACGCCGACGACGATCTCACGATCGAAGCGGCCGGGACGGCGCAGCGCCTCGTCGATCGCCTCGGGCCGATTGGTGGCCGCGATCACGACCAGGTTCGCACGCGCCTCCAGCCCGTCCATCAGCGTCAGCAGCTGCGCGACGACGCGCTTTTCCGCTTCGCCCTGCACGTTGCCGCGCTTGGGTGCGATCGAATCGATCTCGTCGATGAAGACGATCGACGGCGCCGACTTGGCGGCTTCCTCGAAGATCTCGCGCAGCCGCCCTTCGGACTCCCCATAGGCGGAACCCATGATCTCGGGGCCGTTGATCAGGAAGAAGCTGGCGTCCGACTCATTGGCGACCGCGCGCGCGAGGCGCGTCTTGCCGGTGCCCGGCGGGCCGTAGAGCAGCAGCCCCTTGGGCGGATCGACGCCGAGGCGCTGGAACAGCTCGGGGTAGCGCAGCGGCAGTTCGACCATCTCGCGCAGCTGGTCGATCGTTTGCGCCATGCCGCCGATGTCGTCGTACGTCACGTCGGCACGGCGCTGCGTCGGCTCCTCATATTCGGGGCGCAGCTCGACCTCGGTATTCTCGTCAATATGGACGATGCCCTTGGGGCTCGCCGACACGACCGACAGGCGGATTTCCTGAAGCGCATAGGCCGGCGCGTTCATGAACTGCTGCACGCCCGGCGGCATGTTGCCGACGCGCTGGTGACCCGCGGTCGCGACCACGTCGCCTTGGCAGAGCGGGCGGCCGAAGAAGGTGCGCTTGAGCGCCTGCGGCTGGCCCTGCAAGCGTAGGTTCTGTTGCGCGGGCGCGAAGACGACGCGCGTCGCGGGCTTCGACTCCACCTTGCGCACCTCGACGAAGTCCCCCGCGCCGACGCCGGCATTGGCGCGTTGCAGGCCGTCGATGCGCAGCACCTCGATGCCCTCGTCCTCGGGATAGGGGCCGACGCAGCGCGCGGGCGTCGACTGCTTGCCGACGATTTCGATCACGTCGCCTTCCCCGACGCCGAGCGCGGCCATCAGGCTGCGCGGCAGGTGGGCGAGGCCGCGGCCGGAATCCTCCGGACGGCTGTTCGCCACCTGGATCTTGCGCGTCGGGGTATCGCTGTCGGCCATTCACTCTTCCTTGCGGGCGTACGTTCGAAGCGCGCGAGATAGGAAGGCGGTTCCGGGGCTGCGAGGGAGAGGCGCTAATTGTTGAACGCGCTGATGCGCGTGTGCGGTTCCGGCCCGCTCCCCCTCCCGGCCACCCATCAGGATACCGTGTGGGTGGCCGGGAGGGGGAGCGGGCCGGAACCGCTCGAAACTCGTCATCGAGTTTCCACAGAACGCACAAAAAAAGGGCCGACCCGAAGGCCAGCCCGTGAAAGTTTTTAGGAGAGGATGCCTGAAAGGCCCGTCCTCTTTCCGTTTCGCAGCTTGATGTTGCAAGTGCGAAAGAATGCGTTACGATTGCACAAACTGCATCCGTAGAGGCTGCACGGCACGCAAGGAGGGACCCCCGCGATGCGCAGATTGCCGCCGCTCGGCGCCATCGAGGCGTTCGTGCAGGTCGCGCGTCTTGGATCGGTGAAGGCTGCGGCGACCGAACTCGCGTTGTCCGCGCCGGCGCTCAGCCGCCGCGTGCAGAGCCTCGAACGCTTCATCGGCCGCCCGCTATTTGAACGCCGCCATCAGGCGATGGTCCTCAACGCCGATGGCGACCGCCTGCTCGGCCAGATCGCGCCGATGCTGGATGGCCTGTCGGACACGATCGAGGAGATGATGGGGCACAGCGAGGTGCTGCGCCTGCGGCTCGGCATCCTGCCGCTGTTCGCCTCGCAGCGCCTGTTCCCGCGGCTGGGCGAATTGCGCGCGGCGCATCCCGAACTCCACATCGACATCGACACCGCGGGCCATGGCATCGCGCGGCTGGGCGAGGGGCTGGATGCGGTGATCGCGCTGTCGCGGGAAATCGATCCGACGCTCTACGCCAAGCGCCTCGATCGCAATTCGGTCTATGTCATCGGCGCGCGCAGCCTGCTTGACGGACCCGATCCGATCACCCGGCCCGAACAGCTGACCGGGCTCACCGCGCTCATCCACCGCGAGATGCCCGACAATTTTACCGCCTGGCGCGAGGCCGCCGGGATCGACCCCGGTATCGAGCCGATGGCGATCGACTATTTCGATTCGGGCGCGCTGATGCTGGAGGCAGCGGCGCAGGGCATCGGCGTCGCCTTCATGCACGAAAGCCATTTCCAGGACGCGCGCGATCCGCGGCTCGTGCGCCTGTTCGATATCGTCGTGGAGAGCCCGTACAGCTACTGGTTCGTCTGCCGTCCCCGCGCGCTGCAACAGCGGCCGGTCCGGCTGTTCCACGACTGGCTGATCGGGACGCTGGGCGAGGTTTAAGGCCACCCCAATGTTCGTCATCCCGGCGAACGCCGGGATCCATGGAGGCGAACGGCCGATGGCGTGAACACCACGCTTGCACCGCGTCCATGGACCCCGGCGTGCGCCGGGGTGACGAAGGAAAGGTCGAAGGCTTATTCCGCCTTCGCGCTGACGATCTTGCCCGGGCTGCGGGGCGGTTCGCCCTTGGGCAGCTTGTCGATCAGCTCCATGCCGTCGGTCACCTCGCCCCACACCGTATACTGGTTGTCGAGGAAGCGGGCGTCGTCGAAGCAGATGAAGAACTGGCTGTTCGCCGAGTTGGGATCGCTGGTCCGCGCCATCGAGCAGACGCCGCGCACGTGCGGCTCCTTGTTGAATTCTTGGCGGAGGTTCGGCTTCGACGAACCGCCGGTGCCGTCGCCGCGACCGCCATCACCGCCCTGCGCCATGAAGCCCGGGATCACGCGGTGGAACGGCACGTCGTTGTAGAAGCCTTCGTTGGCAAGCTCGCCGATGCGCGCGACGTGGTTCGGCGCAAGATCGGAGCGCAGCTTGATCGTGACGTCGCCCTGCTCGGCACCGGTATCGACCGTCAGCGTCAGCGTGGTGAAAGTGTCTGCCATCGTTGATCCTTCTCAATGTTGTTGCCGCAGGTAGTGTGCCGGACCGCGAAGGGCAAATGCCGCATTGGGTGGTCAAGCCTGCCGCAGCGCGATAGAGCCCGCTTCCGACGACAGACGCCCGCACAGGAGGCAGCGATGAGCGAGATCGAGCTTCCCGAGCTTGAGGCCCCCGAACAGGACGAACTGGACGAGGACGACCGCCTGCGTCCCGAATTCGTCGATGCGGTGCTGGATGCGGTGCGCGAGGGCGACGACGAGGCGGCGCGCGCGCTCGTCGAACCGCTCCATCCGGCCGACATCGCCGACCTGTTCGAACTGACCCCGCACGAGGATCGCGCAGGGCTCGCGCGGGCGCTCAAGGACCTGCTCGACGGCGACGTGTTCGCCGAGATGAACGATTATGTCCGCGAGGACCTGATCGACGCGCTGACCCCGACCGAGGTCGCCGACATCGCGAGCGAGCTCGACACCGACGACGCGGTCGCGATCATCGAGGACATGGAGGAGGCCGACCAGCGCGCCGTCCTCCGCGCCCTCGACCCCGACGATCGTGCCGCGATCGAAGAGGCGCTGTCCTACCCGGAAGAGACCGCTGGCCGCCTGATGCAGCGCGAGCTGATCGCGGTGCCCGATCACTGGACTGTCGGCGACGTCATCGATTTCCTGCGCCACCATGAGGAGCTGACGACCGACTTCTGGGAAATCTTCGTCGTCGATGCCGGCCATCACCCGGTCGGCACCTGCCAGCTGTCGTGGATCCTGCGCACGCCGCGCACCATCGCGATCGGCGACGTCATGAAGCGCGAACAGACTTTGATCCCGGTCGACATGGACCAGGAAGAGGTCGCGCTCCGTTTTCAGAAATATGCGCTGATCAGCGCGGCGGTGGTCGACGCCTCCGACCGGCTGGTCGGCATGATCACCGTCGACGACATCGTCCACATCATCCAGCAGGAGGCGGGCGAGGACGTCCTCCGCCTGTCGGGTGCCGGCGAGGGCGACATCAACGAACCCATCCGGCTGACGGTGCGTACGCGCCTGTCGTGGCTGGTCGTCAACCTCGGCACCGCGATGCTCGCCGCGTCGGTGGTGGGCGCGTTCGAAGGGACGATCGCGCGCTTTGCGCTGCTGGCCGTCCTGATGCCGATCGTATCGGGGATGGGGGGCAATGCGGGCACGCAGACGCTCGCCGTGGTGGTGCGCGCGCTCGCGACCAACCAGCTCACCAGTTCCAACACCACGCGGATGATCCTGCGCGAATTTCGTATCGCCATGGCCAACGGGATCAGCCTTGCCGTCCTGATTGGCCTTGGCACCTACCTGTTCTATCACAACGCCGATCTGTCGCTCGTCATCGGACTGGCGATGGTGACCAACAACCTCGTCGCGGGCCTGGGGGGCGTGCTGGTGCCGGTGACGCTCGATCGGCTCAACATCGATCCCGCCGTGTCCTCGGCGGTGTTCGTGACGACGCTGACCGACGTGATGGGCTTCTTCTCGTTCCTGGGGCTGGCGACGCTGTGGGGTCTGGGCGGCTGACCGCCTTGCGGCGCTGCGAGCGCCGACCCACATCGTAAGTCCATGCTGCACCTCACCAAAGTGGCCTTTGGCGCGACGAGCGTCGATCACCTCGCCGACCGCCTGACGCAGCGCGCCGCGGACGGCCCGGTGTTCCTCACCACGCGCTATTTGCCCAAGCGGCATGAGGAGGTCGCGGGGCAGGGATCGCTGTTCTGGATCATCAAGCACCAGCTCGTCGCGCGATCGGCCATTCTCGGCTTCGGCGAAGCGGAGGGCGGGCGCGTCGCGATCCACATCGATCCCGCGCTGGTGCTGGTCCAGGCCCGCCCCAAGCGCGCGCACCAGGGCTGGCGTTATCTGGAGGCAGCGGACGCGCCGGTCGATCTCGGCGGCGAGGCGGACGGCCTGTCGCTGATGCCGCCGGCGCTGGTGGGCAGGCTCGCGGAACTCGCGCTGATCTGACGCGATCCGCGACCGCTCACCCCATCAACACCGCCCGGTACGCCTCGAAGCACCGCTCGCCGCAGCGCAGCCGGATCAGCGCGCCCTCCGCCATCGCGGTTGCGCGGCGTGGGTCTTCCTCGACCGCCGGCCGGATCGCCTCGCGGTTCCAGTCCTCGCTATGCTTGACGTCGAGCACCGCATGCAGGTCGAAATAGCGCCGCTCCTTGTCGGAAAACCCCAGGCGCCGCAGCCCCTTGGCGGTCGCCGCCGACCGATCCGGCGCGGTCAACTCGATCGCGCCCAAGGCCCCGACCGAATGCCAGGCGTAGCGGCGGGTCGTCGCCATCGCCGTCATCGCATTGGCCAGCGCCAGGCTCTGCCACAGCGTATTCTCGATCACGGGATCAACCTCCAGTGTCTCGGCCAGCGCCGCGAGCATCGGCCCGTGCATGCCCTTGGCATTGCCGCGGCCCATCTCGTCCCAGTAATTGCGTGCCAGCTCCAGCTTGGGGAGCGTCGGCAGCTTGACCTGCGTCATCGCGACCAGGTCGTCGAACCCCGCCTCGCCCGCGGCCTCCTGTTCGAAGAACCAGCGCAGCTGGTCGAGGGTCGCTTCCTCGGCGAGCCATGGGAACAGCGGATCGTTCTGCCCCGGTCCGGTCGCCTTCAGCTCTTCGAACCAGGCGATGAAGCCCTCGACATCGGTCGGCGCGGCGGCGGCCTCTGCGGCCACCTCCTCGCGCAATTCCTCCAGAAAGCCGCCCTCGAGCCGCTGCATCCGCACGTCGCGGTCGAGCGTGCGCTGCCAGTCGGCGGTCGGAAAACCGGGCGCCATGCGCTCGCGGTTCCAGTGCGCGAGGCCGCGCTGGAAACTGTCGGTCAGGAATTGCGACGCCTGGACATTGGCGTCGACGATACGGGTTGCCACGGCTTCATCCCCTCGAACGGACATGGCCGCCGGGTACGTGTCTGGCGACCTGATGCTCTGGCTAACCGCCTGTCCCGCCTATCGTTCCCGCCGCGCCAGCGTCATTTGACCTGGATCAGCACGATCGAGCCCACGCCCTTTCCCCAGGCTGCACTCGCGCGTATAGCCCGGTCGATCATGACCGCCGCGACGCCTCTTCTGCCGCCAGCCGACTGGCGCGACTTCCTCGCGCTCACCAAGCCGCGGGTGATGACGCTGGTCGTCTTCACCGGGCTGTGCGGGATGCTCGCGGCGCCGGCCACCAATGGACACACGATCCACCCCGTCATCGGCTTCACCGCGATCCTGTGCATCGCGCTGGGCGCAGGCGCGGCGGGTGCGCTCAACCAATGGTATGAGGCGGACCTCGACGGCAAGATGCGCCGCACGCAGAAGCGGCCGCTGCCGGCGGGCCGCATGGACCGGCAGTCGGCGCTGCACTTCGGCGTCGGCCTCGCCGCCTTTTCCGTCATCCTGATGTATTTCGCAGTCAACTTTGCCGCCGCGGCGATCCTGACCGTCTCCATCCTGTTCTACGTGCTGATCTACACGGTGTGGCTGAAGCGCCGCACGCCGCAGAACATCGTCATCGGCGGAGCGGCGGGCGCCTTTCCGCCGCTGATCGGCTGGGCGGCGGCGACGGGGCAGGTCGCGCTGCTCCCCGTGCTGCTGTTCAGCCTCGTCTTCCTGTGGACCCCGCCGCATTTCTGGGCGCTCGCGCTGTTCGTGAAGACCGATTACGCCAATGCCGGCGTGCCGATGCTGCCCGTCGTCGCGGGCGAGCGCACCACGCGGCGGCAGATCGGCCTCTACACGATCCCGATGGCGCTCGCGGCGCTGCTGCCCTGGCCGCTCGGCCTCACCGGCGCGATCTACGGCGGCGTCGCTACCGTTACGACGCTGATCTTCGCCGCGCTCGCCCTCATCGTTGCGACGCGTACGACGCAGCCCGATGATACGATGAAGCCCGAAAAGCGGCTGTTCAGCTATTCGATCCTCTACCTCTTCGTGGTGTTCGGCGCGCTCGTCGTCGATCGCTGGGTGCTATCATGACTCCTGACGACCAAGACCTGATCCGTGCACGCCAGCAATCGCGTGCCCGCGTCATGGCGCTGCTGCTCGGCGCATTCGTGCTGCTCGTTTTCGGCATCGCGATCGTGAAGATTCGCGAAGGCATGATGTGAGCGACGCCGCCGCGAGCGCCGGCACCCGCCGCCAGCTGCGCACCGCGATGCTGGCGGTGCTCGGCATCTGCATCATGACCGGCGTCGCCTGGGCGAGCGTGCCGCTCTACCGCCTGTTTTGCCAGGTCACCGGCCTCAACGGCACGACGCAGCGCGCGGCCGAGGCGCCGGGTGCGGTCAACAAGCTGATCCGCATCGATTTCGACAGCAACGTCGCGCCCGGCATGAAGTGGCGCTTTCGCCCCGAACAATCGTCGGAGACGGTGAAGATCGGCGCGCGCGACATGGCGTTCTTCACCGCCACCAACCTCGATACCAAGCCGATCACCGGCAGCGCGACGTTCAACGTCACGCCCAGCCAGGCGGGCAAATATTTCACCAAGATCCAGTGCTTCTGCTTCACGCAGCAGACGCTCAAACCCGGCGAGACGCAGCGCATGCCGGTCATCTTCTTCGTTGACCCCAAGATCATGGACGACCCCGATGCGGCGGACGTTCAGACGATCACGCTCTCCTACACGTTTTACCCGGTGGATTCCGGCAAGACGGCGGGCTAGAGCGTACCCAAAGAGGATAAGAGAACAGGGACCTGACCATGGCCGGCGCCAAGAATCACGACTACCACATCCTGCCACCCAGCATCTGGCCCCTCTTCGGATCGCTGTCGGCGCTGGTGATGGCGAGCGGCGCGATCATGTGGATGCACGGCGGCCACCTTGCCGCCGACAAGGCGAACGGCGGCGGCTGGATCTTCTTCGCCGGTTTGGCGGGCGTGCTGTTCACCATGTACAGCTGGTGGGCGGACGTGGTGCGGGAAGCGCATCACGGCGATCACACCCCCGTCGTCCAGCTTCACTTCCGCTACGGCATGATCCTGTTCATCGCCTCCGAAGTGATGTTCTTCGTCGGCTGGTTCTGGGCGTTCTTCGACTTCAGCCTGTTCCCGACCGCGATGGCGTTCGTCGACGGCCAGGTGGAGCGCGCGGCCGAAGGCGCTGCGGCGATCGCCGCGCAATGGCCGCCCAAGGGCCTCACCGTCATCAATGCGTTCGAGCTTCCCCTGCTCAACACGCTGATCCTGCTGACCAGCGGCACCACCGTCACCTGGGCGCACCATGCGCTGATCCACAACCAGCGCGGCGGCGAGAAGCGGGGCCTGTGGGGCATTTTGGGCGTCGGCGACCGGGACGGCGAGATCGGAAAGCACAGTCTGAACTCCAGTCACCCGTCCCGA
>ERZ941706.191-NODE-191-length-21844-cov-4.574510_pt1 | contig 21844 bp, 27 predicted proteins | sample MGYA00521232_ERZ941706 | MGnify/ENA primary metagenome ERZ941706 (study PRJEB32759, sample SAMN07749893) | skin metagenome | biome: transportation; feature: city; material: polyester macromolecule | host: Homo sapiens | place: Hong Kong:ER line | collected...
GATGCTTTTCATTTACTTGTGGTTCTGCATCACATCATTTTTTAAATGATGCTGAGATTGAAAGAATGCTTGATTTAAATTTGGATCAAGCTAGGATAAAAATACAATCAATGCTCAAAACAGATGTTTCGAGCAACCAATAAAGAATTTGATAAAAAATATAATATTGAAGAATCTATTCAAATATTAAAAAATTTTAATATTAAAATTGAAGAGCTTAGTTATATTCCTGACTATACATTTGAAATCGTTATTTCTCAATATTTTAACTATACTGAGTTTGACCATGAAATTTTAGTTGAAGATATTTCTAATTTTATCTTTCATACTAAAACTCTGATAAACAATTTAGATATACATTTCCAGAAAGATATGTCGTATATTGATTCTATTTTATGGATCGTTAGATTTTTTGGTTATAAAAATTTATTAGAGTTTTCAATAACAACTAATTCTGTTAAACCAGAATTATTTTTAGAGTGGTTTAATCGCCACGGTTCCTAAATAATTATTTAGGAAATAAATTAAATAAAGGAAAATTAATGAAAAAATTATTATTAACCTTAGCTGTACTTCCAGCTACCATGTCACTAGCTCATGCTGTTGTTTATTCTACAGAAAACCATATTTACCCTGTTGTAAAAGAAACTGTAGTTGTTAAACAACCAGTAATTGTGAAAGAAGAACCTACAGTTGTAAAAGAACATCCTCTTGATGTATCAGTAGCTTATCGTAATGACGAAGCACTTGATCTTGAAGGTGTTGAAGCTTCTGTACAATATCAGCTGAATGATAAACTTGTATTAGGTGGTAACATTTTCGGTAACGAAGATGACTTGCTATCTTACGGTGCATACGCTGGTGTTCCATTTAAATTGACTGGTCACTCAGTTCGTGTTATTCCTTATGTTGGTTTAGAACAATATACTGAAAATGACCAAACTGGAAATGTTGACCGTACTGCTGTAAACACTGGTTTTAAAACATTTACTAATGTCTATAAATCAGTTGGTTTAACTACAGATGTAAAATATGTTCGTGGTACTGAAGATAAAGATGATCTAAATGATGTATCTTACTCTATCGGTTTAAGCCATAAATTTTAATAAAAAGGAAATATATGAATCTTAATGATGTTCAAAAAAAATTAGCAGAAAAACTAGAAGTATCTCAAACTGAAGCTCGTAAAATTTACGACGCAGTAGTAGAAATGATTACCGAAGAAGTACGTGATAGTGCTGATCAAGATATCACTGTTCCAGGTATTGTTGTTTTTAGTAAAACTGCTAAAGAAGCTCGTACAGCTAAAAATCCTGCAACAGGAGCACCTGTTGAAGTACCAGCACATACTCGTCTAAGTGCCCGTCCTGTCAATGCTTTGAAAGACATGGTTCGTTAATTTATTAAGATATAATCTACGGATTATATCTTTAATATAATTTAAAATAGTTTTATTAAAGATATAATTTAATGGAGATTTAAAAATGAAAGCTCATATAATGATAGGTATTAGTGCAAGTGGTAAAAGCACTTATGTTAAAGAACACGCTACCTCTAATAGTGTTATTATTAATAATGATAGTGCTAGAAGACGTTTTGTAGGTATTAATCCAGAAGATAATCTTTGGGATTATTATAAATTTGATAAGAATGTTGAAAGTCAAGTTAAAAGTGAAATTAATAATCTTATTAACTATGGTTTTCAGTATAAAAAAGATTTGTGGATTGATAATACAAATTTGACTGCAATTAAGAATGAAAATCTTAAAAATTTTTTAGAACAATTAGGATATGAAGTCCATTTTCATAATTTAAATACTAGCTCTAATATTAATACCTACTTGTATCGTAATCAACAAAGAATAAATGAATTAAAACCATCAGTTATTAATGACCAGTATATTAGAGCTTGTATTAATAATTATGTAGATTTTGAAACTGGTGATAGAATTCAAGCTAGAATAGCTCTTGTAGATATTGATGGTACTGTAGCAGATCATTATAATCAGCGTAGTCCTTTTGATTGGTCTAAAGTTTCTAATGATAGACCTAGACCATATGTTATTGAAACTTTAAAGGCTTTGTATAATTTTGGATCTATAGATTTTATTCAATTTCTTAGTGGACGTGAATCTATTTGTTATGATGATACAATGATATGGTTGCAGAATGTTGCTGGTTTTGATATGACTAGACATCGTTTACTTATGCGTCAACGAAAAGATAATCGTAAAGATGTTATTATTAAATCCGAAATCTATGAAAACTGTATCAAAGATAAATATGAAATTAAATTTGTTTTTGATGATCGTAACCAAGTTGTAGATTATTGGTGGGACCAAAAGTTACCTGTATTTCATGTCGGTGATTATAGAAACGTATTCTAATTAAAGGAAAATTATGTCTTTAGTTAAACTGTACGTTGAAGGAGATTTCAACGATGCTGATTATAGTACTACTTCTGTTGATATAGATTTAAATAGAAAATTATTAACTGATAATAAACCTTTTAAAAGTGATATTTTAAATTCTATTACAGTTAAAGAATTTTTAGATATGTTAATTGTAGTTTTGAAAAAAACTAATTATGCTTTTTATCGTGAAGAAAATTTTTACTTACTTGATAATTTCTGTAAAGAATATGATATCAATCATGAAGATAAAGATGATCTTCATGATACTATTTTTAATTATTTACCTTTGTATGGAGAGTATATGCCAGCACATACGGTATACTCTATTTCTTATATTCCTCTAAACGCTGTAACAATTTTACTTTAAATTAAAAGAGACATAAAATGATTAAACCTTCTATTAGTCCTAATTGTAATAAAAATTATTTAGCTAAAATTTTTCAACTACAAGAACGTGATATTAAAAAACATCCTAATGCTGATCGTCTAAGTATTGTTGAAGTAGATTTTATGCCAGTTATCAGTAACAATCCTGTTGCTAATCAATGGTATGTATTCTTTCCTACTGAGTGTCAAATTAATTCTGACTACTTATCACATACTAACTCTTATCGTGATAAAGAGTTAAATTTAAATCCAGAAGCAACGCCAGGTTTCTTTGAAAAGAATGGTCGTGTTAAAACTGTAAAACTTCGTGGCGAATATTCTACTGGTTATATTACTCCCTTAAGTTCTGTCGAAGAATTCATCGGACAAGAAATTGAAAAGAAAGAAGTATATTTTGATATGCTTGATGTTCTTCAATTTGTTAAAAAATATCGTAAACCTTTTGCAGATCGTGGTGAAGTTAATGGTCAACCAAGAACTAAGAGCGATAAAAAATCTGCTAAATTAAATGTGGTTGAAGGGCAGTTTCAATTTCATGAAGATACTGAAAATCTTCGTAAAAATATGTTTATGCTTTATCCAGAAGATGTTATCAATGTATCATTTAAATATCATGGTACTTCTGCTATTCATGGAAATCTCCTTCATGAAAAAACTGTTAAAGCTAAGTGGTATCAAAAACTTGTTGGCGTTAAAGACCGTGTAGAACAATACTATGATTATATTGCTAGCTCAAGAAAAGTAATTAAATCAGATCCTAATTTAAAGGATACAGGTTATTATAAAGAAGATATTTGGTCTCATGTTTTACAAGAGATTAAAGATCGTATCCCAAAAGGATGGACTATTTATTCTGAAATTGTTGGGTACCTTCCTTCTGGTGCAATGATCCAAAAAGATTATGATTATGGATACGATAGTGGAACTTACGGTGTAATTCCTTATCGTATTACTGTAACTAATTCTGATGGTGATGAAGTTGAATTATCACCAGAACAAATCATCGAATGGTCTAAGAAAAATGGTTTAGTACCTATGCATAGTTATTTTACTGGTACAGTAAAAGATCATTATACCTATTTACTTTCTAGACATTTCTCTGACGAATCTTTACGAGCATTTACTAATATCATTAATATTAAAAATAGTGAAGGTATCTATTCTGAAGAATATAAAGAAGCTTTAACAGAGTTTAGAGCTCAATATCTTCATATGCTTGAAGCTGAGTATAATGAAAAAGATTGTCCAATTTGTATTAATAAAGTACCTGAAGAAGGAATTATTATTCGCAAATTAAAACATCCTTCTAAATTTGAAGCATACAAACTTAAATCAAAACGCTTCTTAGGTCTTGAATCTGAACAAGCTGATAAAGGTGTTGTTGATATTGAAGAAGAACAATCAGAAGAGGTTATTTAATTATTTATAAATTTTTAAAATTTAGCTAGGAGTTTTTAATAATGATTACTTTAAAAATAGATCCATCAACTTTTGATGGAGATAATAACCCTCCTGAAGTAAAAGTTGATGATATTTGTATCGTTAACCCCGAAGGAAATTGGCATTTATACAATCATGGTCATTTAGAACTTACTAAAAATTGTGACGAACAGTATTTAAGTTTTTGGGAATCTCCTACATATACTATTAAAGACTTATTAATAATAGGTGGTGGAGATTTACAAGTTGCTTCTAAATTTATAGAAGAATACGATTGTAGTGTAGACGTAGTAGATCCTTATGTATCTATGTATGAAGATTTTCATGAATTTTATTTAAATAAAAAATTTTCATATAGCTTTTATAGAAACCATATAAATTTCATTGAACAAACATTTTTTAATTTTTTAGGAAAAGAGTACACTCGAAAATTTTATGATTTAGTTTGTATCGATTGTTCTGAACCTGTTATGGGATTAACAGATGAAATTTATTCTGAGCAGTTTTTTGATTTATTAAAATTAATAAACACTGATTATTATATGATGTATATGCCACCTACAGTATATGACAAATTAGTTCCAATTTTAAGACAAAATTTTACTATGATTTCTTCTAAAGGTGATTTTGTAAATGATTGGAACGAACAATGCGATATTATAACTTTTATTAAGTGAATAAAAAATGAATAACAATTATATTTTTAAATTGGTTACAGGTCATAATATTTCTTATAATTGTAATTCAACTTTAACTGGTTCTATTTTTGAGTATCCTTATATTAAAAATGAATTAGATATAAATGCTCCTCTTAGTAAGTTTAAAGTAGATGATTATATTTATTTAGAAAAAACTAATAACATTGTAACCAACCCCCTTAAAACAATCGATTTAACAAACTATTCAACTTATTTTGATTCTAATTATGTGTATTATCCTTCTGCTAATATTTCTAATGAATTAATTAATTCTAACATTAATATTAGTACTTTTTTAAATTATCTTAATAATAAAGAGATTACAGATAATAAAAATATAAATAATTTTTTAAAAAAATTAAATATGGATCAAGAAGATTCTGAAACTATTAAAGAAAAAGTTGCTTTAAGGTATCTTAGTAAAAGTTCTAAAACAATTAAAATAGATAAAAATTTATTAAATTTTATTATAGTATCTCTTTTAAGAGGTAAAAAAACTAGTTTCTTAGAAACTATTGATAATAAGAATTTAGTGATATCTAATATTGCTTATAAGTTTAATCATAATAATTCGTATCATAAAGATATGAAAAATAATTTAATTAAATTTTTAGATATGTATAATATCTCTTATCATTTAGTAATATATGATAAATATGATTATATCAATTTAACTTGTACTCCTTTAATTAAATTTTTTAGTGAAATTTTAAAATCTAATTTTGAATACTTACAAAATTTTTCAAATAGTTTGCAAATTTACTTTTTAAAAAATTTGATGTATAATTCTAAAAATAATTATTACACGGATGCTTTTAAAAAGTTCGGTTTAATAAAATTAGGATTAAATAATAATTTATTATTTTATCAATCTAAAAATAATAAATATGAAACTCCTTATACAGTTTCTTTATCCACGGAAGAAGAAGAGTATAAAAAAGAGTTACCAGATATACAATATTTGGAAAATGGGTTTCTTATTAGAATTTTAGATATAACATCTATTAATTAAAATATTTATTAAGGAAGAAGAGATGCCAGTTACAAGCCCTCCTAATTACACTGAAGTTTTAGATAAACCTCAATGGAACAATGGTTCCTCTGTTAATGAATACGGACAACGAAGAGTTGTTTCAGGTCAAGATATGATTAAAGCTGAAGATATTAATGCACTTAGAGGTGCAATAGATATGATGTATTCACATGTACATGATTACACGGATCAAAAAGGTGGTTGTTAAAGTATTACAATTTAATATTATTAACTCCTTTTAAAATTTATATTAAATCAATAGAGATTCAAATATGAGATATAATTTGTATCATTCTTCTTTTTATAATTTAAGAATGATTTTAAGTCCACACTTATTATATGATGAAGAGAATTATATTAAATATATTGACTATACTTTTACACCTATTACTGAGAGAGATAAAACAAGCTTGTATCTAAAAATAGACTATAATCTTAGTATTATCTCTTCTTATTTAATTTTTAATATTCTTAATTCATTGTTTGTTAAACAATCTATTGTAAAAAAAGATATGGAAGAATATTATAATTCGGAAATTTTAAATTATATAAATAGATTTAATAAAATAAATGAATTTCAATTAAAAGATTTAGCTATTAATTGGACTAAGATTGATAACCTTATTAATTTTTATTTAAATACAATTAAAGATTACAAAACTATAGAAACTAATTATTCTATTAATTGGTCTGATGGTCTTTGTAATTATTATTATGAAATACCTTTAATAGGTTTAAATAATAATTCAATAGATTTATATTTTATAATACAAAAAGATTTAGAAAAATTACCTATTTCTTATAAATTAGATGATATAATCTCTATACCTTCTCTTGTTAGAACTATTGGTTATTTTTATAATAACAATATAAATATTAATAAAATTAATATTGCATATTTAGATTTTTCAAATTATTCTACTCCTATCAAATTAGTAGATTATCCTAAAATTTATTTTAAAAATAATTCTATAATAGAGTTTTTTAAAGTAAATTCTGATAATAAAAATTATGTAAATAATCCTTTATTATCTTATCAAAATCCTTCCTCTTATTATCTAAATCTAGATAACTTTAAAACTACTTACACACCATTTAAAAACAAAACCTAGATGTAGCCTTTAATATGAAAATATTATTTAGAGACTCTCCTTTCAATAATTATGATATTTTTACAGAAGATAATCCATATTGTAAAGTAAGACTTTTATTTGAAGATGATGGGAATATTTTTGTATATTATTCTGATGATATAAATAATCAAATTTATATTAACCAAATAGTGGACAAAAAACACCATCCGCATATGTTTTTTATTTCTAACTTTAAAGAAATAGAAGATTCAGATCAATTTAAATATTATTATGATCACATTAATAATAATTATAATTTTCAAGCTTTGCATAAAGGTGAATTAATAGACGGTGGGGATTGGCAACCGACCTTTGCAATGCAGTCGGAGAATAAAAATGTTTGAACTAATTTGGTCTAATAAAAAAGTAAGAGATCATACTAACAATATAATTAATGTAATATTTAAATACAACGAGAAGTATTATATCGAATATTATAATAATATTACAAACAAAAGATATTTAAGCGAGTTAGCTCCTGATACAAATTTTGATTGTATTTATAATAAAGATTTAATATTTATTGAAGATGATGAAGAGTTTAAAACGATTCAATCTTTAGTTTATGAAATGAATAAATTTATATGACAAATTTAGATGATGAAAGAATTAGTAAATTCCAAAGACAAATTTATGATTGGTTAAGAGAACTGTATCCTTCTTTTTCTATAGAGTTAGAAAAACATATTCCTAAAACAAATCAAAGAATAGATATATATGTTGAAAATTTAACTCTTGCTGTTGAATGCGATGGTATTCAACATTTTAAACCTGTAGGTTTTTATGTTAAAACTATAGAACAATGGGATAAAATGATTGAATCAGATAAAATTAAAAATAAAGTTTTAGAAGAAGCTGGAATTACAGTTTTAAGAATTCCATATAATCACAAGCTTAAATCATCAGAAGATTTAAAAACTTTAATTAATTCTTTAAAATTTAATACTAAAAATTATAATTCTGAAATATTTGTAAATAAGTATAAAGAAGAACAAAAAAGTAAACTTAAACTTTATCATAAAAATTCTTACAAAGAATTTAAAGAAAAAAATAAAGAAACTATTAAACAAAAATCTAAAGATTTTTATAAACAAGCTAAAGAATGGAAAAAACAAAATGACAGATCAAAATAATGATTATATATTAGTATCTTTTGAATTATTTAATACAACTAAAGCACTTTTAGATTCATTAGATTCAGAATATCTTTACGATTATTTTAGATACTTAGATTACGATCATGATTATACTGAGTATTATGCTAATAAAGTTCACAATGCTATACATTGTGATGACATATTTAATTATAATAAATTTATTAAAAATTATAATATTCTAAGTAATCCTGAAGACAAAGAAAAATTGATTACAGATGTAATTAATACATTGAAAAAAGAAGAGGACAAATATTCTGACGAATCACTTTCTGACAATTTTCAAAAACAACTTATTGCAGTTCTTTTATATGATGTTATAATTTCTAACATTTCTGAAAATTTAGATAGGTTAGCTAAAAAATATAATCCTACAAAAGAACAATTAAAATTTGGTCAATCCGCTTTATATTCATTGACAAATGAATCTTATTTTTATGAATCTTCTAGATGTTGGTAAACAAATATGAAAAAAACTTATCTTTTAGATATATTCAAATTCCTTAATGAAAACCCCTCGCCTACTCAAAATGATCTTTTAGATTTTTACTCAGATCTAGATTGGAAGTATAATCTTGACTCTGACGAAAGAGAATATGTGAGGAATATTTTATACCACGGTTCAGATTATGGATCTTATTATGAAAGCTCATTGTGTTAATATGAAACAAATTGGTAGCACATTATTAAATAATACTTTCAAAGAAAATTTTTATAGAACTGTGAAAGACAAAGATTTCCTTTGTCTTTCAACAGATTTATCTGATAGTTTATATGATAAATGGGTTGAAGAAAATAAACCTACATTTTTTAAACCCGATGTTACTCTTCCTGAAGATTATATTGTAATAGATAGTGACATTCCAGACCACCCTTTATTGTATATTTACAATAATTTAAATAAAGATGAATATAATAATTTATTCCAATTATTTTTAATTAAAAGTGCTCATAAACATTTTTATTTAGGAAAATATAAAAAATCTTTTAAACATTTATTAGATTATAGTTTTCTATATAACCTTTTTAAACATAAAAAATTAAATACTTCAGATGAAAAATTTATATCAAATTATAATAAATATTTAATTGAAAAAGTTTATAACAATGATGAAAGATTAACTCATTTTCCTAATTTAAATAAAAATAAATCTGAATTTTTTAATGATAAAGTTGTGTATCATTACGATCATGACTTTATACATGAATTGGTTGCTATAGAAAATGAACCTGCATATACTAAATGTCTTGATGGGGAAGTTAAATTTAGTAATAAAAAATTTGAAAAATTAAATTATAATGAAAAAGTAAACATGGTTTTAGAAGAATCATTCGTAATTGCTTTAGAAAGATGTCTTATAAGACTTATAAAGGAAGATAATCCTTATGTCCCAGCGTATTTTCCAGACGAAGCATTTAAGTATGCACTTACTAGGGTTTCAACAAATTTAACTAGCGGTCCTTTTCGAGATTTTGCAGCAAATAATTTTTTAGATATTTATAATAATTTTAAAACTAATCATAGAGATTATTATAAAATAGACTTTATATATACATAAATATTAAAGTAATACAATAGATTTAAGAATTAAAAATAAGAGAAAACTTAATGATTAAAAATGTCATTAAAAGAGATGGAAGAGTAGAAGAATTTTCTGCAGAAAAAATTAACAGTTGGATTCAATGGAGTGAAAAAACAGTTAACCCTAAAGATTTTAACTGGTCTACTATTGTATTAAAAACTATTTCTACTTTACTAGAACAAGTTACAACAAAGGAACTACAAGAAGCTTTAATTAGAGAATGTTTAAACCAAGATACTTGGGAAGGCTCTAGAATGGCTGGTAGATTGTACGCCTCAGCTTTATCTAAAGAACTATATGAAACTAGGAAACATCCTCATATTCAAGAACTACATAAAATTCTTTATGAAAAAAGTATTATAATTGACACTTCTTTGTATTACACAGATGAAGAGTATGATGAAATTAATAAAATGCTTTTGCATAGAAAAGATTATACATACTCTCATTATGCTATAAATCAGTTAGTTAAAAAATATTCTTTAAAAGACAGAGTCTCTAAAATAACCTTTGAAACTCCTCAATTTATTTATATGCGTGTAGTTATGCAAACTTTTTTAAATTATCACAAACCTGATAGATTAGAAAAGATTAAAAGTTTATATGAAGACTTATGTTATCAAAGAATAAATGTTCCTACTCCATATTTTGCTAATAGCTTAACAGCTAACCCTAATGTTGCAAGTTGTAGTGTAATAACTTGTGGAGATGAAGCAGAGAGTATTGGTGTAGAAAATACTTTAGCTTATACTCTAACTACATCTGGTAGTGGTGTAGGAGCTCATTTTAAAACTAGATCTTTAAATGATCCTGTTAGAAATGGATTAGTAAAACATGCTGGAAAAATACCTTATTTTAGAGCTTTTGCTAATATAATGAAAAGTAGTACTCAAGGTACTAGAAGTGGAGCTTCTACTATTCACTTCCCTTCTTTTGATCCTGAAATTAATAATTTAATTAGATTGAAAAATCCTCTGACTCCTCTAGCTAACAGAGTAAGAGAAAGTGATTACTCTGTAGGTTTAAATAAAGAATTTATTAAAAGAGCTATCTTAGATAAACCTTTTTGGTTATTCTCTTATAAAAATAATCCAGAATTGTATGAAAAATTTTATCACGCTGATTCTCAAAAATTTGATTCTTTATTGCAAGAGTACTCTGTCACTGATCCAGATAAAGTTAAAGAAGTTTCTGCTTCTGATTTATTATCAGATATTATGACAAACAGAGCTGAAACTGCAAGATTGTATGTACATTTAACTGATACTATTAACAAACAAACTCCTTATAAAGAAACTATTTATAGTAGTAATTTATGTCAAGAGATAGCTTTACCTACTAAACCTTATTTAACTCATTTAGATTTATATAGTGATGAACCTGAAGGTGTAGTTGCTTTTTGTAATTTAGCAGGACTTAATATCCCTAACATTAAAGACGATGAAGAATATGAAAGAGCTTGTTACAATGCTTTACTAATGATTGAACATGGTATTGAAAATAATAATTTACCATTTCCAGCTTTAAATGCTAATTTAAAAGATTATCGTAGTGCAGGTGTAGGTATTGTAGGTTTAGCATATTTAATGGCTAAAAAAGGATTGTCTTATACTACTCAAGAAGGTAAAGATTTTATATTTGAACAAGCCGAACGATACGGTTATTTTGTAACTAAAGCTGCTACTAAAATTACTGAAGAGTATGGTCTAGCAAAACGTATGGATAGAAATAAATATCCAGAAGGTTGGTTACCTATGGATGACGCTTCTCCTGCTGCGCTAGCTTTAACTACTAAATCTTTACAATATGATTGGGAAGCTTTAAGAAATAAAATCAAATCGTTAGGTGGATTAAGATTTACTAGTTTAATGGCTATAGCTCCTGCTGAAAGTTCATCAATAGCTTGTTCATTAACTAACTCTATTTATCCTATAAGATCATTAACTTTAACTAAAACATCTGGAGATACAACTAATAAATGGGTTGCTCCTGAGGCTACTCGCTTAGCTAAGAAATATGAAATTGCATGGGATATTCCTAATTCTGATCATATAGATGTTTATGCTTTGTTCCAAATATTTATGGATCAAACAATTAGTTCAGATTTATATTCTGATAGAACTAAAGAAGTAAATATCTCTATGGCGCAAATGTTTAAAAATTTAGCCTATGCAGCTAAGCTAGGTGTTAAAACTTTATATTATCATAATAGTTTAACAGATACTGCAGAGTCTACTGATTTTGTAAACTCTTCTGACAAAGCTTCAGAAGATGTTATAGATGATATTATAGAAGATGATGAAGAAGGTTGTGGCTCTGGTGGTTGCACCTTGTAAAACTAAGGGCTCTTATAAAAGAGCTCTTTTTATTTTTATAAGATTTTGGAAAAGAACTTATAACAATAAGAAGAGTATAAAAAGAGGGGATAAAAATGTCTGATATTCTTAATTTAAATAAAACTTACAAACAACAACCTTTATTATTTGGTGATAATTTAGGTATTTATGATTCAATACATATAAACCAAGACGTATTTAATTTACATAAAAGAGCTGTTGCTCAATTATGGCAAGCAGATGAATTTTCATTTTCATCTTGTCAAAGTGAATTTGCAGAAGATAATGACGGCACATCTTTAATGTTAGAAACATTAAAATGGCAATGGACAGCAGATTCAGCTGCATGTAATTTATATACGTTATTGCAACCTTTTATTACAAATGATGCTTTAACTCAATTAATTTTATTTAATACTTATATTGAAACTGTTCATAGTGAAACCTATTCAGAGATTGTTAAAAATGGATTTAAAAATCCAGTTCAAGTTATAAACAGTATTTCATCTGATAATGAAGTTATAACCAGACTATCTAAAACTTTAGACGCTTTTACAGAATTAAGAGATTTAGGTGTTAAGTATTCTCAAAATCTTCTTAAAAAAGAAGATTGTTATAAAGGTGTTTATAAAGGTGTTGTAGCTTTATATTTAATGGAAAGAATACAGTTTATCGCTAGCTTTGCAGTAACATTTGCTTTGGGAGAGATGGGAAGATTCCAACCTCCAGCTATGGCTATTAGAAAAATTTGTGCAGACGAATTAGGAATTCATGCTGAAACAGATCTTATAATGTTAAAAGATCTTAGAAAAGATCCTTTATGGTTAGATACTAATACAGATAATTTTAAAGCTGAATTAACGGACATGGTAAATGAAGTCGTAGCCAGAGAACTTACATGGACTGATCATTTATTTACAGCTAGATCTCTTGCAGGCATTAATGCAAATTTAATTAAAGAGTGGGTTTTATTTAACGCTCAAATTGTTAAAACAGAGTTAGGTTTAGAACACGATAATAAATATAAAACTAATCCCTTACCTTTTATGAAAGGTTGGTTAACAATGAATGCTTTACAAGCAGCACCTCAAGAACAAGAATTAGGACAATATTTAGTCGGTTCGATTACTAATGATTTAGAAAGTTTACAAAATATTGATTTAGACTTTTAAGGTAACAATATGACTGAAAATGTTCATATAGTAAAAAGAGAGCAGTGTCCTCATTGTGCAAAAGAAGGCCGAGATAATAGTAAAGATAACTTAGTTATATATAGCAATGGTGGTACTTGGTGTTTTGCTTGTCAAAAAGGTACTGTCTCAGAAGATAGAAAAACAGAAACAACTTATGAATACGAGGATAAATTGGAATTTGGTGCTAAAGAATGGGAAGCTTTAAAAAGCTATACCTCTGAAGAAGGTAAAGGTTTTAGAGGTATTGATGATGATACTTATAAAACCTTTGGTGTTCGACATGAATATAATATAGGTACTGGAAAATTAATTAAACAAATCTATCCTTTAACTATGGATAGAAACGGTATTAGTGAGATTTGTGGTATTAAAACTAGAGAAGTTCCTAAAAAATTTGGAGTTAAAGGTTGTAATACAGCAGACAAAGGTGTTGAATTTTTTGGTCAAGCTACTTTTAAAAAATCTCTTAAGAAAACAGTTGTAATTGCTTCTGGAGAATGTTTTCCTCCAGAAGTTGAAATATTAACTGAAAATGGTTTTATAAGATTTGATCAATTGACTAGAACTGAAAAAGTTTTACAAATAGATTCTAAATCTATGAGTGCTAAGTTTACACAACCTTTAGCATATATTGAAAAAGATTATGAAGGTGATTTAGTAGAATTTGATAGATTAGATTTTAATCTCATTTGTACGCCTAATCATAATCTAATTATTACTAATAATTTGAAAAAAACTTGGCATTTAAAAAAGATAAAAGCTAACGAATTTATACCTGAAAGTAATGTTATTCCTTTAACTACTAGTGTTAATTATAAAGAAGATCATCCTGATAAAATTGATATTACATTTAAACAACTTAATTTTCTAGCTTGTATTATCTATGATTGTTATACTGAACATGAGTATAATAAAGATATTAATATTTTAAAAATCTCTACTCAGAGTAAAGCTCAAATAGGTAAATTAAGACAATCTTTAAGTTTTAATAATATTTCCTATACAGAGACTACTAGAGTAAATTTATTAAATAAAGATTATGTAATTTTTGAAATATCTTTACCTGATTTTGCTAAAGAAGTTATAGAGTCTAATTTCTCTATACCTAATAGTTGGGTTAGAGGTTTAACTTTAAGACAAAGACATATGCTCATAGAGCATTTCTTAACTCTAAGTGGAACTCCTACTAATATTAGATTTAGAAGTTTAGATAAATTGAATAATCTTCAAGCTATTGCTTCTACTTGTAATATGGGTGGGTACTATGAAGAGAATAATGATCAAGATTTTTATTCATACTATATTTCTAAATCAGCTAATGTTCAAAATACTAAAAACTTATCAATGTATAGAAAAAATATTCCTTATAAAGGTAAAGTGTATTGTGTAACAGTACCTTCAGGAATTATTTTAGTTAGATATAAAGGTAAGACTGCTGTAGTAGGTAATTGTGATGCTATGGCTGCTTTTCAAATGTTAAAACATTTAGGTGATCAATGTCCTGCTATTGTATCTACAACTATCGGTGAAAAAGGTTATAAACAATATCAAGCTCAATATGAATTTTTAAATAAATTTCAAAAAATAGTTATTATTCCTGATAGAGATAAAGCAGGCAAAGAAGCATTAAAAGAAGTTGCTAAAGTTCTTCCCAGAGATAAAGTTTATGTGGTTGAATTACCTTTAAAAGATACCAATGATATGTTGTTAGCAGAACAACAACAAGATTTTGTAGATAGGTATTTTAAAGCAAAACCTTATGTACCTGATGGTGTATTAGGTAGTGGACAACTTTATCAAAGCTTATTAGAAGCTACTGAAATTAAGAAAATTCCTTTACCTTCATTTTTACATGAACTTGAAGATATGCTAGCTGGAGGTTTAACTTTAGAATCTATTGTTAATATTGCAGCTGCATCTGGTATAGGCAAAAGTTCTTATATTAATGAGCTTATATATCATTGGATTTTTAATTCTCCTTATAAAATTGGAGTTGTATCTTTAGAGTTGTCTGCTGGACAATACGCTAATGCTCTTTTTTCAAGACATGTTCATAAAAAGCTTAGTTTACTTTCACAAGAAGAAGCTAAGGAATATTTAGAATCAGAAGAAGCTATTAGAAAAGGTGAAGAATTATTTAAGAATGAAGATGGTTCAGATAGATTTTATCTAGTAGAAGATCGGAGTTCTAAATTAAATGTAATGCAAGACCTTATAGAACAATTAATTATTGGTTGTAATTGTAAAGTTATTGTTTTAGATCCTTTACAAGATTTGTTTGCAGGTTTAAGTTTAGAACAACAAGAAATGCACATGGCTTGGCAAAAAGTTATTGTTAAATTATATGGTGTATGTATTATAAATATTAATCATACTAGAAAAGCAGGTAATACTAAAGAATCTGGTTCTACAGGTAATATGATTAGTGAAGAAGATATTCAAGGTACTTCTACTATTTATAAAAGTGCTAAAATTAATATTCTTTTACAACGTAATAAATTAGCTGACAATGCTCTTGAAAGAAATACTACTTATGTGTATTTATCTAAAAATAGAGATACAGGTGTTACTGGACCTGCTGGTAAAATAATTTATGATAATGAAAGTCATACATTATATGATGAAGATACTTTTAGAAGTCTACATCCTAATTTGTATGCTGAAGAATATGAAGATTAACATTTAAAGCCTAAGTCTATGATTTAGGCTTTTTTATTAAAAATATTACAATGAAAGATATAAAACTTAAAATAAATCATCATATAAATTATACAAATAATTTTACAGAGAATCTTATAAATGAATTTCTAGATGAAATTGAAGATAATTTCATAGAAAAATTTTATGAAATTGAAAATAAATATATTGGTTTACTAAATACCAATCAAAATTTTCATAGTTATAAATATGATGTTGAGTATTTATGCAAAAATTATAAAGCAATAACTGGAAAAAATTTTAAAATCCCTCGTTCTAAAATATCATGGAGAAAATATTGACATACATCGACACTTCAAGAGACCCTTATAGACGTCCTACTTTTATACCAAATAATCTTTTAGATAAATCTATAGAAGATTATAATAAATCTAAAGACTTATGGTCTTTACAAAAAAGCATTTATTCTTATAAAGTAAATATGAATTTTAGTGAAGCTCTAATTAAGTTAAAAGAAGGTTGCCAAGTTAAACGTAAAGATTGGAACTCATACCTTAGGTTAGGTAATGAAGAAGTTCCTGAAATTTTATATAAAACCCTAACTAAAGAACAAAAAGATCTTTTATATACTTTTATAAAAGATGGTAAATCTTATACTGTTACTAAAGAAGATATCTTAGCTGAAGATTGGCATATGATAAATTTCAATAACGATTTTAAGGTAACAAAAAATGCTTAATACGTATTTATATAAATACGATACTAAGGGTAAAGTACGGCAATGGCGTGGTTGGCTAGAAACTAATGAAGATGGTACTGTTACTATTAAATTAGAACATGGTCAACAAAACGGTAAATTACAAATTAAACAGCGTATTGTTAAGTCAGGTAAGAACCTTAAAAAAGCTAACTCTACTACTGTATACCAACAAGCTGAAGCTGATCTTAAAAGTATTTATCAAAAACAACTTGATGACGGTTATGTAGCTTCGTTAGAAGACTATAAAGACCCTGTAAGACCTATGCTTGCTCAAAAGTATCAGGATAAAAAGAAACATGTCGTATGGGCTTCTGAAGAGCAACCAGATAATTTTTACAGAGCTTCTAAAAAGTATGATGGTATTAGATGTTTTATTTTTATAGATGAAAATTCTAATATTAAATTTGAATCTAGAACAGGTAAACCGTTTAAATATTTTGAACATATTGCTAATAAAATTAAACATTTATCTAATGTAATATTAGATGGTGAACTTTATTCTAATATTGTGGAGTTTGAAAAAATTTGTTCTTTAGTTAATTCTGAAGAATATGATAAAGAAACTGATACAGATATTCAATTCTTTATTTATGATTTTATTGATTTAAATTCTACTGATGACATATTTGAAAAACGTCTTGGAAAATTAAATAAAGAATTTTTAAAATTTGCAGATGAAACTCAATACCCTATACAACCTGTTTCACAAATTAAAATTAAATCTGAAAAAGATCTTAAAGAATTTCATGATAAATGGGTTGCTGAAGGCTATGAAGGACTAATGCTTAAAGATCCTAATGGTCTTTATGAGTTTGGTAAGCGTTCTAATAATCTTTTAAAATATAAAGAAATGCATTCTGATGAATTTAAGATTAAAGATATTTTTATTGCTGAAAATGATCCAGAAAGAGTTCAAATTGAATTATATGTTGATCCTTTTAATTCACAAGAAACTTTTAAAATTGGAACTTTAAAAGGTAATAAAGAAGAAAATTATAGTAACTATTATCTAAATAAAAAAAATCTTATTGGAAAATGGTTAACTATTAATTATCAAACTTTAACTTCTTATGGCATACCTTTATTTCCTGTAGGTATAGCTATCAGAGAAGGTACAGAGAATAATAATAAATTTATACCTGAGGTATAATATGTTATACAAATTAATTAATAATCCTTATGAGTTACAAACGGAATTTAAAAAATACGATAGAGATTATTATACAATTACCGAGTACCAAGCTATTTTAGATTATTTTGACGAACACAATTTAATAGAATTAGATGTAATTTCTATTTGTTGCGATATTATTAAAGTGTCTTGGGAAGAGCTATACAAAGAATGGAAAGACCATACCCATGAAAATATTGTTAATGCTCTTTCTCATATTACTCACGTATTAACGTGGGATGATAATTCGGTATTGTATATATCTTATTAGGAACTAAAATGAAAGAATATAATGTTAATTATACTGTTAGAGTTTTAGGTTACGAAAAAACTTACACTTTACCTATTAAAGCTGAAAACTCAACAATAGCTCAAAAATTAGTTTTAGAGGATGAGTTACATAATGTATCTTCTGAAGATATCTTACCTCAAAAAAATAATAAAGAATTATATGAAGCTGATGATATTGATTTTATTTATACAGTAAATTGGGTTCAAGAAGTTAAATAAAAAATTATCAATTATAATTAAACAAAAAATGATAAAAAATGTAATTTAAGGAAGAATATGGGCTCTAATAGAGTACGTAAACAACAACGACAAGAAGCTAAATCGTCTAGAATATATGAGAAAACTCATACTGAAACTGTTAAACAAAAATATGGTTTTAATGGTACAAGAGAAGATTATGGTTATAAGTCTTTTAATTTATCTCCTGCACAGAAAAGGTGTATTGAAGTAATAGAAAATAATACTATTACTTTTATAGAAGCTTTAGCAGGTGCTGGTAAATCTCTGTGTGCTTTGCATTATGCAACTACAGAATATTTAGCTGATCCTACTAAAAGAATTATCGTTGTAAGAACTCCTATGGAAGCTACTGTCCATGATAAAGTAGGTTTTTTACCTTCAGAGTTAAAAGACAAATTAGAACCTCATTTTGCATCTAGTAAAATGCTTTTAGAAAGTCTATTATCTCCTGGAAAAGTTGAAGCAGATTTAGGTGGAAAACACCAAAGAATTCAATTTTTAATTCCTAATTTTATTTTAGGTGCTACCATTGATAATGCAATTTTAATTATAGATGAAGCTCAAACACTCCATCCAATGATTATGAAACTTCTATTAGAAAGGATAGGTGAGAATACTAAATGTATTGTTCTCGGAGATCCTTCTCAAGTTTATTCTTCAAGTAAAGATAGACAAGGTATGAGAGATGCCATTCAAAGATTTTTTAACATGGATGGAAATACAGTCAAAAATCCTATTTTTGAAAATATAGGTTATTTTAAATTTGATATTGAACATTGTATGCGATCAGATATTGTTAAATCTGTTTTAAAAGCTTACAGTAAAGATTTTAATTCAAAATAAAAACATATAATATATTTCTAAACTATAGGTTTAGTATGATTTATATTTCTTACTTTCAAACTAAAATAGCATCTACGTTATTTTATCTTAATAAATTTTTACCTTTAGAAGCTAAGAGTTATTTAATTTATAAATCTTTAGATTCTTTTAACATTTATTTAAAAGATAAAATAATAATCTTAAGTGAGTTTTTAATAGATATTTTAAAAAACTCAGTTAAAGATTTTGAAAATAAAACTAAAAAAGGATACGTAAATGCTATTTAAAGATTTATATCTAATGGGAGAAATTTCATTAGAAAGCGTTTTACCAGTTATACAAAGTATTCATGAGATAAATAGAGAAGATTATAATACTCCTGTCGATGCAAGAGAACCTATAAACTTATATATAAACTCTATTGGTGGAGATGTTATTGCAGCTTTCACTTTGATAAGTGTTATGGAAAGCTCTATTACACCTATAAATACTCACGCTGTTGGAGAAGTTCTTTCAGCTGCTTTGTTAATTTTTATTGTAGGTAGTAGACGAATTGCTTATAAGCATTCAACTTTCATGTATCATTCTGTAAGTGCTGTTCATGCAGGTGATAGTAAACATATTGATGTACAATATGCTTATACTAAAAATATACAAGAAAGAATTGAAGAAATTACTTCTTTATATACAAATATGTCTTTAAAGAAATTAAAAGATTTGTCTGATAAAAGAGAAGATCATTACTTTTATTATATGGAAGCTCTTGATTACAAAGTAGCAGATGAAATAGAAATAGATGCTATTTACGAAAAAGATATAAAATTAATAGAAGAAAAATTTCCTAATTCTACCTTAGATTTAGAAAACATTACAGAAATTATACAGAATATTCCTGAAGAAGAATTACTAGAGTTAATTTCTAAATACAAATAAATATATTACTTAATAATTATTTAAAAATAATGAGTAAACAATATTTAAATCAAGATAAAATGCAGGTTTTAAAATCTGTATGGAATTATGATTCATTTAGAGAAAACCAAGCTGAAGCTATTGAAGATTTAATTTCTTTGAAAAAAGATATTTTATTTTTAGCTAGTACAGGTCTTGGAAAAGCTTTAGTTTTCCAATTACCTTCTTTAGTGACTGAAGGGACTGCTATTGTAGTAAGTCCCTTACTTTCTCTTATGCAAGACCAAGTGGCAGATACTACAAAATTAGGTATACGTTCTGCCACCTACAACAGTACTGTAGGTAAAAGAAATAAAAAAATTATCCTGGACCAATTGAAAAATAATGAATTAGATTTACTTTATATAGCACCTGAATCTTTATTAAATGTTGAGTTAACAGATTATATTAAAGAGCATGTGAATGTATCTTATTTAGCTTTTGATGAAGCTCATTGTTTTTTAAAATCTACTTTAGTTAATACTGATAAAGGAGATTTATCTTTTAAAGAGTTATTTGACCTTCAAGAGAATAATAAAGAACTTCCTAAAGCTTTATCTCAATCATCCGATAATAATTGTTGTTTTGAACAAATTACAAAGATATTTAAAAATAAATCTTCCGATATGCTTAAAATAACTTTAGAAGATAATAGTTATTTCAAAGTTACTAAAAATCATTCTATCTTTACCACTAAGGGTGAAGTTTTAGCAAAAGATTTAGATATAGAAGATACTTTAATATCTGTACCTGAAAATCTAAAAATAATTTCTATTTCTAATTATAAACATTCTGAAGAATATTTGTATGATCTAGAAGTTGAAAATACCCATAATTATTTTGTTAAAACAACCGTTTCTAAAAAAACTCCTACAGAAGAATCTTATATTTTAGTTCATAATTGTATTAGTAGTTATGGTCATGATTTTAGACCTAAGTACAAACAAGTTTCTACTTTAAGATCTATTTTTAATGTACCAGTTATAGCTCTTACAGCTACAGCAGATAAATATACTGTAGAAGATATTAAAAAAACTTTAAAATTTAATCAAAATAATTTTGAATTTGTAGAGTATAATCAAAATTTAGACAGACCTAATCTTCATTATAATGTTATTAAAAAAGTGGGAGATGGTTTTAAACAGATAACTCATATTCTAGATTCTTATGACAAAGATAGTTCTGGAATAATTTATTGTACTACTAAAAAACAAACTGAAGAATTAGCTTATAAATTATATAAGAAAGGTTATAAAGTTAAAGCTTATCATTCAGCTGTAAAGAAAAATGAAAAAGAACAAATTCTAACAGAATGGTTAGAAAATAAATTACAAATAGTTATTGCAACTAGTGCTTTTGGTACAGGTATTAATAAACCTGATACTAAGTTTGTTATTTGTACTACTTTAACACCCACAGTTGAAGATCTAGTACAATCTTTGGGCAGAGCTGGAAGAGATGGTTCTGATACTTATGTATATTTATTACATTCTCCTGAAGATATTAAATTAATTAAATGGATGATAAAAAATACAAATTTGCCTATGTCTCAGTTAGAAAATAAACTAACTAAGTTACAA
>ERZ941706.192-NODE-192-length-21742-cov-5.116936_pt1 | contig 21742 bp, 29 predicted proteins | sample MGYA00521232_ERZ941706 | MGnify/ENA primary metagenome ERZ941706 (study PRJEB32759, sample SAMN07749893) | skin metagenome | biome: transportation; feature: city; material: polyester macromolecule | host: Homo sapiens | place: Hong Kong:ER line | collected...
GATGCAGCGCGAACTGCTCGGCCTCATGAGCCAGCTCTACGGCCACGCGCTCGTTCGGACACCGCTCAAGGACTCGGCCGAGATCGACAATGCGTCGGCGCGGCTGATGACCGTCTACGAGCTCGACGGGCCGACCACGAGCAAGTCGGTGCGCGATCGATGCCTGAATTACCTCGACGGCGTGAACTCCGAGATCGAGGTCGATATCCGCGCGATGTGGCCGAGCCATGCCGCGCGGCTTCGGCGTGAGGGATTGGCATGAGCGCGCGAAAATTGCACCGGTGCAATTTCGCCGGGAAGGGGGTGCTGTGTCTATGAAAAACCGTGACTTCGCCGCCGGCCTGGTCGGCGCGATCGACGCGCCGGCGGAGCCTGTTGCGCGGCCGTCGCGGCTCGGCATGGGCGTGCTGGCGGGCCGCGGCAATCGGCTCGCGGAGCTCGCGAGCGGCAGCCTCGTCAATCGCGCGATCGAGCTGGTCGATCCGGCGCGCTGCCGGATGTGGCACGGCCACAACCGCGAATATGCGGACCTCTCGGAAGCGCGCTGCCACGACCTGATCGAGAGCCTGAAGGCCCAGGGTCGCCAGGAAGTGCCGGCGCTCGTCCGGCGCGTGCGGGACGATCCCGATCACGATTACGAGGTCATCTCGGGCGCACGGCGGCACTGGTCGATCAGCTGGCTGCGCAGCCACAACTATCCCGAATTTCGCTTTCTCGTCGAGGTGCGCGACCTGACCGACGAGGAGGCGTTTCGGCTCTCCGATATCGAGAATCGGGCGCGCGAGGACATTTCGGACTATGAGCGCGCTCGCGATTATCTGCGCGCGCTCGACGCCTATTACGACGGCAAGCAGACTGCGATGGCCGAGCGGATGAAGGTGACGCCGAGCTGGCTCAGCCGCTACCTCGATCTCGCCCGCCTGCCGGCGGCAATCCTCGGCGCGTTCGCGAGCCCGCACGACCTCGGCATCAAGCACGTCACCCAGCTCAAGCCGCTCATGAAGCCCGCGGATCGCGCCGCGCGGGTCGAGGCGACCGCGCGGGACATGAAGGCGACGCGCGAGAGTGGGGCAGGGGGGGCGTTGGCCCCCGCCGACGTCGTCCGTGCGCTGACGGCGGCAGCGGAAGCCCCCAGGAAGTCAGGACGGCCGAGCAGCGCCGCCGCCCCCAGGAGGTCAGGAACCCCGGTGTTCGAGAGTGCGGGGGGCAAGCCGATGCTGCGGGTCGACGCCGCGGAGCGGAAGGGCGTGACCCTGACGCTGCTGCCGCGCTCGGGCGCATCGCGCAGCGAGATCGAGGCGGCGTTCGCGAAGGTCCTCGACGAGCATTGGAGCTGACCCCGCGGCGATCGCCGGCGCGGCTTTCCAAATCGGGCACGCGCCGGTAGGCTTAACCTACTCGCGGAGACGCGGGCGGGTCCTGAAAAGCCCGAAGAGCAAGAGCCGGTTCGGTAAACCGGGTGGCGGACGCGTATGTCCAGGCCGCCCGGCTAAAGGCGTTCGCGCCTAGCTTGCTCTAGGTTTTCAGCACCCGGTTCGAAGCGACGGCATGCCCCGGCGGGCATGCCGCCGGCTTCCGGAGGGAGGCAAGGATGGAACAGTCCAACCGTGAAATCGCCGTGGCGGTCGGCCTGATGCGGATGGCGCGGTCCCTGCTCGACAGGGAAGGCCAGACGCACGGCGCGGCGCGGCTGCAGCAGGCGATCGACACGACCTTGGAGGAGCGACCGCTCGCGCCGGGCGAGGAAGTCGAGCCGGGCCAGGCGTGCCTGATCGCGGGTATCCCGCTCGGCGGGAGCCCGGACGGAGCATCGATCACCTATCTCGATGCCACCGCGAAATCCCTGCGGCGCTGAGGCGCGGGCGAAGGCATCGGATCCGCTAGGCAGCGTCCGCTGCGCTCCCCCGATGGAGACCGCCTAGCACGAGCCCCTTCGCTAGGAGGAGACAGCGGTAGAAGGCGTCGACCGCTTCGATGTAATGGCCGTCCGACACCCGCGGCGGATCCTCCGGGCCGAGCACGAACCGCACGGTGCGGCTGTCCTCGTCGGTGGTGGCGATGCTCGTCCAGAGATGCCGTGCGCTCAGGTGAACGAAGGCGCTCGCGTCGCGGTAGACACCCTGGATCCACGGGAAGGTCTCGGCGAGCCGTTCGAGCAAGCGGTGATCGTTGAGACGGGCGCCCGTGTCGTCCTTCAGCCGGAAGACCTCGGCGCCGCCCATCACGGCTTCGGCATAGGCATGGGGGTCGGAGACGAAGCGGAGCGCCGCGACCCGGAGCGCGGTGTCGAGCTGCATGCGGATCATCGGCGCGGCGGCATGGAAGTTTCGCGCCCGGATCATCGCGGGAAAGCCTTCGGCGAGCGCGACCGAGCGCTTGGCGGCGGCCAGCAGCAGCATGTCGATCTGCGAGACGGCGCCGAACGCGGCGAGCGCCGCCTGGCCATCGCGGAGAAACTCGCGCTGCTCGCGCGCGATCGCCTCGAGCCGGTCGGCCAGCGAAGGGGAGGGGGGTGCCGGCCGATCGGACATCGCTCAACCGGCTCGCGGCGCGAGCGCGTCGATGATCCGGCAATCCGCGATCGGCCCGCGAACGCAGCTGTCGAGGCGCCGTACCAGTTCGCCGCGCAGCGCCTTGAGGTCGGCGAGCTTGCGGTCGATCTCCGCCACCTGGCTCGTCGCCATCGCATCGACGTCCTCGCACGTCCCGTCGGGATCGTCGGCCAACCGGAGCAGTTCGCGCACCTGGTCGAGCGTGAAGCCGAGATCGCGCGCGCGCTTGACGAAGGAGAGCCGATCGAGATGCGCGCGCTCATAGACGCGGTAATTGCCGCCCGTGCGCGTCGGCGCGGTGATGAGGCCTTCCGCCTCGTAGAACCGGACGGTCTCGACCTTCAGCCCGGTCTGCTTCGCGATCTCACCGATTCTCATGCAATCACCGCTTGACCCTCTAGTGGGATGAGGGTTCATATAGGGGGTCCGACACGCGAATCGAGATGGTGATGGCGGACGATTGCTGCTCCAGGAAAGGCGATACGATCGCCGAACTTGGCCGAAAAGCCGACCAGCGGCGCGTGCTCATCGTCGTCATGGCGATCAATTTCGTCATGTTCGCCGTCGAGTTCGGCGGTGGCCTGTTCGCGCGCTCGTCCGCACTGATGGCCGATTCGGTCGACATGCTGGGCGACGCGGTCGTCTATGCCCTGAGCCTCTATGCGCTGAGCCGCGGCCCGCGATGGGAGGCCGGCGCGGCGATCGTGAAGGGCGGCATCATCCTCGCGTTCGGCGTGGCGGTCCTCGCCGAGATCGCCGACAAGCTGATCAACGGCGTCGCGCCGTCGTCGACGCTGATGCTCGCCTTCGGCAGTGCCGCGCTCGCGGCCAACCTGACCTGCCTCGCCTTGCTTTGGCGCTTCCGGTCGGCGAACGTGAACATGTCGAGCACCTTCGAATGCTCGCGCAACGATGTCGCGTCGAACGTCGGCGTCCTTGCCGCCGCCGGGCTGGTCGGCGTGACGGGCGCGGCGTGGCCCGACGTGGCGGTCGCCGCGATCATCGCTCTCATCTTCCTGCGCTCGGCATGGCGCGTGCTTGGCGAGGCTATCCCCGCCTGGCGGTCGGCGCGTCCATTACCGCCCGAGGTGCTGCGATAATGTTCGCACGCGTGATGGTCATCGGAGACAATGTATCATCTCGCCGACAACTTGCCGCTGCGCGTGCGCATCTTGCCGTCGTCGGGACTATCGCGTGCGACATGCTACTGCTAGGGCCGTGTCCGTGCGGTTGCTGCTGAACATCCTTGCCTGCCTGACGCTCGTCGTCGGCCTCGGGTCGACGGCGATGGCGCACGCGCTGGAGCGTCCGGACGTCAGCGTGTCCGCGCAGGCCCCGATCGCCGAGCAGTTCGCTGAGGGCCACAGCCCGGGCGATGCCGACCAGGTCCCCGCGGACGGGGACAAGGGCTACCCCCATCATCACGGCGGCTGCCACGGCGATCATGCCGCAGCTCCCATCAAGATCGCCTCGACGGCGTGGACGGCGGATCTCCGCGCGATCCCGTCGTCCACGGTCCGGGGCATGCTGCCGCGCGCGACCGCCGATCCGGCGCTGAGGCCACCGCAAGCCTGACGACCCGCTGACCCCGCCGGCCCATGCCGCGCGGGGCGACCCCGGTTCGTCAGGAGTTGTCCATAATGCATCGTATCATCGCGGCCGTGCTGGCCGCGGCGTCGCTGGCCGCTGGGGCCGCGGCGCAAACGGCGCCGCCGCCCGGGCTTCCGGCGGCGACGGCGCCGCAATCGCTCGACACGTTCTCTCTCGAGAGCGCGCTCAGGGCAGGCGGGGTCGGGTCGGCCGCGCTGCCTGCCGCCGACCGTGCTCCTGCCGGTGCGCCGAGCGGCAGTCTGCAGTCCGGCGTCAGCGGTCCGGTCGGTCTGCCCTCGGTGGCGGCGGCGACCGCCAGCGTCGATGCCGCGACCGCGGCGCGGCGGGTGGCGGGGCTGCGTCCCAATCCGGAGCTGCAGGCGCAGGTCGAGAACATCGCCGGCACCGGGGTCTACAAGGGGCTGAGAAGCTCCGAGACGACGGTCGGGGTCGCGCTCCCGCTCGAGCTGGGCGGCAAGCGGCCGGCGCGGGTCGCGCTCGCGAATGCCCGACTGACGCGCGCGCAGATCCAGACCGAGATCGCGCGCGCCGACCTGCGCCTGCGGATCACGCAGCTCTATGTCGAGGCAGCCGCCGCCGAGCGGCGGTCGGAGGTGCTCGGCGAGCAGGCCGCGATCGCCGGAAACGCGTTCCGGATCGCCAGTGACCGGGTCCAGGTCGGCGACGTCGGCCCGATCGAGCAGCAGCGCGCCGAGGTATTGCGCATCAACGCGCAGATCGCCGCCGAGAGCGCGACCCGCCAGGCCGCGGCGGCGCGTGCCAACCTTTCCACGTTACTCGGTGCGCCGGTGACCGGGCCGCTCGATCGCGCCTGGTTCGATCGAATCGACGGCTATGGCCCGCCGCGCCCGGTCGAGGTCGAGGGGACGCTGACGCTCGCCGCCGCGCAGGCCGACGTGCGGACGGCCGACGCGCAGGTGCGCGTGGCGCGCTCGCTGCGCGTGCCGGATCTGACCGTCAGCACCTTCGCCCGGCGGCTGCAGGCCACCAACGACACTGCCGCGGTGGTCGGCATCTCGATCCCGCTGCCGGTGTTCAACAACGGCAGCGCGTTCGTCGCGCAGTCGCGCTCCGAGCAGACGGTCGCGGTCGCGCAGCGCAATCTGGCGGTGATCGATACCCGTCAGGCGATCGCCAGCGCCCAGACCGAGGTCGCGAACGCCGCGGCGACGGCCCGCGCGGCCGGTGGTCCCGGGCTCGCCGCCGCGCAGGAGGCGGCGCGCATCGCCCGCATCGGCTGGGCGCAGGGCAAGTTCGACCAGATCGCGCTGCTCGATGCCGAGCGCACGCTCTCACAGACCCGTCAGTCCTACGTCGATGCGCTCGCCGCGTACCACGACGCGCAGGCACGGCTCGACCGGCTGACGACGCCGGCTCCCACGAATTTCGGAGACACCCCGCAATGATCGATGTTGCACGCCAGAACCCGCGCCTGCTCGGCGGCGCGGCCGCGATTGCCCTCGTTGCCGCCATCGGCGGCTTCTCCGTCGCCAAGTGCAGCGGCGACAGCCCCGCGACGACCGAGACTGCGGCCGGCAACGCCGCAGCGCCCGCGCCGCAGGAGAAGGCGCCCGATACGGTCGCGATGACGGCGCAGGCGATCGAGCAGGCCGGGATCGCCACCGATGTCGTGCGCGCCGGCGGCCTGGGCGCGGAAATCGTCGCCCAGGCGACGGTCAATGCCGCGCCGTCGGGCGAGGCGATCGTCACCGCGCGCGCCGCGGGCGCGGTCACGCGGCTGATGAAGCGACTGGGCGATCCGGTGCGCGCGGGCGAGACGCTCGCCGTCGTCGAGAGCCGCGACGCCGCGCAGATCGCCGCCGAGCGCACCGCGGCGGTGGCCAAGTCGGTGCTGGCGCAAAAGGCGCTCGCGCGCGAAAGCTATCTCTACCGCCAGAAGGTGTCGGCGCGGGTCGAGCTCGAGCAGGCCCAGGCGGAAGCCGCGTCAGCCGCCGCCGAGGCGCGCCGTGCGAGCGTCGCCGCCGGTGCCGCCAAGGTCACCGCCGACGGCCGCGGCGTGATCGTGTCAAGTCCGATTTCGGGTCGGGTGACCGCCGAGGCTGCGTCACTCGGCGCCTTCGTCCAGCCCGAGACCGAGCTGTTCCGCGTCGCCGACCCGACCAAGATCCAGATCGAGGCCGCGGTGGGCGCGACGGACGCGCAGCGGCTGGCGCCGGGCGATCGCGCGATCGTCGAGCTGCCCGACGGCAAGGCGCTCGAGGGGAGGGTGCGGGCGGTGACGCCGGGTCTCGCCACCGAGACCCGGTCCGCGACCGCGGTGCTCGACGTGCCGGGCGCGTTGCAGCCCGGCCTGCCCGTCCGCGTCCGGCTGTTGCCGAGCCGCGGCGCCGTCTCCAGCGCGATCGTCGTTCCCGAGGACGCGGTCCAGTCGCTCGAGGGCCGCGACGTGGTGTTCGTGCGCACCGCGGCCGGCTTCCGCGCCCAGACCGTATCGATCGGCGAGCGCAGCAACGGCCGCGTGGAGATTGTGAAGGGGCTGGCGAACGATCAGCGGATCGCCACCAAGAACGCCTTCCTCCTGAAAGCCGAGCTCGGGAAGGGCGCGGGGGAGGAGGAGTGACCGCCGTCGCCGCCCGGCCGCTCCTCGCCATGGTGCCCGTCCTAGGGCTGTTGCAGGGCTGTCTGCCGGGAGAGCCGGTGAGGCTGCCGGTCACCCGCGCGTCGGGCCGCGATCTCACGATCTGGACCGTCGCCACGCGACGGGTCGAGGAGGGATTGCTCGTCCACGGCGTCGTCCGCGGCGCGCCGCTGGCGCTCGGCCCGATCCACGGCCACCTTCATGTCGTCGCGACGCCGCGTGACGGCGGCGCGCCGATCGTGGTGGACACGAACTGGGGCAGCATGTCGGGAGGGAAGTCCCGGCTCGCCGACTTCTACGCCACCGTCCCGGTCGCTGACACCCGCACGCTCGCCGCCGTCTCCGTCGCCTACGTCGCGACGAGCGACGCGGCGACGCCCAATCTGGATATCAAGCAATGATCGCCAATCTCATGGCGCTCTCCGTCCGCGCACGCTGGGCGGTGCTCGCGCTGTTTCTCGTCGTCGCCGGCGTCGGCGTCTGGCAGCTCACCAAGCTGCCGATCGACGCCGTCCCCGACATCACCAACAAGCAGGTCCAGATCAACACGATCGATCCGCGGCTGTCGCCGGTCGAGATCGAGAAGCTGGTCACCTATCCGGTCGAAATCTCGCTGGCCGGCATTCCGGGCCTCGAGACGACGCGCTCGATCTCGCGCAACGGCTTCAGCCAAGTCACGGCGATCTTCACCGACAAGACGGACCTCTATTTCGCCCGCCAGCAGGTCGGCGAGCGGCTGCGCCAGGCGACCGATCGCCTCCCCGACGGGGTGCAACCGCAGATCGGACCGGTGACCACCGGTCTCGGCGAGATCCTCATGTACACGGTCGGCTACGCCAACCCGGACGGCAAGGGCGCCCGCAAGGTCGCGGGCCAGCCCGGCTGGCAGCCCGACGGCAGCTATCTCACCCCCGAGGGTGAGCGGCTCACCGATCCGGTCGCCAAGGCCGGCTACCTGCGCACGGTCCAGGACTGGATCGTCAGCCCGCAGCTGCGCGCGGTGCAGGGCGTCGCCGGCGTCGACTCGATCGGCGGCTTCGCGAAGACGTTCGTCGTCGAACCCGATCCGGTGAAGCTCTCCAGCTTCGGCATTTCCTATGCCGAGCTCGGGCAGGCGCTCGAGAACGCCAACCTCGCGGTCGGCGCGAACTATTACAACCGGGGCGGCGAGGCCTATCTGGTCCGCGTCGACTCCCGCGTGCGGACGGTCGACCAGATCCAGAACGCCGTCGCCGCGACCCGCGGCGGCGTGCCGATCACGATCGGACAGATCGCCAACGTGAAGATCGGCGGCGACCTGCGCACCGGTGCGGGAAGCCTGAACGGCCAGGAGGCCGTCATCGGCACCGTGCTGATGCTGATCGGCGAGAACAGCCGCATCGTTGCCGAAGACGCATCGAAGCGGCTCGACCAGATCGCCAAGTCGCTGCCGCCCGGCGTCCAGGTCAAGGTCGTGCTCGATCGCGCCAAGCTGGTGAGCGCGACCGTGGGCACGGTGGAGCGCAACCTGACCGAAGGCGCGATCCTCGTCGCCGTCTCGCTCTTCCTCCTGCTCGGCAACTGGCGGGCGGCACTGATCGCGGTGCTCGTGATCCCCTTCTCGTTCCTGATGATGGCGATGGGGATGAATGTCTTCGGTGTGCCCGGCAATCTGATGAGCCTCGGCGCGCTCGACTTCGGCCTGATCGTCGACGGCGCGGTGATCATCATCGAGAACTGCCTGGCACGCCTCGCCAATCGGCAGGAGCATGAGGGCAGGCTGCTCAGCCTGCGCGAACGGCTCGAGGAGACGATGCGGGCGGCGCAGGAGATGATCAAGCCGACCGTCTTCGGTCAGGCGATCATCCTGCTCGCCTTCGCGCCGCTGCTCATGTTCACCGGCGTCGAGGGCAAGACGTTCTCGCCGATGGCGATCACCATCATGCTCGCCCTCGTGGCGGCGTTCGTGCTGGCGATCACGCTGGTCCCGGCGCTCGTCGCGATCCTAATCCGCGGCAAGGTCGCGGAGAAGGACGTGTGGCTCATCCGCAAGTCGAAGGAGCGGTATCTGCCGCTGCTCGACAAGGCGATCGCGAAGCCATGGCCGTTCATCCTCGGCGGCCTCGCCTTCTTCCTCGCGGCGATCCCGGCGTTCGGCCTGCTCGGCTCGGAATTCATCCCGCAGCTCGACGAGAAGAACCTGGCGCTCGCATCGACGCGCGTGCCGTCGGTGAGCCTCGAGCAGTCGCTGGCGATGCAGCGCGAGGTCGAGGCGGCGGTGAAGCAGTTGCCCGAGGTCGAGACGATGTTCTCGAAGACCGGCACCGCCGAGGTCGCGACCGATCCGATGCCGCCCAACGTCTCCGACGGTTTTGTCATTCTGAAGCCGCAGGAGGAGTGGCCCGACGGCGTCAAGACCAAGGCCGACGCCATCGCCCGGATCGAGAAGGCGGCGGGCGGACAGCTCGGCAACCTCTACGAGGTCAGCCAGCCGATCCAGCTGCGCTTCAACGAGCTGATCGCGGGTGTCCGCGGCGACGTCGCGATCAAGCTCTACGGCGACGATCTCGATCTCATGTCACGGACCGCCAACGAGATGGTGCGGGTGCTGCAGGGCATCCCGGGCGCGGCGAGCGTCAAGGCCGACCAGGTCGGCGGCGCACCAACGCTCGACATCAAGCTCGATCGCGCCGCGATCGCGCGGCTCGGCCTCACCGTCCGCGACGTCTCGGACACGATCGCGGCGGCGCTCGGCGGTCGCGAATCCGGGCTCGTCTACGAAGGCGATCGCCGCTTCGACGTCACCGTGCGGGTGCCGGAGGCGACCCGGGCGAACCTCGACGACATCCGCTCGCTGCCGGTGCTCTTGCCGGCGGTCGAGGGGAGGCCGCGGTCGCAGGTGCCGCTCGCCCAGGTCGCGCAGATCCGGCTGACGGAAGGCCTGAACCAGGTCAGCCGCGAGAACGGCAAGCGCCGCGTCGTCGTCCAGGTCAACCTCGCCGGTCGGGACGCCGGGTCGTTCGTCCAGGAGGCGCAGGCCAAGATCGGCCAGCTGAAGCTGCCGGCGGGCTATTACCTCGAATGGGGCGGGCAGTTCGAAAGCCTCGCCGCGGCGACGTCGCGTCTGTCGATCGTGGTGCCGCTTTGCTTCCTCGCGATCTTCGGGCTGCTCTATCTGGCGCTCGGCGGGTTCGGGCGAGCGGCGGCGGTGTTCCTGGCGGTGCCGCTCGGCCTTGCCGGCGGCGTCTTCACGCTGGCGCTCACCGGCATCAACTTCTCGGTATCGGCGGCGGTGGGGTTCATCTGCCTCGCGGGCGTCGCGGTGCTCAACGGGCTGGTCGTGATGACCGAGATCCGGCGGCGCAGCGAGGACGGGCTGCCGCTCGCCGAAGCGATCCGCGAGGGCATGCGCGAGAAGATGCGCGCGGTCGTGATGACCGGGTTCGTGCCGGCGATCGGCTTCGTGCCGATGGCGCTCGCGCACGGCACCGGCGCCGAGGTGCAGAAGCCGCTCGCAACGACCGTCATCGGCGGCCTGATCGCGGCGACGATCCTGACGCTCCTGGTGCTCCCGGCGATCGCGACCGTGGTCCTCGGCCGCTTCGGCGGCGCACAGGCCCGCGACGAGCGGCGGGACGGCGATGTGCCGGCGGAGGCCGGTGCATGACCGCCTGCTGCCTCGTCGCCGACGCTGCGCGAACCCCATTCCCGGACGGCCCGGCATCGCTCCCCGACGCTCCTCCGATCTCGTCGCCGACGCTGCGCGAACCCCATTCCCGGACGGCCCGGCATCGCTCCCCCTGGCGATGCGGCACGCCATACCCCCTGGCGTGCCGACGGCGGGCCGGTCGAGCTTCGGCTCGGCCGAATCCGCCGAGCCGACAATCGATCCGAAACGCTGCAGCCGGCCGCCGCAACCGCGCCGGCGCTCGGTTCCGATGGAGGAGAGACACTATGGCACTCGTCAAATCGGTGATGGCCGGCACGGGAGCATCGCTGCTGGTCGCCACGCCTTCCATGCCGAAGGGAGCGGCGACGGCGGTCCGCTGATGATCTCGGACTTTCAGGTCTTCGACCATCGGGTTTCCTGGTCGTGGCTCGTCTTCGCCGTCGTGACCGTCCTGGTCTGGCTGCTCGGCAAGGCGGTCAACCATTCGAGCATTCGATAACGAGAGGAGAACGGCGATGACGGCCGGGCACGCGCTGCTGCGCATCTACACCGACGAGACCGCTTATTGCGGCGATCGCAAGGTCTTCGAGATCGTCGCCGAGCGCGCGCGCGACGCGCGGCTCGCCGGGGCGACGGTCATCGAGGCGATGATCGGCTTCGGCCGGTCGGCGCACATGCATCGCCGCCATATCTCGAGAACGATCGCTCGGTCGTCATCGAGCTGGTCGACCAGGAGGAACGCCTCCGCGCCTTCATGACGGACCAGCGCGACCTCGCCGGCATCGGGCTGATGACGCTCGAACGGGTCGAAGTGATCGAAACGGGTGCGGCCCAGCCCGAGCACGCCTGACCCCCGCACGAACCCGCTGCCGGCCACGCGCCGGCACCAGAAAGGACCGACCATGACCGATACCGCCACGCCCGCACCGCGCCCGCAGGGGATGTTGTGCCCCCCCTGCAAGGTGGATCTGCTGCTCACCGAGCGGCAGGGCATCGAGATCGACTACTGCCCGACATGCCGCGGCGTGTGGCTTGACCGGGGCGAGCTGGACAAGATGATCGAGCGCAACGCCGACTATCAGGCGGCGGCGCCCCGCGCGGACGCGCCGCGCTATCCGTCGCTGCGCGACGCCGCGCCCGCGGGGCCGTGGGGCCAGCACGACGAGCATCGCGGCTTCGGCCGGCACGGTGGCGACCGGCACGGCGGCGGTCATCGTCGCCGGGGCTTTCTCGGCGGTCTGTTCGACGACTGAGGGGCCCGCGAAATGACGCTCCCGACCGCAGCGCCGCGTTCCGCCGCCAACGACGATGGGCGGCGGCCGAGCATCTTTCGCGAGACGCCCGGCGCGTTCTGGCGCGTCGAGCAGGCGACGCGCGCGGCGATGATCGTCGATGCGGAGGACTATTTCACCCACCTGCGCGCGGCGATGCTGAAGGCGCGGCGCCGCATCGTGCTGGTCGGCTGGGACTTCGACGCCCGGATCGCGTTCGCCGGTGGGGGAGGGGACGGCGGGCCGGAGGCGATCGGGGAATTCATCACCTGGCTCGTGCGGCGGCGACCCGAGCTGCAGGTCCATATCCTGCGCTGGGATACCGGTACGCTGAAGGCGCTGTTCCACGCCGGCACCCTGCTCACCGTCCTGCGGTGGATCCGCGACCCGCAGATCCACCTGAAGCTCGACAGCCACCATCCCGTCGCCGGATCGCACCACCAGAAGGTGGTGGTGATCGACGACGACGTCGCCTTCTGCGGCGGGATCGACATGACCCGTCGGCGCTGGGACTCTCGCGCTCACGCCGACCACGAGCCGCGCCGTCGCAATCCGGACGGCTCGCCTTACGGCCCCTGGCACGATGCGGCGATGGCGCTCGAGGGTCCCGCCGCCCGCGCACTCGGTGACATGAGCCGGGAGCGCTGGCGCGCCGCGGGAGGCAGGAAGCTCGAGCCGGTCGAGACCGGCGGCGACTGCTGGCCCGATGACCTGGCGCCCGACTTCCAGGACGTCGAGGTCGGCATTTCGCGAACGCTGCCGGCGATGCGCGATTGCGGTGCCGTCCACGAGATCGAGGAGCTGTACGTCGCCCTGATCGCGCGGGCGCGGCGGTGGATCTACGCCGAGAGCCAGTATTTCGCGTCACGGCGCATCGCCGAGGCGATCGCCCGCCGCCTCCACGAGGCGGACGGGCCCGAGGTGGTCATCGTCAACCCGATCACGGCGGACGGCTGGCTCGAGCCGATCGCGATGGATTCGGCGCGGGCACGGCTCGTCGCGGCGCTGCGCGAGTGCGACCTTCACAATCGTTTCCGCATCTACCATCCGGTGACGGCAGCGGGCCGACCGATCTACGTCCATGCCAAGGTCATGGTGATTGACGACGAAATCCTTCGGGTGAGCTCGTCCAACTTCAACAATCGCTCGCTCCGGCTCGACACCGAATGCGACGTCACGCTCGATCCAGCGGGCGACGATCCTGCGGGTGCGTCGTCGATCCGACGGATCCGCAACGCGCTGCTCGCGGAGCATCTGGGAAGCGATCCTGCCACCGTCGAGGCGATCCTCTCGACGACGGGCTCACTGATCGTGACCATCGCCGGTCTGTCCAGCCGCGGACGTGGATTGCAGCCTTTCGAGCATGGCGAGCTGCCGGCGGTACAGCGCTGGCTCGCCGACACGAAGCTCCTCGATCCCGAGGGGCCGGCCGAGATGTTCGAGCCGCTCGCGCGCCGGACACCGCTGCTGAAACGGCTGCTGCACCGCCACGATGGCGCGGGACCGCCCGGCGGGAGGGCGCGGTCATGAGCACCGGGCCGTTCCGCGGCGCCGCAGAGCATCCCATCGGGCACCGTCGACCGGATGCGTCGGCACACCGCGCCCGCGGCGACGAGGCCGACCGCCTCGGCCGGGCCACCGTCACCCCGTTTCGAGACAGCAACTTCCAGGGATCGCAGTCGATGAAAGACGAGCCGGCGAACGACGACAGCTTCGGCGAGACTGATGCCGCTTATTGGCGGCGCCGCGCCGCGCAGGAACGGGAGACCGCCGAACATGCGGAGACCCTCGCGGCCGCCAACGCACATCGCGCGATCGCGCAGCAATACGCGGCGCGGGCCGACGAACTCCGCTCGGAGACGACGGAGCCGGCCGGTCGGCGGCCGTCCGCGGCACCCGACCCAACCTCTGAGGCAGACGGGTAATGGCAGAGCACGCGCACGGTCACGACCACCACCGGGAAGACGGGCATGGGCATGGTCACGACCACGCTGGACATGGCCACAGCCATGCCCCGGCGACCTTCGGCAAGGCCTTCGCGATCGGCACCGCCCTCAACGTCACCTTCGTGGTGGTCGAGGCGATCTACGGCGTCGCGGCGGGGTCGATGGCGCTCCTCGCCGACGCCGGACACAATCTCAGCGACGTGCTCGGGCTGCTCATCGCCTGGGGGGCGGCCACGCTCGGGCGGCGTCGCCCGCAGGGCCGCTACACCTACGGCTTCCGCAGCTCCTCGATCCTGGCCGCCTTCCTCAACGCGCTCCTGCTGCTGATCGCGATAACCGCGATCGCGGTCGAGGCGATCGGCCGGTTCGCCGACCCCGAGCCCGTCGCCGGCGGGACGGTGATGATCGTCGCGGCGATCGGCATCGTCGTCAACGGCATCACCGCGATGCTGTTCGCGAGCGGCCGGAAGGGCGATCTCAACATCCGTGGCGCCTTCCTGCACATGGCGGCGGACGCCGCGGTGTCAGCCGGCGTGGTGGTGGCGGGCTTCGTCATCCTGAAGACGGGGCTGACCTGGATCGATCCCGTGGTCAGCCTCCTGATCGTGGCGGTGGTCGCGATCGGGACCTGGGGGCTGCTGCGCGATTCGGTGAACATGAGCCTGCAGGCGGCGCCGCCGGGCATCGATCCCGACGAAATCGCCGCCTTCCTCCGCGCTCGCGACGGCGTCGCCCGCATCCACGACCTGCACGTCTGGCCGATGAGCACGACCGAGACCGCGCTGACCGTCCACCTCCTCGTGCCGGACGGGTATCCCGGGGACGCCTTCACCGCCGCGGTCGCCGCCGACCTCGCGGAGCGGTTCGGGATCGACCACGCCACGATCCAGGTCGAGACCGACGCCGGCACGCCGTGCACGCTCGAATCCGATCAGGTCGTATGAGGAGGATCGGCTGTGGAGCGGCCCCCATCGTCGCGGCGCAGATGGCGCGAGGAGGACGACGCGGACCTGCGCGCGCGGATTGGCCGGCGCCAGAAGATCGCCGACATCGCGCGGGAGATCGGGCGGACGGTCGATGCCGTCCGCGGGCGAGCGGCCCAACTCGGTCTCCAGCTGCCGTCGTCGCTGCGGCCATGGCGCCCCGGCGTGCCGCGCGGGCGCCGCACGCCCGGCGAGCCGGGTCCATGATCGCGCGGGGTCGGTGATGCCCGAATTCGTCAACACCGTGGTGCTGCAGGGCGCGCCGGTCCGGGTGTGGACCGCGTTGACCGACCGGGCGCAGCGCGACGCCTGGGGTCCGCTCGTCGACCTCGACGACACCGCGCGCGCGGGGCCGGCGCACTGCGGCTGGGCGGTCAAGGGATTGGCCCGGCCGGTAAGGATGGCGGCGACGATCGACCGGTTCGAGAAGCCGGAGATCTTCGCCTGGTCGTGCGGTCTTCCCGGCGTCTACGTATTCACCGAGCTGTTCGAGCTCAGCGGCGACGACGGCGGCACCTCGATGATGCATTCGATTTCCGCGCGCGGGCTGCTGGGCCGCCTGCTCGGGCCGATGATCCTCAAGCGGATGCACAAGCTGATGCTGGAGAGCGACGAACGCCTCGAGAAATACCTGCGCTGGCGGATCGTGCGCGCCCCCGCGCGGGCCCAGCGCGCCGCCCGTCCGACGCGCCGTAAGGGAAAGACGCGATGAAGCGATCGACCATCGGTCTTGTCGTAGGTCTGGTGCCGGTCGCGGCACTATCGGCCTGCTCGGAAAAGACGCCCGCCCCGCCGCCGACCGACCAGGAGATTCACAGCGCCGACAGCGGCGTTCCCTCCGGCCGGCTCGGGCGTCACGTCTACCGCTGCGACGACGGGTCCACGCTGCTCGTCGATTTCGCGGACAAGGGCCTCCAGCTCGATCTCCGCGTCGGCGAGGGCGGCAGGCCAAAGCGCTTCACCGCGCCTCTCCAGGGTCTGCAATATGTGGGCGACGCGGGCGGCGTCGTCCTGCGCGGGACGCAGCTCGAGACCGACGGTCCCGAGCTCGGCAAGCGGATCTGCCGGCGACAGGGGCGCGGGTGATGGCCGGACGGATCACCCGCCGATGATCGTCGGCGCATCGCCGCGGCTGCGGCAGATCATCATCGAGGTGTGGAAGCCGCTGGCGGTGCTGTTCGTCTGGGACGTCGCCGTCACCGCCTTCCATCTGCTTACGACGTTCCGCGAACCGCCGCTGCCGATGACGCTGTTCGGCACCGCGCTCGCCCTGTTCCTCGGCTTCAGGACGAACGCCGCCTATGCGCGGTGGTGGGAGGCGCGGACGCTTTGGGGTGCGATGATCAACGCCTCGCGCTCGCTCGCGCGGCTGGCGCTGAGCCTGACCCGAAGCGGCACCGCCGAGGCTCTCGCATTTCGCGAGGCGGTCGTGCTGCGTCAGATCGCCTTCGTCCAGGCGATGCGCTGCCAGCTGCGCGGCGAGGATCCGGTAGGTGAGATCGGGCGGCTCGCCGGCGACGAACTTGCAGCGCGGGCCGCCACACGCCGCGGGCCGGCGAATGCGATGCTCGAAAGCATTTCCGCGGCCGCCGCGGATGAACTCGAGGCGGGCCGGATCAATCCGATCCAGCAGTCGATCGTCGAGCAGACGCTCACCGACATCGCCAACGCGCAGGGCGGCATGGAGCGGATCAAGAACACGCCGCTGCCCAACGGCTTCCGGTTCTTCCCGAACTTCTTCACGCGCGTCTTCTGCGTGCTGGTGCCGATCGCGCTGGTCGAGAATCTCGGCATCGCCACGCCCGTCGGCTCGACCCTGATCGGCCTGGTCTTCCTGGCGGTGCTCAGCATCGGCGAGGATCTCACCGATCCGTTCGCCAACTCGGTGCACGACGTGCCGCTGACCGCCATGTGCCGGACGATCGAGATCGACCTGCTGCAGTCGCTCGGGCGCGACGCCCCACCGCCGCTCAAGCCCGTCGAGGGGGTGTTGTGGTAGGGTGGGGATCCGCTGCGAACGCGATGGCGCGATTGCTGGTGCTGGCCGTCCCGGCGAGCCTGCTAATCGCCGGCTGTCACCACAAGGTCGCGGAGCGGCATCCTGATCGTGCCGCACCGGTGGTCGAGCGGGTGTTCCGCTGCGACGATCGGACGCAGGCGACGCTGCGGGGCAGCGGCAGCCACCTGTTCCTCGTGCGGGCCGACGGTCCGAGCGGCGCCCTGACCGGCCCACGGCGATCCGGCGAGCGGCTCGACGCCAGCATCGATGGCACCGCGGTCCATGTCGAGCCGATCGGTCGCTTCGGCTTGCAGGAGCATCTGACGATCGGAAACCTGTCATGCTGGCGCTGACCTACACCGTCATACCCGTGTTCGCCGTCATCCTCGGCGCGGCGGCGGCAGCCATCCGCAAGCCCGGCGAGAGCTTCGTCGCCGCCATGCAGCATCTGGCCGCCGGCGTCGTCTTCGCCGCGGCGGCGGCCGAAATCCTGCCGCAGGTCATGCACCAGGCGAGCCCCACGGCGACGCTGCTCGGTGGGGCGTTGGGCGTGGCTGTCATGCTCGGCCTGAAGAGCCTCGAGGGGAGGGCGGCCGGGCCGCTCGCGCTGCTCGGCGCGATCGGCATCGACATATTCGTCGACGGGCTGGTGCTGGGCCTCGCCTTCGCCGCCGGTGCGAAGGCCGGCGTGCTCCTGACGATCGCGCTGACGCTGGAAGTGCTGTTCCTCGGCGTGACGCTCGCGACCGAGCTTGGCGAGACGATGAAGAGCCGCTTGAAGGTGGTCGCCGCGGTAGCCGGGCTCGCGCTCCTGCTGCCCGTGGGGGCGCTGGCGGCATTGCCCGTCGCGACATTCTCGCCGGTGGTCGTGTCGGGATTCCTGAGCTTCGGGCTGATGGCGCTCCTCTATCTCGTCACCGAGGAGCTGCTCGTCGAGGCCCACGAGAAGCCGGACACGCCCCTCATCAGCGCGATGTTCTTCGCCGGCTTCCTGGCGCTGCTGCTGATCGAGGAGCTGCTGGGGTGACCCGGCACCGGGCGCCGCGCCCGCGCGCGACACACGAGAATTGGAGGAAAGACTGATGGCAGAGAATCACGGACGTGCGGAAGGCGGGCACGCGCACGACCATACCGCCGGCGCGAACGCGAAGATGCTCGGCTGGGCGCTGGCGCTCACCGCCACCTACCTCGTCGCCGAGGTGATCGGCGGGTTCGTCTTCAACAGCCTCGCGCTGCTGTCCGACGCCGCCCACATGCTGACCGATGTCGCGGCGCTCGTCATCGCGCTGCTGGCGATCAAGCTCGGCGCGAAGGCGGCGGACGACAAGCGGACGTTCGGCTACCGCCGCTTCGAGATCCTCGCCGCCGCTTTCAATGCGGTGCTGCTGTTCGGCATCGCGATCTACGTCTTCGTGGAGGCGATCAAGCGCTTCAACGAGCCGCAGGAAGTCCAGTCCTGGGGCATGATGATCGTCGCCGCGATCGGGCTCGTCGTGAACCTCGTCTCGATGCGGCTGCTGACCGCCGGCAAGGACGCGAGCTTCAACGTCAAGGGCGCCTATCTCGAAGTATGGGCGGACATGATCGGCTCGGTCGGGGTCATCCTCGGCGCCCTCGCGATCCGCTTCACCGGCTTCACCTGGATCGATCCGATCGTTGCAGTCGCGATCGGCCTGTGGGTCCTGCCGCGCACCTGGATCCTGCTCCGCGATACTACCAACGTCCTCCTCGAAGGCGTGCCGAGCGGCCTCGATCTGGGCGAGGTCCGCCGTTCGATCGGGGCCGTGCCCGGAGTCGCGAATCTCCACGACCTGCACATCTGGTCGATGAGCAACGAGGAGGTGAGCTGCACGGTTCACGTGGTGCTGGCGGAGGGTGCCCCCGTCGATGACACGCGCGCGGCGGTGCAAATGCTGCTCCGGGACAAGTTCGACATCGAGCACAGCACCGTCCAGACCGAGCGCTCCGCCGCCGCGTGCGACGCCGGCGATCATCTCCACCGCTGAGCGGACCTGGCTCGGAGGCGATGTCGGTCGTGCGCGCGGTCAGCATCTACCACCGGCTCGTTCCGGCGGGCGGCTGGCTCTTCTTCGCGCGCGCGATCTTGACCTCGGCTCGCGAAGCACGTCGCGCCGGCTTGATGACTCCGCGTCGAGCGCTCGCCTGGTGCCGTGCTGCGGGACGGGTCTATCGGATCGGCTTCGCGGTCTGGCGGACGAACGGGGGCAAGTGGCGCGGGTTGGGTGGCTCGGCGGCCGCGCCGGCGGCGGATGCGACGCGGGCGATCCGACGCCCGACCGCTTGGGGGCTCGTCATCGGTGGGGTCTGCACCCTGATCGTCTTGCGCTTTTTGCGAGCGGACCTGGTGTGAGTTGCCCCGACCATCAGGCGCGCCGGCAGTTCACCGCCGGACCGTCACGCAGCGCGAGCCGAAGGACGCTTCCGTGCAACGCCGCGGACCCGCCCGTGCCGTGATAGGGTCGGCCCTGGGCGCGCGCGGTGAGGACGACCATGGCGCGCTCGGTCGCGACGCGCAGGCGCATGCGCAGGCCGCCCTTCTCGAACGCGATGAACGCGGTTTGGCCGTCCTCGCAGCGATAGATGTGCTCGTGATCGGGGCGCAGCTGCTGCTCGTCTGCCGGGGTCTCGCTGGCTCGATCTGAACAGCCGGCGAGGAGAAGAGCGAGCGCTGCCACGGGTCCCCACCGCCTGCCGGCACGGCCTCCACGCATCAGCGCCGGCGTCGGCGGGACGGCGATTTGGCGCGGAATCGCGACGTCGCGGGCGTGGGCGCAGGCGACGGTATCGATTGCCGTTTCTGGAGCCGGTCGACGAGGCAGGTATCGCTGCGCTCGAGGCTGCGGCGCAGCGTTCGGCTGACGAACAGGGCGGGGAGGGGGGCGAGCAGCCCCATGATCCGGAGGCAATGGACGACGCTCGTTCCGCCGCCCGCGGCGGCCGCAAGTGTGTAGCGCTCCTCGATCGCGAAGATCCAGGGTTCACCGAACCGCCAGGCGAAAACGTGCGGTCGCTTGGCGGCGACGATGTCCGCCGGCGTCGAGATCTTTCGACCGCGTCCAAGGAAGAAGTTCACCATCACGTCGCCGCCCGGGTCGACCGACCCGCTCAGCTGGAAGAACGGCTTCCAGCTTCGATGCCCGTCGAGATCTGCAAGAAGGTCGTAGACGCTCTCCGGCGAGGCAGTGACGGTCGTCTCGCGCTCGAATGTCAGCATGCTGTATGGCCTCCGCGCCGGGCCGGAGGCAGTGTCCGCCCCCTGTGACCGCCCATGGGGTGCGCCCGGCTCATCGCGGCACCGCCAGCAATTCGGCGGCGAAGACGATGAGGAAACCGAGGAAGAACAGCGAGGTGACCAGCCGCGTCTCGCCGAGATCGTGCGCGCGAACGAGCAGTTCCTCGGTGACCAGGTAGAGCAGTGCCGCCGACCCGAAGGCGAGCAGCGCGGTCAGCACGACCGGGGGCGCGCCGGCGAGCAGCAAATAGCCGACGATCGAGGAGACCCCGAGGATCGCCGCCAGCCCCGTGCAGGTGGCGAGCACCGTCTGCAGGCGCGCGCCGCCACCTCGCATCGTGTCGGCGGTGGCGAGACCGAGGAAGAACATCTCGAGGGTGAGCGCTGCCGAGACCAGCAGGCCCTGGCGAGCGCCGACCGCGAAGCCGGTGCCGATGACCACGCCGTCGATGACGCAGTCGATCGAGACGGCGGCGAGAAATCCGAGCGGCAGCTCCGCGCGACCCGCATCGCGCGCTTCGAGGCGTTCGGCGAGCCAGCGCATCGCGAACATCGCGGCCACGCCGGTCGCGAAGCCCGCGATCGCGGCCCCGGGCGCGCCACCGTGGATGACGCCCGGGACGATCTCGGTCGCGATCGCGGCGAACACGACGCCGGCGGCGAGATGCTGCACCGCACTGCGCCACAGCCTGGTGAGCGAGACCGCGCCGCCGAAGACGCCGGCCCCGATCACTGCCGCAGATGGCAGCAGCATGAGACCGAAGAGCTGCCCACCCGGCATCACGGCTGTGCCGCGTCGCCTGGAGCGGGATCGACCCGGCCGCCGCGCAGCGTCTCCACGCGTTCGAGCGTCACCAGGCCGATCCCGCTCGTGGTCGCGATCTCGGCCCAGAATGCCCGGATGCGGTCCTCGACGTCGACGATTTCGACGATGACCGGATAATTGTGGTCGAGAAATCCGCGCCGGTGAACGTGCGCGCTATGGCCGAACCCGGTCTGGGCGCGGTGGATCGTCGCGCCGAGCATCCGCGCCTCGCGCGCGCGGTCGAGCAACAGCTCGAATACCCGGCGATCGCCGAGCAGCGCCGCCTCGTCGGTATAGATCCTGAGCAAGCAGTGCGGTTGTGTTTCCATTGTTCACGCTCCTCTACTGAACTGCTCGGCGGCGTCGCGACCCGAAGGCCACGACGCCGCCGAGGTCACGCCGTGGGGGTGACGGCGGGACGGGGGGGAGGGGGGCGCACGGCACGCCGCGCCATGAGGCGCGACGCCCAGGCGGTGATCGCCGGCAGCACCAGCAGGGTCAGCGCGGTGGAGGTGATGAGCCCGCCGATCACCACGGTGGCCAGCGGTCGCTGGACCTCGGCGCCGGTGCCGGTGGCGAGCGCCATCGGCACGAAGCCGAGCGACGCCACCAGCGCGGTCATCAGCACCGGCCGGACGCGCTCCATCGCGCCGCGCTCGATCGCCTCGTCCTCTTCCGCGCCTTCCTCGCGATACTTGCCGATCGCGCTCATCATCACGAGGCCGTTGAGCACGGCGACGCCCGACAAGGCGATGAACCCGACCGCCGCGGTGATCGAGAACGGGATGCCGCGCAGCAGCAGCGCGAACACGCCGCCGGCGAGCGCCATCGGCACCGCCGAGAACACGATCGCCGCCGGCACGAAGCCGCCGAGCGCCATGTAGAGCAGCGCGTAGATCGCCAGGAAGCAGATCGGCACCACGATCATCAGCCGCAGCCGCGCCGACTGGAGGCTTTCGAAGGTGCCGCCCCAGCCGGTGTACATGCCCGCCGGCAGCTCCATCGCCGCGATCTTGGCCTGCGCATCGGTGACGAAGCCGTCGAGGTCGCGCCCGCGCACGTTGACCTGGACAG
>ERZ941706.193-NODE-193-length-21655-cov-11.901852_pt1 | contig 21655 bp, 17 predicted proteins | sample MGYA00521232_ERZ941706 | MGnify/ENA primary metagenome ERZ941706 (study PRJEB32759, sample SAMN07749893) | skin metagenome | biome: transportation; feature: city; material: polyester macromolecule | host: Homo sapiens | place: Hong Kong:ER line | collected...
CGATCGCGCTGGGCGTGCTGATTGAATGGCCCGCATGGCATCACCGCAGGGTTTCGAGGACAAGGTCGCCTTCGTCTGGAAGGTCGCCGACACGCTGCGCGGCACGTTCCGTCAGCACGAGTACGGCCAGGTGATGCTGCCGCTGCTCGTGCTGCGCCGCATGGACGCCGTGCTCGTCGACACCAAGCCCGCCGTGCTCGCGAAGGCGAAGACGTTCGAGACGATCGCCGCCCCGCAGGCGATGATGCTGAAGAAGGTGGCGGGGCAGCGGTTCTACAACATCTCGCGCTTCACGTTCACGAGTCTGCTGAGCGACGACAAGGCGCTCGCGGAGAACCTGTCGAACTACATCCGCGGTCTGAGCAACGACGCCTACGTCGTCATGGAGGCGTACAACCTCGACGACAAGATCGCGCGTATGGATCGCGCGGGCATCCTCTATCGCGTGCTCGCCGACTTCGCCGACCTCGACCTGCGGCCGAGCGTCGTGAGCAACGAGGCGATGGGGTACATCTTCGAAGACCTGCTGCGGCGCTTCTCGGAGATGAGCAACGAGACGGCCGGTGAGCACTACACGCCGCGCGAGGTGATCCGCCTCATGGTCGAGCTGCTCGTCGGCGGCGAGGCGCACCGCGAGCTCGTCGAGAGCCCCCTGCCGGTGCGCACCGTCTACGACCCCGCGGCGGGCACCGGCGGCATGCTCATGACGGCGATGGAGCACATGAGGGCGCTCAACCCCGAAACCGAGGTGAAGGTCTACGGCCAGGAGCTCAACGACGAGACGTGGGCCATCGCGCAATCGGACCTCATGATGCAGGACATCGACCCCAAGCAGATGCGCAACGGCAACTCGCTGACGCAGGACGCGTTCGGCGGTGAGCACTTCGACTTCATCCTCGCCAACCCGCCCTACGGCGTGAACTGGGCCGGGTACGCCGCCCCCATCAAGGAGGAGCACGCCAAGCAGGGCATGAACGGACGCTTCGGCGCGGGGCTGCCGCGCTCGTCCGACGGCTCACTGCTGTTCCTGCAGCACATGCTCTCGAAGATGAAGCCGACGGGTTCGCGCGTCGGCATCGTGCTGTCGGGCTCGCCGCTGTTCTCCGGTGCGGCCGACTCGGGGGAGTCGCGCATCCGCCAGTGGATCCTCGAGAACGACTGGCTCGAAGGCATCGTCGCGTTGCCCGACCAAATGTTCTACAACACCGGTATCTCGACGTACGTGTGGATCCTGACGAACGACAAGGCTGACGCCGACCGCGGCCTCGTCAAGCTCGTCGACGCCCGTGCGATGGGCACGAAGATGCGCAAGTCGCTCGGCGACAAGCGCAAGGAGTTGACGGCCGACGCCATCGCCGAGATCGGGCGCCTCTACGGCGGCGCCCTCGACGAGGCGGACGACGACGCGCGCGTCAAGGTACTGCCGCGCGAGGCCTTCGGGTTCCAGCGCATCACGGTGGAGCGCCCGATGCGTCGCCGCTGGGAGGTGACGGCGGAGGCCGTCGCGGATGCGCCGTTCGACGTGTTCGCGCCCCTGGCCGGTCAGCGGTTCGAGACGGAGAAGGCACTGCTCGCCGAGGCCGACGCGATCGCGAAGCTGACGGCGGCGCAGCGCAAGAAGTTCGCCACCGCGTGTGCGGTGGCCGACCCCGACGCGCCGATCGTCACGAAGAAGGGGCAGGCCGAACCCGATCCCGACCTGCGCGACGCCGAGAACGTCCCCCTGCCCGACGGGTGGTTCTCGCTCGACCCCGACGCCCGTGAGGCCGCCCTGCGCGAGACGGCTGAGGCGCACCTCGAATCCGAGATCCGGCCCTACGTGCCGGACGCGTGGATCGACCACACGAAGACGAAGATCGGCGTCGAGATTCCCTTCACGCGCCAGTTCTACGTGTACGAACCACCCCGCCCGGTGGAGGAGATCGCCGCCGAGATCCGCGACCTCGAAACGCAGATCCAGGGCTGGATGAAGGATTTGGGTCTATGACAACGCTCGCACTGGATGCGGTGTACAGAGATTCGCCAATGCGCAGAACCACCTTGCGACGGCTCATCTTTCGAAGAGAAGAGCGGGTGGGTGTCAGGGCCGCGCAGCGGCTTTCCCTGTCAAGCGCTGGGTACCTATATGCGCGGGAGGGAAGTCTCGATCGGCAGCAGGCGTCGGATAACACTGTTGAGCGAAGCCTCCTGGTGGCAGAGGGTGACCTCGTGGTTAACCCGATGTGGTTAGTGGGCGGGAGCATTGCAGTTTCGGCGTTGGCAGGGTCTGTGAGCCCGGACTATCGGGTTTTCAAGGTGGGTCCGGAGGTCGATGGGCGCTACCTCCACCACGTGCTGAGGAGCGCTCCCTACCGAGCGCAGTACGAGCTATTCGTCCGCGCCAATACGACGTTCGATCGTCGTATCCAACAGAGTGACCTCGACGACATGCCGGTCTGGGTGCCGCCGCTCGATCAACAGCGGCGGATCGCGGACTTCCTCGACGACCGCGTTCTCCGCATCGACCAGATCATCGCCGCGCGCAAAACCCAGGTGGCTTCTGTCAAGCAGGATCGAGCTGCGTACCTACAGGGCGAGTTCACCGCGGCCGCCGTAGGGCATGGAACAGCTCGTCTCGGATACCTGCTAAGCAATCTCGAACAGGGTTGGTCCCCTCAGGCTGATGCGACCCCTGCCGAGGGGGGCCGATGGGGTGTGATGCGCGCGGGTTCTGTCAACGGCGGGTTCTTCCGTGCTGGCGACAACAAGGCGCTTCCCGAGGGATTGAAACCTCGCACCGAGTACGAAATCCATGGGGGTGACATCCTCATGTCGCGAGCGAGTGGATCGCCTGAGCTGATCGGTAGCGTCGCTGTCGTACCGCAGGATGTGCGACCCAAGCTGCTTCTTCCGGACAAGCTTTACCGCCTCACGCTGCTCCCGGGGTGGTCTGCAGACTTCGTCGTGGGCATGCTCCGTGCTCACGAGAATCGGGAACGCATACGTTTGGGGATCAGTGGCGCGGAGGGCATGGCGAACAACCTGCCGTCGGGTGTCATTCGCGGGCTGCGGGTGCCGCAGCTGAGCTTGAGAGCGCAGGGCGAAGTGGTGGGACGTCTGGCTGCGCGGCAACAAGCTGACCGTAACTTCGAGGCCGGAACCACGCGCAGCATCGAACTTCTCACCGAATACAAGCAGTCCCTCATCACGGCCGCCGTCACGGGTGAGTTCGACGTGACGACGGCATCCACGAAGATCCCTCGGGAGCAGGCATGACCGTCACGCAGGAGAAGGCGTTCGAGGCGAACATCGAGGCGCACCTGCTCGGTGCGGGGTGGGTGAGCGTCGATCCGACGACGTACGACCGCAAGCGCGGCCTGTTTCCTGACGAGGTGATCGCGTTCGTCGAGGCATCGCAGCCGAAGGCGTGGGCGCAGCTTGTCACGCGTCACGGCGGTGAACCTGCGGCGCGGGAGAAGTTCGTCACCGTCGTGCAGCAGCAGGTCGACCATCGCGGCACGCTCGACGTCCTGCGCAACGGCGTCAAGGATTCCGGCGTGCCGGTGAAGCTCTGCTACTTCAAGCCCGCCTCGGGGCTCAACGACGAGATGCAGCGCAGGTACGACGCGAACCGGCTCGGCGTCGTGCGTCAGCTGCACCACTCCGAGTCGAACCCCCGCGATTCGCTCGACCTCGCGCTCGTCGTCAACGGCCTGCCCGTCGCGTCCGCCGAACTGAAGAACCCGCTGAGCGGGCAGGGCATCGAGCATGCGATGGCGCAGTACCGCAGCGACCGCAACCCGGCCGACCTCGTCTTCGCGAGCCGCATGCTCGTGCACTTCGCCGTCGACCCGCACGCCGTCGCGATGACGACGCGGCTCGCAGGCTCGGCGACACGCTTCCTGCCCTTCAACCAGGGCTCCGCGGGCCCTGGCCACCCGGGCAGCGCCGGTAACCCGCCCGTCGACCCCGCGAGCGGTGGCTACCAGAGCGCCTACCTGTGGGAGCAGGTGTGGCAGCGCGACGCGTGGCTGGATCTGCTCGGCACCTTCCTGCACGTCAGCGACGGCACAGTGCTGTTCCCCCGCTTCCACCAGTGGCACGCGGTGCGTTCGATCCTCGACGCCACCCGCCGCGACGGTGCGGGCGTCGACCGACTCATCCAGCACTCGGCGGGCTCGGGCAAGTCAAACACCATCGCGTGGACGGCACACTCGCTCTCGCGCCTGCACGGCGAGGACGACACGCCGATCTTCGACAAGGTCGTCGTCATCACCGACCGCACGGTGCTCGACCGTCAGCTGCAGGAGACCGTCGCCGGGCTCGAACACACCCCCGGCACGATCGTGCGCATCGACAAGAACTCGGCGCAGCTCAAGGAAGCACTCGAAGGCAACGCGGCCCGCGTCATCATCACGACGCTGCAGAAGTTCCCCGTCGTCGTCGAACTCGCGAAGAAGGCCGCCGCCGAGGGGGAGACGAGCGAGGTGGCCGGCAAGCGGTTCGCCGTCATCGTCGACGAGGCCCACAGCTCCACCGGCGGCGACGGCATGAAGAAACTCAAGGGCGTCCTGCGCGGAGACGACCGGCTCGAGGCCGAGGAAGCTGCGCAGGCCGAAGCGGAAGAAGCCGAAGAGGCGAACGATGCGTTGCTCGCCTCCGCGAAGCAACGCGGCAAGAGCACGAACCTGTCGTTCTTCGCGTTCACGGCCACGCCGAAACCGAAGACGCTCGAACAGTTCGGGGAGAAGGACGCCGACGGTGACTACCGACCCTTCCACACGTACTCGATGCGCCAGGCCATCGACGAGGGCTTCATCCTCGACGTGCTCGCCTCCTACTCGACGTACGACGTCTACTACCGCCTCGCCAACACCGAGCCGCGCGACGACGTCGACCTCGACACCCGCAAGGGCCGCGCCGCACTCGCCCGGTTCGCGTCGCTGCACCCGTACGAGCTCGACGCGAAGGCGGAGATCATCGTCGAGCACTTCCGCGCCAAGACGATGAACAAGATCGACGGCCGGGCCAAGGCCATGGTCGTGACGCGCTCACGGCTGCACGCGGTGCGCACCCAGGAGGCCATCGCGCGCTACATCGAACGCATGGGGTACGACACGGGCGCTCGTCCGCTGCGCGCGCTCGTCGCGTTCTCCGGCACCGTCACCGAGGACGGGGCGCCCGACGTCGTGCTCACCGAGGCGTCGATCAACGGCTTCGCCGAGTCGCAGCTCCCCAAGCGGTTCAAGGAGGACGACGACGCGAAGTTCCTCGTCGTCGCCGAGAAGTACCAGACCGGGTTCGACGAGCCGCTGCTGCACACGATGTACGTCGACAAGAAGCTCGCCGGGGTGAAGGCGGTGCAGACGCTGTCGCGGCTCAACCGCACGCGGCCGGGCAAGCAGGACACGTTCGTGCTCGACTTCGCGAACACCGCCGACGAGATCCGCGACGCGTTCGCGCCGTTCTACGAGCAGTCGTTCGCGGCGCCGACCGACCCGAACATCCTCTACACGCTGCAGCACGACCTCGAATCGGCGGGCGTGCTGTCGCTCCCCGAGATGGAAGCGGCCGTCATCGCCCTGCTCGACGGGGCGGACGCGAAACAGCCCGCCATCTACGCGAACGTGGGCGCGGCCGTCGGGCGATTCATCGCCCTCGACGATGACGCGGCCGAAGAGTTTCGCAGCACGCTCGAACAGTTCGTGCGCGCGTACGCGTTTCTCGCGCAGGTCATGCCGTGGGTCGACGCGACGCTGGAGCGGCTGTTCCTCTACGGCAAGCTGCTGCTCGCCGACCTGCCGCAGCGCGAGAGCGACCCGATGCCTCAGCTGTCGAAGGCCGTCCAGCTCACGCACCTGCGGCTGTCGGTCTCGCACGAGGGCGACATCGGGCTCGAGGCGAGCGACGAGGCGGGCGTCGCACTGCCTGGTGAGGGCAAGGGCTCGCAGAACGAGCCGGAGAAGGACAAGCTCTCGGCGCTCATCGAGGCGATGAACGAGAAGTTCGGCGCCGACCTGGGCGAGGGCGACCGCATCTGGATCGACCAGCAATGGGCCGCCGTCAAGGACAACGACCGCCTGCGCGTCGTCGCGCAGCACAACGACCGCTCCGCCTTCGAGCTGGTGCTCGAACAACTGCTCGCCGACGTCATGCTCGAACGGCACGACGCGAACGAGCAGTTCGTCAACTCCTACTTCGAGAAGCCGGGCCTCAAGCGGGCGCTGATCGGCCATCTCGCCGGCACGTACGACGAGTTCCGACGGGAGATGGTGGGGTGAGCGGGCAAGGCCGGCGCCCGTCCACGGCGGACCGGTGGCATCGACTGCGCCGCTCGCCGAGCATGCGGGCGGCGCTCGCGCTCGTGCTTGCGGCCCTGGGCGTCGTTGCGGTCATCTACGGCGCGCGTGCCATCGTGCGAGATCCGTTGGGCACGAGCACCGTTCGCGCCGGCGAACCGGTCGGCGGGGGCGTGGCGGCCGAGCCGTCGTCCGGCTCGTCGCCGAACGTCGAGACCGCGCAGGCCGCGACGCCGGCGTCGACGTCGTCGATCGTGTGGGCGCTGTCAGCGCGCTTCGGCCAAACCCAGTTCGCGCTCGCGCAGACGACGTGCGCGGGCACACCCTGCCCGGCCCTGCTGCGCACCCAGGACGGCGGCCGCACCTGGCAGCAGGTGCACTCCTTCACGCAGGCCGACGTGTCGTCCGCGCAGGGCGACGCGCAACCCCTCATCCAACCCGCCGGCGCGATCAGCGACTTGCGCTTCCTCGACGCGCGCACCGGGTACCTGTTCGGCTCCGACCTGTGGGTCACCCACGACGGTGGTCGCAGCTTCACGCAGGTGCAGCACCCCGGCGTCAGCGTTCTCGACGTCGCCGTTCACGACGGCCAGGCCCACGCCCTCACCGCCGCGAGCTGCATCCAAGGTGGCTGCACCGGACGCCTCGAGGTCGCCCGCATCGGCACCGGCCGCACGCCCGCTGTCACCGACGCCGTCGCGGGCGTCACGCCGCCCGGCGAGGTGAGCGACGCCGGCATCGTGACGGCCGGCGAGAACCTGCTCGTCCTCGCGCACGCCGAACGCAGCGGCGGCGAAGCCTCCGGCGCGTGGCGACTCACGGGCGACGCCCTCACGCCGCTGTCGACCCCGCCCGCGTGCAACGGCAAGACGATCGAAGCGGCGACCGGCCTCGGCGCGACGTCACGGATGGTCGCCGTCTGCGACGCCGTCGTCACGTCCCGCTCGACGAGCTACTCCACCGTCACGAGCGTCGACGGCGGCGCGACGTGGCAGCTCGTCGGCGCCGGCAACCTCACACTGCCCACGCAGGGACACGTGACGATCGCCGCGAAGGATCCGACACACGTCGTCGCCGTCAGCGGCGGCCCACGCGAAGCCCTCGACGGCACGACGCGATCGCTCAGCGACATCGCCGTCGCCGCGAGCAAGGACGGCGGCGCGTCGTGGACGGAGGGTTCCCCGACGCCGCGCCCCAGCCCGGGAGGGTTCGACTCCCTGCAGGCGAGCCAGCCCGGCGTCGCCGCCGTCACGCGCCATGACGGCGACATCTGGACCTCCGCCGACGACGGCGTGCACTGGTCACGCCACGCTGTCGGCGCACGGTGATTGAATGACGACATGAGCGATGTGGAGCCCAGCATCCCGGCCGACTACCCCCGCGAGTGGGAGGCCGACGTCGTCCTGCGCGACGGTTCGGTGGCCCACGTGCGCCCCATCCGCCCCGACGACGCCGAACGCATCCACCGCTTCCACGCCGCGCAGAGCGAGGAATCGATCTACCTGCGCTTCTTCGCCCCGATCAAGCGCCTGAGCGATCGTGACGTGCGCCGCTTCACGCACGTCGACTACGTCGAACGTGTCGCCCTCGTCGCGACCGTTGGCGACGACATCATCGGCATCGGCCGCTACGACCGCCTCGGAGGGCGCGACGCGACGAGCGCCGAGGTCGCGTTCAACATCGCCGACAGTTTCCAGGGCCGTGGCGTCGGCTCCGTCATGCTCGAGCATCTCGCGGCGATCGGCGCCGAGAGCGGCGTCGCCGAGTTCGTCGCCGACGTGCTGCCGCAGAACCGCAAGATGATCCAGGTCTTCACCGAGGCCGGCTACGACGTCAGCCGCAACTTCGACGACGGCGTCATCTCCGTGCGCTTCGAGATCGAGCCCAACGAGAAGTCGCAGGCCGTGCGCCTCGCGCGCGAGCAGCGCGCCGAGTCGCAGTCGGTGCGTGCGCTGCTCAACCCGTCGTCGATCGCCGTCGTCGGCGTCTCGCGCGACGGACGCTCCGTCGGCGGTCGTGTGCTCGCCAACCTCGTCGAGGGCGGCTACCGCGGCACGCTCCACGTCGTGCACCCCGAGGCGGAGACGATCGAGGGCCTGCCGACAGTGCCTTCGATCAGCGCGATCGGGAAACCGGTCGATCTCGTCGTCATCGCCGTGCCGGCTCCGAAGGTGCTCGACGTCGTCGCCGAGTGCGGCGGCGCGGGCGTGCGAGCGCTGCTCGTCGTCTCCGCAGGGTTCGCCGAGTCGGGCCCCGAGGGCGCCGAGCGTCAGGCCCAGCTGCTCGCGCTGGCCCGCCGACACGGCATGCGCGTCGTCGGGCCGAACAGTTTCGGGCTCATCAACACGCGCGAGGACACGCGCCTCAACGCCTCCATCGCCTACGAGATGCCGCCCGCCGGCCACCTCGGGCTGTTCGCGCAGAGCGGCGCGCTCGGCATCGCCGTGCTCGCGAGCGCCGGACGGCGTGGCCTCGGCCTGTCCGATTTCGCTTCCGCCGGCAACCGCATCGACGTCTCCGGCAACGACCTCATGCAGTACTGGATCGACGACGACGACACCCACGCCGTCGGCCTCTACCTCGAATCGGTCGGCAACCCGCGCAAGTTCACGCGTATCGCGCGGCAGCTCGCGCTGCGCAAACCCGTCGTCGTCGTGAAGTCCGAGGTCTCCGCGTTCGGACGCCCGCCCGGGCACCGCGTCCGGGAGACACGGACGCCTCCGCGTGCCTTCCGCGAGATGCTGCGCCAGAGCGGCGTCATCCGCGTCGGCAACGTCCACCAACTCTTCGACGTCGCGCAGCTCGTCGTCAACCAGCCGCTGCCGAAGGGGCGGCGCGTCGCCGTCGTCGCCAACTCCGACGCGCTCGGCGCGCTGTGCGGTGACGCGGCGCTGAGCTGGAAGCTCGACGTCACCCGCGGCCCCGTCGCCGTCGCCGCGGACGCGAGTGAGGACGCGTTCCGTGACGCGCTCGTCGCCGCGTTCGAGGACGAGAACGTCGACTCGGTCGTCGCGAGCTTCATCCCGCCGCTCATCACGGGCGGGCGTGACGTCGCGCGCACCGTCGCCGCCGTCAGCGCGCAGTACGACAAGCCCTGCGTCACGACGTTCCTCGGCATCGACGGTGTGAGCGACGACCTGTCGGCGTCCGCGCCCGACGGCTCGACGCGCATCGTGCCTTCCTACCCGATGCCCGAGGACGGCGTGCGAGCGCTCGCCGCCGCGACGAACTACGCCGAGTGGCGCGGGCGCGATCGCGGTGAACCCGTGGCGCCGCTCGGCATCGACCGCAAGGGCGTGCACGAGATGGTGCGCTCGATCATGGCCGAATCGCCCGACGGGCGGGAGCTCACCGCCGACGAGACCGCGCAGCTGCTCGCGCTCGCCAAGATCTCGGTGTGGCCCTCCGTTCCGGCGCGCTCGCCCAAGGAGGCGGTCGACGCGGCCGAGGAGCTGGGCTTCCCCGTCGTCGTCAAGTCGATCGCGCCGCAGGTGCGTCACCAGGTCGCGAGCGCGCTGCGCGCCGACCTGCGCTCGCCGCTCGCCGTCGTCGAGGCTTACGAGGCGCTCGCGGAGCGTCTCGAGGAGTACGGCCCCGACCAGTTCGTCGTGCAGAAGATGGCGACCCCCGGCATCGGCTGCTCCGTCACGAGCGTCGAGGATCCGCTGTTCGGTCCCGTCGTCTCGTTCTCCGTCTCCGGCCCGCCGACCGACCTGCTCGACGACGTCGGTTACCGCAACCCGCCGCTGACGACCGGTGACGTGAGCGAACTCGTCAGCTCGATCAAGGCGTGGCCGCTGCTCGACGGCAGTCGCGGGCGCGGCATCGACCGCGCCGCCATCGAGGATCTCGTGGCGCGGGTGTCGGTGCTCGCCGACGAGAACCCCGAGATCGCCCACCTCGAACTCAACCCGGTGAGCACACACCCCGGCGGCCTCGACGTCCTCGGCGCGCGCATCACGCTGGCGCCCGCGTCGCTGCGTCAGGACTCGGGCCGACGGGCCATGACGTGAGGTCGCCCTCCAGAGGCGAGCGCGGGCCGCAGGATGGGATGATGGCAGGCATGGCTCAGAACCTTCCCACCGACCTCGCTCGTGCCATCGACAAGGCCGGCTACTTTCCCGCGCTCGTGCGCGACGTCGTGGCCACCGCGCTCGCCGGTGACGAGGTGCGCCAGCACCTCGTGCACGTGGAGACGACCTTCGAGCAGGACGAACTGCTGCGTCACATCACGGTGCTCGTGCTGACGCCGACGAAGCTCGTCATCGTTCACGCCGACGACCACGACGACTCAGCCGCCGGGGGTGTGCGCTCGACGCGTCAGGCCGTGACGGCGACGTCGGAGACGGTCGCGCTGTCGTTCGTGCGCGGCGTGACGCTGACGCACGTCGTCACTTCCCCGGAGCGCTACCGCTCCGGCAGCCTCGGGCGCGAGGTGACGCTGACGATCGGCTGGGGCACGATCAGCCGCATCGACCTGCTGCCCGCGACGTGCGGCGACCCGAACTGCGACGCCGACCACGGCTACGACGGCACGATCACCGGCGACGACATCAGCCTGCGCATCTCCGCCGACGCCGAGGGAGAGGGTCACCTGCAGCAGGCGATGACGTTCGCGCACGCCCTGTCGGCCGTCGTCGGCTCCACGGCCCGCTGACGCCCGCGATGAAGGCTCCCCGCTACGACGCCGACGGGCTCGCCGGTGTGCTGCCGTCCGTGGCACGCAGCCTCGACCCCGTCGCGTTCGCGGGGGCCGGGCGCAAGCTGCCGCAGGCGCGCGCGGCGATCGTCGTCCTCGCCGACGGGCTGGGCGCGCGGCTGCTGCGCCGTCAGAGCGCGCACGCACCGTTCCTGCGCGAGCACCTCGAGCGGATGCAGACCCTCGCCGCGGGCTTCCCGACGACGACGGCGACGTCGATGGGCACGTTCGGCACCGGCCTGCCCCCCGGTGCGCACGGCCTGGCCGGCTACCTCGTCGTCGACCCCGCGACGGGGCGCGTGTTCAACGAGCTGACGTGGAAGGACGGGCCGAATCCGCAGGCGTGGCAACCGAACCCGACGGTGTTCGAACGCGCCGACGCCGCCGGGCTGCGTCCCGCCATGATCGGCCCCGGCTACTTCGACGGCTCGGGCCTGACGAACGCCGCCCTGCGCGGCGCGACGTTCTACCCGGCCGAGGGGCTCGACGACCGCGTCGACGCGGCGCTGGCCGCCACCCGGCGCGGTCACCGACTCGTCTACCTCTACTGGGGCGAGATCGACAAGGCCGGCCACGTCCACGGCGTCGGCTCGCCGCAGTGGGCGCACGAGCTCGCCGTGTTCGACGACGCGATGGCGCGCCTCGACTTCGGGCGCCCCGCAGGCACATCGCTCACGCTGACCGCCGACCACGGCATGGTCGACGTCCCCCTCGACGCGCGCGTCGACATCGCGACGACGCCGCACCTGCGCGACGGCGTCCGACGCGTCGGGGGAGAGATGCGCGCGCTGCACCTGTACGTCGAGCCGGGGGCGCTCGCGGACGTCGAATCGCGCTGGCGCGCCGAGATCGGCGCGCACGGACACGTCTTCACCCGCGAACAGCTCGCCGACGCAGGCTGGGTCGGCGCGCTCGATCCCGCCACCGCCGGACGCTTCGGCGACGTCGTCGTCTCCGTCACGAGCGCGCGCGGGTACGTCGACTCGCGTGTCATGAGCGACCGCGTGCTCACGCTGCTCGGCCAGCACGGTGCGATGACGCCCGACGAACTCGACGTGCCGTTCCTCCACCTCGGCGCGCGCTAGGGTGACTGACCGTGGCTGAGCTCGTGTTTTTCACCGGAACGATGGATTGCGGCAAGTCGACGCTGGCGCTGCAGATGGATCACAACCATGCCGCGCGCGGCCGTCGCGGCATCGTCCTCACCCAGCACGACCGCGCCGGTGAGGCCGTCATCTCCTCCCGCCTCGGCCTGCGCCGCGAGGCCCTCGAGGTGAACGCCGGCCTCGACCTGTGGGATCTCGCCGTCTCCGCGCGCGTCACCCTCGGCGAGCTCGACTACGTCATCGCCGACGAGGTGCAGTTCTACGAGCCCGAGCAGATCGATCAGCTCGCGCGCGTCGTCGACGAACTCGACGTCGACGTCTTCGCGTTCGGCATCACCGCCGACTTCAAGACCCAACTGTTCCCCGGCTCGCGTCGCCTGTTCGAACTCGCCGACCGCACGCAGCTGTTGCAGGTCGAGGCGTTGTGCTGGTGCGGCAAGCGCGCGACGCACAACGCCCGCGTCGTCGACGGCACGATGGTCGTCGAGGGCGAGCAGGTCGTCGTCGGCGACACCGGCGACCAGGGCGAGACGCCGCTCGTCGAGTACGAGGTGCTGTGCCGGCGCCACTTCATGCGTCGCATGACGTCACATGCCGCGCGCACGATCGGGGCGCAGCAGATGCCGTTCGACCTCGACGTCTGCCCGGTGCCCGCCTCGACGTTCGTCGCGTCCGAGCCTGCGGGCGAATCGTCGACGGCACACGAAGGCCCCTGAGTCGCCATGTCCACGCCAGGCTCCGGCCCTCGAGACGACGACGCCGACGACACGACGCCGTACTGGGCGCGCGGTTCGTACGCTCCGAATTGGCGCGCCGGACGACCCGCCGCGGACGATGACACCCGCGGGTGGGACGAGACGACCGCGCGCGGTGACGCCCGCGAGCTGGACGAGACGCGCGAGCTCGCACGCGCGGCTGCATCGAATCGAGGCGACGAGACAGACGGCCCGGCGCCTGACGCCACCCAGGGCACGGCCGGAACGTCCGCATCCGACAACGCCCGACGCATGGCCGGTGGTGCACTCGCCGCGGGGCGCCTCGCCGGCCAGGGCGTGCGTGGTGCTGCTCGCCTGAGCGCGGGGGCGACGAAGGCGTCCCTGCGCGCCGCCCGCCGCGCGAGCAACGCCCAGGGCGCCGGCGAGAGCGGCCTGGGGCGCCTCATGGAGGTGCACGCGCTGTCGAACGCGGGGGACGCCGCCGTCACCGTCGGACTCGCCGGGACGCTGTTCATCTCCGCGCAGCCGGGGGAGGCGAAGAGCCACGTCGTGCTCTTCCTCGTGCTCACGATGCTGCCGTTCGCCATCGTCGCGCCCCTCGTCGGGCCGCTGCTCGACCGCTATCGTCACGGCCGTCGGTGGGCGATGGGTGCGACGTTCGCGCTGCGCGGCTTCCTGTGCTGGGTGCTCGCCGACGCGATCGAACGCGACTCCGTCTGGCAGTTCCCCGCGGCGCTCGCCATCCTCGTCGCGAGCAAGGCCTACATCGTCACCCGATCATCGGCGACGCCGCGGTTGCTGCCCGACGGGATGAGCCTCGTGCGCGCCAACAGCCGCATGAGCCTCGCGGGCGTCACGGGCGCGACGATCGGTGGCCCGCTCGCCGGTGGCGCGGCCGCGCTGTTCGGGGCGACGTGGGCGTTCCGCGCCGCGTTCCTGCTGTTCGTGTTCGGCACCATCCTCGCAATCCTGCTGCCGGCGAACATCGACTCCGACCGCCACGACGGTTCACTGCGTGCCCCGAAGCTGACGATGCCGCCCGCCGTCGTCGCTGCGCTGCGCACGAACACCGGGCTGCGCTGGGTCAGCGGCTTCCTCACGATGTTCATGGCGTTCCTCATGAAGACCCATCCGCTGCCCGGGTGGGAGGACAAGGTGACGACGCTGCTCGCCATCGTCGTCGGCGCCGCCGCCATCGGCAACGCGCTCGGTTCCGTTGCCGGAGCTGTCGTGCGAGCGCTCGCGCCGCGCGTCGTCATCCTCGCGTGCCTACTCGCGGACACCGCGGCCGTCGTCGTCGCCGCGGTGCACTTCTATCTCATGACGGCCGTCATCGTCGGGCTCGTCGCCGGCCTCGGGCAGGCGCTCGGCAAACTGGCGCTCGACACGCTGATCCAGGATCATCTCGCCGAGGCCGTGCGCACCAGCGCCTTCGCGCGATCGGAGACGGTGCTGCAGCTCGCGTGGGTGCTCGGCGGCATCTTCGCCTGCATCATCCCGACCGACGCGACGATCGGCATGTACGCCGCCGCGGTCGTGCTGCTGACGTGGACCGCACTCGTCGTCGCATGGAACGCAGGGCGCGGTCCGCGCCTCACTTCTTGGGGCCGCGGCCCCCGAACATGATGTCGTCCCAGCTCGGCACGCTCGGACGCGAGCTCTTGCGGCTCTGACTCGCGCGCGGCGGCACCGCGGGCGAGGCGCCCTTCGAGGTGCCCTTCGACGACGCGTCCCTCGACGTGGTGTCGTTCTTCGTCGGCGCAGCTTCGCGGGTGTCGGTGCCGGAGGTCTCCTCGTCGGCCGCCGACGCGCTCTTCTCGGCATCGTCGGAAGACTCGTTCTCGGCCTGTGCCGCTACCTCGTCGTCGAATTCCGCGGACGAGTCGGTCGCGACGTCATCGAACTCGTGTTCGCCGTCGTGCTCCGCGCCGATGGCATCGTCCTCGTAGACGTCGCCACCGTCGTGGTGGCCGGGCAGTTCGCCGAAGAGCGACTCGTCGTGCTCGTCGTCGTCATCGCGCAGTGCGCCACGCACAGATGCCTGTTCGACGCGGGCGCGCGGGCGGCGCGACTTGCGACGACGGGAGCCGCGCGCGGCCTTGCCGGACGCCTCGTCGACGTCTTCATGGCGCGACGTCTCGCTGTTCGTGTCGTCACTCTGCGCGCCGGCGTGCGAGTCGTCGTCGCTCGCGCCGGTCACGCCCCGAGCGTCGGCACCAGAACCCGCGGCACTCGTCGTCACCGCATCGCTCGTGACGGCGTCGCCGTCACGACCCGACGAATCACGTTCGCCCCCAGCGGTATTCACGGGCGCCTCACGCGACTCGTCGCCGGATTCGGTGAGTTCTTCGGGACGCGGGTGAGAGGGCAGCGGCGGGGGAGTCGTGCCCACGTCGATGCGCTCGGTGCGTTCGGTCGGTGCCATCGACGCCGGCAACTGGGTGGCCCGTGACGTCGCCGACGTCGTGCCCGCGCCGCCGCTCGAACGCTGCGACGACGAGCGGCCGCGGCCGCGGCTGGCCTGACGTGCGCGCATCGACGCGGTGAGGTCACCGGCGCCGGCGCGCGGGTCGGAGGGTGACAGGCGCGCACCGAGGTGCGGGTCCTGGGCCTCGGCGAGGCCACCTTCGGCCTCGACGTCGTAGACGGGCGCGTCACGGTGCGTGCGGGCGCCGCCCTTGCGGGCGGCGGCCTTCTGACGCTCCGGGGAATCCTCGTCGGCCGCGGCGATCTCGTCGCCGCCGAGCCAGCGGGCCTCGTCGTCGACGGTGCGCAGCGCGCGGTTGACCGGGTCGAACAGCCACGTCGCCTCGCGCTGACGGCCGCCTGCGGGGAAACGCACGATGACGGTCCAGTGCGTGTCGTCGTTCTTCCAGCTGTCCCACACGACGCGCTCGGCCTCGACGCCGCGTTCGGCGAGACGGCGGTCGGCGCGCTCGCGCAGCGTCGTCGTCTCACCGCGACCGAACAGTTGCACCCTCTGGGCAAGTTCGGAGACGTAGTCGCGCTCGGCGCGGATCGGGCCCTCGTAGCGCTGCACCTTCTCGAGCGACCAGCCGGCGCGCTCGGCGATCTCCTCGAGCGGCACGCCGCCGCGGATGAGGCCCTGCACGTCGCGCGGACGCAGCGGGTTCTCCTGCTTGGCCTGGCGGTCGGCGCTGGCCGGCTCACGACGATCGCGCCGGATCGTCGTGCGCAACTCGTCGGTGATGGCGAGGGTGAAGCGCCCGCCGTCACTGTCGGCGAGCAGGAGGTTCGCCCCGTCTTCCGCGACCCCCACCAAACGCAATTCCTGCACGACGAACTCCATCCGTAACCAGACCTTGGGCGTTACCCTGCCATGCTCCCACGAACGATTCCGGGAGGCCGCCCCGCCCGCGGTAGCGTGTCGCCTGCCATGGTGCTCACGCAAAGCCACTCGTTGCAGCTCGTCCTCGACCTCGTCGGCGTCTTCGTCTTCGCCCTGTCGGGCGGGCTCGTCGGGGTGCGCAAACGCCTCGACGTACTCGGCGTCATCGTCCTCGCCGGCATGTCAGGCCTCGGCGGCGGGGTGCTGCGCGACCTGCTCATCGGCCAGACGCCGCCCGTCGGCGTCAGCGACTGGCGCCTCATGGGCGTCTGCGTGCTCGCCGGCATCTGTGCGTTCGTCCTGCACCCCGAGGTGAGCCGCATCGCGCGCCTCGTGCGCATCCTCGACGCCGCGGGCCTCGCCCTGTTCTGCGTCGCCGGATCGATCAAGGCGCTGTCGTACGGGATGGGTGCGACGACGTCGATCTTCGTCGGCGTGCTGACGGCCGTCGGCGGCGGGCTCATGCGTGACGTCATCGTCGGCCAGGTCCCCGAGGTGCTGCGCCGCGAGTTGTACGCGGTGCCGGCGCTGCTCGGTTCGTCCCTCGTCGTCGTGGCCCACGAGAGCCACCACTACAGCGTGCCCGTACTGTGGTGCTGCGTCGTCATCGTCTTCGTGCTGCGCATCGTGGCCGTCATCCTCGACCTCAACGCGCCGCAGCCCCTTCGAACAGGAGATCGCCCATGACCGAAGCGAACGCCCTCGAGCCCTACGACGCGGTGCTGCTCGCCTCGTTCGGCGGCCCCGAGAAGGCCGACGAGATCATGCCGTTCCTGCGCCGCGTGACGGCCGGGCGCGGCATCCCCGACGAGCGGCTCGCCGACGTCGCGCACCACTACGAGATCATGGGTGGGCGCAGCCCCATCAACGATCAGAACCGTGCCCTCATCGCGGCGCTGCGCGCCGAGTTCGAGCGTCGCGGCATCACGACGCCGATCGTGTGGGGCAACCGCAACTCCGAGCCGTTCCTCGCCGACACGCTGCGCGAGGCGTACGCCGACGGCGCGCGCCGCGTCGTCACGCTGACGACGAGCGCTTACTCCTCCTACAGTTCGTGCCGTCAGTACCGTGAGGATCTCGCGGCGGCCTCGCACGAGCTGTCCGAGGACGGCAGCGTCCCCGAGGGCGCCTTGAGCATCGACAAGGTGCGTCAGTTCGCGACGCACCCGAGCTTCGCGCGCACCAACACGCGCCTCGTGACGGACGCCCTGCGTGAGTTCGCGGGCGTGCCCGACGAGCAGGTGCAGGTCGTGTTCGTCACCCACTCGATCCCGCTCGCGATGGACGACACCTCCGGCCCCGGTGACGGCGACGGCAACCTGTACTGGCAGCAGCACGACGAGCTGGGCGCGGCGATCCTCTCGGAGGCCAACGCGACGCTGTCACGCGAGCTCGAAGGTGCGCTCGTGTACTGCTCGCGTTCGGGCCCGCCGTCGCAGCCGTGGCTCGAACCGGACATCAACGACCACCTCGAGAACCTCGCCGAGCGCGGTGTGACGCACGTCGTGGTCGCGCCGATCGGGTTCGTCTCCGACCACATGGAGGTCGCGTTCGACCTCGACACCGAGGCCGCCGAGACCGCCGAGCGCCTGGGGCTGACGATGCGTCGCGTGCCGACGGTCGGCGTCGACCCCGAGTTCGTCCATGGCCTCGTCGACCTGCTCGAGGAACGCGCCGCGGAGACACGCGGCGAATCGCCCGAGCACCCCGCGTGGCCCGGCGAGGCGCGACCCAGCGTCTGCGAACCCGGCTGCTGCCCCAACCTGCGCGCCGCGAAGCCCGCGCTGTGCGGCCGGGACTGACGCGGTGAGCGAACAGGCCGGCGGGCACGGCCTCGGCGCGCTGACGCACCTCGTGCCGGATGACGCGACGGTGCGCGTGTTGCGCGATCTCGCGTTCGACCTCGCGCGCGAGGCGGGCGAGCTCATCGTCGACGAACGCCCCGACGCGCTCGGCGTCGCCGACACGAAGTCGAGCGAGGTCGACGTCGTCACCGTCATGGACCGCCGCAGTGAAGAACTGCTGCGCGCGCGCATCGCCGCGGCGCGCCCCGACGACGCCATCCTCGGTGAGGAGGACGGAGCGAGCGCCGGCACGTCCGGGCTGACGTGGGTCATCGACCCGATCGACGGCACCGTCAACTACCTCTACGGCCACCCGTTCTACGCCGTCTCCGTCGCCGTGTGCGTCGGCGACACCGCCCGCGAGGGCGCGTGGCTGCCGGTCGCGGGCGCCGTCGCGGTGCCGGAGCTGGATCGCACGTACGTCGCGGGCCACGGCCAGGGCGCCGAGGTCGTCGACCGGGCGGGACGGCGACGCCCGCTCGCCGTCAGCGGGTGCAAGCGGCTCGAGCTTGCCCTCGTCGGCACCGGGTTCGGCTACGAGGCCGACAAACGCCGCGAGCAGGGGCAGATGCTCGCATCGTTGCTGCCGCAGGTGCGTGACGTGCGTCGCGCCGGCGCGGCCGCCATCGACCTGTGCTTCGTCGCCGAGGGCATTCTCGACGCGTACTACGAGTCGGGGATCAACGCCTGGGATCAGGCCGCCGGCCAGGTCATCGCAACCGAGGCGGGCGCTCTCATGAGCGGCATGCCCGGGCTACCCGCGGGTAAGACCATGGCCGTCGCGTCGACCCCGAAGATTCACGAGGCGCTTCGCGGTTGCCTTTTCCCCGCGGCGCGTTAGTATGCGGGCACAAAATGGCTCAGCCGCGCGTTACAGCGGGGAATCAAGTGATGGGGGCGCTTCGCCCACCATCACGCACGCAGCGAAGAAAGAACACTGATGGCAACTGATTACGATGCCCCCCGCAAGAACGACGACGACGTCAACGAGGATTCGATCGAGGAGCTGAAGTCCCGGCGCACCGACAAGTCGTCCGGCAGCGTCGACGTCGACGAGACCGAGCACGCCGAAGGCTTCGAGCTGCCGGGAGCCGACCTGTCCGGCGAAGAGCTTTCCGTCCGCGTCCTGCCGCGTCAGGCCGACGAGTTCACCTGCAGCAAGTGCTTCCTCGTCCACCACCGCAGCCAGCTCGCCGAGGAAGACGGCGGCCTGCCGGTCTGCAGCGACTGCGCCTGAGGATGAGTGCCGCCGAAGCCCTGCACGTCGAGGTGCTCCAGCTCGACGCCGGTCTCGAGCCGCTCGCCTACGCCTACGACGGCGATGCGGGCGCCGACCTGCGTGCCCGCATCGGCCTGACGCTCGCGCCCGGCCACCGTGCGCTCGTCCCGACGGGCGTCGCGCTCGCACTGCCGCCTGGCTGGGCCGGTTTCGTGCACCCCCGCTCGGGGCTCGCGGCGCGCCACGGCATCACGGTGCTCAACGCACCGGGCGTCGTCGACTCGGGGTATCGCGGCGAGATCCAGGTCAACCTCATCAACACCGACGCGCGCGAGTCCTTCACGATCTCACGCGGCGATCGCATCGCCCAGCTCGTCATCCAGCGCGTCGAGCACGTGGTGTTCGAGCACGTGGAATCGCTGACGAGTACGCAACGCGGTGAATCCGGCCACGGCTCCAGCGGTGGTTTCGACACGGGGCGCGCGCCCCAGCGAGAGGGAAAGTGAACATGGCCGTTTTCGGACGACGCAAGAAGGGCGCCGACGCGGCGAAGGACGCTGCGACGAGCGAAGAGGTCGAACCGACCACGCCCGCTGACGACGCTTCCACGGACGTTGATGACCTCGACGATTTCGACCTCGACGAGCCGAGCGCCGAGGACGACGAGGCTGCGCGCCGACGCCGTTCGAAGCTGCGTCCGCGGGAGGAGGTCGACCTGAGCGACGGCCCCTACGACTCCGCCTCGGCCCCGACGCGCGATGAGATGGACTTCGGTTCGCTGCGCCTCGTGCCGACCGAGGACATCGAGCTGCGTCTCGACGTCGACGAGACGTCCCAGACCCTCACGGGCATGACGGCCGTCTTCGGCGAGGCCGGCACGTCCGCGGTGCAGTTGCAGGTGTTCGCCGCGCCCAAGACGACGGGCGTCTGGTACGGCATCCGGCGCGAGATCGCCGAGGCGATCGTCGCCGGCGGAGGCACGGCCGAGGAGGTCGACGGGCCGCTCGGCACGGAACTGCGCGTGCGGATGCCCAGCCAGGGACCCGACGGACGCACGACGTTCTCGCCGGCTCGGTTCGTCGGCGTCGACGGCCCGCGCTGGTTCCTGCGCGCCGTCCTCTCCGGTGACGCAGCCATTGACGACGAGGCCGCAGCCCGCGCGATGGAGTTCGTCCGCACCGTCGTCGTGCACCGTGGTTCCGACCCGCGCGCCCCGCGCGAACTGCTCGAACTGACGTTGCCGCCCGAGCTCATGGCGCAGGCTCAGGCGAGCGCGCAGGAGCACGAACAGCACACCGACGCCCCCACCGTCGGCCCCCTCGAGCGCGGCCCGGAGATCACGGAGACCCGCTGATGCGTCCGTGGCTCGCGCGCCGCGTCGCGCCCACCGGGTTGCGACGCCGCGTCGAGCGTCGGCGAGGCTCGCACCGCCTCGACTCGCCACCGGAACGCGAACCGGCGTCGATGCCGGGCCTCGCGCCGGTGCGCACACCGCGCGTCGTCGAGGGCGTCATCGCCTCCGTCGACGAGCGAGCCGCGGACGGTCACGTGCCCGCCGTCGTCGCCCAGGTCCGTGAGGCGGACGGCGACGAGGTCGCGCTCGTGTGGTTGGGGCGACGCCACATCGGCGGTATCGAGCCCGGTGTCGCCGTGCGGGCGCGCGGTCTCGCCGCGACGCACCGCACCCGGCCTGCCATCTTCAACCCCGCGTACGAACTGGTGCCGAGCCCACGCACCGAGGAGCAGCCGTGAACGCACCGAACACCGTCGAGGCCGTCATCCGCGAGCGGTTGTCAACCGCGATGGGCGGCTGGCGCGGTTCCTGTGAGGCCGCGCTGCCGACCGTCGCCTTCGTCATCGTGTGGACGGCGACGAAGAACCTCAACGCCGCGTTGCTGGCCGCCGGCGCCGTTCTCGTCCTCGCCGCGCTGCTGCGTCTCGTGCAGCGTCAGACGCTGAGGTTCGTGCTCATGGCGGCGTTCGCGACGGCCCTCGCGGCGTTCCTCGCGAAGCGCTCCGGGCACGCCTCCGACGTGTTCCTGCCTGGGCTCATCCAGGGCGGCGTCATGCTCGCGATCAGCGTGCTGTCGATCGCCGTGCGCTGGCCGCTCGTGGGCTTCATCGTCGCGGGCGGCGACCCGAACCTCAAGGACGACCCGACGGCATGGCAGCGCAGCCACTCGATGGTGCGCGTCTGCACGCGCCTGACGTGGGTGTTCGCCGCGCTGTTCGCCATCCGTCTCGCCGTCATGGTGCCGCTGTACCTCGCCGACGACGTCACCGCGCTCGGCGTCTGCAAGATCGTGCTCGGATGGCCGCTGTACCTCGCGGCGCTCGGGCTCATGGTGCTGCTGCTCGTCAAGGGTGAGACGCCGCTCGAGTCGCACGACCCGCTGCTGCACGACGACCCCGAGGGCCACGAGCGCCTTGAACACGCCGAGCAC
>ERZ941706.194-NODE-194-length-21655-cov-5.516111_pt1 | contig 21655 bp, 20 predicted proteins | sample MGYA00521232_ERZ941706 | MGnify/ENA primary metagenome ERZ941706 (study PRJEB32759, sample SAMN07749893) | skin metagenome | biome: transportation; feature: city; material: polyester macromolecule | host: Homo sapiens | place: Hong Kong:ER line | collected...
ATCACCGAAATAGCGTTCATCGATGATGGAGCAGCTACTTAGACCCGGTCCGCTTAGCTAGGCTACGTAGGACCGGGAATTGCCTTTCTGAGCCGCCTGCTGCATGACTGGCTCACAAGGGTGTACCTGGAGTAGCCGACATGACGATCCCGATCCGCGCAGCGCGGGTGTACCTGCGGGTCAGCACCGAAGAGCAGGACCTATCGCGGCAGGAAGCTATCGTCTTCGGCGCGCGCGCAGCGGGCTACTACGTCGCGGCGGTCTACCGAGAGAAGGCGTCCGGCGCACGGCCTGACCGTCCGGAGTTGCTTCGCATGATAGAGGACCTCCAGCCTGGCGAGGTCGTGCTGGCCGAGAAGATCGACCGGATCAGCCGCTTGCCATTGCCACAAGCGGAGCTGCTGGTCGACGCGATCAGAGCAAAGGGTGCTCGACTTTCCGTTCCGGGAATTGTCGACCTTACAGACCTTGTGGCCGACAGCACGGGTGTGTCGCGCATCGTGCTGGAGGCAGTACAGGAGATGTTATTGCGTGTGGCGCTCCAGACAGCGCGGGACGACTACGAGACCCGGCGAAAACGTCAGCGCGAAGGCATCGAAATCGCCAAGCGGGAAGGACGGTATGCCGGGCGCAAGCCCGACCTCGCGCATCATCGCCGAATAATCGGCCTGCGGGACGCCGGCATCAGCATCGCGAGAACGGCGGAATTAGCCGGCTGCAGCATCGCGCAGGTGAAACGGGTCACCGCCGCCCACCGTGCGAGAAGTCTGGTGAATAATCCCGTTGCTTAGGCAGGTAAATAACCCGTTTCGAGCTAGATGAGAGCCCTCGGTCGAGAACGGGGCATGCTTCGACAAGTGCGGGCTCCTTGGCTTTTTTGTATAACGCCCGAGAGCACGACGCCATCGCCGGCCGTCTCGATTGGGATTAGAAACAGAGAATGGCTGAGCCTTTCCGAAAGGGCGTAGAGATCTCGCTTCCGTTCCAATCTATCAGGGGACAGACGCGATCCTGCATTTGGCTATTCTGGCGCGTCCCAGCCAAGGCCAATAGACTTTTGAAGGGCAATGAAGGCACGATCGAGCTCTCCCGTCGCTTCTAGCACCGCCTGATCGGCGGACAGCGCGGCGCGCTCCGCATCAAGCGAAGATGTCTGGGGCACAGCACCGTGCTGGAAGCGTTGGGCCGCGTACAAGGCCGATTGTCGTGCGCCTTTGCGGCTCTGCAGGCTCGAGGCGAGAGTTTTCCGTTGATTGCCAAAGCGGGTGAGGCTGGTCTCCGCATCGGACAGGGCGGCCAGCACCGTCTTCCGGTATTGCGCCTCCGCCTCGTCCCGATCGGCGCGGCCCTGCTCGACCCGAGCCCGGTTGCGGCCGAAGTCGAGAAAGCTCCAGTTGATACGGGGTAGCAAAATGCTGGAAACATTGCTTGGGTCAACAACGTCGCCGATGTTGGGACCGCCCAGGCCGATGATCCCCATGATGCTGACCGAAGGAAACTGCCGGGCGACGTTTACGCCGATCTGCGCGGTCGCCGCGGCAAGCCGACGTTCCGCCGCGCGGATGTCGGGACGTCGCCGGATCAGCGCCGCGGGGTCACCGATCGAGACGCTTTCCGGGATGATAGGGATCGTAGCGGGTGCGCTCAGTGCCGCATCATGCGCACCCGGTTCGTCGCCGGTGAGGAGCGCCAGCTGGTCCAACGTGACGGCGATCTGTCCCTCAAGTGGGAGCAGCGCACCCTGCGTCCGGTTCAACTCCGTCTGAAGCCGAACGACATCATCGCGCGACGATGCGCCGCGACGCTCACGCTGCTCGAGCAGCGTGAGCGATTGCGCCTCCAGATCGGCCGATCGCCGCGCCAGAGTCAACCGCTGTTGAAGCTCCCTAAGGGTTACGTAGTTGCTGGCGACCTCGGCCGACAGCTGCACCCGAGCGTCAGCCAGGTTCGCATTCGCAGCCTCTGCTTGAGCGGACGCGCCTTCGGCAGCGCGCCGGCGACCGCCGAATAGGTCGATCTCCCAAGAGGCGTCGAGACCGGCGTTGTAGAACTCCGCCTTGATGCGGTCATCCTGCTGACCCTGCGGCTGGAGCGCAAGCGATCCGGTCGGCAAATCCGCGACAAGGGCAACGCCCGATGCCGAAACGGATGGAAGCTGGTTGGCTCGCTGCTCGCGCAGTGTGGCGCGCGCCTTACGCACACGCGCTTCTGCGAGGGAGACGTCGGGACTGGCGGCGATCGCCCGATCGATCAGCGCGGTCAGCTGCGCGTCCGCCATAGCGTCCCACCAGCGGGCGAGTGGCGGCCGCGGCGCGGTGTACGCCGGGTCGGCGCGTCGGAAGGACGCGCCGGGACGCTCCGCGTTAGCGATAGCGCGCGGACCACCGTAATCGGGGCCGACAGTACAGCCAGCGAGCACGAGCGGAAGGAGGATAAGGTGACGCGTCATCAGTGCATCGCCATCTGCGTGCCGGAAGAAATCGGCCGTAGGAAAAGCGCAAGCGGCGTCGTGATCGCGATCACGACGCCGAGCGCGAAGAACAGGTCGTTGTAAGCCATTACGGTCGCCTGCTGGAGCATCTGGCCGGCAAGTTGTCGGTAGGCCCCCGCCTCGCCGGCGGGCCCCTCCATGGCGCGCGAGAACCACTGCTGGGTTGTGGCCGCGTTGGCCGACACCGTCTCGGCGAGACGGTTGAAGTGAATGAATGTCTGCCGGTCTTGCAACGTCGCCATCAACGCCAGGCCGATTGAGCCGCCGAGATTTCGCCCAGCGTTGAAAAGGGCCGAGGCGTCGCCGGCGTCGTCCGGTGACACGGCGCTGATCGCGGCCTGGTTCAGGAACATCATTGCAAAGATCTGCCCGAATCCGCGCACCAGTTGGGAGCTGGTCAGATCTCCCCCGGCGGACTGCGCTGTCAGGTTCCAGTCCATCGCGCAGCTAACCCCCACGAGGGACATACCGAAGAGGACCGCGACACGCACGTCGAGGTATTTAAAGGCCAAGGGTAGAAACGGCATCATCAGCAACGCCGGAACGCCCGAGACGAACACGACCTTGCCAGATTGAAGCGCACTATAATCGGCCATGACGGACAGGAACTGCGGGATGAGGAAGGTGACCCCATACAGGACGACGCCGATAACCAGGCTGAGCACGAACACGCTGCCGAACGCCCGACTGAAAATAAGCCGCAGCTTCAGCACCGGGTGCGCGGAATGCACCTGACCGATTGCGATCAGCACGAAGCCGAAGATGGTAGCAATCGCCAGCTTCACGATCATCGGCGACTCGAACCACATCTCGCGCTGCCCCTCCTCGAGCAAGATGGTGAGCGAACTCAAGCCAATCATCAGCCCGGCAATGCCCAGCCAGTCGGCTCGGCGAAGTTGGTCCAGCCTTAGCCGCTCGTGGGTGAGTCCAAGCAGGAGCAAGAGGACCAAGGCCGCGCATACCGGCACATTCAGAAAGAAGGCGTAATGCCAGCTGTAGTTGTCGGTTAACCAGCCGCCGATGATCGGCCCGAGCACGGGGCCGAGAATGGCGGTTCCGCCGAAGGCGGCGGTTCCGATCGGCTGCTGGTGGGGCGGCAAGCGCGTCGCGATTATTGTCATCGCCGTCGGGATGAGCGCGCCGCCGGTAAAGCCCTGGCCGACGCGCCCTGCGATCATCATAGGCAACGTCGTCGATATTCCGCAGACGACTGAGAAGCCGGTGAACAACACCGCCGCCCCCAGCAGGAAGTTGCGCAGGCCGAACAAGCGCACCAGAAACGGACTGAGTGGGATCATCACGATCTCGGCCACGAGATACGATGTCGCGACCCAAGTGCCTTCTGTGCCGCTCGCCCCTATCTCTCCTTGGATCGTCGGCAATGCGGCGTTCACGATCGAGATGTCGAGCAGCGCCATGAAAGACCCGATCGTCCCTGCCGCGACTGCAATCCAATCGCGCGCGCTAGCGCGTTGCTTAGACATCAGGGCTGGACCCGTGCGTCGCCGCGCCTGAGGCGTTCCGACTCTTCCTCGATGCGACGCCGGCTGCCCTTGGCGTTTATGGTGTCGACGGTGACCTCCACCGACAGTCCGGGCCGCAACACCTTGCGTGCCTCCGGACCTGCCTCAATGCTGATCCGGACGGGCACGCGCTGCACGATCTTGGTGAAGTTACCAGTTGCATTCTCCGGCGGCAGCACAGAGAACTGCGCCCCCGTCCCAGGAGAAAAGCTGGCAATGCGGCCCCGCAGTTCGGCTGCATCCAGCGCGTCCACCTTGATCGTGACGGGCTGTCCGACCCGCATCAGCGCAACCTGCGTCTCCTTGAAATTTGCGCTGATGTAGAGCTGATCGGTCGGAACGATTGACATGAGCCGGGTTGCCGGCTGGACGAACTGGCCGGCGCGTGCCGCCTTGTCCGCGACGACGCCGTCAATGCTGCTGCGGATCTCTACCGAACCAAGGTTCGTCGAGGCGCGTGTGAGTTGCGCGCGTGTGGTTTCACGTTGCGCGAATGCCTGGCCGATCCGCGCGTCTTGGGTGGCGAGGCTGCGACGAGCAGCCAACCCGGCGGCACGCTGCGCCCGCAGGTTAGCGAACGCTTGATCTCTTTCCAGCACCAGGCCCGCCAGTCGCTCCCGGGATTCCGCGCCGGACTGAGCCAGTGGCTCGTAGCGGCGAACTTCGTTCGCGGCAGCGGCGGCCGCAGCTTGGGCGCTCGCGACTTGAGCCTCTATTTGTTCGATCGACGCACGCTGCTCGTCAAGCGTTCGCCGCGCAGTGCGAATACCCGCGTCTGCGGCGGCGACCTGGGCCTGCGCCTGCGCAACGTCGGCGCGGTAATCCCGTGGGTCCAGCACCACCAACAGTTGGCCGCGCCGGACCGGCTGGTTGTCGCTTACCAACACGCGCTCGACATACCCGCCCAGCTTTGGGGAAATCGTTACAAAATCCGCGCGGACGTAAGCATTGTTGGTCGACTGAAGGTATTGGCCGGTTTGCCGATAGTCCCAGTACCAGAGCGCCGCCGCGACTATACCGGCGATCAAAGCAGCGACGAGCACATAGCGGATGATCGGAAACCGGGCCAGCAGGCCGGGCTTTCCGGTGGCTTGCTTGTCATCCTCCGCGCTCTCTGCGTCCTCTCTTATGGGGTCGTCGTCTCCGCTTGGTCGCTCGTCATCGTCGGACCTTTGGTTCTCACCAGCCACTCTAAAAGCCTCGGAATATGTAAACCGTATCGAACCATAGACAGCGCGATCGATGGATCCCAGCGATATTATCGGGCTGCGCTTGTAGTCGCTCGCAGGGGTCCGTAGATCACCCCCTCGCCAAAGCCGAACCCACGGGCGCAGGTTTCTGCTGAGGCTCGGCGAGAGGCTTCACTCAGCGATGCAGGAAAACTCGAACTGTGCCGCGCAGGCCGGGCTACCGGGATTATCCTGCCACGCTTCAATGTGGACGACGGCCACCCGTCGCCCAATCCGACGGATATCGGGTCGCGCCCTCACGTCGCGCAGCCGTATGGGGGTCAGGAACTGAACATTCAAGCTGATCAGTCGAGGTAATACCGACCGTTCGAGCCTTCGCGCGACTACGCCGCCGCACGCAAGCTCTAAGAACGCCGTGACTGCACCGCCATGAAGTGCGGGAAGAGGGGGATTGCCGATCAGCTCAGGCCGAGGTGCCAGGGTCCAGAGCGCGCCATCTTCTGACACGTCGATCATGCCGCCGAGCTTGGCGCCGAAGCTCGACGAAGCGACGATGGCCGCGACGCGCTGGTCCATGCTCATTCCACTATCGGTCGATTGATCGAGAAGACTCCCTGCGCCGCGGCCACGATGTCCGACGGGTCGAGATCCCATACCTCTGCACAAACGAATGCCATGTTTTCCGAGAGGCTGTAACAATGCGACCATGCGGTCACCTGGCACCCAGGCTCAGGGCGTCGAACGTGATCGACCTTGAGGTTGAGGGTCGAGATCAGAAGCGGACGAGGCAGCCGCGATATAACGGCCGCGCCACACGCTTGATCAACCAGGCTCACGACTGCGCCCGTGGCCACTGCGCCAGTCCGGTCGGACAGGTCTGCCCGCCAGGGTATGCACATCGACGCAACACCATCTCCTGATGAAAGGAGGTGAACGTCAAGCGCGGCGCTCCACGGAATGGTGACCATCCCCGCGTCGGTTAGGACAGACACAGCACAACCCCCGGCATACCATCAAAAAACCACGATCCAGCAGCGCATCGCACTCGTCAACCTCATGCAGAAGAAGTATCCCGTGTAGTTTACATGAGCTGAGAGGATTGCTATCGCCCGAGCAAGGCTATGGAAACGCGATCGAACCGCCTACTGGTCTTCGCCGTCGTCGGCGTTCTCGTAGCGACGTTGCTGGTGTTCGCGGGCTGGCTCTTCTCGGGCAGCAACCCCGGCGGACGCGAATACCTCATTCGGTTCAAGGATAGCGTCACCGGCGTTAGCAAGGGCTCGCCGGTGACCTATTCGGGCGTGCCGGCGGGCTCAGTGACGGCAGTGCGCCTCGCCAGAAATGATCCCTCAACTGTGCTCGTGAAAGTGCGGCTCGACCCCGATATTCCGATTGTACGCGGGGTGGAAGCTACGGTCTCGCGATCCTTGATCGGCGGCGATGCCACCGTAATTCTGGCTGGCGCGCAAAAAAGAGCGCCGCCGATCGTACCAATAGCAGGGGAGCGACTGCCAGTGATCCCCGCCAAAAAGGGAGGCCTTCTCGGCTCGGGTGGAGATCCCATGGCCCTGCTCGAGAAGATCAGCCGCTCCGTCGACAACGTGTCGAGCAACCTCGACGCCAAAGGTCAGGAGCGCGTGCGCGCGCGTCTCGCAATGCTCGCCGAGAGCTCGGCGGGCTGGGCGGGAAGGGTGCCGCGGATCTCAAATGGTCTGACGGGAGCCGGCGGAAGGGTGCAGCGCGTCGGCGACTCCATTGCCATCGCCGGCGAAAACGCCGACCGCCTGCGTGCACGAATCCGTGCGGAGCACCGATCGGGCCTTCGTTCTCTCAATGAAAGGTTGCGCAGCACCCAGAGCGCCGCCGAGGCGTTTGGGGCCAAAGTGGAGGCGGCGCGCCCGACAATCCGTAGGATCGAAGTAGAGCGACAGACGGTGACGGACCAAGTGCGGTCAGTCCGCGCAACCACACAGCGCGTCCAGGAGCAGGTGCAGCGGGTCGATCGCGAGGGGCTGCAACTCCTCGGCACGCCGAAATTGCCGGATTACAAGCCTGGGGGCGGAGCCGCTACACCGCCCGGCGTCCCGCCGCCAATCCGATAACGGTGCCGCCATTCATACCCGGCGACAGAGTGAGTGCACAGCCGAACCCGCATTCATGTTGTCTGAATCGCCGCAGCATCACTGCAAGGCCGTGGCGTCGTATAATGCTCTCGTCTAGGATGAGGTCAGCCTCGCGTCGGCAATTCGGGAAACGGGGGTCAAGTTGAACCAATTGGATCAGGAGAAACCCAAGCCTGGAAGGAGGATGGGACGCCCGACTGCCGGAGATGCGATACGATTGACCGGCCACATCCTTAAAAGTGCGCGCGAGCTCTTTTTCGAGCACGGGTTCGATGGAGCGAGTGCCGACATGATTGCCGAGCGCGCCAGGATCTCAAAGCGCACGCTCTACGCCCGGTTCGGCAGCAAGGCTCGTGTGTTTGAGGCCGTGATCCTCGATGAGATTGCTACGCAACTACGCGCGCTCGAGCCGACTGTCGATGATAAGCTCGACATCACATCGAGGCTTCAGGCGATCGCCGACGTCCTGCTGGAATGGCTCCTGACCCCGCGTGTCGCGTCGATGGAGCGGGCCGTCATTGCACAGGCCGTGCGCTTCCCCGCGCTTGCGGCGAACATCCACGATTTCGGCTTTCAACGCGCCGTGCAATGGGTCGCGAGCATCCTCGCTCACGCCAGCGCCAAGGGCGAACTCACGCTGTCGGACCCGGTGTTCGCCGCCGAGCAGTTCGTCACGCTCGTGGTCGTGGCCCCGATGCGCCGCTCCGCGCTCGGGCTCGCCCCCGCCGCCTACGATCCGGCCGCACAGGACCGCGTACGGCGCGGGATCGAGTTGTTCATCGCTGGCTGCCGAACCCAAAGGTAGCTTTTCCTCAAACAGAGAAAATCAGGTGTTATGATCCGCCTCCCGCGTGCTCCAACCAAAAGCACGACTCCGGACTACTCAGTCGGCGGACGCACGTCGGTGATGGGTATGCGGACGTCGGCGGACGCCAGCGGACCGTCGGTCGTGAACATTTTTTGACGTCCTCGCTGTTTTTACATCCATGCTGAGCGAGAGTTTTCCGGGCCCCTGACGCCCCGGTGTGCCTCGTCTTCTTCATGGCCAGTTCCTCGCCCGCCCCGGCGCAACAGTTGATCGCGCGGCACCAGGGCGCTGATCGCGCGAAATCCTGACCCGCGTCGCCTGGCATCGTCCAGCCGACCCATCGTCGCCATTCTCCCGATCCTTTCAAACCGGGAACTCCGCGAGCGAACAGGACACAATGGCTTTTTCAACAGCCTCGACCGGTTATGACACTGAGGTTACTCGAGATAGTGCCACCGCCTCCCGTTCAGCGGTAACCGGCACGTGATATCATGCGTCGACAGGATGGCGCTGGAGACAGCAGTTCGAAGATTGCCGTGCCGCGGCCGGAATCAAGAGACCAAGCCGCGGCTGGCGTCCGATCATCAATATACCGGCGATAGCCCAGCCGGCAGCATCTGCTTGGCGTGCTGCAAATGCCGTTCGATCACAGGAACAGCGGTTGAAGCCACCTGCTTCAAGGCAGCATCGGTTCCGTCAGTGGCATAGCCCTTGTGCAGAGCCCAAGCGGCCTGATGCGCCTGCGCTTGCTGCTGCAGATAGAGATCATCGAACGTCGCCTTGGGCGCTTTTTTCAGCAGCGCGATTTTGGCCGCGTTGGCCGCGGACAGCTTTGTCGAGGGCCGTGCGATCGTGCGGTCGTCATTCTTCAGCGCTGCCATCAGTGCCTTCGTCGTGCCGGTATGATCGGTGATCATCTGCTGGGCAAAAGACTTGATGTCGTCGCGCTTGCTTTTCGTCAGAGCCAAACGGCTGGACTGAATTTCGTAATTGTCCGAGTCAGCCGCCAATTTGACATAGTCGGTCGCCGACGTTGCAGAGAGGGGCGACACCCCCACCTCTGTCGGCGTCAGGGATCCGGTAGAAGCCATCATGTCCTGAGCGACGACAGGCGTAGCCATCATGATTGCGGCAGCGCTGGAAAGTATAAGAGCTCGAAGCATCGTTTTCTCCTGTTAATATGTTCTTTTGAACGTCTCGTCATTCTTGCCGGTTCCGTCAGGCAAGGGAGGGGCTACCGAGCCATATGATGGCTGCGGGAGGCAATGCGGCAGCGCCGGGTCAGGTTCCGGAACTCAAGCTGATTGTGGGTGCAATGCGAAGGCGACAATCGCGAAGTTCATACCCTGTGATCAACGCGTTCCAGTTGATCTTCGGCGGTGCTTCCAGCGTTAAGTCCGCAATGCGCAGCAGGCGATCGAGAAAGATTGCGGTTTCGAGAATTGCGATGCTCGCGCCAGGGCATCGATGCGAACCATCACCGAACGCAAGCCCTGCGCTACCGACCCGCGCTGCCAAGGCGCGATCAGGATCGACTGCATGCGGACACGCGCCCACCGCCGCAACATCAGCATTCGCCTGGCGGATATCGATTTTGAAGATCTGGCCGGTATCTGGATTCCGTCGCGAAAGCTCCCCGACGACCGGTTCGAGCCTAAGGATCTCTTCTAAGATGGCGATCCGCCCGGTCTCATCTGTGGTAAGGAAGCGTGTCCGAAGCTCCTCGCGCTCGAGCAAATGCCATCCCGCCATCGTGATGAATTCGCGTGTCGTCACCATGCCGGCGGCAGCGTAGGTCACGCACTCGGTTAGAATCGCGCGATCCGAATAGCCTTCAGCGATCAAATGCGAGATCACGTCTTCGCGCGGGGCACGGCGACGCGCGAGAACCGCTGGGAACACGTCTCGAACATAAAAGTTAAGCATGTGGATCTGCGCCCGCGCGAAGCGTGGCAGATCGAGGATCGACTTGCCGAGCGCGACATTGCCAGCGTGAAAAAAGCGTTCGAGCCGACGCGCCATGCCTGTGCGATTACTATCGGTAACACCGACAACCTCGGCCGCAACGGACACCGCCAGCCGCATGCTCATGTCGTCCAGCTTCGCGTGGCCGCGACGCTGCATGTCGCCGATTAAGGCATCGGATTCACGCTCGATGATCGCACGGTAGCTGGTGTCGACGGTTTTGGGGGTGAAGAACCGAGCGGTCGCAGCACGCTGACGGCGATGGCGCTCACCGTGCTGGAAAATGATCGGCGCAAAGCGCTCGTCGCTGAACCTTGCCATCAGATCAGCGCGGAAACTGGCCTGATGCAGCTCATCGTCCCGGAGCAGCGCGCGTGCTTCCGAAAAAGACTGGACTGGGCAACCGCGACCCATGGACTGCGATGGAATGCTTTTTCGATCATCACGGAGATCGTCGACCCCGCTGGACGGTTCGCGCGATAGCGTGGAATACGAACTCATCGCTTTGCTCCTTTAATCCAAGGTCCGCTATATATGATCTACTGTGGCTCATAAAAGGGGTAATAGCGAGAAGGACGTGGACGCTCGTGTCACGCGAACCCGTTCGCTGCTGCGCGACGCGATGCTGGCGCTGTTGCAAAACGGCGACGCGCATTCGATCACAGCGCAACGTATCGTCGCTCATGCCGGAATCGGCTACGCGACCTTCTTTCGCCATTATCCCGGCGTCGACACGCTGTTGCTCGACGTGGCGGATGAGTTGATGGGACGGTTGGTTAAGCAGGTGGCCCCGGCTCTCGTACGTGGAGACGTGGGAAACGCCGTGCGATCGGTCGTGGAGTTCGTCGATCTACATCGGCACGCCTCTGCAGCTCTGCTGGTTGGCGGTGGCGATGCAGTGCGACAGGAAGTGACGGCTCGCGCCATTCGATACGCGGAGGGGCTCGATCTTCCGTTTGATTCATCCGTGCCTGGCGGACTCGCTGTTCGCGTCGTAGTGGGCGGAATAATCACCATTTTAAGCTGGTGGTTGACGGAAGGACTCGCCAGTTCAGCCGATGACGTGAGCAGCTTAATCGAACGATTAACGATACGCGCCCTTGTGACACCGCAGACGTAACACCGGAGCACGGGCCGGTGCTCCCAAGGTTGGTCGAACGCGTGCCAAACGCTCCCCTACAACCCTGCTCGGACGCAGGCGGATAGCTTGGTATCAAACCGGTCTAATTGCGCTCGATGCTCCAATTCGCCAGCAACGCGCGCAAGGCAGCGACGAATGCCAGCGGCTGATCCAGCATCAGATGGTGCCGAGCTTCGGGTACAGCGATGATCGGAATATCGATACCGCCAAGCTCGCGCACGTAATCACTGGAATCATTTGTAAAAAGGAGGCTTTGCTCGCCGTGTACTATCGCCTTGCGGCCTGGCGCCTCGACCAGCGTTCTGCCCATTTCAAGCCATTCGCTCGGCATATTATCCCGCTTGAACACTGATGGCGAAAACTTCCAGGTCCACGCTTCGCCTTCGCGTCGAAGTGAGTGGTAGGCCATGTAATCCATCAGGAACGCCTCACCAACGGGCTGTGGCGGAGATAGAACATACCGCTCGCGGGCGCTGGCGTAATCGGGGTAGCGCTTATGCGCGCGATCAGGGTCGCCTGATCCCGGGCCGGTGCGTCCGCCGCCCCAAACGGCGTCAAAGCTGGACGGACGCAGCACCATCAGATCGCAAATCACCGTGCCGGCGAAGGCATCCGGCGCCAGCGTGATCGCCTGGAGCGCGACTGCCGCGCCAAAGCTGTGTGCGACGATGATCGGCTTGTGCTCGTGTCCAAAAAGTCCAAGGGCCTCCGCGACTCCAATCATCTCCCGTCCTCGCGCGACCATGTCACAATTTTCGCGAACGTCGCTGTCCCCCATTCCTGAATGGTCGTAGGCGATCACATGGTAATTTTCGGCCAGGTAAGGCGCGACGAACGCCAGGCACCGTGCATGAGAGAGAAAGCCGTGGGTCATCAGTAAAGGAGGCGCGGAACGATCTCCCCAGCGGAAGTAGTGCATTCTTACACCAGAGACCTCGACGAAGCCTTCCTCCCGCGGCACGGATAGCGCGTCGACAAACCAATCGGGCAGGTATGCAGGATCTGGCGCCCAGGTCTGTACGATATCGGACGGGATTTCACGCATGGTCCTCAGTGCCTTTCTTTGACTGAATCAATTATGTGGCCTTGATCCGGCGTGACGCGATTGAAACCGAACTGTTCAGGCTGCGGCGTATTCATCCGATTGTTCTCGAACCTGATCTTTTCCAGTTTTGGTATATGTTCGCATCGCTTGTTTCTGGAGCTTCGCACGCGGGCGCGGGGGGCGTTGGTAGCTGGACCGGGAGAGGCGGATCGGTTTCAAAGCCGTCAACGAGCACCCGACGGGCTCGCGATACGCGACTTTTGACGGTGCCAAGCGGTACGCCGAGACGATCCGCGGCTTCCTCGAATGTCAGCCCGTCCCGTGTCACCAGCTCGAAGGCTACGCGTTGTCCATCAGAAAGCGACGACACGGCTTGGTTGAGTTCACTGGAGAAAATTCCTTCGTCCTGCGCGGCAGGGGCAATTAAAAGACGTTCTGCGATTGCCGGATCCCACGATACCGAGCGCCGATCCTTTCGCTTCCCGGACAGAAAGCTGTTCCGTGCGATCCGCATAAGCCAAGCCTTGAGGTTCGTCCCGATCTCGAAACGCTCTCGCGCGGCCCAGGCGCGCGCCAATGTATCCTGAACGAGGTCTTCGGTATCTGCCTCGTTACGCGTCAGTCGACGCGCATAAATCCGCAGGTTCGGCATCACCCTGCGCACAGCATGGCTAAAACCGCGCTGGCTTATAAACGGATCAGTCTGCTCAATGGCGGCGGGAAGTGTCATCCGCGTCATCTCTGCAGAATATGCAAATTGGATGAGAAGACCGCTCCAACCACGAAAGCCGACGCGATCCCATTGTTCTGTGGCTTTCTAGAGGAGGTCGGACTGAGCAAACGCATCGACGCGGGATGCCGTCGAGTCAGCCTTTGGTCGATATTCGATCCACGCCGCCAATCCCACTCAACGCTGTGATCGCAGCGTCGATGTGTATCGCCGGTAGCGTGAATCCGAACGCATCGGCTTCCGCAAGGAGGACGAGCAGCGCGGCGATGAGTGTCGCCGCTTTGTCTTTTGGGTCGGTATTCGGCATCGATCACTCCGATGTTTGCTGCCGTTGTTCGTGAATAGCACCTTCTCGCATCGATCCCGGGGCGAACCATACGCCAGCAAAACCTTGCCGGGTATCGGCACACGTTGTTCATGGCTTCGATCCAATTTTCGCCGCAGGAGTCTCGATCTCGCTTGGTTGACCAGCAGGCGAGGGTTTGAAATCGGGCAATTTGGTCGATCCCAAGCCCCCCTGTTCGATCCTCTTGGCGACATCGCCGGCACGACCGACTGGTCCCCGGAGCGATCGAACGGTTTCCGTGACCTGGCGGGCATCCGCTTCCAACTGCCTCATCCGAGGTCGTGCGCGCGAAACCGACTGCCCAAAAGACACGGCTGATTTGTCAGCCGAATTCAGTGACCTAGAAATACGCTCCCGAAATTCTCCACGTGACGCTTCAATGCGCCTGCGAAGTCTCGTTGCACCATCTCCTGTATTGGCGATCTGCTTTGCAAAAGCATCGAGCCTGTCCGTCTGTGGCAACCGTCCAGCCACTTGGCCGACTTTGTCAGTCCAGCTTTGCGAGTTGCGCGCGAGTTCGTCGAGACGCTTTTCTATCGAACGCAAACCAGCGGGATCGAGCTTTTTAGACACGCTTTCAGCGTTCGACGAAACCTTCGCAATGAGGTCTGCTGGACCACCGCCGCCCAGGAGTCCTCCGCCCTTTGCTGGTATGATCGGGAACGGCTGTCCCTCTCGGGCCGCGAGCACCGGGTTGCGATTGTTGTCGCCGCTCAGGCTCAGCTTTGCCGATCCATCAAATAACGATCGTTCGATCGATGCTGTCACACCGCGATGAAGAATCGCGTCACTGGTCAATACGAACCGCACGGTCACGAAATCGGGATTTTTGGGCTGGACCTGGATTTCAGTTACGCGGCCAATGGGAACACCGAGAAGGTTCACGGCCGACCCCGGTTGCAGGCCATCTACAGATTGTTCAAATCGTATCTCGTACGTCGGCCCCTCGGCATCGCTCGCCTGGAGAAGCCACAAAGCGAATCCGATCGCAGTGATCATGAGCAGGCCCACGATCAGGCTCACCTTCAACCAGTTTGAATGCGTTTCCATAGAAAGTCAGAAAGTCCGTGGCCCACCGCGCCAGGCACGATGCTCCGCGGTCAGCTCTGCGTACGCCGCGCTCATCGCGGCCTCACACCTTCGAAAACGACCAGTGCAACAGCGCCGAAAGCCAACAGTCCCGCCAGGAGAGGCTGCGAGGAAAGCACTATCGCCGCGGAGATGGCGAGGGTGGCGGGATAGAGCTGCGGAGTACCCCTGCCTGCACGCTCTTTTCCGCGTAAACGCTCAAGGTCCTTGGGTGCAATACTGACGGTGATCGAGCCGGTTCGCGCAACCTTCTCGATCTGTCCGACGAGGTTCGGCGTTGACAGAACCGCTCGTCCGAGCGCCGCGACCAGCTTGCCCGCCTCGCCGCGCAGCCGGGCAGGGCTTGCCCGCTCCCGCATCATTTCTTTTGCTATGGGAGCAAGCTCGCGAGCAATGTCGAATGCCGGATCGATGCGCCGGACGAACCCCTCGGCGGTCAGCAAGGTCCGGAGCACCAAAGCGAGGTCAGGCGGAAGCGCGAGATGAAAGTCGCGCAGAATCGCGAATACCATCTGAAAAATGTCGGCGAGGTCAATCTGATCGAGCAGGACGTTGCTGAAGCGGTCGATCAGTTCGGCCATTGCCTCTTCGAGCCGGACCCGCTCCACGTCCGGATCCCCGGCCCAGAGCATAAGAATATCGACGACACCGCCGGTGTCCTCCGAAGCGATCGCGAGGCCAAGCCGAACGAGTTCCTCCCGGCGCCTAGGCAGGAGGGTGCCCACGGCCCCGAAATCGATCAGGCCAAGCGTCCCGTCTTCAAGAAAGAAGACGTTGCCGGGATGCGGATCGGCGTGGAAGTGACCGTTGATGATGATCATGCGCAGGATCGCCTGCGCATAGATGCTGGCGAGCGCCGCCAGATCGAGATCGCTTCGGCGTGCTACATCCAAATCGCTTGCGGGAAATCCACGGAGCCGCTCCTGGATGTTCACTCGCCTACCCGAAAGCTCCCAATCGAAGCGTGCGGTCCGAACCCCGTAGTTTTTAAGATATTCACCGATCGCGTCGCTGGCGCGCGCTTCTGCGCTGAGGTCCATCTCCCGGGCGAGGCTCTCGGCGAAATGGCGCAGCAACTCGTCCGGCTTCAGTCTTGCGATCTCGGGGATACGGCGCTCCGCAACCCGGGCCAGTCTTCGCAAGAGCCGAAGATCGGCATCGACGATCCGCTCGATGCCTGGGCGGCGAATCTTGACGATGACGTCCCGCCCGTCGAGCAGTGTCGCCGCATGCGCCTGAGCGATCGAACCCGCCGCAAGCGCTTCGGTGTCGAAGTGACTAAAACTCGTTTCGATTGGCCCGCCGATCGCCGCCTCGATCAGCGGCTGCACGGCCGCGAATGGAAGCGGAGGAACGCGGTCCTGCAGTTTTGAAAGTGCATCGACCCATGCCGGCTCCAGAAGGTCGCCTCGCATCGCGAGGATCTGTCCGAATTTGACCGCCACGGGTCCGATATCCCGCAAAAGCGCGACGATCGCTTCCGGCCGGGTATCTTCCAGCGGCTCGTCACTCCCCATCCCGAGACCCAGTCTAGCGGCCAGTCCTTTGAAACCGTGGCGCCCGAACAGGACGAGAATCTGGGCGAACCGCTCCCTTTCTTTTAAAGCGGTCGCATCGACTTCATCGATAAGAGCCCGATCAACCATGCGCCCGGGCCTTCGCGGCGGGAGCTCGGGTCGCGGTAACGCTGGGCTTCGACTCCAGATGGTCGACGAGCCGGTTCAAATGTTTGACCGCTGCGTTGAGGCCCTCAAGTTCATCCGCTGTCAGGCTTCCGAAGGTCTGCCCCACGATGTCGTCGTAGAGCGGCATGGCCAGTCCCAGCGTGACCCGGCCGGCGTCTGTGATCTGCACCAGCTTGGACCGGCGATCGTCCGCAGCAGGCGATCGGGACACGAGACCATTCTGCTCGAGAGCGTCGATCGCCTGGGTGACAGTGCGGGGCGCCTGATCGAAGAAGCTCGCAATGTCGGTCGAGCGGCGCGGTTGCTCGGCGAGCAGAGCGAGCAGCCGCAACTGGGCCATCGATGCACCTTGGCATGCCAGGTGAGAGTCGATCAGCCGCCGCATCCTATACCAGGTCCAACCATAATTCGTGGCAATCCCACGCAGAGCTAATTCGTGAGGTTCCATACTATATGTATTTGCCGTACTGGAGCGGGCATGGCAAGGATGCCCGCAATAATCCCGCAAACGGTGGTTGCGACCGAGTTCGCGCCAGCGTGGCCGGCTGGGCAATTAACTCCTCACAACCGCCAGGAATGAGAATTGAATAACGGAAAAAGCGGCTTCGGCGACAAGCCTGGGCTAGAAGACGCGGTGCCAGTCACGGAGCCCGCGCCCGTCGTACAGTCAGTCGATTCCACGCCGGGGCGCCGGCAGCGCCTACGCAAGCCGCTGCTGCTCGCAGCGCCAGTGATTGCTCTGGTGTTGGGGCTGTTCTTCTATCTGAGCGGCGGACGCTATCAGGACACGGACAACGGCTATCTCCAGTCTGGGTTGGTACCAGTCAGCGCCAGTGTCAGCGGCCCGGTGATCGCAGTGGCAGTGGTCAACAACCAACGGGTAAAGGCGGGCGATGTGCTGTTCCGTATTGATCCGGCGCCGTACCAGGCGGCAGTTGACGAGGCGGAGGCGGAACTTGCCAACGCTAGGACCCAAGTTTCATCGCTACGTGCCAACTATCGCGAAGGTGAAGCCGGGTTGCAGGCGGCACAGGCTCGCCTCGCGTACGCGACCCGCGAGGCGGCACGCCAGAAGTCGCTGCTCGCCGAGGGAATATCCTCCCAGAACCAGTATGATCAGGCTGTGCTCGCGGCGCAGACCGCGCGCCAGCAGATCCAGACCTCCGTTCAGCAGAATGCCGGCGTCGCCGCGACGCTGACGGGTAACGTCAACGCTCCGACCGAGCGCCAGCCCGGTGTCCAGCGCGCCCAGGCGGCGCTTGAGCGTGCGCGCCTTAACCTTGGTTACACGGTGGTGCACGCAGCGCAGGAGGGCATCGTCACCAAGGTGAACCAGCTTCAGGTGGGCAGCTATGTCGCGGCGTCGAAGCCGGTGTTCACCCTCGCCGGCACGAAGCTATGGGTCGAAGGCAATTTCAAGGAGGACCAGTTGGCTCACATGCGGGTCGGCCAGCGTGCGACCTTCCGCGTCGATGCCTTCCCCGACCTCAAGCTCACCGGGCGGCTGGCAAGCTTCAGCCCGGGCACCGGCAACAGCTTCTCGCTGCTCCCGGCAGAGAACGCGACGGGCAACTGGGTGAAAGTCGTCCAGCGCCTGCCCGTCGAATTCAGCATCGACCAGCTGCCCAGGGACGTGCCGTTGCATGCCGGGCTCAGCGTCGAGGTGACGGTCGATACAGGCTACGAACGCCACCTGTTCGGCAGCGCGACCGAGAAACGATGACTGCAATCTATCCCGACCTTGGCGCTCGCCGCTTCATCACCGCGTCGGTGATGGCGGCGACCGTGATGAATTCGCTCGACAGCACTATCGCCAACGTCGCGCTGCCGCACATCCAGGGCAGCGTGTCGGCATCGGGCGAGGAGATTACCTGGGTCCTCACCTCGTACATCGTGGCTGCGGCCATCATGACGCCGCTGACCGGCTGGCTCGCCGGTCGGTTCGGGCGCAAGCGGCTTATGTTGTGGTCGATCGTCGGGTTCACCGTCGTATCCGGGCTGTGCGGCGTCGCCAACAGCCTGGGCGAACTGGTCGGCTTCCGCCTGCTTCAGGGCGTCTTCGGCGCGGCGCTGGTGCCGATGAGCCAGGCCATCCTGCTCGACATCAACCCGCCGGAACGGCACGGCCCCGCCATGGCGGTTTGGGGCATGGGCGCAATCCTAGGCCCGATCATCGGCCCGGCGCTGGGCGGTTGGCTCACGGACAACCTGTCATGGCGATGGGTGTTCTACATCAACCTGCCGATCGGGCTGCTCGCTTTCGCCGGCCTTTCGGCGTTCCTGACAGAGACAAAGGATGCAATGCGCCCGCGGCTCGACCTGTTCGGCTTCGCGATGCTCGCACTCGCGCTGGGGTCAATCCAGCTGATGCTGGACCGCGGCCAGACCAAGGACTGGTTCAGCTCTCTCGAGATATGCATCGAAGCAGCGCTGGGCGTTTTCTTCGGCTACTTGTTTGTCGTCCATACGCTAACCGCGAAAAAGCCATTCATCGATATCGGCATGTTCAAGGATCGAAATTTCCTCACCGGTTCGATCTTCGGTTTCTTTCTTGGTACGGTGCTTTTCGGCGTACTCGCGTTGCTGCCTACGATGCTGGAGACACTGATGGGATATCCCGTCGTCCTCACCGGCCTTGTTACGGCACCACGCGGGGTGGGCACACTTATGTCGATGATCGTTGTTGGGCGGCTCATCAAAAAAGTCGACGCGCGGCTCCTGATCTTCATCGGCTTCGCGATTGCCGCCTTCTCGCTGCACATGATGTCGGGCTTTTCGCTCGGCATGGACGAGCGCCTGGTTATTCTCTCAGGCTTTATCCAGGGTATCGGGACCGGCCTCGTCTTCGTGCCGCTGACAACGATCGCCTTTGCAACGCTTGACATAAAGTATCGCAATGAGGGGGCGGCGATCTTCACCCTCACGCGCAACATCGGCTCGGCGGTTGGCATATCAGTGTTGCAGGCCCTCACTATTCGCAACAGTGCCACGGTACATTCCCGTCTCGTCGAGGGCATCCGGCCCGATAATCCGGTCATGACGCAAGGCTTTGACTTCGACGTGCCGAGCGCGGTCGCCGCACTGAACGCCCAGATTACACGCCAGGCAGCGATGGTTTCCTATGTCGATGCGTTCTGGCTCCTCTTCCTTCTGACCCTGGCAGTGATCCCGCTGCTGCTGCTGATGCGCGGGCCCCGCGCCGACGCCGGCCAGGGTCCGACGATCCACATGGACTGAATTCGATGCGTATCGCTTCCCTACTCCTCGCCGCCACCCTCGCAGGCTGCACCGTCGGGCCCGACTTCATAAGGCCGCCGGCTCCGACCGCTACAGCCTATCAGCCGGCTGGCGAGGCGGTCTCGTCTCGCGCCGTGCTCGGCACCGGCCCGGAGCAGCGCTGGTGGACCGCGTTCGGCTCGCCACAGCTAAACGCGCTGGTCGATCGCGCTTTGACCAACAACCGCAGCCTAGCCGCGAGCAATGCCACCCTTGCGGCCTCGCTCGACGAGCTGCGAGCGGTCTCGGGCCGCCGGCTGCCCCAGATCGACGTCAATGCGCGGGCCGATCAACAGCAGGTCAACCTCGCGGGGTTCGGCTTCTCCGGGGTCAATCCGCTCGCGCCGGGCGGCAATCCAGAATTTCACCTGTATTCGGTGGGCGGCGGCATCAGCTACGACCTGGATTTGTTCGGTGGGCTTCGTCGTCAGGTCGAGCAGAGTGCCGCCCGGGCGGAGGCGCAGCAACGCCAGACCGAGGCCGCACACCTCACTCTTGCAGGCCAGGTGGTGAATCAGGTGCTGACGATCGCGGCTCTGCGCGCACAGATCGCCACTGCCAACAGACTGCTAGCCGAAGATCAGCGCAACGTGGATCTAACTCAGAAACGCCGGGCCGGGGGCGAAGGTACGCTCGTCGAGGTGCTGAATGCACAGAGCCAATATGCCGCAGACCGCGGCGATCTACCCCAGCTTGACCAGCAACTCGCGGAAGCTCGCCACCTCCTCGCTACGCTGATCGGGATCGCACCAGCCGAGTTGGAACCGAGCGACTTTGATCTCGCGCAATTGGCGCTCCCCCCGTCTGTTCCGGTCGCCCTACCCTCGGAGCTGGTGCATCGGCGTCCCGATATCCTCCAGGCAGAGGCTGAACTGCATGTAGCTGCAGCGGGCGTGGGCGTCGCAACCGCGCGACTTTATCCCGACATCACGCTCGGCGCGACGCTCACGCAAGGAGCACCCGCGGTCGGCGACCTCGTGAAGAACGCCTTTCGGGGCTACGACCTGTTCGCCGGCCTGACTGCGCCTATTTTCCACGGCGGCACCTTGAAGGCCGAGCGAGCGGCGGCGATCAACCGCGCCAAGGCGAGCGAGGCCACCTACCAGCAAACGGTGCTTAACGCCTTTAGCCAAGTCGCCGATCTACTCTCTGCGATCCAGAGCGATGCCCGCTCAGTAGCCAACCAGAGCGAGTCTCTTTCAGTCGCCGAGCGCTCGCGCCACCTGTCGCGTCGCAGCTTCGAAGTGGGCAATTCCGGCATCCTACAGGTGCTCGAGTCCGAGCGCCTTTACCAGCGTGCAAGCAACGGCCTCGTCCTTGCCCGCACCCGACAGTTTCTCAACGTTGCGCGACTGTACGTCGCGACTGCGGGCGGCTGGCGTTCACTATCGCCCGAAAACTCTCTTGCGAAGAGCGCGCAGACGAACCACGCCGCCATACACTGATCTCTCGCGTCGGAAACGGGCGGCCGGCATCATAAAACGTTCGCAACACGCACCGAATTCTCAAAGTTCGAAATGCAGCAGCACAGTCGGCGACCTCGCTCTCGACGATCCCTCGCCGTGATGCCGTCGCTGGCCCTCAAGGTCCCCTGACGTCGCCGATTTCGGCACATGTCAGTTAGCGCACCATCCGGCGTCATCCATTGCGGCGGCTGCGGCATCGGCCTCTGGACCCTCTCTTGTCCAGCGAGAGGCATCTAGCCGCCCTCCCGTCACCCCGGACGAAGCATCGGAGACAAGCCAAAGAAGGGGCGACACGATGATTGTTGGTTCCAGCAGCTTGGCGAGGCCATCCTGAAGGAGCTCGTCTGGGATCATTACCGTCGCGGTAGCACCCCCTGGAAGCAGGGCGTTGACCGTGACCTGCTCCCCGTTTTCAGGCCGCTGATAAGTTAGCTTCGGTGTCTTCCTGCCCTTGGCGGGGGCGGTTGGTGAAGTCGGCGGGTGCCATGCCGCCGAGGCTGCTGTGCGGACGCACGGTGTTGTAGTCTGTCCGCCATGCTTCGATGATCCGTCTCGCCGCAGCCAGCGAGGGGAACAGGTGCTCGTTCAGGCATTCGTCGCGCAAGCGACCATTGAACGATTCAACAAAGCCGTTCTGCTGCGGCTTGCCGGGAGCGATGTAATGCCACTCCACGCCGGTGTCCTGGCACCAGCCGAGGACGGCATGACTGGTCAGTTCGGTCCCGTAGCACATTGGGAAGCGCCGGTTCGGGAGCCGCGGTGGCCCTGATGGAACCA
>ERZ941706.195-NODE-195-length-21585-cov-7.536972_pt1 | contig 21585 bp, 19 predicted proteins | sample MGYA00521232_ERZ941706 | MGnify/ENA primary metagenome ERZ941706 (study PRJEB32759, sample SAMN07749893) | skin metagenome | biome: transportation; feature: city; material: polyester macromolecule | host: Homo sapiens | place: Hong Kong:ER line | collected...
CCGCATCAATTTGCGGTATTACTTGGTTTTGGTGCAACCGCAGTTTACCCATATCTTGCATATGACGTGATCAATGATTTGATCGCTAAAGGTGAGCTTTTAGGTGACCCAATCCATGCGCAAGCAAACTTCCGTAAAGGTATTGAGAAAGGCTTATTAAAAGTTCTTTCAAAAATGGGTATTTCTACAGTTGCTTCTTATCGTGGCGGTCAGCTATTTGAAGCAGTAGGTTTATCATCAGAAGTGGTAGATCAGTGTTTCTTAGGTGTTCCAAGCCGTATTCAGGGTGCAACATTTGCTGACCTTGAAAAAGACCAGAAAAAATTAGCAGCGACAGCTTGGTCAAATCGTAAGCCAATTGATCAGGGTGGTTTGCTCAAATTCGTATTTGATAAAGAGTACCATGCGTTTAACCCAGATGTGATTAACGCATTACACAAAGCCGTTCGCTCTGGTAAATACGAACACTTTAAAGAGTATGCTGAGCTGGTGAATAACCGCCCAGTAGCGACTATTCGTGACTTATTTAAGTTAAAAACAACGAACTCAATTCCAGTTGAACAAGTTGAATCAGTTGAAGATATCTTGCCTCGTTTTGACTCGGCAGGGATGTCTTTAGGAGCTCTTTCTCCAGAAGCACATGAAGCAATTGCAATCGCGATGAACACGATTGGTGGTCGTTCAAACTCTGGTGAAGGCGGTGAGGATCCTGTTCGTTACGGCACAATTCGTAACTCGAAAATCAAACAGATCGCATCTGGTCGTTTTGGTGTAACTCCTGCATACCTAACTTCTGCTGAAGTATTGCAAATTAAGGTTGCTCAAGGTGCAAAACCAGGTGAGGGTGGTCAGTTACCGGGCGGTAAAGTAAATGGCTTAATCGCACGTTTACGTTACTCGGTACCGGGTGTAACGCTAATTTCACCTCCTCCACACCACGACATTTACTCAATTGAAGATTTGTCTCAGTTAATTTTTGACTTGAAACAAGTTAACCCTAAAGCAATGGTATCTGTAAAATTGGTATCTGAGCCGGGTGTAGGTACGATTGCTGCTGGTGTTGCAAAAGCTTATGCAGACTTCATTACCATTTCAGGTTATGACGGCGGTACCGCAGCATCTCCACTTTCTTCAATTCACCATGCGGGTTCTCCATGGGAATTAGGTTTGAGTGAGGCGCATCAAGCACTTCGTGTAAATGACTTGCGTGGAAAAGTACGTGTACAAACTGATGGTGGTTTAAAAACTGGTCTTGATGTGATCAAGGCAGCAATTTTAGGTGCGGAAAGTTTCGGCTTTGGTTCAACACCAATGATCGCTCTAGGTTGTAAATACCTCCGTATTTGTCACTTAAATAACTGTGCAACCGGTGTTGCAACTCAACAAGATCATTTACGTCAAGAACACTATATTGGCGAGCCAGAAATGCTCATCAACTTCTTCCACTTTATTGCGGAAGAAACTCGTGAATGGTTAGCTGCATTAGGTGTTTCTTCATTGAAAGACTTAATTGGTCGTGTTGATTTACTTGAAGTATTGCCGGGTGAAACTGAAAAACATGCTCACCTTGATTTAAGCGCTCTGTTAACTTCTCATCCTTCTGCCGAAGGTAAAGCGCAATATTGTCAAGTAGAAGGTAATGCACCATTCGATAAAGGAGTATTGGCTGAGAGAATGGTCGCTGAAATGCTTCCTGCAATTGAGTCAAGCGCTGGTGGTCAGTTCAACTTCAACGTCGTGAACTGTGACCGCTCAATCGGTGCTCGTGTTTCGGGTGAAATTGCTCGTCGCTACGGCAACTTGGGTATGGAAGCACATCCAGTTGTAATGAACTTAACTGGTACAGCTGGTCAGTCTCTTGGTGTTTGGAATGCTGGTGGTTTACACATCCGTCTTGAAGGTGATGCAAACGACTATGTAGGTAAAGGTATGGCGGGTGGTCGTATTTCGATTTTCCCACCACAAGGTTCGCCTTTCCAAACACAAAACACAGCAATTATTGGTAATACCTGTTTGTATGGTGCGACTGGCGGTAAGCTTTTTGCAGCAGGTACAGCGGGTGAGCGTTTTGCAGTTCGTAACTCTGGCGCATTTGCTGTAATCGAAGGTGCGGGTGACCACTGCTGTGAATACATGACAGGTGGTGTTGTGACTGTACTTGGTAAAGTAGGCCATAACTTTGGTGCGGGCATGACTGGTGGTTTTGCTTATGTACTTGACCTCGATAATGACTTCGTAGATTACTACAACCACGAATTGATTGATTTAAATCGTATTTCAACAGAATCTATGGAAGATCATAAAGAGTTCTTGTTGCGTATTATCGATGAGCATATCAAAGAAACTGGTAGTGCTTGGGCTTATAAAATCCGCAATGAGTTCGATTTCTACAGCCGTAAATTCTGGCTTGTGAAACCAAAAGCTGCTAATTTGCAAACGCTTTTGAAAACAACACAAGCTGACCCACAATAATTCCACGACTGCAAAGACATAGGCAGGTGCGGGCAACAAGGAAATCCGCGCCTACCCACGGAGAGAGACATGGCAGAACGCCTAAATAATGACTTTCAATTTCTGGATGTACCACGTCAAGATCCAGAGAAAAAAGATATTACTGTCCGCAAAGCAGAATTTGTGGAAATTTATAAACCTTTTACATCGGAAACTGTCACTAATCAGACTCACCGTTGTTTAGGCTGTGGTAACCCATATTGTGAATGGAAATGTCCTGTACATAACTACATTCCAAACTGGTTAAAACTGATCGCTGAAGGCCAAATTTTCCAAGCTGCTGAGCTTTGTCACCAAACGAACACACTACCTGAGGTATGTGGTCGCGTATGCCCACAAGACCGTTTGTGTGAAGGTGCTTGTACCTTAAATGATGGTTTTGGTGCAGTAACCATTGGTAATGCTGAGAAATATATCAATGACACAGCTTTTGCTTTAGGCTGGCGTCCAGATATGTCAGGCGTAAAATGGACTGACAAAAAAGTTGCAATTATTGGTGCTGGTCCTGCTGGTTTAGGCTGTGCGGATATTCTAGCTCGCGGTGGTGTTAAACCAGTTGTATTTGATAAGCGTCCTGAAATTGGTGGCTTACTTACATTCGGTATTCCAGAATTTAAAATGGAAAAGGACGTAATGAAACGCCGTCGTGAAATCTTCACGGGCATGGGCATCGAATTCCGTTTGAATACTGAAATTGGTAAAGACATCACGATTGATGAATTACTTGCAGAATATGATGCAGTATTCATGGGTATGGGAACTTATACCTACATGAAAGGTGGTTTCCCGGGTGAAGATCTTGATGGTGTTTATGATGCACTTGATTTCTTAATCTCTAATGTGAATCGTTGTCAAGGTTGGGAAAAAGATCCAAGTGAATACATCAGCTTAGATGGGAAAAAGGTGATTGTTCTAGGTGGTGGGGATACCGCAATGGACTGTAACCGGACTTCATTGCGCCAAGGTGCTCACGATGTAACTTGTGCATACCGTCGTGATGAAAGCAACATGCCAGGTTCTGCGCGTGAAGTAAAAAATGCCTATGAAGAGGGTGTGAAATTCCTATTCAATCGCCAACCAGTCGAAATCGTTGGTGAAAATGGCAAGGTAACAGGCGTAAAAGTGGTAACGACACAAATGGGTGAACCAGATAGTCGTGGCCGTCGTAGTCCTGAGCCAATTCCTGGTTCTGAAGAAGTATTACCAGCTGATGCAGTTTTACTTGCTTTCGGTTTCCGCCCAAGCCCAGCAGACTGGTTTGGTAATGTGAATATCAATCTTGATGGTTCAGGCCGTGTTGTCGCAGCTGAAAAGCAAGAATTCAAATTCCAGACATCAAACCCGAAAATCTTTGCTGGTGGTGATATGGTACGTGGCTCAGACCTTGTTGTGACAGCGATTTGGGAAGGTCGTCAAGCTGCTGAAGGCATTTTGGATTATCTTGGTGTTTAATAAATTAATTTGTTAAAACACTCAAAAAAGCCTACTTCAAGTAGGCTTTTTTATTGGCTGCCATTAGTCACTTTGATGTTTTTGGCAAATATAATAAGCTTTTTTGCCCTTTTTAGCTTTTTAAGCTCGAGACATACTCGAAACTTCCTTCTTCAATACAGTAGGTGTTGAATATGAACATCGCAGGTATGACGGCAGAAAAATCATATTTAAATCGTCGAAAAGCGTTGGGTATTATAGTGCGTCGTCTTGAATTTAATCCAAAGGCCATCAAGCGGCACTATTTTGCAAATTCACCCCTCATGTCGCATTTTTTAACTGCACTCTCATCAACGTTTCCGGTAGGTGAGCAATTTTTTGTAAATAGCGTACGTAATGTGCGTGATAAAGTCTCGGATCCTCAGCTACAAGCACAAATTGCGGCGTTTATTGGACAAGAGGCCATGCATTCCAAAGCACATGGCGAATTTAATGAAGCTTGGCGACGGGATGATTATAATCTGGACAGTTTTCAAAATTGGCTAAATGAGCGGGATAAATATTTAAGAACAATTCCACCTAAGCTGCAATTGGCATTGACCTGTGCGTTTGAACATTTCACTGCTTTACTTGGGGGATATGTCTTACAGCACCCGGAGTTATTAAAGACGCTAGATGAAGATGCGCTAAAACTTTGGGTATGGCATGCGATTGAAGAAATTGAACACCGTTCGGTTGCATTTGATGTTTATCAACATGTATATGGTGATGATCGTATTCGTCGTTTACTCATGCGTAGCGTCACTACAGGATTTGCGAGCCTCGCTTTTTATGGGACAACTCGTTTATTTTGGCAAGATAAATGGAATAGCTTACCTAAAATCGGGGGTAATTTATTTGGATTATATTTGCTGATGAAGATGCTTGTTCAGTTAATGCCTGAATACTTTGCATATTACAAAAAAGACTTTCATCCGAGTCAAAAAGATTATGGCAGGATGGTTAATTATTGGAAAAGCTCTTTGGCAGAAGAATATCAAATGGCAAGTTTTGAACAAGAAAAAGATCAGCGATTGAGCTAATAGATAACCGGATTTAAAAGTCCGGTTTTTTAAAATCAATAAAATAAAAGCAACACAATAATGCCTAATTCATCATACAATCAGGTAAAGAGGTTAAAAATATAAAGAAAAACTTGAGGATAATGTGACGATGAAAACGTTGAAACAATTTGCGATCGCAACAACACTTGCCAGTACCTTACTGTTTTCGGGATGTGGCTATAACACTCTACAAGTAAAAGATGAGGCTGTAACAGCAGCGTGGTCTGAAGTACAGAACCAATATCAACGTCGTTCAGATTTGGTACCAAATCTTGTGAACGTAGTTAAGGGTTATGCTAAGCATGAAGAGCAAGTATTAACCGAAGTAACACAGGCTCGTTCTAATGTTGCAGGTTTAAAAGTTGATAAAGAAGTTTTAGAAGATCCGGCTTTACTTGAAAAATATCAACAGGCTCAAAGTCAATTAACAGGGGCATTATCTCGACTCATTGCTGTTTCGGAAAATTACCCAGATTTGAAAGCCAATACTCAATTCCAAGAATTACAAGTTCAGCTTGAAGGTACTGAAAACCGTATTGCTGTTGCACGTAATCGTTATATTACAACAGTACAAGACTATAACTCATATGTGCGTCAGTTCCCTCAGGCAGTAACAGCAAAAGTAATTGGTATGCATCCAAAAGCCAATTTCTCTGCAGAAGCATCTGCACAACAGGCTCCAAAAGTTTCTTTTGATTAATTTTATAAATCAAAGGAGTGCCGTATGAGAAATACTCTATTGCTTCAATCAAAGCAAATTAAGGTCTTTATCTCGACCTTAATTTTGCTCTGTTGTGGTGTTCTTTTTCAGAATACGGCATGGAGTGAAAGTAATATTGCAACTGCTACCGATGAGGCTGATGCAATAGTTGCTGGCAAAATTATTCAAAAGCAACAAACTCAAGCTGCTGCAACTAAATTAGAGGGGCAAGCTGCTTCAAGTCTTGCTCCTCCAGTCCAAGTTACTAATGATATGGCAGATGGGGAGTCAATTCGTGGTTTGCCAACTTTAAACCAGCCTGTTATTGATCAAGCCAATATCTTAAGCGAAGCTGAGAAGCAGCAACTTGATCAAAAAATTCTAAGTTTATACCAACAAGGCAAAGCGCAGATTGGTATTGTGATTGTTCCTACCACTGGCCAAGAAGATATCTTTGATTATGCATTACGTGTTGGTGAAAAATGGCAATTGGGATCATCTAAACGTGATAATGGATTACTCATTGCAGTCGCTGTAAATGACCGCCGTATACAAATACTAACTGGTTATGGCCTAGAAGGTGTGTTGCCGGATATTGTGGCAAGTCGGATTATTCGAAACCAAATTACACCTTATTTTAAACAAGCCCAATATGCACAAGGTTTGAGTGCAGGTATCGATGAAATCGGAAGAATTTTAAATCTTGACCCAGAAGTAGCACAGCAAGCTGCTCAAGATTTAAAAGAACGCCAACATCAAGCTGCGGAGGAGCAACAAGCCAAACAGACAACGCTGACAATCGCTTTATTTATTCTTGTTGCTGGAATTGTGGGTTCGTTTATTGTTGGTCGTCCGCTTAGTGCATCTACAGCAGGTGTGGCTGCTGCGGTAGCAGGATTTGTAAATGGGGCGGGGCTAGTCACTAGCTTACTACTTGGTTTTGGTATTTTCTTTTTACTTATTACATCAATTGCCCAACTTATTTTACAGGCCATTTTAAGTGGTTCTGGCGGTGGTGGACGTGGAGGAGGCTTCGGCGGAGGTGGCGGAGGCTATGGTGGCGGTGGAGGCCGTTTTGGCGGTGGAGGTGCTTCAGGCTCATGGTAACAACATCAGAAACAACACAAATTATTACTCAACCAAAAATTGAGGAATCTGTAGAGCCAAGTCTAAAACGTTGGTTTAAACATCTATGCTATTTACCTGCCAGTAGTCGTTATTTTTCAAAACAAGATAAGCAAGCTATTGCTGATGCTGTACAACAAGCAGAACATGGCCATATTGGAGAAATACAGGTTGTAATTGAAGGCCATATTCCAGTGTCACAAGCCTACAGACAAAATACGCGTTTAAGAGCACAGCAATTATTTGCAGAATTAGGTGTTTGGGATACTGCATTAAATAGTGGTGTATTGTTATACCTAAATTTATGTGAGCGAAAAGTAGAAATTATATTTGATCGTGGCATTCGAAATGCGACTAACGATCAAGTTTGGCAACAGATTTGTGAAGCAATGGTACAAAAGCTTAAACAAAAAGAATATCAACAAGCTGTAGTGATGGGCGTACAACAAATTGGAGAGGTGATGTCACGGTTTTATGACGAAAACATGCCTGATCAATCCAATGAATTAGAAAATACTCCGATTATTCTTAATTGATTTGCCTTGTCGCATTCCTACATTAGTTAATTTTCATAATTTTTACTTTTAAAGGTGACTGACAAAAAATGTCACCTACTTATTTATTTCTAAAGAGATTTTGTTCACATAAATAAATATAAACTTTGAATTGTGTATTTTATTTTTTTTAATGCGTGAAGTGTTTTTATAAAAAATTATATGACAATTTTTGTCAATTACTTACACCGATTTAATATTTAAGAATAGTGGAGTTTGATATAAGTATTTGTTTTTTAATTAAAATAAAAGTTGGCATGGATGCTGCAATATAGTTAATAGCTGAAAAAGCTTATATAAAAACATACATACAATCTTTGGGGAAAAGGCTATGAATGCACAAAAAGGTTTTACATTAATTGAACTCATGATCGTAGTTGCCATTATTGGTATTTTGGCAGCAATCGCGATTCCTGCTTATCAAAACTACATTGCTAAGTCGCAAGCATCTGAAGCGTTTACATTGGCAGATGGATTGAAAACAACAATTAATACTAATTTACAAGCTGGCACATGTTTTGCCGGTGGGGCTGCTGCAGTAACTGCAGCTGATAAAGTGGCTGGAAAATATGGGGAAGCAGTGATTGGTGGTTCAGCTCCAAGTTGTACAATTACCTACACATTTAAATCTTCAGGTGTATCAAATAAGCTTACATCTAAAAAGATTGGCATGAATGTAAGTGAAACAGGTATCCTGACAAAGAATAGTGATACGGATACACCAGCTGAGTTACTTCCACAATCTTTTACAGCTTCATAAGTTAAAAATAAAAAAGAGAGGTTTAGACCTCTCTTTTTTATTAAAGAAAATAAAAATGTTCAAAAAAAATATTCTATTTCTGCTAGTTGCAATTTATCTTATTACCGCTTTATTGGGATATCAAATTGGCTGGTCTGCCTTTCAATATGATGAACTTCGTTTATTACAGTTTCCATTGGCACTATGTGCTTTGTTAATTTTGATTTTTACAAAAAAAATAGAATATTCAATTTCCAATCAAATTACTTTTTTTCTGATTGGTGTGTTAACTGCTATACAGATAACAACTTATAGCATTTTTCAGTTTCAAGAACTTTGGTCTGCGATAGCATTATTATTTATATTTTCTGTTTTAACATATGAGTTAAAGAATATAAAAAAAATAGAACATGGCTTAGTATTTATAGCCGTTTCAGCATGTATTCCCTGTTTATTTATTTTTGTTTCTATTACTAATTTTATTTTCTACAAACAATGGTTTGACTGGCAATTTAACTCTGGCACGATCCGAATTTATGACAGTGTTATCGTACCTATATTCTTTTTTCTAATTTTTTTAAAAAATAAAAACTACCCTTATTTTCATTACTTTTATCCATTTGCTAGTTTCTTTTTTGCTTTAGCATGGTTTTTTGATGGAGCCAGATCCGCCTTACTTGCTGTAGCGACAGGATTGTTAGTTTTCGTTATCTACTCTCGAGAAAATCGAAAGCTCATTTTGCAAAGCTGTATTTACATTTTTTTTGCTTTTTTAGTTTATAAAACTACGATTTATTTCGCTGATAAAAATACCATGACCGTAATGAGAGTAGGGACATCCATGCGTGCAGAGATGTGGAGTTTCGTTTTTGAGCAATGGAAAGAAAAGCCATGGTTTGGAGTTGGGGGAGGATATCTCTCAGAAATCCAATATAAATATGGACATCACATACATAATTTATATTTAAGGTTAATTTTTGAATGGGGAATAGTTGGATGTATTTTTTTAGTTTGGATGATATATCAAGTTGTTAAGTTGTTTCGAGATAAGGATGCTTTACCTATTACGAAAGCTGGCTTAATTGCAATTTTAGTTGATGCGATGTTCTCAGGAAGTATGGTTTATCCCGCTTCACAAATAGCCTGTATATTATTTTTAGCATTTGCTTTTTCTCAGTCGGAGCAGTCTAAAGAATATTTGAAATATCCTTATAGACTGACGAAACTATTAATTGGTTTATGGGGAGCTTTATTTTTGTACATTACGATTATGTACTTAGGACAAGATTTAACTTGCTGGGGGTGTACGAGTTATGTCGGACGGATGGCACCAAATTTTTGGGAGTATGGTAGTACACAGCACTTGATACCAGCTTCACACATTCCTTAATTTTTTATACTAAATTTTATTAAGGTCTTTTCATTTAGACTTCATACATTCTTTTTTAGACTTCCATGTATAATTCTCACAAGTTTTGGTCTCTAGCCTCTCACTATGCAAGTATTCTTTCTGTTCTTCGCTGCAATCCTGTTGGGTTTTGCATGGTTATCGCCATTTCATTATAGCCCTTGGGTAATGTTTTCAAGTGAAGTGAGTACATTCGGGGCTGGGTTATGTGTATTAGCTGCCCTAATTCAACAAAATATTAAAATACCCAGAGCACAGCTCTTATTGTTGCCATTTACTTTCATTCCTATGGTGCAATGGGGCTTCGGTCTAGTTTTTGATTTGAGTACGGCCTTATTAAGTACATTTTACTTGTTAGGTTTTTGGTTCATGGTCTTAGCAGGTTACAACCTATCTTTAGATCAGCAAAAGCGAGACCAAATTTTTTCTGGCTTTAGTTTGCTAACAATTATTGTATCAATTGCAACCTGTTTTATTGCAATTTGCCAGTGGTTAAATATCGAGTCGCATTTTGTTCATATGCTTCACCTGATTGGTAATCGCCCTTACGGCAATTTCGGTCAACCTAACAATATGGCAACATTCCTAATTATTGGATTATTAGGATGTTTGTATTTATATGAAAAAAATAAGGCAACCGTCTGGTTACTCCTGCCTTCAGCCCTCATTATTCTGTTTACGATCGCCTTGAGTCAGTCACGAACATCATGGATCGTTTTTCCATTCTTATTCATCTATTGGATAGTTAAACAATTTGGGAAACAAAAAAGATTTGGAGTTTTTCAAGGTTTTTTGTGGTGCGTCGGTTTTTTCGTAATGGCTGGTGTAATTCTACCATTTGCTACTAATTTAATTGAAGCATGGTCAAGTACTGATGTAACCGAAGCAAGTGGTTTGGTTGAAAGAGCAAGCTCTGGGTATTTGCGTTTTAATATCTGGTCACAAATGTTGCTTGCTGTACAGCAGCACCCTTGGTTAGGTTATGGTTGGAATCAAACCAGTGTGGCACAAATGACAGTTTACCATGCTTTCCCAACAGGAGAGTGGACTACCAGTGCACATAATGTACTGCTTGATTTAATTATCTGGAATGGTATTCCCTTGGGTACTGTAATCATTACCTACTTTGCTTGCTGGTTTATTTGGTTAAATCAACAGGCTAAAAATACCATCTCGATTATAGCGATTATGATGGTCTGTACAGTGCTTATTCATGCCATGTTAGAGTTTCCACAGCGCTATGCTTATTTCTTACTTACTTGTGGATTCCTACTGGGTATTGTGCAAGCACAAACTACTGTACTTAAGGGAATTATCCTCAACAAACATCTTTTTCGCTTATCATGGGTTGTAAGTTTATTGCTTATTATTGCAATTCTACGTGATTACAATGTCTATGTTCTGAATAGTAATTTGCTTTTTAATAATAAGCGTCCAAACGCTGAATTTATGGGAAGTGGTAAAATTTTTGTTTTAACACAGTTTGAGCAGCGTTTAAGTTGGATAGAACTTAATCCCCAAAATATTTTATCTGAAGGTGATTTGGTTGAATGGGAAAATTTTATAAAGAATAAGCCTACTCCATATAACTTACGTAAATACGCAAAATTGCTCGCTTACAACGGGAAAGTAGAACAGGCACAGCAGCAAATATTTATTTTGCAACATCTTTATAAGCAAAAAATAACGCTATCGGAATTACTAAAAGAGAAGTAATAAAAAATCCCCTTAAGTATAAGGGGATTTTTTTATGAGAAATTACATTTGGCTCTGGATATAATTTTCAATACCAACATTGCCAATAAGATCAATTTGAGTATCTAGCCAGTCCCAGTATTCTTCTTCTTTTTCTAGAATTTCTTGAACAAGGTCACGAGTGACATAATCTTGCTCTGTTTCAGCTAAAGCAACCGCTTTTTGAATTGCTTCTATATTTTCTTTTACTTTACGAATGTCACAGTGCAGAACTTCTTCTGTGTGTTGACCAATATAAAGCTTACCTAAATGTTGAAGGTTAGGTAGTCCTTCTAAAAATAAAATACGTTCAATGATTTTATCTGCATGCTTCATTTGACGAATTGATTCTTTATATTCAGCAGAGCCAAGCTGCTCAATTCCCCAGTCATTAAACATGCGTGAATGTAAAAAGTATTGATTAATTGCAGTTAAATGATGATACAGCACTTGGTTAAGCTGATTAATGACATCACGATTGCCTTTCATTGTAGCTACTCCAAAACAATTTCTGCCTCAAACTTAATTAAGGCAATCTATAAATCCATTTTAGTGAACAATCATGGAGATGGCGAGTAATTTATGGAACAGCAAATGAAAATCGCAATCAAAAACAACACAATATTAAAAAGGAGGTTTTTATGTCAAAAAAAACCGCTTGAATGAGGAACTATAAAGGTTCCGCAAAAAGCGGTGGAGGAGTCAATAAATTTTGTTAAATATTAATTTTTATTATGCAGCTACAGAAATGCGAGCAGCGATTTCTGCTAATTCTTCGCTAATAATAGCGCGAGCTTCTGGTGCACAGCGTCCACAGCATGTACCAAGATCAAGCAAATCGCGAATTTCACGATAGCTTTCAGCGCCATTTTCAATAGCGTCTTTAATATCCTGATCGGTAATGCCACGACACAAGCAAACGTACATGGGAGTGATCCCCAAATATAAATGCGATAATTGATATTATTGATAATTATTATCGTTTGTCAATGAAATTCATTTAAAATCTCATTTATCATTATTGGGATTTTGGATAAAAAAATACCACCTAAGCGGAAATCTAAAAAGAATTTAGATTTTTATGCCAAGGTGGTTCGTTTTTTAAAAACTAAATATTTAAAATTGGATAGTTTGAAAATTTATATCTTATTGATTAATAATTACAATTCCGTCCATTTCCACTAGTGCGCCTTTTGGCAAGCTTGCTACACCAAGAGCTGCACGTGCAGGGTAGGGCTGAGCAAAATATTCACCCATAATTTGGTTTACGAGTTGGAAATTTGATAGATCAGTTAAAAAAATATTGAGCTTAGCAATATCTGCAAGTGAACCACCAGCAGCTTCACAAACTGCTTTTAAATTATCAAATACACGGCGAATTTGAGCTTCGATACCTTCTACAAGTTCCATACTGTATGGGTCTAAACCAATTTGCCCTGAAAGATATAGCGTATTGTCTACTAAAATAGCTTGAGAGTATGTGCCGATAGCAGCAGGGGCATTTTCAGTATGAATGACTTGGCGGGACATTTGGTTCTCCTTGATTAAATCTATTTCCATCATAATCGATGATAGCTTTGGACAAAAGTATCATCGATTTAATTGATTAAGTGAATTTGGAAAGTTTGATTTTGTTAAGGAAACAAAAATTTATAACCAATAGTCTCTATAAAGATTTAACTTACTTTTGAAATTTCCATTTGTGGAGCAGGAGCGTCTAAACGTTCAATCCGTGGGAAACCATAGTGCATGCGTAAATCACGAATGACTTTTGCAATATGTTTACGGTTATTCACTACAATATTCACAAAAGTTCTTTGCTCATTTGAGTGAACCATCTCTACCCCAGCGTTATTTTTACGACATTGATAGATTAGGTCTGATACCTGTTCATCATTCATTGCCATATAAATAGCGAGGTAGGCTGTAAAACGTACATCATCTACATCATCTGCTTTCCATTGAAGCGGCATGATATTTTCAGGATGTAGATGTTGTTCATGTAATAAGTTATGACAGCGAATTCGATGAACAATTAACCCGCGACGCGTTAAATGTCCTTGAATTGGATCGCCTAGAATAGGGTTGCAACAATGTGCATATTTAACGTCAACTCCTTCAGTACTTTGAATAAGTCGATCTGAGTTTTCTACTTGCGGATGTTTATCATGAGCAAACAGGTGGTTTGCTACAAGCTGAGGTAGTAAATCACCAACCGCAATTTGTTCAAACAATGTATTTTTATTATCAATGTGACGCCATTGCAATAGATCTAGCCAATCAGCTTCAGAAAGATCATTGATTGAACGATTAAAGAGTTTCAGTGCACGAGAAAGGGCTTGTGCACCAACTAGACGTTGTTCTTCGATATCTTGATCTTTTAGTACATGCTGTAATGCACGACGAGCTTTCTGCGTATTAATAAAACTTAGCCAGTCTGGATTTGGTGTTGCCAAAACATCCGTAATAATCTCGATAACCTGACCGCTAACTAATGGTGTAGAGAGTGGTTTAATCTCTCCATCGACTTTTGCACCAACCGCATGGTTACCTAAAAATAAGCTTGCTGAATAAGCAAAATCAACTACGGTAGCGCCTTGCGGTAGCTCATGCAGTTGACCGTGTGGTGTATATACCCAGATTTTTTCTTGGTGTAGATAATCCAGCAAATCATTAAAAGTTGTTTTAGCACATTCGCCGTCAATCAATGTATTTAAGTTCTGCATTGAAGCCTGAATGGCAGAGCGGCAAGTTTGCGGTGCATTTTCACCTAAAACCACCCCAAAACGGGCAGCTTTACGCATGAGCTCGGTTTGAATGGTAAGAGATAGAGTTGTTTTTTCGCCTTTAAGCTTTATCAGTAAAGACTGATTACCGCCGGGTAATGGGCGACGAATATGGTCCTGATACTGGATAACCTGAAAGTTTTCTCTTAATGCTTCTTCTAAGCGGTCACAGTCAGCAATGCTTTGTAGAACTATTTCAAAAGCATGACTATGGGTAAGCTCTTGGAGATCCATCTCGTTTTTAACGAAATGGCGTAATAATTCGATATTGTTATTTTTCTTTTTAATGCGGCCTTGAATGTGATAATTATGCAGAAGTTCAGCGAGGTTTTGTTCCCAGATACTTTGGTATTTACAGCGTTCTGGCTTTGTTTGAAGCAGTGCATTTTGAACGTTATCAAACATATCTAGATCAAGGTTTTGATAACAGAGATTCTCTAGATTATCACCCATTTCATTCATGCCGACTAATCTTGCCATCGGTACAAATATATCAAAAGTTTCTTGAGCAATGCGGGCGCGTTTATCTGGACGTAAAGCACCTAGAGTTGTCATGTTATGATAGCGATCTGCTAATTTAATAATGATAACACGTGGATCTTGTAAGGTCGCTTGCAAGATTTTTCGGAATGAAGCTGCCTTGTTATATTCTTTATCGCTTGATTGACTAAGTTTGGTTACACCATCAACTAGCTCTGCAACGGTTAGGCCAAACTTCTCAATAATATCTTCTTTTGTATATTGAGTATCTTCAATAACATCATGCAAAAGTGCTGCCATTAAAGTTTCAGCATCTAAACGCATGTTTGCAAGAATGCAGCTTACCGCAATCGGATGCAAAATATAGGGTTCGCCACTTTTACGTGTAATGCCAGTGTGCGCTAGATCGGCAAAATCGCAGGCAGCAAGCACTTTTTCGACTTCGCTTACCGATAAGTAAGGGTCGATAATTAATTTGAGCTGTTGCTTGGCTTGGCTGACCTCTTCGCCTGGCATAAATCACCCTTTTTCCTATTGCTGAAAAACTAAATCTATCTGCTTCTTAATGAAAAGCATATTGCGGAACTTGTCAATTTTTTCATTTGAAAAAGTGTATTTTTTTTTCAATGAAAATAATTGCTTTTCTCAATATGTTTAAATATGGGACAAAGCCAAATAAAAAACCATCGCAGAAAAACGATGGTTTTTTTATGAAACAGGGTGAATTAGAAAGAAAAACCTTCTAAATTCAAGCTGTTTGTAGAAAGGGCAAGATCAAGACTAGAAGTTTGGTAATCTTGCTCACGTTGTTTAAGAATTTCTTTCGTAACGTGCCCAGCCGCGATTTCGCGCAAAGAAACTACAGTCGGTTTGTCGTTATCCCATTCTACAGTTGGCTCCATGCCTTGACGTGCCAATTGACGAGCACGTTTACTTGCAACGAGCACAAGCTCAAAACGGTTGTCTACATGATCTAAACAATCTTCAACGGTGACGCGTGCCATAAAAGTTCTCGTTTTGGAATGGTGAATTTGAACAGACTAAATAGTATAAAAGGCTTTCGATCTAGACTCAAGTTATTCCTGTTTTGGTTGAGGAGTAATCAAGTCCTGAATTAAAGTTTGATGACGTTTTGCTTGCTGAGATAGCACCAAACGGTTCGCTGTAATCACAGCTTCAAGCTCATGTAAGGCTTTATTAAAATCATCATTAATAATGATGTAATCAAAGTTCGTGTAGTGCTGCATATCTTCTACTGCACAGCTTAAACGATGCTCAATGACTTCAACAGAATCTGTACCGCGATTAGATAAACGCTGACGTAAATCAAATTGAGTTGGGGGTAAAATGAATATTTGCTTGGATTCAGGGAAAAGTTTGCGTACTTGTTCTGCACCTTGCCAATCAATTTCAAGTAAGACATCGTGTCCTTGAGCTAGCTGTTGTTTTACCGTAGCTTGAGAAGTGCCATAGTAGTTACCAAATACTTCAGCGTATTCGATAAATCCATCATGGTTGACTTGGTCTAGAAATTCATCTTTTGTAGTGAAGTGATAGTGAACACCATCTAACTCACCGGGACGTTGACCTCGGGTTGTATGTGAGACTGAAACATGTAAATTGCTCACACGGTCAAGCAGGGCTTTCACCAAAGATGTTTTGCCCGTTCCTGATGCAGCAGAAACGACAAACAATAGACCCGACATGATATTTTTCCTGATATGATAAAATATCTTCGCTATTGTAGTGTACCGTGCGTTTAAACTGAATAGTTTTAATTGCAAATATTCAAGAGAAATTCCCCTGTTTTATTAATTTTGAGGCTGTTATGGAAATTGTGTTAGCTAATCCGCGTGGTTTTTGTGCCGGTGTTGATCGAGCCATAGCAATCGTCAATCGGGCTTTAGAATGTTTCAATCCTCCTATTTATGTACGTCATGAAGTTGTACACAATAAATTTGTGGTAGATGACTTGCGTCAAAGAGGGGCCGTTTTTGTTGATGAACTAGATCAGGTTCCAGATGATTCAATTGTAATTTTTAGTGCACACGGTGTTTCAAAAGCAGTTCAACAAGAAGCTGAACGCCGAGGCTTAAAAGTTTTCGATGCGACTTGTCCTTTAGTGACTAAAGTTCATATTGAAGTGACTAAATATGCGCGTGAAGGTACTGAAGCTATTTTAATTGGTCATGAAGGGCATCCAGAAGTCGAAGGCACAATGGGGCAATATGACAAATTAAAAGGCGGTGATATTTATCTGGTTGAAGATGAAGAAGATGTTGCTGCACTTACCGTACGACATCCTGAGAAACTTGCATTTGTAACTCAAACAACGCTTTCTATTGATGATACAGCTAAGGTTATTGATGCTTTGCGTGCAAAATTTCCGCATATTCAGGGCCCACGTAAAGATGACATTTGCTACGCAACTCAAAACAGACAAGATGCTGTACGTGATTTAGCTGAAAAGTGTGATGTGGTTTTAGTTGTAGGTTCACCTAACTCATCAAATTCAAATCGATTACGTGAGCTTGCAGAGCGTATGGGTAAAGCCGCTTACCTTGTAGATAATGCTGATCAGTTAGAGCAGTCATGGTTTAATGAGACGTGTAAAATTGGTGTTACTGCTGGTGCCTCTGCGCCAGAAATTTTGATTAAACAAGTGATTCAACGTTTACAAGATTGGGGTGCTCAAGCACCGAAAGAATTAGATGGGCGTGAAGAGAACATAACCTTTAGTCTTCCTAAAGAATTACGTATTCATGTGACTCAAGCGTAAAGTGTGATGTATTTAACATACTGATTTTAAAAAGTTAAACAGATAATTGTTGATATGACAGTTATCTGTTTTTTTATACCCTTTATCTGCTTTGTATTTGTTTTGTAAACATAAGACGTAAAATTTAATTAATAAATAAAAAATTTTAAAGTTTATTTGGGGTGTGGGGATGAGGGGAATTATTCCGCAAGATGGGTTCACCTTGGTTGAGCTTATGGTGACGATTGCGGTCATGGCTATTATCGCGATGATGGCTGCACCATCTATGTCGAATTTATTAGAAAGCAAACGACTAGATGGAAACCAACGAGATCTAATCAATACTTTATCGGAAGCAAAGAGCCAAGCCATACTTGGTCGACAAGACGTTTCTATTAATCTGAATTCAACAGCTTTAAATACTCCCACTTCCTTGAATTGGAAAGCTGATTCCAATAACAGTCTTGAGCTTAAAAATATCGCTGCTGATGGTACGCAGAGTTCGTTAACAGCGACGACTTTAACTTTTAATGCGAATGGGGTGATAACCAACATCACCCAAGACACACTTTTATCTATTTGTAATTCAAAAATAAATAAAAAGAAAATTCTTATTTTAACAAAGCTTGGCACATTAATTTTTAAAGCTGAGGAGACATGTTAATGCAGGGCTCTAAACAAAAAGCTCAAGTTGGGGTGGGTTTATTAGAAGTGTTGGTTGCCCTAATTTTAATTGCGATAGGGGTTTTAGGATATGTTGCCTTGCAAGTCCGTGCTATGGATGCTTCTTCAGAGGCATTAAGCAAATCTCAAGCGATTATGATCATGAGAGGATTAGCAGAAAACATTCGCGTAAATAGTTCTCAAGCTAGTCAGTATCCCGCATTTGTCCGTAGTTATAGCAATTATTCATCTACCACCGCAGCTCCTACATTGTGTTTCAATGCGGCTTGTACACCTTCTCAGCTTGCCCAATTTGATGCATATCAAGCAGCAAGAAATGCTGATCAACTTGGCATGAAAATTACCATGACAAATTGCCCAGGGGTTACAAGCACAATGGCCCAGCAGAGGCAATGTTTGTTTGTTTTTTGGGGAAAAACTGCTCCAGTAATTACAACAAATGAGGGAGTCACGAGCGCGGATGTGTCGAGCTGTATGGGTACAAATGGCGTTTATGTCAATAATTCGAACTGTTTAATGATGGAGGCATATTAATGGCTCACTCATTTGTATTATTGAAACAACGAGGCTTTACATTAATTGAGCTGATGGTTGCATTGGCTTTAGGTCTAATTTTGGTAGCCGCGGCGACTCAATTATTTATTGGTGGACTTCTATCAAGCCGTCTACAAAAAGCAAATGCTGAAATACAAGATAGCGGTATTTTTGGTTTGGAATATATTGCCCGTGATATACGGCTTCTAAATTATGGAAATGTAACCAACCCAATATTAACTGATACAACCCCTTGGGGCGGTGTTGTATTAACTGGCTCAACTGCAACCAATAACAACAATGTTAATTTTGTCCCTAACGTTGGAACAAATACTTATATTGCTGACACATTACTTAGTCGTGGTGCAGGGGATACGGTGAGTACTGTGAGTAATCACTGGAAAGGTCTTTCAAATATACAGAACAGTTCAAATGCTGCTGTGCAAAGTGATCAGCTGACTATCCAATTTATTGCACCTACGAATATGACCAATTGTGAAGGTATAAATGTACTTGCAGGTGATTTAATTGTAGAGCGTTATTTTTTACGTCTGGATAGCAATGGTAGTTCCCAGCAAGATTATGCACTTGCATGTGATGCAAATACTCCCTCTACTGTAGCTACAGCTCAACCGACCACTGTTGCTGGGTTAGGCGACGCTGGTCAAATTGTATTGCCGCGTATTGACCACTTCCATGTGCTGTTTGGTGCAAAAAATGCGGCTGGCAATTTTGCTTATTATACCATTCCCCAATATCGCGCTGCTGCACAGGCTGCCCGAGATGCCACGCCATCTGTGATGCCGCCACGAATTCTTTCAATACAAATATCTGTATTAGCGCGCTCTACTAATAATGCCCAAAGCAAAGCAATAGATCCTGAGCAATCTTTTTTTATGTTAGATCAAACCGTACATGCTTCTGATAATACAACTCGATTCTTACGCCGCACTTATAACTTAACAATTGCTCTACGCAACGCGATGGGGGAAAGTCTATGACCCATTTAATTCATAAAAGTAGATCTAAGGAAAAAGGGGCAACCCTTATTGTTGTGCTTATTATTTTATTGATTGTTATTTCTGTAGGCGTTTTAGCAATAAGAGTGGCTATTGTTTCTTTAAAAGTTGCTACCAATAGTCAAGTGAGCCAATTAAATTTTCAGTCATCTGACACACCTTTAGAACTCATTGTGCAGATGAATCCTACTACCCTAACTAATATTACTAATGTGATTGGTGCCGCACTTAAAGAGCACGAAAGTAACCCTGGTGCGGAATACAACTTTTGTTATAAGCCTGTTTCTACAGCAACAAATTTTGCTCAGACCAGAGGCGCAAGTTTACTTCGAGCAGGAAGTGCTAATAATGCAGTTGTCGAAGATGGCGGAGTGGCTGGTTTCTGCAATTTAACAACTGACTATGGAAGTAATCGTCAAGCAGTGGTTACCCAAGTTGCTGTAAGTGTTCCAACAGATGCTGCTAGCGATATTCCAGGCTCAAATTTACCACGAGGAACAAACACCTCGGAAGGTACGCAACTACCTAAAAGCATGTTGTCTACACAACGTATTCGAGTGATTACAACTGCTTTTTTGCCAGCCTATGCATCTACCTCTATTGAAACTTTACAAAGAGATTGCTTAAGCACGAGTTCGGCAAAAATTAGCGACAATTTTGATACTGCATTAACGGCTAAACAAACATTGGCGGAGTGTTTGGCAAATCATAACGTGCCTTTTAGTACTCAAGTTCAAGAATTTAACTATACCAATAAACTCACTCAAATTACGGCACCAGGTTCATAACGGGGAATATCGTGAAACTAAAATTGAAGAATTTTAAGCCAAATAATTTATGGTATGCCATCTGTTCGAGTTCAGTTGCTTTTACATGGCTAATGACAAGCTCCGTTGTGCAGGCGAGTGATTTACAAATTTATGCTTCACCTACAGCTGGTAAAAAAACCATTGTGATGATGTTGGATACATCAGGAAGTATGACCAACAATAGTTATGGCGAAAACCGTCTGGCTATGCTTAAAAATGGTATGAATGCTTTTTTAGCAAGTAATAATCCTGTTTTAAATGACACTCGTGTGGGGTTGGGAAATTTCTCTGCAAATGGTGATAGCCGAAGTGGGCAGGTTCTAGTGGCTGCTGCTCCTTTAGGAGATGCGAGTACGTTAAATACAGTGGGTTCTCAACGTTATAAATTAAAACAGGCTGTTGCAAATTTAACTGCTGGAGGGTCAACGCCTTCAGCACATGCTTATGCGGAAGCTGCTGCTTATTTGATGGGTACAACGACCTATTCAGAGGCAAATTATGCCATTCGAAAAGATAGCTATATAAGGCGTGTGCGAAAATCTGATAATAGAACGGAATACTCATATTGTACGAATTATCGCGATTCACAAATCGATACTACAAATCTATGGCAACCTTGTCGTTCTAATAACTATTGGAGTAACTGGTCAACTTCTAATCCGGGTGTGGATACGGCAACTGCTTATGATACTTCGTCGGATTGGACCTATTCTTATACTTATTACTACACCACCTTTAATTATGCTGTAGCAAATGCAGATAGTGGTATCCCAAAATCAAAATCAAATGATACAGCTAGCAATCCCAATATTGTTGTAGATAGAAATGCCTCCAATTTAAATGCTATTTACCAATCTCCTTTACCTGCAGTGGCCAATCGCCAGAGTTGTGATGGGCAAGGAATCTACTTTTTATCAGATGGAGAACCGAACAATACCACAAATACACGTTCGGCAACTGTAATGTCGACAGCCCTAGGCAGTACTTTGGGAGCAAATTTTACTTGTTCTGGAGGTTTGTCTAACACTACAGCAGACTCTGGTTGGGCCTGTATGGGGGAATTTGCAAAAAGATTATTTGATAAAACAAAAAACCCAGCTGGAGTGTCTATTCAAACAGCATTTGTCGGTTTTGGTAGTGACTTTTCTAGTTTAAGTTCTTCTGATGTAAAAAATGCCTGTCGTTTAAGTTCGAGAACCCAATCTGACCG
>ERZ941706.198-NODE-198-length-21357-cov-6.220918_pt1 | contig 21357 bp, 19 predicted proteins | sample MGYA00521232_ERZ941706 | MGnify/ENA primary metagenome ERZ941706 (study PRJEB32759, sample SAMN07749893) | skin metagenome | biome: transportation; feature: city; material: polyester macromolecule | host: Homo sapiens | place: Hong Kong:ER line | collected...
TGGATAGAGCAGTTGCCTCCTAAGCGACCGACGTGGGTTCGAGTCCCGCAGGGCGCACAAACCTAATAGCAAAATATAAAACAATTTAGTTAAAAGTAATTATTATTCAAATATTTATATACAAATCATAGAAGAATATAGATAAATACATAAGGATATAGTTGCAATATTTAAGGATATGATTGAGGATATATAAAGTTCTACTCAATACGTATCCTTATTCTGCCATGGCTAAGAAAACTATTCCGCTATCCGACTCCAAATGCACCGGTGCAAAGCCGCAGGAAAAAGATTATTCCTTATACGATGGTCATGGGCTGATTCTATTCATTCGTAAAAGTGGCTCAAAAGTATGGCGATTTAAATATAAAAGAGCTAATGGTAAAGATGGCTTAATGACATTGGGTAACTTCCCTGCTTTAAGTTTAAAAGCAGCCAGAGATAAGCGCCGTGAATTGGAGACACTATTAGCCAATGGAATAGATCCAATTGAATACAGCGAAATACAAAAGGCTAAACTAGACAATAAATATAATTTTGAATCTATAGCTCGAGAATGGCATACAGCATATAAAAATACTGGACGCTGGGGAACTGAAACAGCAGAAAGAGCTCTTAAGAATATGGAAGAGTATGTTTTTCCAAAACTGGGGAAAAAACCTATTGATGCAATTAAGCCAAAAGAACTGATTCAAGTAATTAAAAGTATTGAGGATCTAGGTTATACCGAAGTTGTAAAAAAAACCCGGCAACGGCTAACAAGTATTTTTGCATTTGCAATGTCAAAAGGATTTATTGAAAGCAATCCAGCCTATGGTCTTCAAGATATTTTCATTCTTTCAAAGAAAACTAAACATCACCCTCAACTACCTTTAGAAAGATTACCCGAGTTACAAGCTAAATTAGCTTCCGATACAGGTCATCCACTTACTCGACTATGTGTTGAATTTGCATTACATACCTTTGCTCGTTCAAGTGAAATTAGATTTGCAAGGTGGAAGGAATTTGATTTTGAGAATGCTATTTGGACGATTCCCCCAACTAGAGATTTTGTAGAAGGTTACAAATATTCTCATCGTGGTGCGAAAATGAAGACACCTCATTTAATTCCTCTCTCGAATCAGGCACTAAATATAATAAAAGAGATCTACAAATACAGCGGACACACTCAAAATGTTTTTCCTAAAAACGGCGATCCGCATGGTTTTATGAGTGAATCTACTATCAATAAAACTCTACGCCGTCTTGGATATGACACAAACACTGAAGTTTGTGGCCATGGATTTAGAGGTATGGCCTGTGCCGCCCTAATCCAAAGTAAACTATTCCAAAAAGATGCTGTCGAAAAACAAATGAGTCATCAAGAGCGTAATAATGTACGACTTGCATATACCCATAAAGCAGAGTTCTTAGAAGAAAGAAAAACAATGCTCAATTGGTGGAGTAGTTATTTAGATGCAACTAAAGAAACAAGTATTAGTCCATATGATTATACAGCACAGATTTTAGGTGACGAGATCATACAATTTAAGTATGCGAAATTGATGAAATAATCAATTTTAACAGTTTGCTAAGCCTAGGTTAGCTCCCGAAAGTCGGATACCCAATCCGATTGGCTTAGCTCCTATTTGGGGGTGCCGTGGGAGGCAAGAATGCAAACTTTATATACTTTAGATGAACTTTTAGTCGCTTCAGAAAATAAGTTGAATATTAGTACAATTAAACATCATTGTAGACTCGGTGAATTACATCCTTGTTTATACTTCGAAGGTAATATTATTTGTATTCATGAGGAACGTTTCCAAAATGGTTTAGACAAACGTGATCCTATTGCTCATAGTAGAACTGTGAGTTGGTCAAAAGCATTTAAAGGCTATATCTACGTTACAGATTTTATTGATTATATAGATCACTCAAATTCAGAAACTGGTGGTGTGTTTTTTGATGTTGAAAAAATTATTGACTATATTTCACCTAATACCGAGTTTCCATATCTTAAACAAGATGAGTATCTTAAAGCCTTACCTAAAATGATTGATGATGACATTCAAGAAAAAAGATGGTTACACGAAATAAAGTATTTTGAAGGGAATCCTTTTAAGTCTAAAGAAATTGTTTTTCATGTAAATGAAGTAAAAAATATTTTAAATCCTAATAACAAACCTAAACCTGTTGCTTTTTTGGATTATTCAGACAGACCATTTTTAACAAAATTGTTTAAAAACGATTTTTTTACTCCCATTGAAGCTGCATGTTTAATATCAAAGGATGATCCGGATATAATTGTATTGTTGTACAAAAATAATAAAGATCAATTTAAAATGAATTATCCCAAAACTTATGATGCTTTAGTCTTAATTCAAAGAGCTATCGAACTTGAAATCTTAAAAAGTGTCAACGAAACGGATATCCCCCAACTTGATCTAGCAGAATTCCTAGTTAACCGCGGATACGTAATAAATAATTTTAATAAAAGGAACTTTGAAGGTAGATGTGCTCCTTATCTTTTTTATTTTGAAGGTCGAAAAAGACCTAAACCAGAGGTTATAGACTTTTCAAACATTGAAGATCCTTTATCAGAAATTAATTATTTACGCTTTAAAGTGTCTAAACAACTGATTGAAATAGAAAAATTAAAATTTCATTCTAGCACTGTATTGGGAGCTAAAGAGCCCCAAGTTAATACTATGATCACTCAAGTAGATCCCAATCAATACTTAACACCTGCATTAAAAGCAATAAAAGGAGTAATTCAAGAATTTTGGATAAAATATAATCCAGAAACAGATATAGCTCCAAAACAAAGCACTGTGATGGATTGGATCGGAGATAATTATCCAGAATTTACTAATAATGACTATATGAAAAAGTGTATAGACAAGATTTGCCGTCACCCCAATGCAAAAACTGGAGGTAACTCAAAAATCAAATAGTTCTAAAGAAAAAATAACTAAAGGTGTTACCCCATAAAACCTATTAAATATAAACACTTAAATTTGGGGTAACGCCTAATAAACAATAATACAGTTACCCCTTTGGGTCTTCGTCACCCCAATAACTTTCTGATTAATTACAACCATGTTCTTGCAAACTTGGTTATCAACATGGTTCAAACAAAACCAATCCGAATTCAATTTGGTACTGCTTGTCAGCTACTTGATGTAACACGTGAGTCCCTTCGACACACTATACGCAAAGATCCTACATTTCCACGTCCGATGAAGATGGGTACATCAAAACAAGCGCCCGTTTTCTTTGATTATCAGGATATTATTGAATGGCACAATAACAAGAAAGAAGCTGCTGCAGCTCAAATGGAGGCATGATTATGAATGCTTCTAAAAACTTAATAACTCTTTCGTCAGTTCAAATAAATATTGATGGAGCTACAATTCATCAAGATCAACTTGGGCGTTTTTGCCTAAATGACCTACATCAAGCCAGTGGTGGGGAACGTAAAAACCAGCCTCAGTACTTCCTTGAAAACAAACAAACTCAAGAACTTGTTCAAGCTTTAATCGATACAGGAATCCCTGTATCCCCTGTCGAAGTGGTACGCGGGGGCTTAAATCAAGGTACATATGCTGTTAAGCAAATTGTTTATGCATACGCTATGTGGATTAGCCCATCATTCAATTTAAAAGTTATCAATACATTTGATGCACTGATCACTCAAAGACCACAACTCCCTCAATCTTTCTCTGAAGCACTTCAGTTAGCAGCAGATCAGGCACGAAAAATTGAAGAAGATAAACCAAAGGTTGATTACTACGAAAAAATTGTAGTTCGTGACACTTTACTCAATGCGACTCAAGTAGCTCAGAAAATTGGTTTATCCGCTATAGCCTTAAATAAGCTTTTGGACTCTCTCAAAGTTTATAGCCACGGCGTAAAGCGTGCACGTGTATTTCAACAATGGTTTATCGATAAAGGGTTTGGCGAATTAAAACAAACTGATCTGGGTTACTCACAACCAATGTTTACGACGAAAGGCGAAGCTTGGGTAATTCAAAAATTAGTAAGTGAAGGGGTTATTTCATGAAATATTCACCTATTTTTAACTTCGCCCTTTTCAAATTAATTTTATTGATTTATATTAAGTCTGTCTGGTGCAAAATCACTAGATTAGCTTTGGTCGGCTATGAATACACAAGCGCATACAGTCCGCTACGGGCTTTTTTTATGCGTAAAATCTCTATGCTTCTGCATCTCTATGGTGAAGCTGGAGAGGGACATCTTCGGATGTGCAGGTCTCTTGTGTACCTGTCGACCAACCCTTTTCAGCTTTGCCACCCTCACTTGGTCGTGACTGGTAAAGCTCCTAAACAAACACAAGGAGCGCATTCATCATGAACGCTAAAGTACAAATTCAATTTCCAGAACAATCAATTCCTTTTTACAGTGTCGCTGATATTATCAGTGCCTATTCACTTGCATCTGAAGCTGCCACACAACTTCGAACTTTGGCTAACCAGATCAACAAAGCAACGGCTTTCGTTAAAGCATTTGTACAAGAAAATGATAAAGCCGACTCCTCTGCTTTTGCTGAACTAGAAAATCTAATAATAATTTCCCAGCAGCTTGCTAACAGTCAAGCAGACACTTACATGCGTGAACTTAACAGACATACGCATAAGCCTGATGATCAGTACGATGCTGGTGATCTGTACTATGCATACTCATTAGCTTATGAAAATACATCATGGCTTGAGACCATGTTTTATGAAGCTAAAGATGAAGTCGAAATAATCAAAGAGGCTATTAAGCAAAATACTCATGGCGCCGTCTTCGCGACTCTTGAACGCTTAATTCATATCGCCGCGTACTTGGCCGAAACTCATAGCAATACATTCGATATTGAAAGCGAAAAGTATGAATCAGAATGGGAGGCTACTAAAAATGGATAAGCCTTCTCGAGATTTGAATAAAACAGCACAAGCAGAAGAAGCCACTCCACCAAGGAACCCACTTCCTCCCACATATCCTAGCCTGGTGAAAATTACAGGCGAACGGCTGGTAAATGCGCTAAACAAAATTTATCAGCAAGGAGGATCCAGTGAGCATTGATGCAACACGGTGGGCTTGGGCTGCTCCAGTAAATAACTCATCACAACGTCTCGTTCTGCTTTCATTAGCAGATCGGGCCGGTGAAGAACATACGGCTTGGCCAAGCATAGAGCGCTTGGCTAAAGATACCGTGCTGGATAAAAAAACAGTTCAAAAAGTTATTTTAGAGTTAATTAAACTTGGTCTGGTCGAAGATACTGGAGAGCGCACAGGACCTACCAGACGTGTTCGTGTTCTCAAGCTCAACGGCGTAAAGGGTCGCGAGGAATACACCCAAAATCTAGATGATGCTAATACACCCAAAAACGGGAACATTAAACAATCCCAAAAACGGAATGATTCCAAAAATGGGAATGATCCCAAAAATAGTGCTTTGAATAACCCCAAAAACGGGATGTTGAATGATCCCAAAAACGGGGTGCAGAACCTATCAGGGAATCTACCAATGAATCTCTCTCAAGAGCATGACTGGATTCCTGATGTGGATCAGTTGATAACAAAGATAAAGATGGCAGGTCACAGCAACAATATAGACCTAATCTTTGGCCTACCTAGCTTTGAATTCGAGCTGAGTGCATTCAACTCTTATTTTGATAACAGCGGACTATCTGACAGTAAAAAACTTCATAAGTTCACGGCTTGGATCGTAGACAAGTTTGAACGCTACAAAAAGCAGAATCCTGAATATGGCATTCAGTCTCTAACCGGACAGCAAGCTAATACTGCTCAACCATTTCTTAATTTACCGACTAAGCCTAAGAGCCTATTAGGAGGTCCTCAATGAATACGCCGATTCATAATCTACAAATTGAACAAGCTGTACTTGCAGCGCTGATGACTGTTTCAAATTCGTATAGCCAAGTTGAAAATCTACTGACCGAGGAAGATTTCCACGCTACACGCCACAAACTAATTTTTCAGGCCATAGTAGATCTTGATTCTAAAAATTCACCATATGACGCCGTATTGGTTAACCAGTGGTTAGAAATGCGTAACTATTCTGAAGCTGCCGGTGGTGAGCAATACATCATGCAAATTTTAGGTGATGCCCCTTCCAGCTTTTATAACCTGGTGTCTTATGCTGAGAAATTGAAGGATCTTACGACATGCAGGCAAGTTGAAGCTGAAGCCATGAAGGTGATTAATCATGCTCGGAACTTAACTGTGAGCCGTGGTGAGCTGGTCCAGAATGCACAAACTGCTTTTGCATATCTGAATACTGAAACTGGAAGTGAATCACTCTTTCATATTCATGATGCTGCATCCAATACATTTCTTGAGATGCACCGTAAGATTGAAGCTGCACTTGCTGGCAATTCGATGATTAAAGGAATCCAGACCGGTATATATGACTTAGACAAAAAGTTAGGCGATGTCGAACCTGGATGTCTAATGGTGGTGGCTGCACGGCCCGCGATGGGTAAAACTACGATGCTCCAGCTCATCGCAAACAATGTAGCAGTCGTACAGAAAAAGCCTACCCTCATCATGTCTGGCGAAATGCCTAAAGAGCAGATTGCCATGCGTCTCTGTTGCGCGATTGCACCGGCAGATATTGGAGTAGTACGCAATTCCCCTCATCTACTACCTAAAGAGGAATTTACAGCATATACAAACGCCGTTGCGATGCTTCAAAAAGTACCGATGTATATCAATGATATGTCTCGTCCCTCGATAGCGAATATCAGGGAATCTATCCGTAAAGTAAAACATCAGTACGGTACCGTTGGTGTGGTACTGGTGGATTACCTTCAGATCATGAAGACTACAAAACAGTTTGCCCGAGAAGATTTAAAAATCGCCTACTTCACTGGTGAACTTAAAGCCATGGCCAAAGAATTTAATTGCGTCATAGTCCTGTTATCTCAGCTCAACCGTGAACTAGAGAAGCGACCAAACAAAAGACCAATGATGTCGGATCTACGCGAATCAGGTGCAATTGAACAAGATGCCGACCAAATTATTTTCTTGTACAGAGACGAAGTTTATAACAAGGAATCTCAATACCGGGGTATTGCTGAGGCTATTGTAGGAAAGAACCGCCACGGCGAAGCTGGTACCGCGTACATGCATGCTCAATTGAAGTACTGCCAATTTACTAATTTAGATCATGAAGCACTTAATCAAATCCAAGGAGCAACAATATGATGTTTGTGGATAACAGTTGTATAGACTCGACTGTATTTAAGAATTCACCTGCTGAAAGATTTAAAAATCTGAAAACCCAAAAAAAAGTAAAAGAGTTCTTCATTAAGCGCCGAGGATATAAGCGCCCAGACTTCAACAGAATGATTGTAGATTTGCGTAACCTTGGATGGTCACATGAGAAAATAGCCTTTGTATTACCAATATCAGGTGCATCTACTGTTAGCGAATGGGCACGTGGTGGAGTACCTAACTATGAAAATGGTGAAGCATTTATTGAACTTTGGAAGAATGAAACCGGGATTGATAGATTCCCACGCGAAGGTGAATGGCAAACATATAAATACGATATTGGTCAATTAGGGTTACTTTAAATATCATTTAAAAGCCCTAAATAGGGCTTTTAAAAATGTTAGTAAGTAGTCATTATTCAGTATTTTTATCGTGTAACAGACAGTAGACTATCATGTAACACACCTTTTTTTATCGTGTAACACCTCAAACAATTATCATGTAACACCCTTAAATTGTCCATTTTTTATCGTGTAACAGTAGATTTTTATATTTTTTGACCAATTTAATAATAATCTCTCATATCTTTGAGGAGAGAAATTGTTAGGCCTGTATTCTGAATTTTTCTTTCATTAGAAATATATTTATTTTTCTCATTTTTATAAGAGTACTGCATCTTTTTTGAATCGATCATTTTGGCTAAGAATTTCTTAACTTCGACCTTATCAACAATACGGTAAGTTGCCTCAAAACTAGGCTCCTTATCAAATGCCACTATATAGCGTCCCCCACCTCTTGGCTTATTTTCCATTTCAATAATATATCCTAACGAGCCCAACAAAATTTTGAATTCCCCTCTCTGTGCTCCGCATATAACTGCATTCATATTATAATTATCTTTGTAAGAGTTACAGCTTAAAAACCAGTAATTATCACCGCTCTTGTTTGGAATCGACTCACTATCAAATAGGGCTAAAGTTAGTAATCCATTCTCTTTAGCTGAAATAAATTTAACTCCATTGATAGATCCTTCTTTAGGTGTCCCATCAGAGTTAAAGATATCAGCTATATCAAATTCTGAAGCTGCCACAGCGATACAATTAAATGCACTAAAGCATGCTAAAGACATTAATACCTTAAGTAAAAATTTATTCATTTCTTTCATTTTTAAAGTGTGATAGTTAATACCATATTATAAAAAAGGAGCTGAAGCTCCTAATTTTATTCTGATAAATCCCACCAGTAACTATTACCCAAGTTCTCAAGCCGTTGCTGTGTTCTTGGTAAATAATCAGGATCAATCATATTCTGCATTTTAGAAAACAGCATACGATCAACTACCAACTTACTGTACCAAAGGTTCTGCAATGGAATATTACTCTTCAATGTATTTGCCACTTCCATCATCCGAGTAGACTCTTTGCCCTCAATTATGTTGTTCCCCATACCTGTGAGCAACATACCCAGCTTCATACTCTGGCCTAATAATGGACCGCTGATAAAGTCTGAGGCACTTCGACCAGTTGGATCTGAAAGCGCAGACATGATGTCACCTAGGAATGAAAGTCCTCCACCTTTAAGAAGTGACTTACCAAAGAAATCTATCGTGAATACAGGCTCCGGATTCTTACCATTGGCCAAGTTCTGAGTCTGGACGATCAATGCACCTGCTAAAGTTTGATAAGCCAGTAGCGAAGCTAGGAACGTCACTCTGCTCTTAATGTCTCCCTGGGCAAAGGCACGATGACCAATACGGAACATATAAGCCAATGGGAAGCCTTTGAACTGGAATAAGGTTCGGCCCAATTCCCCTTGGATAGTTCCGGCTTCACCTAAGTTAATGATGCTGCGCTCACGTACACCGGCCTCAATGATAGCTACGGATTCCTCATTGAAGATATGAGTCTGATACTTCATTGCAGCCTTATAGCGGAAGTCAGCAATGGCGTTCGCACTATCCTGCTTGTCCAATGGCAAAAACTGCTTAATCACATCATCTGGTGCATTAAAAAAATCATTCTGCGAAAGTACCGCCGTCCCATCTTCACGCTTACTTGGCTCCAGCTGCTGCCACAACTGCCAGTCACGTTCGGTAATACCGTTCCCCTGCAGGATCTTAAGATCATCTGCACCAAGATCCTTCCAATCCGTTTTACGGGTCATTTCAGCAAGCTTATTCATATGCACCAGATTAAGCGCTCGTTTCGCTCCTGCGGTGACGGCGTTCAGTCCTGATAGTTTCATAGTTGTTGCAGCAAAAGCCTGCATACGTGCATTAAAGCGGCCTGACTTGGTAGCACTACTGACAATATCAGCATCACCGAAACGGGTCATTGAACCGGCCATTTCGTTAATCCCAAGGCCAAACCGCAATGCTTCATCACGTGTGGCACCCTGTTTCAATTGCTTCATGTATTCAGGGAGGATCGATTTGGTATAGGACAGGCCCAGCATATTAGCGACCTTCTTCATACTGGCATGGTCGCCAAAGGTCGTCAGCGTGGTGCCACCTAATTTAGATGCAACCATTAAGGCACGTAATCCACCCATAACGTTACCTAAGGTTGAATCAATCGCCCGGGTATTGGCATCCAGAGTGTTATACATGGACATGGCCCGATGAGCCTGCTTATCAATCTCACCATGTTTCATGCCATTCTGTGGATCTGCTTTCAGTTTGATCTTGGCTTCATCCAATAACGACTCAAATGTATTACGAGGATTGGATCCAAGGTTCTGCATCATGGCCACTTCTGTACTCATGCGGTGAGTATGGTTTTTCAGAATCTCATGAAACCCTGCTTCATCATAAGTTCCATATTTCTTCTGATACGCCAGCCATGCGTCACCATCCTTGAAATGCAAAGCCCTGGACTCTTGGTGACGATTCGCCATCTTGGAGCGACCACCTACAGGCGATGCCCCTGCTTTGGCCTGTTTATTCAGTATCAGTAAGTCTTTGTTAGCGCCGTTGGTTGAGATGGTTTTATAAATCTCCTCAAGCATGGATTTAAGCTCCAGCTCATCCATCAACTCACCAGTCTCTTTGACATACTGATTACGATCTACTCCAGCCAATGCATCGTTCACCCATTCTGATTGATCTGTTAGGGCTACTTTCTTCTGATCATGTGATGTCATAAAGCCAAAGTTATCGAGCTTCTTAATATTCCCACCAGCCCGGTTGAAGGCTAAACGCATTTCCTCCAGGGCTGCACTTACTTCCTTGGCAATCGCCGTAATTTCTGGATTATCAGATTTGCCACCAAACATGACCCGGATAATGTCGTCAGTCATTGCCTTGTTCACTGACATACCAAAGCGCTCTTGTGTCTTGGTAAACACATCGGCAACCAATGACATCCAGCGGCTATGCAATGCTTGAGATTGTTTCTCTATAGACTGGATACCACTCTGATCCGAGAAGTATGCAATCTTCCGCATTAAAGCTTGGACCGGGTTTAATTTAGGATGGTTATAGATTTCGTTCTGTAGCTGAGCCTTGATGATGGCATCCCGGGCAATGTTCTGATTGTTCTTAGCGATCTGGACGGCGAGATCCGTAGCAGTTTTCTGCGCAATCGCTTCAGCACGTTCAGCAGGACTTTTAAACATCCAATCAGGATCTGTTCTGGCCAGAGTATTTTGTGCCCGGATATACAGTGATGAAATACGATTACTATCAGCTGCACTTAATTTTCTTTTACCTAATGCCTTTGCAACTTGTTCTCTACATTCAGCTCTCATGCTGCTTCACTCCCAAATCTTAATGCGCAGCTTGCCAATGCTTTCACTGCCTGAATTTCATCTTTTGCGATTTCTTCTTGCTCTTTGACATAGTCCAATAGATCTCGGGATGACATCGTCACAATTTCCTCATCCCCGTTTTCATCCAGACGCGTAAAGGTCACTTCCATATCGGGATCTGCTTCCAGAATTGAAACTGCTTCCCTGCCGTCTGCCGTGTCAGTGAATGCACCGTATTCCCCTTTACTAGACTTGGTTAAGTCCGGTGCACCATCAACCTTAGATTTACCTGGCTTCCAAAACTCCCGTTCCAATGCCTGAGTAGCTTTATGCTGTACCGCAGTTAATTCAGGACTATCGGCTTTACCATTAGCAGGATGGGCAAATAGGTCATTTCCATTACGTGTAGCCTTTACCGGGCTAATGGTGCCATCTTGATTAACTTGGCGCTGGAATGTCGTATTAGAAGTACTATTGTGTAGCTCTTGAATAACTCCCCCATCATCCATTGACCGCTCTCGTTTAAGGTAGTTTTGCGATCTGGTTGGAGTCCAATTATCTACCCCTGCGATAATTGAGTTTTGCTGAATATTTGAATCTGATGTTCTGGTATTGATATCTAAAGTGTTCGATTCTGGACCTGGAAGAATAACGCGTTGTTGTTCTGGCTCAAGCTGGTAAAGATCAGAGTCCAATGTATCCAAATTACGGTTAGCGCTATTACCGGGACCAGATAAATCGACTTGAGGTTCAACATACGGCGTTCGGTAAGCACCACCTTCAGAATACTGATAATGCGCCGTAGCCTTGAGGTATTCCAGATCCTCCTTGGTCAATGGAGAAGATAGGGCTTCAAACTCTTCCTGGAGTGACTTCACACTATGCTCATCTGCACTGAGTACAAAAGGCATTGCTTCAATTTCAGCATCAGATTGGGACTTGTAAGCAGGTGGCGCAGTTATATCAGACTCAAACTGTGGGAACTCTGATTCGCTCCCTCGGACTTCAGTAGATCTTACTGAAGCATCTGGACTAACATCACTATAAAGACTTGCGATTTCGTTCCAGCGCTTTTCGTATTTGGCCTTTACTTGTCCTACGGTCATACCATTGAATTGATGACTTGAAGTGATACCTTCTGCAATCTGTCTTGCAGTCTTTTTCTGATTGCCTTTACTCCAGCGTGTGGCCACATCAACAAAAAGCTCATTATCCTTAGCCTTTAAAAATGCTGGTCCACCACCCTCACCAAAGAAATGCAGGTAGTAAAGCTCTAGGCCATTCGGATCTCGATTAAAGTGAGTACGAAAAACCTTGGAGTTATGTTCGTAGTAGTTCAGGCCCGCTTTAATTTGATCATTGCCATCAAACTTGTTCTTACCTCCCATACGGGCAAAGGTGCTATCCAAAGTCTGGAATAAGCCGGTAGCGGAAGATAGTAACTTACCGTTTCTGTCCTTTGGCTGGATTGAAGTGCTGAAGGTGCCACCAGTTTCCAAATGGGAAATGATTAAGGCATCCACTGGATTGATACCCCGTTTAGAGGCTTCCTGGACAATCGTTTTTGTCCACGGTTTTTTATCAAATACAGGGTTAGTCAAGACATCGGCTATTACTGGCGCTTTATGTTCATCAGTATTGATAGCGCTTGGTCTTACAATAGCCTTCGGTGTACCTGTTATTGGTACCACTGGTGTACTGGTTACTACTGCTTTAGGTGTGCCTGTCACTGGTGCTTTTAAGCTGACCAGCTCATCATTCAATGCACTCTCCATTGCACTATCCAATGCATCAAAGTGTGAATTGGCCTCTTTTGCATTAGTTGGGCTAAATGGATTCGTACCCTCTGCATGCTCGATGTTGGCCTGAATATGAGCCGCATCATTCATAGTATCTACATTACTATGGTCTTTAATCTGCTCTGGTCGTAAACGCCCTTTGTTCGCCCACAAGTTGAGTAATAAGGCCATCCCGCCGTTTGCTGCTAATGTGGATGGACTTAAAGCATTTTCCTTTAATGCCTCACCGTATTGAGCGACCTTTTTATTTTCATTGGTTTTAAGAAACGAACCTTCTAAATAATCACCAGCGACCACTGATTTAGCAACGCCGTGGGTAGGAATCGCAAAACTTGCTGCATCTGCAAGCCCTTTAATGGCGCCACCAGTGCGAGCAGTTTTTACATCTGCTCCTTTATTCAATAAATCTGATTTCTCTGCTTCAAAGGTCTGGTATCCAAATAGCCCAGAATTTAATGCTAAACCGGGTACACCGCCTGTACCTAATGTTGTGACGGCGTTCCAACCAATACGAGTGAAGTCTTTAGTCAGGCCATAGGTAAACTCACCTACTCCCCCTAAGTCATCAGGTTTAAAGATCTCAAGGTTTTGCGCTCTTAGTGCCGCTGCTTTCTTATCACCACGTATCAAGGCATCTGGTGCAGTAGCTGCCTCAACAGTACCCATGGCAACACCAGAAACAATACCTAAAGCTCCATCACTAAATCCACCACGCTCACTCTTAGGTTTGAAGCGAGGATCATCCTGATTTAACGTTAATTCGTCATCTGCTAAAAAATCCATATCTACCTCATCGAACCGTAAAAGCTAAACGTTTTTGTCTTTTTTTGTCAGTGGCATCCATGATGTATTTGGTGCCATTCTTGAAGTAATAGACGTATGGATTCTTAGGGTCTTGCTCTAAAGGCAGATCCAAAAAGAAGTCTTTGTCAGATCCACCATAGTTACGGGCATTACGAGAGTTAAAGCTCTCCAGCTGCTCACGGAAAGATTTTTCGCCTACAGTATGAGGTCGCAACACTACCGATTTACTTCCGAAGAATCCCCCTGAAGTGAACTTGCCCCCTGTGACATTCTTAGCTGCTTTATTAAAAAGCTCTTCATCAATGGTCTTGTTTAGAATATTTCCCTTTGAATCGGTGACCTTTTCGGATTTCTGAACCAAATAAGCATAGTTGGCTTTTATTGAATCCAGATAGATTTGAAAGTCTGGTTTACCTGGTGAGGTGATACCGGCTAAATACGCTTCTGTATGCTTTGTTAAGCCACTTTCATCGACCTTGACCAACCCCTTTTCAATCAGATCCTGCCCAGTAACGATCTGGCCAGCAATATCTTGCAGACCTCTGTTATTGAGCGAAGCAGATAAACGATATGCACCACTATCACCAGCAATTCCTTTAATCATGTCTCTGGATGCATTGGCATTGCCTGCGCTGGATTTATAAAGACTGGTAAGCAAACTTAATTTGTCACCTGGTTTGGCTTTTTCCCAGAACTGCTTTAATTCAGATTGTTGCTGTGTCGAGAATGGATTTAAGGATCCTACCGTGCCATTCAATACGTTATTTGCGTGAATAGATTTAATATTCTTAGACAAAGCTGCAATGGCTTCAGGGTTACCACTTAAAATTGCATTGGTAGGTACTACTGTTAGATCCTGACCTGTCTTAATCGAGTAGGCCAAAGTGGAGTTATTTTTCTCATAATTGAGCATGTTCTCATGAGTCTTCGACAGAAGATTCAATTTCCAACTGACATCTTTTGGATTGTCCTGCGCCGTATTTTGAGCTTCTACCCGTCTCTTGCTCAGATAGGCTTCACGTTCATCTGGCCCTAATCTCATGAACTGCTGGACTTCAACCAAAGCTCCACTGTATTGGACAAACTCAGACTCTTTTTCCGTACCCTTAACACGTGCCAAACGAGATTTGATGACGTCTTCACTTGGGATTAAGCCTGTTTCGATGTCTGCTTTCATCTCATTAACAGCATCTTTGGCATCATCATCCAACTGTTTTTGCTGCAATGCAGCCGCACGGTTATTCTGATCCATTTGAGTGAGTGCACGACCACTCCAGTAAACAGCCTGCTCTTGGGTTAAATTGGGATGTTTTGCTATTACAGCTTCAGGAGTCGTTAGTTCAGTAAGCTTTGCATTGTCCGACTTATTTCCTAAATAGAATGCAGCTACATCATTGCTGGAGCGATTATTTTTGTACTCATTAAAAGTATCCTGAACATGAGCCAGAGGTAAGCCTTTAGATTGCGCATACAAAGCTAATCCATTCCAGACCTCTTTTTCAGAAGCATTGGGATTCTTAAGGTAGTTTTCTCGCATGTCCTTGAGCTGGACAATGGCCTGTTGCTGTTCTGACTTCTGTGCGATCGGCAAATACTTGGATGCGCTCTGGTAAGAATGCTGTTCAAAGTAATTATTAAAGTTTTGCTCAAACTGCTTAGGCACCACATTTTTATACTGCGTCTTGATTGATTCCAGGCTTTGCTGCCGCTGCTTTACTGCTTCTTCATAAGGAAGCTCACCAGTCTGGATTTTAAGAGTAAGGTCACTGTCTACAACATTGATATCAGCACCAATTTTAGAGGACTGTAAAGCGAAGTCAGCTTTCTCTTTTTTATCTTTTTCCTCTTTACGCGCTTCAAGCACATCATCAACAGCTTTACCAATGCTTCCGAGTCCGGTTATAGGCGTATGTTGTTGCAATGTAGGTCGCGGCATGTTTCGGCCTGATGAACGTGGAATTAATACCATTTTATTCTCAAAGTAGTTTACTCAATACTTCAAAATTAATGGGTTATAACTCCCTAAAAAATGGGTATATACAGCACTAAAAAAAAGGAGGTTTTAAAGCCTCCTTTTTACTCATTTATATAAAATCAAAAATTCATGTATTCAATGAATTCTCCTATTAACGGGATCTCCCTTACTTATACGTTCTAAAATTTGTTTTACAGAGTCCACTTTCTTTAAAATTAAATTTATTTCAAAACCAAACGAATGCTTGTTCAATAGACGCTTATATTTATTCTCAGGATCGAGATAATACCCCGTAATAATTAAAGCATTCGATATATTGTTGATCCAAGCTAATGCTGTCCTTAAAGAGGAATAATATATATCTTTTGGCTTCGCCATAATTAATAGCAACTGATTTAATTCTTCAAGGTCATTTACTATAACTAATAACTGATGAATAAATTGCTTCTGAAAAAGCTGATTAGAATCTAGATAACGAATATCTTCCTGAAATTTTTTCAATTTTTCTGGAGTGCTTTTACATAGATCAATAGCCCGGTTAATATTGGTTCCTGTAATCGGTTCAAAAAACTTCTTTTTAGATCCCATGTGTAATCCTCCTAAGCTATAAGGTAACGATTAATTCGAGGTATTTCTTTTTCTGTTTTATTAGTCAAATGCATCCAAAGTTCAACAAAGGCAGCGCCGTTGTCATATTTCATGACACTTCCACAGATCCATTCTCTGACTGAGGAAGCCCCTGATATTGGTAATACAAAGGCTATTTTCTCAAGTGTCCACCCCAGATTTTTCAAATCTACAATCATTCTGTTGAGGTCTGGAGCTAAATAGTTTAGCAATCTCTTATTAAAAAAAAGATTTTTAGGTGTGGAGAAGCAGCATAACTCAGCAAATATATTCATAGTTCAGCCCTATCAATTTATCTAATTAGGACTTGGATTAGGTCCACAAAAAATGGGTATATTTTCAATAAAACGCGCGCGCGCGCGAGGGAGACTGCAAAACATCCTATTTTCTCTTACTTTTCCCATCCATAAAAACCCCAACTCTGGCCAACAAATCACAAACTAAATCACCCCATTAATAAACGCTTTATTTGCTCTCCTAGGCTCTTAATAATTTTTCATGTATCTTGATTCATTTTTCTTTAAAAAAGCTGACAGTGCTCAAACCAGTGAGAAATTGAGCTATTTTCTTAATTGGTTTTTGAGAAGAAGTAATTCAAATCTATTTATTTATATTATTTTGACTATCTCAAATGCTGTGATTTATTGAGCCAGTATCTCTTTTAGAGTGAATGATCGATTCTATGATTGATTCATTGATAGGTTCTGCATCCCAAAATTGGGTTGATTCTACATCCCATTATTGGGAGCATTCAAAATACCAATAATGGGAATATTACCGTTTTGGGAATAATCCCATTATTGGGCTAATTATGGGCTAGAAATCAAAGTAGCCAATTTTGATTTAAAATTTCTGCTTTTAGCTTTTGATGTAGTAACAGCATTTTTTTGATGTAGTAACATGATCAGCGTATATAAAACAATCAAAATCATGAATACCTGATATCTTCTATCAACCTTACTTTTCGTAACTTTATCAAAATAATTTTTATTGATTTTACCTTATTAAAAGATAAATCTACTTAGGATAAAAACTAACCTCTAAATTACGATGAATATTGACAGACGTGTGCGTGCAAAAGAGTTTATGGCCCTTCTTTCTATAAAAAAGGATGCCTTCTATGACCGGGTAAATAGTGGTGAAATTCCTCAACCAATCCGCATTAACAAAAAAGATGTTTTCTGGTATGAGTCAGTTGTAAAAAAAGAAGTTGAAAAGTTTAAAGATAAACTGGATTAGCCTCTAATATGTTTAAGCAAAAATATATCATCACTGTAGAAAGCGAATCTCCACCTCAGATATGCTTAGGAGATAAAATTCACGGCGCCACAGTTATTTCATTAGAAGTAGAGCAATATCCCGATCTTGTAGATTTAGCATGGCTCACTAAACGCTTTCCTCTATCAAGAGAGATGCTCTCACAAAAATTAGAACTATTTAATGTTGGTGGGAATAGCAAGAAACTCTATGATCCAAATATTGTTGTTCCATTTCTAAAAACAGATTTAACACATCGAATAGGCAGACCAAGGAAAAACTAAACATCAGCCAATGGTAAAAAAACATTAAAATTGGTAAAAAAAATTTTAAAACGGTAAATCTTAGGATAAAATACACTTGTTAAATTAAAAAAGTTTACCAAAAATGGAACTAAAACTTAGCCAACTCCTTATCGATTCTGCTCTAACTGGTAATGTCAGATCAGTTGAAATGGCATTAAAAAAAATTGCTCCTAAAATTAAGAGTGATGATCCAGAGTTGTACCATTTTATTAACAGTAGATTGCAATCGAACCTTTTACGTTCGAAAGATAATTCAAAAATACTTCCTGTTGACACTGATTCACGATTACAACTAGTTCGTGTCGAAAATCCAGTTATTATGTCTTCAATTCCTATTCTGTCAGAAAGTATTGAAAGTAAATTATTTCAAGTAGTTAAGGAGCGCTCTTTAATTGAAAAATTGTTAGAACTCGGATTAGCCCCTACTAAAACTATTTTATTTGAAGGTCCTCCAGGCGTTGGTAAAACAATGTCAGCTAGATGGCTGGCGAATAAATTAGAACTGCCATTAATTGTTTTAGATTTAGCTACAGTTATAAGTAGTTATCTTGGTAAAACAGGCAGTAACATTCGAGCAGTTCTTGATTACGCATCCTCGTTCCCTTGTGTAATGCTATTAGATGAATTTGATGCAATTGCAAAACGTAGAGATGATGAGCGAGAACTAGGAGAATTGAAGCGTCTAGTCACAGTACTTTTACAGACATTAGATGATTGGCCAGAATCATCTATATTAATAGCAGCTACAAATCATAGTGAATTACTTGATCCAGCAATTTGGCGTAGATTTGACTTACAACTTAAGTTCAGTAATCCAACCCCACAAATGATCGAAGCTTATATAGAGCAGCAACATTCCGATTTAAAAAAGCATAAAAAACTTTTATGTGAACTTTTTTCAGGAAAATCTTTCAGCGATATTGAACGAACATTTAACTTATCTAGAAAAGAAGCCTTTATAAAAGACCAAGCACTCATTAATATTCTTTTAGGAAGAAATGAAAATTTAAAATCAGTTTCTAATGCTTCTCAAAAGCAAACTTCTAAAACCGAAAGAAATGAAATTGTGCTTAACTTATACCGAAAAGGTCTTTCTCAGAGAAAAATCGCTGAAGAAACAGGCTTAAGTAGGCCAACAATTAAAAAAATTATTACCACTTTACAAACAATTGAGAGTAATTAAATATGAAGAACTTCCTCATAGGTTATGGTGAAACCATTACAAATCCAGTCTATATAAAAACTGGAGGTGGAGATAAGAAACATCCCTATTCAATAGAAGAAGGGAGATTAAGATTTCAACATAATTTAGAGGAAATTATGTGGGAAATCGAAAATAAACCTACCGATGCATGTGCTAATGATGAGGTTGTGGTCAAATTTATTCAACACCCTTCATATTTAGCTAAAACCTATTATCCTCGTAAGCTATTCAAAAAATTTGGGATGAAAGACATAGGTTCAAAATCTGTAAAAATTTCCCCTGATAGTTGGGCTACCCGCAAACATCCAGATATTGCTGTAACTTCTTGCATATATGTATCTGGGAAAAAAACTGACTATCAAAAAATGCTTAAAGATGTTGAAGAAAATAATCTAGATCAAACTACTTTAGACTTTATTCGAACAATTGAACGAGTAGATATTTTTACTTCAGAAGAAAAGATTAAAAATTTAGATCCAACTAGACAAATCAACAAACTTGAAGTGGTAATTCACGCATCTCAAGAAGAGGAAAGTATTCTAGAAGCTTTTTTAAAGTATGTTGATAAACTAGGAGGAAATGCGGAAAAAAATAAAAGTAAATTTGTTGGGGGCTTAACATTCTTACCTGTCACTATTGAACATGGTCTTGAGGAAGAACTCGCAGAATTTTCTCATTTGCGAGCATTAAGAAGTATTCCTAAGTTACGTTTCAATAAGCCCAATTTAACAAGGACACTATTAAAGGAAACATTTGCCTTTCCTCAGAATTATCAACTGTCTGATAAGTTTAAAGTATGTATTTTCGATGGTGGTCTTGGAAGCACTCATCTCCTAGGAGATTTAGCTAAAGAAATTATACCTGCTGATGTTTCCGCGTCTCATCCCCATTTTTTAGCACATGGCAGTGAAGTATGTTCCACTTACCTATTTGGGCCATATCAGCCAGGTTCTGGATTACTAGGCTCTCCTTACACAAGTGTTGATGTAGTCAGAGTTCTTTCACCAGAAGATGAACACGATCCTGATTTATTTAACGTTTTAACAAGAATTGAAGCTGTACTTAAAGAAAAAAAGTATAAATATATTAATTTGAGTCTAGGTCCTCAAATAGCTGTTGATGATGATGATGTGCATGTATGGACCTCTGTTCTCGACCAATATCTACAAGATGGGCATTGTTTAGCGACAATCGCTATTGGAAATGATGGAGACTTACCTGGAGAATTAGGGCGTATCCAACCTCCAAGTGATATGGTTAACAGCCTTGCTATTGGGGCAATTGATTGCCAAAGCAAAGATTGGGAACGCGCCCCTTATAGTTGTACGGGCCCAGGAAGAAGTCCTGGACTAATTAAACCTGATGGAGTTTTATTTGGTGGAAGTGAAAAGGAGATGTTCCATGTTTATTCACCATTAACTCATTCAATAATCGCGACCATGGGTACTAGCTTTGCTTCCCCACTTGCCATGCGTGTAGCAGCTGGTATTGATGCATTAACGGATTTTGAATTAACAACAAACTCAATTAAAGCCTTAATGATTCATAAGGCTAAACCTGAAAAACATTCACAAAATAATGTAGGTTGGGGTAAATTACCACATCAACCAGAAGAAGTATTAGAATGCTTAGATGATGAAGCTACAATTCTTTTTCAGGGGGAACTTAAACCAGACCAACACCTGCGTATACCTATTCCAGTTCCCAAAGACGCAGATTGTACATGGGTTGTTTTAAAAGCGACATTCTGTATCAATGCTATTACAGATCCTGAACATCCATTACACTACACTCGATCAGGTTTGGATATTACCTTTAGAGCTAATCAAAATAAGAAAAATGATGACCAACAGCATCCTGATGCAAAAACGTTTTTCTCAAGTAAAGGCTTATATCTTACAGAAGAGGAATTAAGAGAAGATGCTCATAAATGGGAAACAACAATATCTAGAAGCCAAAGATTTAAATTATCAACTCTTGAAGATCCCTTATTTGATGTTAAATACCATGCTAGAGAACAAGGTGCTTCAACGGAAATATCAGAACTACCTCCTATTAAGTATTCTTTAGTTTTATCAATTCAAACTGTAGGTGATGTGAACGTATACAATAGTATTCTACAAAAAAATCAGACCCTCCTACCCGTCAAAGTTTCAAACCGAATTCAGCTTTAAAGCAAATAATTTAATAAATCAGATTAAATTATTTTACTAGTTCGAATCCCCAATAAGGATTCGAACTAATACTATTAACTAGATTTCATTCAATTAATAGTACTTTAAAAAATAAGGATACATATAGGGATACAATTTAAAAACTCTAAACTCATAATCATTTATATAAAAGGATTATAAAGTATAGTTCGAGTCCCGCAGGGCGTACATATTTCATCACTTAATCCTTCACTTCAGCCAA
>ERZ941706.199-NODE-199-length-21228-cov-6.152553_pt1 | contig 21228 bp, 14 predicted proteins | sample MGYA00521232_ERZ941706 | MGnify/ENA primary metagenome ERZ941706 (study PRJEB32759, sample SAMN07749893) | skin metagenome | biome: transportation; feature: city; material: polyester macromolecule | host: Homo sapiens | place: Hong Kong:ER line | collected...
TTACAGGGTGCTCAACCTGAACACGAGTATTCATTTCAATGAAGAAGAATTCACCGTCTTCAAATAAGAATTCAAACGTACCAGCACCACGATACTGCATCAACTGACATGCATGAACACAAGCTTCTAAAATATCAGCTCGAGCTTGTTCTGGTAGGTTTGGTGCAGGTGCTTCTTCTAGTACTTTTTGATGGCGACGTTGTAATGAACAGTCGCGGTCATATAAATGAATTGCATGACCATTACCATCACCAAGAACTTGAACTTCGACATGGCGAGGTTTTTGTAAGAAGCGTTCCATGTAAACGGTATCGTCACCGAACCACATTTCTGCATCGCGCTGTGCTGCTTGAACTGATTCAAGTAGTGTATCTACACGTTCAACAATACGCATACCACGACCACCACCACCAGAAGCCGCTTTAACAATAAGCGGGAAGCCGATTTCTTTTGCTTCTGCCAAGGCATTGTGGATGGTTACTGCGTGGTCGCAACCTGGTACAGTAGGTACGCCAGCTTTTTTCATGGCAACAATCGCAGAAACTTTATTCCCCATAAGGCGGATATGTTCTGGACGTGGGCCAATAAAAGTAAAGCCTGAGCTTTCTACAATTTCAGCAAACTCAGCATTTTCTGAAAGGAAACCATAACCCGGGTGAATAGCATCAGCACCGGTAATTTCTGCAGCAGTAATAATTGCCGGGATATTTAAATAGCTATCACTACTTGCGCCCGGACCAATACATACTGCTTCATCAACAAAACGTAAATGCATCAAATCCTTGTCGGCATCTGAATAGATACCAACAGTCTTGATTCCTAATGTTTTACAAGCCCGGGTAATACGTAAAGCGATTTCACCACGGTTTGCAATTAAAACTTTTTGCAACATAGACGTCCCCGGGGTAATTACGCGCGATAACGGAATAAAGGTTGACCGAATTGGATAACTTCACCATTTTTCACTAAAATTTCTTCAATCACGCCGCTTTGAGTTGCTTCAATTGGATTCATGATTTTCATTGCTTCAATAATACCCAAAGTTTCACCAGCAGATACTGTTTGACCTACTTTAACAAATGGTGCTTCGCCTGGGCTTGGAGCAGCGTAGAACACGCCAACCATTGGAGAAGTTTCAACTGCTCCACGCGGTGTTTTTGCAACTGGTGCTTCTGCAACAGGAGCAGCCGGAAGTGCTACACCAGCCGCAGCAACGACAGGATTGCGACGAGTTAAAGCGATTGATTGATCACCTTCTTTAACTTCGATCGCTTGCAAGTCAGACTCAATCATTAAATCGATGAGTTTCTTAATTTTGCGGATATCCATGGGCGACTATTCCTAAACTAGTTTGGGTTAGATGGTTGAATTTTTTCAATAGCGTAATCGAGCGCAAAACGATAGCCTTTTGCACCTAGACCACAAATCACGCCAATTGCTTTATCAGATAAATAAGAATGATGTCTGAATGCTTCTCTTGCATGGACATTAGACAAATGAACTTCAATGAATGGAATCGCAACGCCAAGTAGGGCATCACGTAGAGCAACTGAAGTGTGGGTGAGGGCAGCAGGGTTAATAATAATAAGTTCTACGCCTTCAGTTTGTGCCTGATGAATACGATCAACAATGGCACCTTCCCAGTTGCTTTGAAAAGTATCTAATGTGATTGAAGCTTGTTGAGCTTGGCTAATAAGTTGTTGGTTAATATCATCTAAGGTAAGATGACCATATACTTCTGGTTCGCGTTTTCCCAGCAAATTCAAATTCGGTCCATGAATCACCAAAATGGTCGAACTCATTCAGATTGCTCCAGCTCTAAAGTTGCAAATATTCTTTGCAAGATGTCTGCAAAGTTTGCTTATTATGGCATATGTTTCTACAATTTTTTTATAATTTGTTTTCATCGTCGCAGAAAGGGTATACCAAATTCGGCTTATATATTGTAAATTTTGCGATGATTTAGCAATGTTAAAAAATGACAAAATTTCAAGTAATTTAATGGAGCTTATTTTAAACTGAATTGACAAAAACAGTTCATGTATTTTGTGTAACGGCTATAGAGTTCTCTCCAATCACTAATAGTTCATTCCATCGAGTTAGATAATTTTTTGAACGGTGGCATTGTTTCATGTGCCAAGATGGATTGCGGGAATGATAACCGACTTGTAAATAGTGACTACCGAATCGGTTACGAACTGTGCTGAGGGTTTGCATTAATTGTTGTCTTTGCTGAATCAACTCAAGAGGTTGCCATAAATCATCAATATGATGTTGACGAGGATGCAAACCACAAAATAAAACTCCAATCTTTATGTATTTTTTATTTTCTTTATATAAAACATCTATTTGCTGCATGGCTGCTTTTGTTAATATGCATAAATCATCTGTTGCATAATTTAAGCCTATCGCTTGAGAAGATGCTTTTTTATAAGGTGGTTTATCTATTTTTTCATAAAGCATGACTTGAACGCAGGCACAGAGCTGTTCTTGTTTCATTAAACGGCGATGAGCTCGGTTAAGATGAAAAATAAGTGCTTGCTTAATAATTTCAATACTGGATAAAGCTTGAGCGAAACTACGTGATGCTAAAATTCGTTTGGTGACAATTGCAGGATCGTCGAGTTGAATACAGGATTGGCCTTTTAGCTCACGAATGGTACGTGCCATAACCACAGAAAAAGCTTTTGCTAGATGATGCTCATTGGCAAAAGTTAAGTCTAAGCATGAATAAATCTCATAGCTACCTAATTGTTTGACTAATTGATAGCCAATTCCCCAGACTTCTTTGACTGGAGTGTGTTGCATGAGGTCTTCAAGAAGCAGAGGATCTAAAGTAGTGAAATTACAAATTCTATTAAAGCTTCTAATTTTTTTAGCATAGTGATTGGCTAATTTTGCTTGAGTTTTTGAACATCCGATGCCAATACAACAGGGTAAGCTTAGCCATTCTTCTAAGGTTTCTACGACTTTGACACAATAAGAATGAATATCTAGAGATTGAAGGTAAGGGGTAAGGCGAATAAAACATTCATCTATAGAATAAGCTTCTAAATCATCGGGCGAGAAAAACTCACCAAGAACTGAAAAAAAGCGACGTGACATTTCAGCATACAAAGTGTAGTTGCTTGAATAGACGTGTACACCTGCTTGAAGAGCTTCTTGTTCGATTTGATACCATGGAACCCCCATTTTGATACCCATATTTTTTGCTTCTTCACTACGTGATACAACACATCCGTCGTTATTAGAAAGTACTACGACTGGTAGGCCAATAAGTTTGGGATTAAATAGTCGCTCACAACTCACATAACAATTATTAATGTCTACGAGGGCGTAAATTTCGCGGTGTGAGATTTCCATTATGATTTGCCCCATGAAAAATATTGGTAAAACTACATATTGATATTGTTTTCATAAACACAGCGATGAGGGGTGTTGGATGAAAAAGTTGCATCTTGAATATGTAACAAAATCAAGTTAACAAAATTTTTAGCAGAATGCTAGGGTGGTTCTGTGGGTTTACCTCAGGTTAATAATGGAAAAAATAGATAAGGAATTAATATTTTTAATAAAAAAGGAGATCCCATGGATCTCCTTTTTGTGACACATTCAATGTCAGTTTTTGATTACCATTTATGGCTATAAGAAACTTTCAGCGTTGCACCATTTGCTACTAAATGGCTAGTGTTATTACCAGATCTTAATAATTGGCTATAGAGAGGGTAGTACTTGCGGTTAAACATGTTCTCTAAACCAATCGTCACAGTGTCTTTTTTGTTAAGCGCAAAGCTACTGATTAAATCTGCTGTTGTATAAGATTTTACATCATAGCGACCAAAACTATTTACACCGTTTAAGCGGTAGTCTTCTGAACCGAAGTAAGTAGCTTGTAGACGATTCGTCCAAGTTTCAGTTGGACTATAAGAAACGTAAGCTGTGAGTTTTAATGGTGGAATACGGAAGCCTGTCATGTCTTGTTCTGTACCGTTTTGCGGTTTTTCACGGCCTTTCATCCAAGTAACGCTACCACCAGTTCCCCAAACATTGGAATCGTCAAGATAGTCAAAAGTTGCTTCAACACCAGTGACTTTCTCTTTCGTTCTAGTCATATCCAAACTATTACTTACTGGTTGCACAGCACCAAGGTCAGAAGTAGAGTGGAATACAGCTAAACTTGAAGAGAAGTTATTGAAGTTTCCTTTCCAGCCTAACTCATAGTTATCAACTTTTACAGGTTCTAAGAATGACGAACCAAGGTTAAAACCTGTGCTGGCATTGCGAATGACTACACCGACATCAGGCAACTGGAAACCTTGGTTGAATGATGCATAAATCGAGTGTTGATCATTTGGAGAGAAAGTCACATTAGCATTGTATAACCATGCATCAGCTTTTACTTTTCCGCCCTCAACGGTGTAAGGGTTAGGCTTACCTAATTGTGATAATGGAACAAAGCTATCAATTTGGGCATAGCTGTCTTCATAACGCGTACCAGCTTCTGCTGACCATTGGTCATTAAAGCGGTGTTTTAACTGTACAAAGCCACCCAAACTTTGCGTGGTAAGTTCAGGTAAATAAATAAGTTTGCCAATTTTTACAAACTCTAAGCCACCAGATTGATCATAAATATCAGGATCGAAAATATCTAAAGGCATTTCGCTTTTTTCGCGGCTAAAGTCACCACCCCAAACTAGGGATGTATCACCTAAAAACTCAAGCGGTGTGGTCACAGTTAAGCGGCTACCGAGTACGTTATTTTCTTGATAAACCTGATCCACTTGTCCACCACGTGGGCTGACTTTACCTGGAGCAACACGTGCGTCAAATGGTGAAAAACGGGTAAAGAAGTCACGGTAATAAATTTGAGCATCAACTTTATTGCCAAAAAAGTCTTTATGGTTATAGGTTAAATTGTAGATTTGGTTTTCGTTTTTAGTCTGGTCTTTAAGCTTTAAGCCTTTAATGGCTTTGGCTGGTACAGTTCCGGCAGGGGTATTCTTAACACTTGTGTCAGATGCATAATCTGAGTCTTGCTCGGCATTATAGTAGTTTGCAGCAAATTGTAAGTATTGATTGTCATCAATATGATAACCAAGTTTACCACCTACGCTGTAAGCATCGGCATCATATAAATCGCCCTGACTAGGTTCAGCTGCAACACGGTCACCACTTGCATCGTACGGGCTACCAATACGTTGGTAACCAAAGTCGAGTGCATAGTCAAAAGCGTTAAAGCTGCCTGTGAAATATTGATGAATATCGCCACTTAAAGCATTAGAACGGAAATTTGTTAAAGGTGTTTGAAGCCCAACGACTGTTTTTGCTGTAGGTTCGCCACCCGCAGCTTTTGTGGTAATTGAAATAATACCGCCAGAAGCACCGCCACCATAAATTGCGTTGCTGCCTCGAATCACTTCAATGTTGGCAATGCTTTCAGGGTCAATTGCTGAAAGTCCTCTTGATGTGTCTCGTGTCAGGTTCATTGGAACGCCATCCACCAAGATGAGAGCATTACGACCACGTAAAGTTTGACCATAATCGGTAATGGTGCGGCTTGAGTCTGATAGGCCCGGTACGGCTTTTGCTAAAACGGTTGCAATACTGCCAGATGAACCATTTCTTAAAAGTTCAATTTGTTTTTCATCTAGCTTGGTCACTTGCTTGGCAGAAGTAGAAAGTTCATCTGCACGTGAAGCGGTAATTGTAATTGTAGGAAGTGCCTCAGGCTTTTTTTCAACATCTGTTGTCTCAGAGGTTGAGGCTGCAAAGGCCGAGTTTGAGAGAAAGATGGCCCCACCAAGTGAAAGGAGTGGAATGATATTTTTTACTTCAGACTTCCTCGTAAAAAGTTTGTGACTTTTTATCTTATTTCCCATTGTCTCGCCCTGAGAGTGATTTTAAATTTGTCGAATTATAAGTGAGAATGATTGTAATTCACAATATCGTTGTTGGACAAAAAATAATAAAATTTATTTTTATTAATTGTTGTGTAGAGAAAGGTGCATCCATCGCTCTACACAACTGAAAATTTATGAGATTTCTTTATAAGAATTCAAATGATTTTGATGGGCACGGCGAATAATGCTTCGGTCATCGCCCAGTACAAACAGCTGAACGGATTGTTGTTTCCATGCCGCAATATCTTCAGGTTGTCGGGGAATAGCACAGAAATGCTTTTGACTATTTTTAGTCTTTGCATACATCTCTTGAACTTTTTCTTTCACTTTTGGATGGCTAGATTGCCATGGCATTCCCATAGATTGAGAAAGGTCGGCAGCACCTTCTAGAATAATATCAATACCTTCAACTTTTAATATTTCATCTAGTTGTTCTAGTCCTTCCAAGCTTTCAATCATGGCAACGACAACAGTTTCGTTTGCTGCGTATTGAACAAAACTAGCTAAATCATCCATGCCATATCGATTTAACCTTGTCGAGTTGAGACCTCTTTGCCCAAGAGGCATATAGTGACAATAGTTCACGGCTTCTTGTGCTTGCTGAGCATTTTCTATACGCGGAAAAACAATACCCGTTACCCCTGCATCGAGCAGAGGTAGAACTAAATGGTTGGCGTTTAACGGCACCCTCACAAAGACATCAAGACTCATGGCTCTAGCAGCTAAAATCATGGTCTCGACTTGAGACGTACTAAATAAAGTATGTTCCAAGTCGATAATAATAAAGTTGTAGCCCGCAAGTGCCATTTGCTCGACATTAATCGGAGAAGCTACGGAACAAAAGATTCCGTAGAGCGTCTCGCCATTTGCTATTCGTTTCTTAAAAGAAATCGAATGCTTATTCATATTCAATTTCCTTAATCAGGCTGAGCGGGTTCGGCGTGGTTTGTACTCTTAAGCGAATTTCTGGAAGGAAACGGCGGCTTGCGAGTTGTTCAATATCGATGGTGTCATCTGTAAAGTTAAACAATTCATATCGCTCGGCAAACTCTGGGTGAGCTTCTTTATGCTGATTAATAATGGTTCTTAACATGGTCCAGAATTTGATTTCATCGAAGTCATAATGTTCATTTAAGAAAATCGCTAACTCAGCTAGATTTACAAACCAAAGCGCATCTTGAGTAAAGTCTCTTAACTCATTTGGAGAGTGGGTTTCCAAGAACGAGTTCGGGTTAATCTTGGCGTGCTCTTTTGGCGCATCTTGTAAGTTGGGTAAAAGGTTCGGCTCACGTAAAAGATGACGACTAAAACGAATTCCATCGTGGAAATCTTTCAAAGCCGCTTTAACGGGTAAACCATTTTTATGAATTAGTACCATATTTTGTGCATGTGACTCTAAAGCCAGACCGTGGCACCATAAAATATGCATGATAGGTAAATAAGCGTTGGTAAGTAATTTTTCTAACCAGAACTCAATACCGTACTCTTGGATCCATTCATCAATGAGAGGTTTTTGGTCCATATCAACTTGCATTAGACCGGTTACTGGCGTTGCTGATTCACCTTCTTTTAAGTAGCTGTAAATACTTTCGCGCCAAATGCAAGCTAGTGCGCCGTATTGAACAGGAAGGGCAATCGGCTGGTTAACTGAAAGACCGCCAATCTCTCTTAAAATAACAGGCTTGCGCTGTTTTTCTAAAATATGATCTTGCTCAACAATGTTATAAAGCCAGTCACTCATTTTTGCCGCATTTTGAACGGTATGTGGTGCCAATACACGAGATGTAGAGGTATTAACCAAGTTCATTGCCAATTTGAGAGAAAGCGCCGAGATATCACTAATATTTGATAAGGTTCGAATTGACTGCTGTGGTAAATAAGTCGGACCTTCAATATCTAACGGAATGATCAGTTGGTTGCTGATTGCATCTTGATAATATAATTCAATAATTTTATCCCACTGCCATGGGTGAATTGGGGTGAGGATATAATCTTTAAAATCTATATTTTGCTCTTTCAATTGATTGTTAATGGCTTGTAGATCTTTTTCTGAAAAATGCTGTTTATAAAGCTGCTCTAAGTTAATGGTTTCACTTAAAACCAGTTTGCATAAACTGTTATGAGTTGCCACCCATTGAACCGTAAAACCTTGAGAAAGCTCTGGTGCATATTTTTGATTTTCTTTTAAATCGAAGCCGATACGAGACTTAAAACTTGGGTGATATAAATGTGCATTGGTAATCCGTGCTTCTTGTTCTAAATAAGGCAAGGTTCTTAAAGGTTGAGCAGGGGCTTGGCTTAAAGTCTGCGCATGCTTAACGTAAGTTAAATTGAGTTCATCATTAAAGTTTTGCCATTTAACGGGGTCAGCTTCAATAATATTTTTTAGATCGGCAAGTAATGTCTTTAAGTTAGGGCGAGTTTCAGTACCTAAAGTAATATCAGAACGGACTAAGCTTGAAGGATCTAACTTAATTCGTTTAAAACTAAAGTGTCGTTTGGCCGCGCAGGTATAAAAAACGGTATCGGAAATATAGAACTTGATTTGACCTTTAGAAAACTCGTATTTAAAAGTATTTTCAAAAATGAGTGCTTCTAATAATTGGCCCATCACGCGATTTTCCGCGAGGGTTTTATAATTGGTTTGTTGTGTAGGTTGAAGAGGACAAAGCGCTTCTGCACCGCGATATTTATACATAGGGTTTTCAACTTCAATCCAGATAGGATTGCCACCACTGTGGTAGAGCGTATTTAACATATTTGCCTTAATTGGTAATGTGAGTGAATTAATTAATAAATCCCGATATTGCTGGCCTTTGGCGCTAAAATTTTCTTGCGTGAGCGTAAGGCGTGTGGCTTGCCAAAGTTCAGATTCTTCAATGGCCGTAACTCGTGCAATTGCACTGATGAGATGAGCAATGTGATTGATCACGAGGTAATATTTTAAAAAGATCCATGCATCTTTCTGAGAGAACCAAACGGTACTATCTTCAGAAATAGATGAGTCATCTTCTATCATTTCTGGAACAATGCTAATGCCTTCCATGTCTCGAAGAATAAGGCGATGTGGATAGCCGTTTTTAAATTCCATTAAACTGTTTTGCATGTGCGCTTCTACGCTAATGCCTTTATTTGCAAACAATTCAATTAATGGAATGAGTGAAACTTTAACGTACTGTTTCCACCAGAAAGTAATGAAGTCTTTCGCGTCTTTCGATTGTAGATTTTGGTTGGGTGCCGCTTGCTGAATAATGCTTAAAAGCGGGATTTCATGGTTTTCATTTTCTTCAACCAAGCCACCTAGCATTCTGGTATTTTCTAATACCTCTGGCGTGAGTCCTGCTCTATAAAGAATGCCAAATGAACTTTCAAGCTCTGGAATTTTGACTGTTTTTGCCTCTAATTCCGGCAGAATCATAAGGTCTGGATATTGCTCATTAATCTTGTGATTAATAATAATTTTGCTCGCATCAATCGCGCGTTCCATTTCATCCATTGGGTTATTACGAATGAAACTGGTAATTCGTACATCAATTGATAGCTTTAAGAATAGATTCGATTGAGGCAACCATACTGTACGAACGGATGAGGTCGGCCATACGGTTTGACCTAAAGCTCCCAGATAGATCACGTCTTGGTTATCTAAATATTTCTTCAAAGATGGATGTTGACGTAAGAAGTTAGCTTGCCACGGATGGGTTGGCATTAGCTCGTAATTTGCTAAGTTTTCTTGCAAACGCTCTTTTGCAGTTTCTACAACTTTATCTTCAATACAGTGAGAGGGCTGTTTCTCACTTACAAGCTTTTGGATTAAAGAAGAATGGATTGCAAAGTAATGAAGTTGGAAACTTGCGCCTAACTCAGGGCTATACTTTTTCATGTCTTCTTTAGAGAAACCTAAATTGGCTTTAGAGGTCACATGAAAAGGGTGCCCATATAACATGCCTTGTTCGGTTGCCTGAAAACCACTTAACGCTTTAGTTACTGTTTGGGAAGGCTTATTTTCTAAAAAGAATTTTGTATTTTCGATACTATTTACAATATCGGAGTACAGGTTCTTATTTTGATTTTTATCTTTAAATAAGCTATTCAGTTCATCTGTAATCAGCTTCACTAATTTTTTAGGGTCGGTGAGTGAGTCAAATGTATTGTCACTTAAATTTTGCAAGGTAAAACCACGTTGATATCTATGGTAGCCAGTGGTGGATAGATGCTGAACTGCACCATAAACAGTCGTGTTAGACGCATTAAACGTATAAGCAAAATACAGGGTGTCTGGTTGCTCCGCATATAGGGTGAATAAAGGAGAATCTTGAGCTGGGATAATGTGCTTTTCAAGATTTACTTTGAGTTCACGAAAGAAAGTATTCAGGTACTGTTCGAAAAGTTTATAAGACCATGCATCGGTTGTAATAATTGAGTTCATTCTTGTGCCTCTTCTAAAATTGTATCCATTAAGAATCTGTTCAAAATCACCACTAATCCCGCACCGATAAAAAATAGTGAGGTGCAGATTAATGCAGCAGTAATATTGAAAAATGAGTAGGTGAGCGTGATCGTGATTGGGCCAATAAGTTGTCCTAAGACAAAGGCACTGTTAGAAATACCAATCACTTTTCCTTGGCTTTGAGCGCCGGCTTTTAGAGAAATTGTGTGTAAGATCGAAGGAATAAGGGCTGCAAAGCAGAAGCCTTGTATGAGTCGTAATACAAGAATCAGCCAGAGATTAGAAACCCATATCAATGCGAATATCGTGATGCCGCAAATTAAAGATGCGTAAATGAAGTTATTAAAAGAATCTCCTTTATCATCATTTCTTTTCCCCCAATAGGTTGCAGCAATAAAGGCTGCTCCCCATGAAAGCGCATGAATGGTGCCCGTTAAACTCGCAGCAGATAACGATGAGTGAGTGCTTTGGCTTATTTCACTAATGTATAAAACGAAGCAGGACACCAAACCAAAACCGCCGGCTTGAACCAAAATGCCGGCGCTTAACCATGAAAAAATCGTTCTATCAAAGAAAGCCGGAAGCTTGGATTTCTCTTTGGTTTTTGTGACCTCTGCTTTAACGGGATTGGTTAATACAAATGACGCAATCAAAATTAAGGTCATCACAACAAATGCTGTCGCGTTGAGTAATACTTCAACCCGCCATTGATCCATAAATATCCCGCCGAGCACGGGACCACATAGGCAAGCGAGCGCAACACTACTTTGTAGTTGCCCAAAAGCGGCACCACGTTGTTGTTCATTAGAAAGATATGAAACATAGGCATTTAAAATCACGGAAAGACCGCAAAAACCCAGTAAAATTCGCGCGAAAATAAACAGGTATAAATGCTGGGCGCTCGCCATGAGCAGTATTGAAATACAGAAACCAGCCAGAGAAAGTAACAAGGCTTTTTTATGGCCGAATGTGTCGGATAGATGACCCACAATTGGTGCTGTAAATAAGCTGCCAATAGCTGGAGCTGCGAGTGCCAAACCTGCCCAGATAGTGGGAGCACTCATATGCGCAGTCAGTTTTTCCATATAGAGCGGCATGATTGGAATCAGCACCATGAGCCCGAAAGTGGAAAAAAACTGACAGAGCAAAATAATGAAATGATCTAGGCGAGATGAGCGCATGATTTAGATGTCCATGGTCTCATAGCTAGAAACAGATAAGCTCTGATAAGGGTTTGGCGTACTTCCGATTTTACTTGGCATACCTGTTGAGTCGCTTTCTTGCGCAAGTAGAGGAGTAAGTAGCTGTTTGAATGGCCAAGTCTTATTGTCAAAAAGATAAGTTTGAATTTGAGATTTTGTTTGTTCTGAAATAGATTGGGTTTCTACAAAATCTTGAATAATGTCTTGAACCATTTCCCAGAAATCGCTTTCTGTACGATCCGTATATTTCAAAGTAGCTAAAGCAATCGGGTAGAGGTTAATTTGAATCCCTAGGGTAATGAAGTAATTAAATAAGTCTTCATTTTTAGTAAAGATAAGATTGTTCGGTGTGCTGGTATCGATGGTATAAATCGGAGGGGTAAAACCACTTTCTTTAATGGCTGTGGTACATATTCTTAAGGTATCGTGGTCACGCAAAACAAAGCATTTCAACTTATTATTTTCATAACACACCATGGTGTTTTGCCCGTGGCATTCAGGCATGATTCCTTTTGCCCAAAGCGTTAAGAATGTTTGAATAAAATGAACACTTAAGTCTTTTAGTAATGACCATTTGTCACCTTCAACGCCTAATGTTTCCCATGGGTCAACATAGGTACAGCTTAAAGCCGACATAGTGATTGGCGTGACATTTTTATCTTGGCAAAAGTCGGGCAAATGTCGGACTTGGCAACCGATTACACCTAAATTTTTTACAATCGGCTCTTGTTTACCCAGCACCCACCAGTGGGTTTCATTGCTCAAAAAGAGACGATTTTTTATTAGAGCAGTTTCATTAATGACGTCATTTAAAAAATCATAAGCCGTATGACCATTCATTAAATAACGGCCTGGCATAGAGCGGATTGCACCTAATGTTTTGGCGTTGGTCGAGAGTTTTAAGTGCAGAGTAGGGTTTGTGTTGTGAATAAGAGTTCTTAAAGAAGAAGTCGGTAAACCAATTGTGGTGACATGGTTTAGGTCAATACCTTCGTACTTATTTTCTTCAAACTTTAAATAGCGATGTTGCGTCTCTAACAAAGGCAGGGCTAAGTAATCATCTGAAAGCTGAGCCATTTTGTGAGCAATATGACTTTCCTCAACTTCTGATAACAGAAGCTCTTTATGAGGAATCGACTCCATATTGTTGATGACGTCATCCTTCTTAAATGCCCACCAATACACCTCAATTTCTTTTTGAGTTGTGAGTGGGGCAAGTTCACCTTTTGAGTGAGCGAACGGATGAAATGGACGATCAGCTACCAGTGATAGCAATTCACTGGTCATTAAAGGTGAAGAAAATGAAAGGGCTGACTGTAAAATTTGAGGAATTTTTTCAGCCGTTACTAAGTTATCTAGCCAATAATCAATCGCTTTTTGGTGGTGTGGAGATGGCCACCAAGATGCTTTGGTTAAATAGTTAAAAACTTCAGAAATAGAAATTTTAGAAGTTCTATTGCTCAAAAGGTTATGAAGCAAAACTTCGGGTTGGGTAACATAGAAAGGATTTACACCATCTACTTTTAAACAGCTGAAATAGAGTTCCAACTCATCATTGAGAGTAATTGCCATATAAGGCTTTTTATAGGAAATATAATCTTTAAAATCTCCATAATTCTCCATGTAGAGTGCATCTATCGTTTTTTGTAGTTGTGCTGTGTAAATCCGATCTAACATTTTAGTTATTCCTATTCTTATAAAAGCGGTAGAACCGTGCCAACGTTTTGTTCTTGTGCAGCATTGAAGAACCATTTAGCGCAGACAATATCGTCAATCGCCATGCCCATTGGGTTTAGCAAAATGATTTCATCTTCGTGTTCGCGGCCGTTTTTATGACCAATAATGATGTCGCCAAGTTCAGCATGTAGTTTTTCACGGCTGAATAAGCCATCTTCAACCAGTACATTGATGACTTTCTTTTCTCGGTTTGATTGGTCCCAGTCATCTACAATCACTTTGTCGACTTTTAAGAAGACTTCAGGCTCGATATCCATAATTGAAATATTTGAAACAAAGCAGCCTTTTTTAAGCCACTCAAACGGAATGTAAGGTTTATCTGAAACTGTGCAGGTAATGAGGACATCGGCTTGTTGAATCGCAGACTTAGCACTGTCATGAATTTCAATTTCTAGATTCGGATATTCTGATAAAAACAACGCTTTGAGTTTTTCAGCTGCTTCAGGGTTTACATCAAATAAATGGATTTTTTTCACTTGAGCATATTGTTCAAGCACAGTCTTAATCTGCATTTGAGCAATTGGTCCGCAGCCAATTACAGTAATGTCTGAAAAGTCTTTTTTTGCTAGATATTTAATTGAAACACCAGTAATTGCCGCAGTTCGCATGGCACTAATTAAGCTGCCTTCCATCACTGCAACTGGATAATTTGTTTCTGAGTCATTTAAAACAATCAGTGCGCTGGCACGCGGAATATTGAATTTTTTAGGGTTATGTTGTCTTGAACCAATCCATTTGATTCCGGCAATCGGGTCGTTGCCGCCTAAATAACAAGGCATTGCGATAATACGGTCGGCAATATGGTCTGCACCTTGCCAGCGAAGATAAGGTTTTAAAGGTTGAACAAACTGTTTATTTGCATGCAGGGTTAAACCTTCAGTAATTGCTTCAATAAATGAATTACTATGATTTGCGCCAAGATTTAATAAATCTGATTGACTTAAGTAGCGAAGGGTAGCCAAATTGCTCATGAATATTTCCTAAGGAGAAGGTTAAACAACATTTTGTAAAGTAAGGTTTTCTTGGCGTCGTAAGTTTCGATTGAAGTGACGCTTCTTGATCATTTCGAACCATTCATCTTCATAAACAAGATCGAGATAACGATCGCCACGATCGGGCAACAGTGTTAAGACGCACGATCCATCAGGAATGGTTGGAATCAGTTTTTTGATGGCTGAAATTGATGAGCCACTTGAACCGCCAGCAAAGATTCCTTCATGCTCAAGAAGTTCTCGGCAACCGAGTGCCGACTCATAGTCATCTACATAAATGACATCATCAATTTCATCGGGGGAGAGTAGCGGTGGGACAGTACTTGCACCAATGCCAGGAATTTCGCGTGGACCAGATGTGCCACCAAACAACACAGAGCCGACGATATCGACTGCGATCACTTTTAATTCTGGAAATCTTTCTTTAAGGCGACGAGATACGCCCATAATCGTGCCAGAGGTACTTGCCCCAATCACGAGGTAATCAATCTTGCGATCAATTTGATTTAGGATTTCTTCTGCTTCTCCAAAATAATGGCTTTTCCAGTTATTTGGGTTTGCATACTGATTAATCCAAACAGCATTTGGAAGCTGTTGGCAGAGTCGTTTTACAGTGTCAATTCTGGTTTTTAAATAACCGCCGTTTTGGTCTTTTTCAGAGACCATTTCGATATTAGCCTTGTAGAGCTTCAACATTTGTAAGTTTGCTGAGGCAATTTTCGGGTCAATAACGGCAGTAAATTTTAATCCATATATTTTGCAAGCCATTGCAAGCGCAATCGCTAAGTTCCCTGATGAGCTTTCAACAATATGACTATCTTTATTAATCACTCCAGATTTCAGGCCTTCCTGTAGCATGAATAATGCCGGACGGTCTTTAATACTTCCTCCTGGGTTTAACAATTCCATTTTCGCAATCACTGAGATCGATTGATGCGTGAATAGCCTTGATAATTGTAGTAGTGGCGTTTTACCTATGCAGTCGAGAATATTTTCATGGATCATGGTAGATCTTCTCAGGTTTTTATGTGGTGTGAATGATAATGATTATTAATTAAATTATTATTACCATTTGTGCCATGATTGTTGCGGTTTGTAACTCAAAAAGGCAGGGACTTAGAGGATTTTTCACTAATTTTTTTTGTCTAATTATTTGAATCGTAATATTTAAGTTTTACAAAAGGATTAATAAATAAATCTTTTTAAATATAATGACATAGGCAATAAATTACTTTATGGCTAAAAAAATTAATTTAATTAAGACAGATGCGAGAAATTATTTTGAAGAAATAAAATGAAATTTATGACCTCACCCGCGTAATTGATGCATCACTATTCTGTAGTGAGCATGGGTAGATTTAAGGCTTAAAGAAGAGAGGTATTTAAAGACTGACTTAAGATGGTTTGAATAATGAACTGAAATTGATCAAGTGGCAGTTATTGATATGAAAATGTCTGAAAATGATACGTTTAGATAGATATGATCATTTCCATAAGCGCTATATTTTCAATGGATCAGTTGAGCCTAGAAAATATAGGAATGCGTGTTTCGCATTTTGTCTTATGGGTCTTTCAAGCTGTCTTTGTCATAAAAGACAGCTTTTTTTATGGCGATTTAATAAGTAGAAAAGTTATGAACGATAGCGTTGTTTAGCTTGTTCATAAGCCTCAAGATTAATGCATTGAGCACCCAAGCTTGTGATTTGTGCTTGGTCGAGTTGAAGTTCATCCCATTTTTGCATTTGCTCGAGCAGCCAATAAAAGTCTTCTACTTTTGGAAGTGCACTTTCTTTTACTAAATGACGGACAATATCCTGAATCATATAGTATTTGTCGACATGTACTTCTTCTGAACAATGGAAGCGCACAATTCCAAACTCGACTAATAATTTTAAAATTGGAGCAAAATCGTCTAACGCACTCAATTCTTGTTGGGCTTTCATAATTGCCGTGGTGAGTGCAACTAGTGTTTGTGGATGCTGTTCAGCCCATTCTTGAGTTACGGCTAGAACCTTATCAGCCACAGGTGGAATAATGTTTTGACTTGAGCAAATCATTTTACTTAAGCCTAAAAGCTCGCCTTGAGTATTCCAAGGTTCTCCGACACAAAAACCATCAATCACATGTTTGTCTAATGCTTCGACCATATAAGGTGGTGGTAATGTTTTGAGCTGGATAGATTGAGCAAGTTCAGGGTTTGCTAAGGCGAGCCACTCTCTTAAACAATAATGATGAATAGAATGCTTAAATACATGCGCTAAAGAAATGGAGTGACCTTGTTCGAGATAATCTGCCACTTTTTGCGCTGTTACTTGAGCCGTATCATTTTTTTGAATTGCAAGTTGATGAGTAAGTTTTTGACTTAAGCTAATGAAAGCACGGTTTTCACTTAAAACGAGTGATGTTTGTAGTGGCGTGCCAATTTGATCCGTGCCTACAGCCGCCGCAGGTAACATTGCAGATAAGCAATGCGCTGCATCTAATAGACCAAAAGCAAGACGGTCTCGAAGACTTGCCCATGATGCTTCTTTAACTAAAGTGACATCTAAACACACCTCTTCAAAGAAGCCTCTTTGTTTTGCCCAAAGCAATGCAAGACAATCAAGCAAAGGAATATAGCCGAGTTGTAATTGAGTCTTTTCTAATGTGCTCATTTATTCATCCTTTAGTTGATTGTTGAGTAATTTTTGGGCATCAAGTAACCGCCGTGCCATTTCTCCAATCGTTATACGGTGACTCATGGCATTTTTTCTAAGAAGTTGGAAAGCTGTATCTTCAGGTAAGCCATGCAGTTGCATGAGCAATACTTTGGCCTTTTCAACATCTTTACGGTCAGCCAGTTTGGTTTGAGCCTCTTTTAAGTCACCTTCGAGTTTTTTGTGTTTTTTATATTGCTCAATCGAGATTTCTAAAATGGTATGTAAACGGGCAGGGTCTATGCCATCTACGATATAAGCCGTTACTCCCGCATCAATGGCTTGTTTGATGGTGTCTTTATCTGAATTTTTAGTGAACAGGACAGTCGGTAGGTCATAGCTACTCACACAACTTTCAATAATGTCACGATGAGGATGATCCATATCGAGCAAGATCACATCGGCTTGTAAACGCTCGAGACGAAAAATATTTAAATGGTCCAAAGTAAGACAAGCGACCACTTCAAAATCATTTTCAAGCAGACTTTTTCTTATATAGTCTGCTCGCGCATGATCATCATCAATAAGGGCTATTTTGAGTTTTGGCATAAGTTCAGAAAATCAGGCTAAGAAAATGCGCCAATTCGACGCGTTTTTTGTTATCAGGTTTTAAGCAAGATTAGTGCCATCCAAAACTAAACAAAAAATCCAGTTTAAGTGGCATTTCAGCGAGCTAAAGAATTAATGTGGTCAGTCTTGGTGCAAAAATACGATTCATTTTGTGGCAAGACATATTTTTATCTTAAGCATTTAAGTGTACAGCGATGGGGCAAATAGAATAAGACATTATTTTTATAAGATAGCTGGCGAAATTATATCTATATGAAATTAAAAATAAAAAATTTTTAAATTAAATTTATATAAGGATTGGCATGCAAAATGCTTACTTAATTACAGGTCGAAGACGACCATAAGTTTTAAAGACGGCCAACGATGTCCGTTCTGATCGAATTTGTGAGTGCAACTGTGCACACAAAGAATTTACGTTCAGTCGGAGTGAAGGCCATGTCTTTATTTTTATTGCATAAAAAAGTTACATCTGAATTATCTAATTTTTCAGTTCCAGCGATGCGAGCCTTCTCTATGAGGGGGCTCGCTTTTTTTATTTCTTTTTATGACTTTGCTGTGCACTGGGTGTCATTAACGAGTGGGAAAAATAGATTCCAAGCAGCTACATGCTTTGTGAGATTGATTCGCTTCTCGGTAGAACACAAGGCAAAAAAACAACGTCTATTTGAGAACGCAATAACGCAGCTTAAAAGCAACGTGATTTGAGGAGAAACACTATGAAATTGGTAATGATTGGTCATGGTATGGTGGGCCACAAATTCATCGAAGCCATTTTAGAAAAAGCAGATGATGAACTGGAAATCACGATTCTCGCGGAAGAACCTCGTATCGCGTATGACCGTGTACATTTGACAGAATATTTCTCTGGGAAATCAGCAAAAGATTTATCTTTAGCACGTTTTGACTTTGCTGATGCTCATGGCATTGACTTACGTCTAAATACAAAAGCAACTGCAATTGATACAGCTGCACAAACAGTCACAACCAATCATGGTGATGTCATCAGCTATGACAAATTGGTGTTGGCAACTGGTTCGTATGCATTCGTTCCGCCAATTCCGGGTAATGACCGTGAAAACTGCTTCGTTTACCGTACGATTGAAGACTTAGACGCGATTCGTGCAGCGAGTCTTAATGCAAAAACAGGTGTAGTCATTGGTGGTGGTTTACTTGGACTTGAAGCTGCAAAAGCTTTACGTGATTTAGATCTAGAAACGCACGTTGTTGAGTTTGCGCCACGTTTAATGGCAGTTCAAATTGATGATTTGGGCGGTAAAGTTTTACGCCGTAAAATTGAAGACCTTGGTGTAAAAGTTCATACACAAAAAGCGACACAATCTATCGAATGTGGCAACAGCACTACACATGTAATGAAATTTGCAGATGGTAGCGAGCTTGAAGCAGATGTCATTTTATTCTCTGCGGGGATCCGTCCACGTGATGAGCTCGCACGCAATAGTGGTCTGGCGATTGGTGAGCGTGGCGGTATCGTCATTAATGATTATTGCCAAACTTCAGATAACAATATTTATGCCATTGGTGAATGTGCGCTTTGGCAAAATAAAATTTATGGTTTGGTTGCACCGGGCTATGACATGGCGCGTATTGCAGCAAAACACATTTTAGATGAAGAGTGTCATTGCTTCGCCGGTGCAGACATGAGCACCAAGTTGAAGTTGATGGGTGTGGACGTTGCCTCTGTAGGTGATGCACATGCCATGACTCCGGGTGCATTAAGCTATTTCTATGCAGATGAGCATGCGCTGGTTTATAAAAAGATTGTTGTAAATGCAGATAAAACCAAATTGCTGGGCGCAGTTTTGGTGGGCGATGCCAAAGAATACAATGACCTTTTACAAATGATGTTAAACGGTCTAGCTTTACCGGAAGTACCTGAAAGCTTGATTATGCCTGGCTTTGAACAATCAGCAGGTAAGTCTGGTGGTAGCGGTGTAGATTTACTTCCAGACAGCGCGACCATTTGTTCGTGTAACAACGTATCAAAAGCAGACATCTGCCAAGCAATTAGCGATGGTTCGACCTCTTTAGGTGCATTAAAGAAATGCACCAAAGCAGCAACAGCATGTGGTGGCTGTGCACCATTAGTGACACAAGTGTTGAAGTCAGAGTTACAACGTCAAGGTGTGACTGTAAATAACCACATTTGCGAACACTTCCCGTACTCGCGTCAAGAGTTGTATCACTTGGTTCGTGTCAATGAAATCAAAACTTTTGATGATTTGATTCATCAACATGGTCATGGTTTAGGTTGTGATATTTGTAAACCGGCGGCAGCAAATATTTTGGCATCTTGCTGGAACGATTTCGTCCTTGAGCCAAGCCATGCAGGCTTACAAGACAGTAATGACTACTATTTGGGTAACATCCAAAAAGACGGTTCTTACTCGGTTGTACCGCGTATGGCAGGTGGTGAGGTGACTCCAGATGGTTTAATCGCGATTGGTCAAATTGCGAAGAAATATAACTTGTACACCAAAATTACTGGCGGTCAACGCGTTGACATGTTTGGTGCGCAAGTTCACGAGCTTCCATTCATTTGGGAAGAGTTAAATGCTGCTGGTTTCGAGTCTGGTCATGCTTACGGTAAATCATTGCGTACCGTGAAATCATGTGTGGGTAGCACATGGTGCCGTTACGGGGTAGACAATTCCGTTGGTTTAGCGATTGAGCTTGAAAACCGCTACAAAGGTTTGCGTTCACCACATAAGTTGAAAATGGCGGTGTCTGGCTGTACGCGTGAGTGTGCGGAAGCGCAAGGTAAAGATGTGGGTATTATCGCGACCGAAAAAGGTTGGAACCTTTATGTATGTGGTAACGGTGGTATGAAACCACGTCATGCCGAGTTACTTGCATCTGACCTTGATAAAGCAACGCTCATCCGTTACATCGACCGTTTCTATATGTTCTACATTCAAACCGCAGACCGCTTACAACGTACCAGTGTATGGCGCGACAACATGGAAGGTGGTCTAGATTATCTTAAATCTGTAGTTGTGGATGATTCACTTGGTTTGGCTGCCGAGCTTGAGCGCCGTATGGAACACATTATTGGCACATATCAAGACGAATGGCGTACTGCGGTGGAAAATCCTGAAGTTCGTAAACGCTTCCAAACGTATATCAACGCAGGAGCAAATGAACAGGCCGATCCACACATTCAATTTACAACTGAACGTGGTCAAATTCGTCCATTAACCGAAGCTGAACGTTCAGAAGACCGCATTCCAATGGTTGAAGCATAAAGGAGAACTTATATGAATATTGTACAAGACAAAAATATGCTTCCTGATGATCAATGGATTGACGTTTGTGCACTCGATGATTTAACCCCAAACACTGGTGCAGGAGCGCTAGTGGGCGGTCAAGCGGTTGCAATCTTCCGTGTAGGGCATGAAAAACGTGTTTACGTGCTGAGTAATAAAGATCCGTTTAGCCAAGCGAATGTGATGAGCCGTGGGATTATTGGTGATTTACAAGGCGAACGCGTCGTTGCATCTCCAATCTATAAACAACATTTCAGTTTAGCTACGGGCCGTTGTTTAGAAGATAAAGACCAAAAATTGGCAGTTTATCCGAGCAAAATTGTTGATGGCCGTGTCTGGGTCAACGCGGTGCCGCAAAAAACTTATATTACCAATACAGGTGTATCACAAGACAAACTTA
>ERZ941706.205-NODE-205-length-20867-cov-14.006150_pt1 | contig 20867 bp, 19 predicted proteins | sample MGYA00521232_ERZ941706 | MGnify/ENA primary metagenome ERZ941706 (study PRJEB32759, sample SAMN07749893) | skin metagenome | biome: transportation; feature: city; material: polyester macromolecule | host: Homo sapiens | place: Hong Kong:ER line | collected...
CCACACGATGTCGAGGCGTGCGAGCGCCGGCGCGCGGTAGGTGACGCCCTGACGATGGCCTGCGGCGACGACCTCGCGCGCACCGAGCGTCAACGCACCGAGGAGGAAGAGCGTGACACCGGTCACGGGCAGCAGCATGCGTCGATCATGTCAGCGCAACAGGCATCGGACGCCGTTGCCGATCGAGCAGTTTCCCGCGCCAGGCACGAGACCGGCGACGAGACTGGCCGGGTCGGCCCTGCGAAACGAGCGCGCGTCACCGCACCGCCGCGAGCAGCCGCGCACACACCTCGCGGCCACCGAGGACGCCGGACGCCGTCGTCACCTGCAGGCCCGGGCACGTCCAGTCGAGATCGTCGAGCTCCCCGTGGCGCGGACGGACGGGGGCGTCGACGGACGTCAACAGGTCCGTGTCGAGCAGCGAATCGCCCGCCGCGGCCGTGAACGTCGAACCCGTGCGACGCCGCACCTCCGCCAGGCCTCGCGACTTGCGCAGCGGCCGCGGCACGACGTACAGCTTGCGGCCCTGCAGCGACACCTCCCAGCCGCGCTCACCCGCCCACCCCGTCAGGTCGCGCACCACCGACGCCGGCAACTCGGCGCGCTCCACGACGAGGTAGGCGAACATGCCCTCGGCGTCGCGCAGCTTGCGCAGCCACCCCGGATCGGCGATCGCCTCGAGGTGCTCGCGGATCTCGGCGAGAGGCGCGCACGAGCCGTCGAGCTCGTCGAGGACGGCACGGTGGTAGTCCTCGTCGCTGACGCCGTCGACGAGCAGGAACCCACCGTTCGTCGTGACGGCGTACTGCGGGTCGATCGGCAGCCGGATGCGCTCGTACTGCGCACGCGTCCGCGTCGTCGACGGCACGAACGTCGCCACGCGATGCATCTCCTGCACGAGCGCGACGGCGTCGACCGTCAGATACGACAACGGCAGCTTGTCGTACACCTCCGCCACGAGCAGGACGGGTGCGTCGGCGTCAGCGCCGGCGAGTGCGAGCGCCTTCGCGGAGTAGACGAGCGTCCGGTCGAGGTCGCACGCGACGATGGCGTCCCCGCCTGAGGGCCGGGGCGGCGCGGCGTCCGCGTAGGCCGCGACGAGGGCGCGCAGCTCGTCCGTCATCGGCATCGAGACGGGATGCGTCGTCATGCTTGCTCCTTCGGGTCGCGTGTGGCCGAGGTGCCGTCATCGCCGGTCGCCCCGCGGGTGAAGCGCGGGTGGATGAGGCCGACGCAGCTGTAGTCGAGGCCGGGATACTCCTCGACCGGCACGCCACGCGCCGCGGCGAGCGCCTCGATGTGGCGCAGATCCCCGCCGACGCCGGGCGCGACGAGGATCTTCCAGGGCACCCGGCGCAGCAACACGCGGGTCGTTTCGCCGACGCCCGGTTTGACGAGGTTGACGCTGCCGATGCCGAACTCCTCGGCGAGCTTCTCGACGGTGGCCCACCCCGTCCACCGAGGTGGCTCCGCCGCGCATCGCGCCTGCGCCTCGGCGCGGATGTCGTCGGCGTCCGCGGCCGGCGGGAATGCTCCCGTGACGGCGTCGACGAAGAGTCCCGACACGTCGTGCGGCGCGAGTTCGGCGTAGAACTTGGCCCCATGGAACTGGCCGGGCCCGATCAGAGCGTCGTTGAGCACGGTGCGTGACACGAGACCGGAGACGGTCGAGTTGAGGCAGGCGGAGGGGATGAGGAAGTCATCACGCGTGCCCCACATCGTCGTGCACGACCCGGTGTCGGCGAGCACGGCGAGCGTCGGATCCAACTGCACCCCCGTGGCTTGCTCGTACTCTTCGAGCGCCGCGACGAGTTCGCGGCTGATCGCGCCCTTGCCCGTCCAGCCGTCGACGAACAGCACCGAAGACGCGTCGTGCCGCGCCACGATGTGATCGAGCGCCACCGTGTCGATGCCGCGCCCGCGCACGATCGAGACGGCATAGTGCGGCACGTCGAGCCCGCGCGCCTGACGAGCCCAACGCTTCATGAGCACCCCCACGGGAGTGCCGGCCCGGGCGAGGGAGACGAGGACGAGGTCATCGCCGCGCTCTGCGAGCGCGAGCTCGGCGACGGCGGCGACCGCAGCAGCCACCCGGGCCTTCGACATCTCCAGCGCATCACGGAACAGCTTTCCGTAGGCCGCGTCCGGTTGGTACTCGACGGGCAGGCTCTCGGCATAATGCGCGCCGCCGGACTGGATGGCTTCCTCGCGTTCCTCGGTCGGCGCCTCGAGCGTGACGCCGGACAGATCTTCGAGCAGCCACGTCACCTCCTCGGGCGCGTACGAACCAAACGTCGGGCCGACGAGTTCGCGCGCCGGGGCCGTCGCCGGCTCGGGCAGCCGCGCGACGACGACGCAGTCCGTACTGGCCGCGAGCGCCTCGATGACGCCATCCGGGGCGTGCAGCTGCGGCGTCAGGCTCGGCGGGTCGACGCACAGGACGATCGCCCGCCACGGTGTTTCACGTGAAACGTTGTACGTGAAACGCGGGCCGTCACCGTCGGCCGGGTCATCGAAGGCCGGGAACGTCAGCGCGTTGCGGATGGCATAACCGGGGTCGTCCACGGCGAGTACGGGCGAGCGGGTGGTCGTCGAGAACCGCGTGGCGACACCGCGTTCGCGCAGCGCGCATGCCAGACGCAGCGGCGCGTCCATCAGCTCTTCGGTGCCGAGGACGAGCACCTCACCGTCGCCGTGGGGCAGAGCCTGTGCGACGACGGTCGCCGCCTCCGGAAGCGTCGCGGTCAGGGGGGCGAGCTGCGCAGGCGTCACCCCATGACGCCCCGTCAACGGGGTGCGGGGCGGCCACGGCACGTCGACCTCGGTGATGGTTCCCCGGGCAGCATTCGGTGCGGCCGTCGAGACATTGGCGCGCCCCGATGCCCACGCAGCCTTCGATTCGGGCCCCTGCTCCGGGCCGGCATCTCTCAGGACGCTCGCGCGCGACTCCACCTGCTCGACGAGCCGCTGCCCGCGCTCGAGCACGTCGCTCGGCAGGTCGAGGTGACCGGCCGCGAGCGAGACGACGTCGATCTGCACGCCGAGCTCAGCGGCGCGGGTGGCCATCGCCGCACGATCCTTCGCGCTGCGCATGTCGACGAGCGTCGCGATGACGTAGCGCTCGCGCGGCAGGCTCTCGTGCAGCGCGGCGATGGTGTTGAGCACCGTGCGGCCCGTCGACAGTTCGTCGTCGACGAGGACGAGCGGCACGACGCGCCCAGCAGAACGCCGCGCGAAGAAGCCGTCGTCCGAAGGCAGGACGAGGTGGCTGGTGGCGTGCGAGTGCTCCTCCTCGAAGGCGCCGACGGGCGTGAACCCGGCGACGGGGCGTCGCGTCGAGTGGATCGCCGGCGCCCGCAGCGCATCCGCGACGCACTGGCCGAGCGCCGTCGCCGTCTCGGCGAACCCCATGACGACGCATGCAGGTGAGTGCTGCAGATCGACGAACGAGTCGACGGCGCAAGTGAATTCATCGACCACCCGCGCGTCGTCAGGAGCCCGGAGAGCCTCGTGCAGCGCCTGTCCTACGCGTGCGAGAGCACCATCGACGACGTCATGGCCCTGCGCACCCGAGTCGTCGCTTCCCGCGTCACTGCTACCAACCGCCGCTCCTGCGTCGAGAACCCGACGCACCAGCTCGCCGAGCGCCCGGCCACTGCCGCGCACGATCTGCGGGTCGACGGGCACGTGCTTGCCGAGGACGTTCGAGACGAGCAAGTGTGCGCGACGAGGGTTGCGTCGCACCGCGAGCCCGACGAGGTCGTGCAGATCGAGCCCCGGCAGCGCCTGCGTCGTGCGCAGGTCGGCACCGAGGCGTTCGGCGACCCACTCGCCCGGCCACGTCGTCGTCATGGGGTGCTCCTTCGTCATGCCTGCTCACCGGCTGGGTTGCCCGCGCCACGACCCGAGAGGGCCTCGACGTGCGCGAGGAGGAAGTCGACCATGCCCAGACCGGGCCGCGCGACACCGAACAGTTCGGCGCGCGTCATCGTGCGCTCCGCCCACCCCCGATGCGGGCCGGCTTCGTTCATCTTGTTGCCGGCGCTGGAGGCCTGCACCCCACCACCGCTCGCATGCTTGGCGAGGATGTCGACGGCGTCGGCGTGCTCCTCGCTGGAGACGACGCTCAGCGCGTGCACGATGCCGACGTGCTGGGGGTGGATGATCGTCTTGCCCGTGAGCCCGTTCGCCCGATCCAGTGCGAGTTCGCGTACGAGGCCGTCGAGGTTCTCCTCGAGCAACTCCTCACGGATGTCGTCATGCTCGAGCGCACGGAACGGGGTCTCGCGCAGCTGCGGTTTGAACAGGCGGCGCGAGTTGGCGAAGTACTCCCAGACGGGCCCGGAGATCGGAAAGCCGGTGCCGTCGGTGCGGCCGAACACGTTGACGATGTCGTACACCACGTCCGCGACGGGCCCGATGTTGTAGATCGTCAGCTCGCGCGGGCGACGCAGCCCGAGCGCGGCGCCCAGGTCGGTACCACCGATGCGCACGCAGGCGACGACGTCGCGATGGGGTGCGAGCAGCGTCGAGACAGCCGACAGCAGGCCGCCGCGCGTCTCCCGATGAAGCAGGCCGGGCGTCTCGACGACGGGCATCGCGAGCAGGCGATACCCCGCGAGCGCGCTCGCCTCCGCGAGAGCGTCGAAGTAGGCCGGCGCGTTCGCGCCTGTGAACTTCGGCATGACGAAACCCGCCAACACCGCTGAACTCCAGGTTGATTCGCCGCCTGGCCCCTCGTTCACGAGGGTGGCGAGGTCGCGCAACTGCTGCGGCGTGCGCACCCGGACGAAGATCAGCGGCAGCGCCGCGGCGACGTCGTCAGGCGTCGGAAACCGCGCCGCGAGCGCCGCGAGGTGCGTGACGATGTTGGCCTGCGCTGCCGGCACCTCGCTCTCGGAGATCGAATCCTCGAGGCACCACACGGTGCTGACGAGACCACGCGCGTGATGCGTGACGACGTCATCGGCGAGCTGCGGGCGCGTACCGGGCATGTAGAGGCTCGCCCCGAGACCCGAACCGACGTGCTGCGCGTCATCACGCGCCGAGAAAGAACGAGGCGGGCTCGCGAAGATGGCCTCGCGGGTCGATTCGTCGAGATGGGAATAGTGCTGCACCGCATGCCCTCCCTGATGTCGGTGTGCCTGCGCCCAAGTCTGCCCCGTCGACGCCCGTCATCCGCCAACGGGACGCCACGGCATGTGAGGATCGAGACATGACCCAGCTCACCAAGGGCGCCAACGTCGCCGTCCCCAGCGATGCCGTCAACATCGTCGTCACCTGGACGGCGGCACCCCAGGCGCCGACCGTCGACCTGTCCACCCTGCTCGTCACCGCCACCGGCAAGGTCCGTGACGACTCGGACTTCGTGTTCTACAACGCCCCGCAGCACGCGTCGGGCGCCGTGCGTCTCGGCCCCTCCTCGCCCGGATCCGCGTCTGTCGAAGCGCGTCTCACGGGCGTCGAGGACGTCGTCGAACGCATCGTCGTCGTCCTCAGCGCTGACGGCGGCCCGTTCTCGCAGGTGCCCGGCCTCACCGTGCGCGTCGACGATGCGACGAGCGGCCAGGTCGTCGCCCAGTTCGGCGACATGGGCGCGACGAGCGAGACCGCCCTCGTCGCCGGCGAACTGTACCGACGCGCCGGCGCCTGGAAGTTCCGCGCCGTCGGCCAGGGCTGGGATTCCGGCCTCGCCGGCCTCGCCACCGACTTCGGCATCAGCGTCGACGACGCCCCCGAACAGCCCTCGTCGTCAACGGCGCCGGCTGCCACCCCTGCGTCGGCTCCTGCCCCGGCACCGGCGGCACTCCGGCCTGCCGAGCCCTCGCCGGGCGAGCAGCCAGGCAGCGACACGAGCCGGCCGTACGCGGCGCCGGTGTCCCCGACGCCCGCGCCGCTACAGCCTCCACAGCAGCCGTCGGCACCGCAGCAGGCCCCCCTGCAGCCGCCCCACCAGCCCCAAGCTCCGCTTCGGGCCCCGCTTCCACAGCAGGCGCCGCTGCAGCCACCCCACCAGCCGCAGGCCCCGCAGTACGAACCCCTGCAGCCTCCACACCACCAGCAGGCTCCCCAGCAGCTGCCCTCGCCGCAGATGGCACCGCCTCCCCAGATGGCGCCTCCCCAGATGGCGCCGCCTCAGATGCCCCTGGCCGCGCCGGCCACTCAGGCCGCGCCGTCGGTCGTCAACCTCGACAAGGGCCATGTGAGCCTGCGCAAGGGTGATCGCGTCAGCCTGACGAAGACGGGCGCGCCGCCGATGAGTCGCGTGTTCATGGGTCTCGGGTGGGATCCGGCGAAGCGCGGACGCAACATCGACCTCGATGCGTCCGTCATCGCCTTCGACGCGAACGGGCGTGAGCTGGAGATCGTCTGGTTCATGCACAAGAAGGAGTTCGGCGGCGCGATCGTGCATCTCGGTGACAACCTCACCGGCAAGGGTGACGGTGACGACGAGGTCATCACGCTCGACCTGACGGCGATTCCGCCCACCGTCATGCACCTGGCGTTCACGATCAACAGCTACTCGGGGCAGAAGTTCACGGACGTGCGCAACGCCTACGCCCGTCTCGTCGATGCGCAGTCGGGTGCCGAACTCGTGCGGTTCTCGCTCAGCGAGTCGGATCGCGCGACGGGTGTCGTCATCGCAGCGCTGAGCCGCACTCCGCAGGGCACGTGGGACATGCGCGCCATCGGCCAGTTCGCCAACGGCCGCACCGTCAAGAAGCTCGTCAAGCCGGCCGTGCAGATGCTCGGGCTGTGACGACACACGTGTGAGGGGTGAGGGCCCGAAAGCCCTCACCCCCCACACGTCGCAGGAACTGCTCAGCCGACGTTGACGCCGAAGTCGCGCGCGATGCCCGCGAGACCGTCGGCGTAGCCCTGGCCGACGGCGCGGAACTTCCACTCGCCGTTGTTGCGGTAGACCTCGCCGAAGATCATCGCCGTCTCGGTCGAGGCATCTTCCGTCAGGTCATAGCGCGCGAGCTCGGCGCCGTCAGCACGGTTGACGACGCGGATGAACGCGTTCGCCACCTGCCCGAAGCTCTGCCCGCGCTGCGGCGCCTCGTAGATCGACACCGCGACGACGACGCGCTCGACGTTCTGCGAGAGCGTCGACAGGTCGACGTTGATCGACTCGTCGTCGCCCTCACCCTCACCGGTGAGGTTGTCACCGGTGTGCTCGACGGCGCCGTCAGGGCTGCGGAGGTTGTTGAAGAAGACGAAGTGCTGGTCGTCGATGACGCGGCCGTCAGCACCGAGCAGCAGCGCCGAGGCGTCGAGGTCGAAGTCGGCGCCGGTCGTGGTGCGCACGTCCCAGCCGAGGCCGACCGTGATGGCCTGCAGGGACGGGGCCATCTTCGTCAGGGAGACATTGCCACCCTTGGAGAGCGAAACACCCATGAGATTTCTCCTCGTTCGATGTGAGTCGTACGGATCGTGCGTCGAGATCGAGCCGGACGCGACGCGTCAGCCGACGTTGACGCCGAAGTCGCGCGCGATGCCCGCAAGGCCGTTCGAGTACCCCTGGCCGACGGCGCGGAACTTCCACTCGCCGTTGTTGCGGTAGACCTCGCCGAAGATCATCGCCGTCTCGGTCGAGGCGTCCTCCGTCAGGTCGTAGCGCGCGAGCTCCGAGCCGCCGGCCGCGTTCATCACACGCATGAACGCGTTGCGCACCTGCCCGAAGGTCTGCTGGCGCGTCTCCGCATCGTAGATCGACACCGCGACGACGACCCGGTCAGCCTGCGGCGGCAGGCCCGACAGGCCGATCTTGATCTGCTCGTCGTCGCCCTCGCCCTCACCGGTGAGGTTGTCACCGGTGTGCTGGACGGTGCCGTCCGGGCTCGCGAGGTTGCCGTAGAAGACGAAGAAACCGTCGTCGATGACCTTGCCCGACGCGTCGACGACGATCGCCGAACCGTCGAGGTCGAATTCCGTGCCCGTCGTCGTCCGCGCGTCCCATCCGAGACCCACGACGACGTCAGTGAGACCGGCGGGCCCGGCCTCCTTGGTGAGTGAGACGTTTCCGCCCTTGGCGAGGCTGACAGCCATGACTGCTCCTTGATCACCTGATGCTCCGGTGGCCGTGACCAGCGTGACGCAGGTCTCGGCCCTTGCTCGTGACACTACCAACGCACGAGACGCTGCGAAGGTTGCAGCAGTACGCTCTGTGCGAACACTCGAACGCACCGACGAAGCCAGGGGAGGCCGTGACGATGGGCTTGTTCGATCGGCTCGGCGAGCGCGCAGCGTCTTCAGCAGCCCCAGCGGCCCCATCCGCCCCCGAGCCCGGCTCGGTGGAGGCGATCGCCGCCGGCAACGTCACGCTGCTGCAGTTCCTGCGCCGCGAATCCGGCCAGATCCCCAACCGCGCCTACATCCTCGCGCGCACCATCGCCCAGCACCTCGACGACGTCGTCGCGGACCCGTCGGCTCACCTGCTCGACGTCGGCTCCCGCATCACCCTCGAACGCATGGCGACGACCCACCTGCCCGACACGATCAACGCCTACCTCGCAGCCCGCACCATGCCCGACGCCGACGAACTCCTCGTCGAACAGCTCGCGACGCTCGAGGTCGCCGCGTCCAAGGCCGCCGCGCGCTCCATCGAAGCGGCGCGCGACGCGTTCCTCATCCAGGGCAGCTTCCTCGAGGACAAGTACGGTTCGTTCCATGTCTGATCTCGTCCCCGGCGCCAACGTCTCACTGCGCGAGGTCCCCGGCCTGCGCCTGCTGCGCATCAGCCTCGAATGGGACGCCGGACGCGAGAACGTCCTCGACGAACGCCTCGGCGTCGCCGCGCTCCCCCTCGTCGACGAGAAACTGCCCGGACGCAGCCACGTCGTGTTCGGCAACCAACCCACCTCACCCGAGCAGTCGACCCGCCTCGGCGCCTCGAACGGCGTCGTCGAGATCGACCTCGACGCCGTCCCCGCCGACGTCGGGCGCGTCGCCGTCATCGTCTTCATCCACCCGCGCCCCGGCGCCGCGCGCCGCTCCCTGTCGCAGCTGCGCTCGCTGCGCGCCGTCGTCACCGACGCGGAGAAGGGCACGCCCATCACCCGCTCCGTCGACCTCGCCAAGAGCGCCGGCAACGTCACCGCGCTCATCGCCGTCGAGGTGTACCGCCGCGGCAGTGAGTGGAAGGTCAAGGTCAACGGCCAGGGCTTCGACGGAGGACTCGACGCGGGCCTCGCGCAGTTCGGCCTGCCGGCATGAGTGACGGCTTCCTGCGTCCGCCCTCGGCGGGCTGCCCGGGCACGCCGGACGGCCCGAGGCTCGCGCCGCCCGGGACCTCCGCGCCCCCATCGACCCCGGGCCCATCGACCCCGGGCCCATCGACCCCGGGCCCGGCGTCCGCGGCGGGGCAGGCGCAGCCCGCCGCCTCGCCGAGCGCGTCCTCGCCGACGACGAGTGGCCCGCGTCCTTGGCTGTGGGTCCACACCGCGCGACCCAACCCTCTCGAGGCGCCGTCCGCGACGCCGGTGAGCACTGCGGCAACACCGGCCACGACGGGCGCCCCTGCCGTCAGCCCGCCGGCGGCGGGCCACCGTTCCACGTCGGCCGGCACCCCGCCCGGGCCTGCCGGCGCCTCCCGCACGCCGGCGTCGTTCCCGCCCGCGCGCGTGTGCCACGACGCACCTCGCGGCCTCGAGATGACAGGCGGGACGACGACGCAGCTCGACGGCGCGATCACCCTCGACCGTCTCGCCTCCGGTTACGGTGCCCTGACGATCTCGTGGTCGCACACCGGCGAGGGCCGCGATCTTCTCGCACTCGTCGACGGCTCCACCGTCGACCCGCGCGGCGACGAGTTCGTCATCGACCTGCTCCCCGGCCTCGACCGCATCCTCATCTGCACGGGCACCGCGCGCGGCGTCGAGCTGCCCGCGTCGAGCATCATCGTGGCGAACGGTTCGACGCGCGTCGAGTGCCGCCTGCCCGCAGGCACGAGTTACGGCGTCTGGCCCCGCCTCAGCCTCGTCGGGGTCGACGAGTTCGTCGTCCTGCTCGACGAGCACGACCCCAGCTCCGGCGACCTCGGGCCCGTGGCCGCTGCCTACGGCCACGATGCGGCGACGTTCGTGCGCGCGGGACGCTGACGGCCACCCGTCCCCATCAGGACGAGTGGCCGCGCGCTGTTCGTGAGGGCTCAGCCGCCCAGGTGCTCGACCTGACCGCCGGCCGCCTCGATGCGCTTGTTGCGCACCAGAGAGCTGAGGTAGGCAGCGCCGATGAAGCCGACACCGATGAGCCCGGTGACGACCTCCGGCACCTCGTGCTTGATGCTGATGAGCAGGATCGCGGCCAGCGCTCCGATGGCCCACATCGCGCCGTGCTCGAGGTAGGCGTAATCGTCGAGCGTGCCCTGACGCACGAGGTACACCGTCAGCGACCGGATCCACATCGCCCCGACGCCGAGGCCGAGCGCGATGATGAAGATGTCCTGGCTGATGGCGAACGCGCCGATGACACCGTCGAACGAGAACGACGCGTCGAGCACCTCGAGGTACATGAACAGGAAGAACGCCGCCTTGCCCGCCGTGGTGCCAACACCCTTCGACGCGGGTGCCTGCGCCGCAGTGTCGCCGGCCTTCGTGGCGACGCTGCGCTCAGCGTCGTCATCGCCTGCCGCAGCGTCGTCGTCATCCTCGCCCTGGCTCTCGAACAGGTCACCGAGACCGCCGACGAGCAGGTACGTCATGAGGCCGAGGATGCCGGAGAACAGGACGGTGCCGGGCTCCTTCGCGAGCGTCTGCGACACGACGGCGAGCACGAGCAGCGCGACGACGACGGAGAGCTGATCGAGCTTGCCGATCTTGGCGAGGGGACGCTCGATGGGGCGCAGCCACTGCAGGTCGCGCTCCTCGAAGACAAAGTCGAGGAACAGCATCAGCAGGAACATGCCGCCGAACGCGGCGATGCTCGGGTGCGCATCGTGGAGCATGTGCGCGTATGTGCCGGGGGTCTCCTGGTCGCCGCCCTTGATGGCCAGGTCGATGGCCTCCATCGGCCCGACGTGACCCGTCAGGCACACGATGAGCAGGGGGAAGACCAGGCGCATGCCGAAGACGGCGATGAGGATGCCGACCGTCAGGAAGATCTTCTGCCAGAAGGCGTTCATCCGTTTGAGGATGGTCGCGTTGACGACGGCATTGTCGAAGCTCAGGGAGACCTCGAGCACGATGAGGATGGCGACGATGGCGAGGCCGGAGGGCCCACCGATCAGGAAGCCGCCGACCAGGCCGGCGATCGTGATGGCGGCGGACCATCCGAACGTCTTGAGGAGCATGAGGATCCGTTTCCGAAGGGGACGCGCCCGGCGACATCGGCACGGGCTGCGGGGTCATCGCTCAGCCTAGCCGCGCAGCGACGGGGAACGTCCGCGGCACGACGGAGCACCACCGTGTTTCACGTGAAACTTGGCGCCGCAGAGCCGGACGGGGAACGTTCCCCGGGCCTCAGCGCGTTGTCACCGGCGTGGACTAGGCTCGACGCAACCGAGATGTCTTGGCCGCGTGACCAAGGAGGAGCACGATGACGAACCCTGAACCCCAGCCCATGCTCGCCCCGCCGAAACCGGTCGACGTGGTCGAGCCCGAGAAGGCTGCGGCGATGGTGCCGATCGACGAGCAGCACAAGCAGCTCGCCGTCACGGAGGCGACGCAGACCGTCGCGAGGTTCGAGGAGATCGACCCCAACGACCCGGCGTTCCGCGCGCGGCTCAAGGAGATCACCAACATGGGCCGCGAGGAGTCCATGAAGGCTGCGCAGGTGAGCAACTCGATCCTGCAGCGCCCCTCCCTCGCCGGCAAGGACAGCGCCCAGAACAAGGTCGGCAACACCCTCGCCGAGCTGCGTCAGACGGTCACCGACCTCGACCCGCACCGCGCCGACCTCAAGGGTGCGAAGAAGCTGCTCAAGTGGATGCCGGGCGGCGACAAGGTCGACCGCTACTTCATGAAGTACCAGTCGAGCCAGACCCACCTCAACGCCATCATCGCCGCGCTCGAATCGGGCCAGGACGACCTGCGCAAGGACAACGCCGGCATCCAGCTCGAGCAGACGCGCCTGTGGGAGTCGCTCATCCGCCTGCGCGACCTCGACGAGAAGATGACGCAGCTCGACGCCGCCATCGAGCAGCGCGTCGCCGAGCTCGGCGCCCGCGGTGAGACGGAGAAGGCCGACGCGATGAAGTCGCAGGTGCTCTTCACCGTCCGCCAGCGCCGTCAGGACCTCGCGACGGAGATCGCCGTCGCCACGCAGGGCTACATGTCGCTCGGGCTCGTCCTGCAGAACAACGACCAGCTCATCACGGCCGTCGACCGTGCCAAGTCGACGACAGTCGCCGCGCTCTACACGGCCGTCATCGTCTCCGAGGCGCTGGCGCGTCAGAAGCTCGTGCTCGACCAGATCAACGCCCTGCGCTCGACCACGTCGAACATGATCGAGTCGACGTCGCAGCAGCTGCGTCAGCAGGGCGCCGAGATCAACGCGAAGTCGACCGAGTCGCTCGTCGAGGTGCAGAAGCTCGAGAACGCGTTCACCAACGTCTTCGCGACGATGGACGCGATCGACTCCTACCGCAGCGCCGCGACGGACTCGATGGCCGCGACCATCACGTCCCTGCAGACGCAGATCAAGCGTGCAGAGCCGTACATGGAGCGCGCCCGCAAGCAGCAGCTCGAGAGCAACGAGAACATGCGCGGCCAGCTGCCCGGCGGGCCCGCCTGAGCCTCGTGACGCACCGCTTCGCAGGAAGGATCTGACGTGGGGTGGTTCTCGCGCGACGACGCGCGCCAGCAGCAGCCCAGCGGGCCGACTCCGGGCACCGTCGAAGCCGTCGAGGCGGCGCTGCACCCGTACGTGCGGTGGCTGCGTTCCCTCGGCGCGCAGGTGCCCGGGCGAGCGATGGTGCTGTGCCGTCTCATCGGAGACCACCTCGAGGACGTCGTCGCCGACCCGTCGGCGCGCCTGCTCGACGTGCAGACCCTCGTGACGCTGGAGCGCACCGCGAGCGCCCACGTGCCCGACACGATCAACGCCTACCTCGCGGCGCGCGGCGTCGCCGGGGCGCAGGACATGCTGATCCAGCAGCTCACGACGATCGAGCACGTCGCCTCGTCCGCGGCGCGCCGTTCGATCGACAACGCCCGCGACGCCCTGGAGATCCAGGGCGCGTTCTTGGAGGAGAAGTTCGGCCATGGCTGACGAATCCCGCGCGCCCGGCACCGGCGCCTCACTCGACGGCGTCCGCATCGTCTCGCTCGACGTGCGCTGGAACACCGGCGCGCAGACCGCGCTGGGCGACCGCCTCGGCATCGCCGCGATGCCGCTCGTGCGCGACCGCGTCGAGAGCCGCGAGCACGTCGTGCACTCCAACCAGCCGGCCACCCCCGACGAGACGACGCGCCTCGGTATCTCCGACGGCGTTGTCGAGGTCGACCTCGCGGCAGCGCCCGCGGACGTCGAGCGCATCGTCGTCCTCGCGTTCGTTCAGCCGCGCGCCAACGCCCCGAAGCGCACCCTCGACGAGGTGAGCAGCCTCGACGTCAGCGTGCGTGACGACGCCACGGGTCGCGAGATCACGCGCTCGGGCAACCTCGCGTCAGCGGCGGGGCCTGTGTCGGCGCTCGTCGTCGCGGAGGTCGTGCGAGGGGATGCCGGGTGGCGTGTCGAGTTCACCGGCCGCGGCTACGACGCCGGCCTCGACGCCGCGATGCAGCAGGCCGGGAGCCGGCTGTGACGCTGCAGCCACCGCCCGGTTACGGCTCCGGGCAGGGGGATTCGTCGCCCACTCCATCGTCGGGGGGCGCTTTCTCACTTCCCGGAGGCACCGATGGCTACGCGCAGGATCAGCCAGACCGGGTGCAGCCCCCGACGCCGGCGCCGCTGCCTGCGGACGCACCGGAGGACGCGCCGTCCGAGCGCGGTGTGCCGGGTTCGCAGCTCGGCAACCCCGATGGTGCCTGGCTGCGCGTTCTCGCGCGGCAGACGAGCCCGTCGGTGACGGACATGGCCCCGTCCGCGGGCGAGCAGGGCGTCGCGGTGGGGCAAGGCGGCGAAGCGCCCGCTCCGAGCGGGCGGGTCGAGGTCGTGCCGGCACGTCGACGCCCGTCTCCGCCGCCGCTGGGCGTCAGCGTCGTCGGGGGGCGCACGGTGAAGCTGCACCGCGTCGCCGCGCTCGACCGGCTTGCCTCGGGCGTCGGCTACCTGACGGTCGAATGGCTCGTGCGTCGGCGTGGTCTCGACCTGCTCGCGCTGCAGGACGGCTCGAGCGTCACCCCACGCGGCAACACGCTGACGATCGACATGACGCAGCCGATGAACCGCGTGCTCATCGCCACGGGGACCCAGGGCACCATGCCGCTGCCGCCGTCGGAGATGCGGGTGAGCAATGGTTCGACGCAGGTCATCGTCCCGATCGATGGGGGCACGAGCCTTGGCGTCTGGCCGCGCCTGACACTGACGCGCGTCGACGAGTTCGTCGTCATCCGCCACGAGCACGACCCGCTGTCCGGTGTGCTCGGGGCCGTCGCGTCGGCGTACGGCTACGACGAGCGCTCGTTCGCCATCACGCACACGCACCTGTTGGGCTGACGTCCGCCGCGCTCGCCTAGAGGCCGCGTCGCCGGCCCACGCGCACCTTCCACGGCTGAGGGCCGAAACCCTGCAATGCAGAGTTTCGGCCCTCAACTCGTCTCGTGAGAGCTGCGATCCCGCAGCGCGCGGTCTCGGCTCCGAAGGAATCAGTCGACGTCGATCGGTGACGCGGCCACCTTCGGCGCGTCGTCGTGGCGCAGTTCGTGCTCGAGCGCCTCGAGTTCGCTCACGCCGGCCATCTGCGCCGTCAGCTCGTCGAGGCCGATCTCGCGCTTCGACGCATCGAGCGTCACGCGGCCGAGCTTCAGGACGACGAAGTGGTCGCCGACCAGGTAGGCGTGGTGCGGGTTGTGCGTGATGAGCACGACGCCGAGGCCGGCGTCACGCGCCGCCATGATGTATTTCAGAACGACGCCGGATTGCTTGACGCCGAGCGCGGCCGTCGGCTCGTCGAGGATGATGACCTTGGCGCCGAAGTAGATGGCTCGGGCGATGGCGAGACACTGCTTCTGCCCGCCCGAGAGGCCACCAACGGGACGGTCGAGGTCGGGCACCGCGATGCCCATCTTCGTCAGTTCCTCGTCGCAGACGGCCTTCATGCGCTTGATGTCGAGCGCTCCGAACGGGCCCTTCGTCAACTCGTTGCCGAGGAAGAAGTTGCGCCACACCGACTGCAGCGGCGCGAGCGCGAGATCCTGGTACACCGTCGCGATACCGGACGAGAGCGACTGGCGCGGTGACGAGAAGTGGCGCACCTCGCCGTCGACGACCATCTCGCCGCTCGTGTAGTCGTGCAGGCCCGACATGATCTTGATGAGCGTCGACTTGCCGGCACCGTTGTCACCGAGCACGCACGTCACCTCGCCGGGTCGGACGGTGAGGTCGACGCCACGCAGGGCGTCGACGTTGCCGTAGGCCTTGCCGACGTCGACGAGCTGGACGATGGCGGTGTCATCGTGGGAGTTCACGCCGGTGGCGCCCCTCGTCTCGCCCGCGCTGTCCGTGCCCGAGGAGGCCGTTTCACGTGAAACATCAACCGCGGGGGACGCGGTGCGTTCAGCCGACGCTGTTCGGGTCTCTTCGGCCGCCTCGCGTCGGGGGGCAGCGTCATCCGGCATCACCGACTGCGTCGCGCCAGCAGTGTCACCCGTGCCCGGCCTTCCCGTTGCGCCCGGGCGGCGGCGGCCGTCGTCACCGGTCTTGATGCGGATCATCGGGCGTCCGCCTTTCGCTTGACGTAGGTGTTGAGGAGCACGGCGGCGAGCAGCATGACGCCGAGGAACGTCTTGAACCAGTCGGGGTTCCAGCCGGCGTAGTTGATGCCGAGCTGCGTCATGCCGAACATGAGCGCACCGAAGCTCGCACCGACCGCGGAGCCGTAGCCGCCCGTCAGCAGGCAGCCACCGACGACGGCCGCGATGATGTAGATGAACTCGTTGCCGATGCCCTCACCGGACTGCACCTGGTTGAACGCGAACAGCAGGTGCATGCCCGACAGCCAGGCGCAGAACCCGACGAACATGTAGAGCCCGACGCGCACCTTCCACACGGGCACACCGACGGCGCGGGCCGCTTTCTCGTCGTCGCCGATGGCGAAGATCCAGTTGCCGACCTTGGTGCGCAGCAGCACGAAGGCGGCGATGATCGTCAGGACGATCCAGAACAGCACCGGGATCTTGAGGTTGACCGGCCCGATCTTCATCGAGGCCGCGAAGAATGCGTGCGCGGAGTCGAAACCGGCCATGTCGGAGATGTCGTTGCTCGCGACGCCACCCGTGACGGAGCGCGTCACGCCGAGGTTGACGCCCTGCAGGACGAAGAACGTCGCGAGCGTGATGAGGAAGCTCGGCAAACCGCTGCGGTTGAGCATGAACCCGTTGAGCGCACCGATGGCGAGCGCGATGAGCAGGCTCAACCCGACTGCGGCCCACACGTGGAAGTTGAAGTACCAGGCGAGCAGCGACGCCGACAGCCCCGCCGTCGTCACCGCGACACCGGCCGACAGGTCGAACTCGCCCGCCACCATGAGCAGCGCGACGGGCACGGCCATGATGCCGATCGTCGCGGACTGATAGAGGATCGTGCCGGTGTTTGCCATGTGACGGAACGGCTCGGCGACGAGGAGGAAGAACACGGCGATCGCGAGAACCCCGAACAGGGCACCGATCTCGGGGCGTGACAGGTAGCGCGCGAGGACGTTGCGGTTGCGGACGCGGTCGTCCGCTGAGCTGGCGGGCGCGGGCGTCGCCGGTGACGAACTCGGCTCGCTCGACGTGGCAGGAGTCGACACGCGAGGCTCCCTTTCGAGTGTGCGGGCAGGCGAAGGGGTACCTTCACCGTCCTTCATGGTAGAGGACAGGTGTATCGAACCGATACATTTCCCGACCGCGCCGCGCGGCGCTCGCTCACTGAAGGACGACGAGGACGTCGCCCTCCTGCACGACGTCACCGGGCTGGACGCGGATCTCGACGACGGTGCCCGGCTCCTCGGGGACGACGGGGATCTCCATCTTCATCGACTCGAGCAGGACGAGTTCGTCACCGGCCTCGACGCGCTGGCCGACGCTCACCGCGATGGAGTGGACGTTCGCGACGAGGTCGGATGCGATGTGTTGTGTGCCCATGCCAGCATCGTGGCAGAGGCGCGCTGTTACCCGCGCGTTCGCGGCGTCAAGCCGACGAGGCCGTTCGTCGAACCCGTGACGGGATGGGTGAGCCCACGGTGACGGCCCGTCAGTGGACTTGCCGACGGTTGCATCTGCGACGAGGGCGCTGACGGCGAACTGGACGGCGACGGCGACGCCGACTGCTGTGACGTCGAACCCGCCGAGGCTGCGAACATGGGGAACGTCTTGCCCATCCACGTGAAGACGTCGGGGAACGTGCTCTGCCACACGCCGACGCGGTGGCCTGCGTGAGGCAGATCGACCTGGGTGACGTCGTACGCCGTCGCCGCCTTGATGAACGCCTCGCTGGAGGCGCCGGACAGCTTGTCCGCGCCCGAGACGAGCACCCACAGCGACTGCGGGTGCGGGTTCTTCTTGACCTGCGCAATGAGGTCGTAGCGCTCGGGAACCTTGCCCTTGAACGGGTTCCACGTGTCGAACTGCGGCGAGTAGTACCCACCGAGGCTCGCGCCTCCCGCGTACCGGTCGGGGTGCAGGATCGTCGCCATCGACGAGCACCAGCCTCCGGCCGAGACGCCGATCGTCGTCCACGCCTCACGGCTGGCCTGGGCGCGGAAGTTCTTCGTGATGTGGTCGGGCACCATCGACGTCAACCACGTCTCCATGTTGAGGCCGCCGCCGTCGACGCACTCGGTGTCGATGCCACCCGGCATCTCCTGCGGCACGATGATGATGGCGTCGCGCATCGCGCCGCGGCTCACCGCGTCACGCAGCGAGGCGTCGAGGTGGAACACGCGCTGGTAGTCGAGGGTGCCGCCCGGGATGCCGTGGAAGGCCTCGATGACGGGGTACGTCCGCTTCGTGTCGCTCGTGTACGACGGCGGCAACCACACCATGACACGGCCGATGTCGTTGCCCTGCATACGAATACCGGGCACGTTGATGTTGATCCACTGCCCCGTCGCGGACGGCTTGAGGTGAAGGCCGGCCTCGTAGCGAGCGCGCTGGGCGGCGTACTTCGAGTCGGCGGCGGCGTCGCTCTCCTGCGCCTGCTGCGCCGCCTCGCTCTTCTGCTCCTGCGTGCGGGCCTGGCCGTGCGTGTGCTGCTCGATCGTGGGCGGCGTCCCGGTGACAGCGGCCTGCACGTCCTGCCAGGACGAGTACCACCCGTACTTCGCGTTGAGCGTCACGACGGCGGCGAGCACGAGGACGAACGTGCTCGTCAGCATGCCACCGAGCCGCATCGCGATGTGCTTGAGCGACTTCGTGCCGAACGCATGGCCGCGCAGCGCCACGAACAGCGTGATGAGCAAGCCCAGAATCCAGATCATGACCGCGAACGTCATGCCGTCCGGCTCGATCATCTCCCCGCCCTTCCCGTAGGGCACCTCGCGGTTCGAGGCACCATCGACGGACTCTCCCCAGGCCCAACGCTCAGCGCATCACACTCAGGTGAGTGCCAGCTGTGCCACCGCCGAACCAGAGGTGCACGCGCGATGTGCTGGGAACGAAGAGCCGGGGCCGGGCAGGGCTCAGCGGCGGCCGGACTTGGCGTACTTCTCGACGTCGGCGACGTTCGACTTGTCGATGAACGCGGGCCCGGTGAGCACGGGTTCGCCACCGCCGACGATGTTGCCGTTGTTCTTGCGCAGCCACAGCGAGTCGACCGCGAGGTATCCCTGCAGGTACGGCTGCTGGTCGACCGCCCACTGGATCGTGCCCGCCTTGATCGCGCCGAGCACCTCGTTGCTCGTGTCGAACGTGTAGACCTTGGCGTCCGAGCTCGCGTCCTTGACCGACTTCGTCGCCGCCATCGCGTACGGGCCGCCGAGGCCGAGGACGGCATCGATCGTCTTGTCCTGCTGCAGCTTGCTCGTGATCGCACTCTGCACGCTCGGCATGTCCGTGCCGTTGACGTAGATGTTCTCCGTCGCGTCGAACTTGCTCTTGACGCCCGCACAGCGATCCATGTGGCCGACGTTGCCCTGCTCGTGGATGACGCACAGCACCTTCTTGGCGCCGCCGCTCTTGAGCTTGTCGCCTGCCGCCTCGCCGGCGATCTTCTCGTCCTGGCCGAAATAGCTCTCGACGCCCATCTTCTTCCAGTCGTCCAGGCCGCCGTTGAGCGCGACGACGGGGATGCCCGCCTTCTTCGCCGCCTCCACGGAGCCCTTCATGGCATCCGGCTTCGCGAGCGTCAGGGCGATGCCGTCGACCTTCTTGTCGACGGCCTGCTGCACGAGGTTCGACTGCTTCGAACCGTCCGGGTCGGAGGTGTACTCGAGCTTGACGTTGTCCTTCGCCGCCGCATCCTCGGCGCCCTTGCGCACGATGTCCCAGAACGTGTCACCCGGGCCCGAGTGCGTGACGAGAGCGACCGTCATCGTCGGAGTGTTCGCGTGACCGGCGTTGTTCGACGCCTCCTCGACCGCCTTGCGCCCACCCGTGGAACTGCACGCGGCGAGCGAGGTGGCGAGCACGGCGACACTCGCCATCGTCAGGGACTTGCGCATGTGGATGATCCTTCTCCGGGGCGCCGACGGCGCGGACGTGACTATCAGCGTCCATTGTGCCCCACCTGATGTCTCGGTTCGATACATCGCGGGTCGGCGGGGTGCCTGTGTCGGCGGTGGGGCGTGGGTGCCCGGTGGGCCAGGGCGCTGTCAGGATGGCGGGTAACTCACGCGTCGGCAGGCAACTGCGCGCCTACCTGTGAGTTACTCGCCACCTCGTGGTGCGGGTGAAGCGACGTTGCGCCCGCGTCGGCCCGCACGGGCGTCGAGGAGTGCCCAGGCGATCCACAGCGCGCCGGCGACGACGTACGTGTTGCCCAAGACCTTCTGGACGAGGCTCCACGACAACTCGGCGTCCTCGTAGTGAGGTGGCCACCACGTCGAGCGCGAGACGAAGACGAACAGCCACACCATGAGGAGCGCACCCGTGGCGACGGCCCAGCCGGGCGCCCGCTCGGCGGCACCGATGCCCCGCGCGTCGCCATGGTCTACGTCATCGGCCACATGCTCGCCATTTCCCCCGCGCGCACCCCGGAGCTGACGGACGAGCGCCGCCACGAGCACGAGAGCGGCCGGCCACGCCCAGACCCAGTGATGGCTCCACGAGATCGGCGACATCGCGAGCATCCCGAACGACGCGGCGATCACCGACTCGAGTTCACGACCGCGACGGTGGAGGTAGGCAGCCGCGACGAGCGCCGCCAGACCCGCGAGCGCCTGCGCCACGAGGACGACGGCGTGCGGCAGAGGCTCGCCGGCCCACCGCGGCAGCACCCCGGTGAGGGCCTGGTTACCGGCGAAGAAGGCCGAACCCACGCGCGACGGATCGCGCACCGCGTCCGTCCAGAACACCGTCGCGCCATGCGGATTGAACAAGAACCCCACCGCGACGGTGGCGGCGAACGTCGCGCACACCGTCGCCGCAGCCCGGAACTGCCGCGTGAACACCAGATAGGCGACGAAGAACAGCGGCGTCAGCTTCAACCCCGCAGCCAGACCGACCATGACACCGCGCGCACGATGACGGCCCGTCAGATCGAGCAGACACAACGCCAGCACGATGAGGTTGACCTGCCCGAACGAGAACGTCGCCCACACCGGCTCGAATGCGATCGCCAGCACG
>ERZ941706.207-NODE-207-length-20671-cov-4.498351_pt1 | contig 20671 bp, 37 predicted proteins | sample MGYA00521232_ERZ941706 | MGnify/ENA primary metagenome ERZ941706 (study PRJEB32759, sample SAMN07749893) | skin metagenome | biome: transportation; feature: city; material: polyester macromolecule | host: Homo sapiens | place: Hong Kong:ER line | collected...
TTTTAATTCTTTTATTTGATAAATTACTTTCATATTTAAGCTCCCATATAGAAAGGTTAAATATGATTATATCATAAATTTTTAATTTAGCATAGGGTTGCCTTTTAATAAAAGGGTTTCCCTTTTTAGGTAAGTTTTCAAAACACATTACTGTGTTAGGACGCTCTTTTCAAACGCTGGTAAGTAAACATTTCAAGTTCATTGTTATCGTTAATATATAATTGATTAACTAAACCATGACAAGGATTTAATACTCCTCTACCTTGATTCACATTCTGTTCAAATGATAAACGTTCATCAGCAATAGCTCTAGGGTCGAAAGTGGAAAATACAGCTCTTCTTGTATTAGGTTTATTTTTTAATAAATCTATCACATACTGTATTTGATCAAAATTATCATGAGAATCTTTATCATAAAAATTATATTTAAAGTTTCTTAAAATTTGACCATACATCTCGCCTATGGTTGGTTCATTGTTCTTAGAAACTATACTCCACTCACGCCAAATTTTAACATTATTATTATCTAAATAATTTGTATTTGGATTTTTTAAAATATACATCCAATACAGTTCATGGAGTATAGTTTTAAAAGGTACAAATTTTGTAGTTAAAATAGGAACTTTCATATTAGATAAATCGAAATCTAATTGTGTTCCAAATAAACTATAAGTACCTGTACCAGTTCTATCATCTCTTATACTTAAATCTTTATCCGCTTTATTTACTAAAGATTTTAATAAAGACAAATATTGATGTTCATTGCTCATCATTTAAACCTACTTTAATAACTGTTTCAGGTCTTCTTTTTACTTTTCTTCGAGATCCTAAAATCTCTATTGTTAAATAACCTTTAGAACTGATATTAGTTACGACCCCGATTAAACCATTTTTAGTCGTAACTGTATCATTAATATCAACAGGTACAAAAATTAAATCTAAAGGAATGTAAGAAAAATTCATATCATACAAATATTTGCAAATTTGATCTAAAGTTTTACCAAATAAATGTTCTGATGCATATTGAGAATTATTTCCTAAACAATATAGAATATCTGACCTATATTTAATTAAAGATTTAAAAGGGTGTTGCCAACAAGAAACATTATCAGGTCTTTCAACAAAATTATAAAATTCTCTTTGAAAATCTTCGTATGACATAATTAATTTACCTATTCAATTTAAACAAAAGATTCTAAGTTAGGTTTTCTATAATTAGGACCTTTAAGAACCTTACCAAAATCATTAAAAATGGGAGCACCATTTTCATCAAATTTAGACCAATTTGATTCGTTAACCTCATCTAAAGCTTTAACGATATCTTGATTCAACATATGAGCAGAACCTACAGCAGTAACAACAACATCACACATAGCATCTAAGAATTCAATTTTTTTATGCTTTGGTTCTACATTATAAAATGTATCTTGTAAAAATTGTGTATAGTTACCTTCTCTAAGATCTTTAGTAGTTTCTAACAATTCCATGTAAGGTAATCCTAAAGCTTCTAAAGACTCGGATACCTCTTCCAGGAGAACGGAATATTGTGCAATAAAATTATCTAAAGTAGGTTCAGGTCTTACCTTTTCAAACCATTCTTTAGTTCTTTCAATACCTTGAGATTTATTTTTATTTAGTTTTTGATGTAACCAGAAACCATACGGTTGCCACATACTATTAAATGCTTGGTCATAAGCATATTTTTCACCCAAGTTTTTATCAAAGTTAGCTGCATCCACTACAACAGATTCACCGCTAAATAAAAATCCAGATTTAGTAATAATTAAGCAATGAGTTAATCGATCATTCATCTGTGTATATTTGACTTCTTGAATTTCAGATTCAAGAAACTCTTTAGTAATTTTATTCATAAATTTTTCTTATAAAGTTATTTTTAAATTTTATGTTATTTCCATATCTGATAGAACTTTTTTAATATCAATTCTATCACCATCCCATCTTCGCATATGTACTGTATCACAATACATTTGCAAAATATCTAACCAATCACCTTCAACTTTATTTCCATTGTAATCTGTCCAAAATGAAACGTCTTTATACCAATTATAATAAACATCTTTAATAACTTTTAAACATTCTTTATCAGTATTTAAATCTTTTAATAAATTAAATACTTTAAAATCAGATAAAATAGCTGACTTTTTACTGACATTATTTTTTTGTTTATATATGTCACAAGGAAAATAATTATCAACTGGATCTCCAGTTAATAGTTGAGAATAAAAGAATTTTCTACCTTCACCGATTAATTTAATTTTACTAGTTTGCTTAATACTGACAAAACCTAAACCTTCAATAGAAGTAAGATATTTATCTTCAGGGTGAAAAAGATTTCCAGGAGTACCTTTAGCATCTTTATCAGGAGTACAAACAATTATATCTTTATTTTTTTCAATATAAGATTTATATTGAAATTTAGAAATAAGATCATCAGCCTCTTCATCTTCTGCATATATTGTAGTATATAATTTAGAAAAATTATTCTTAGTTTCTTTAAGAGCTAATGGTCTTATTTTATCAATTCTATTTCCCTTATAGGTTACAGGTAAAGGTAATCTATCTCTAAAATTAGTTTCCCCGCCTAAAACAATAAGAGGTGTAGTAGTATTTGAAGATTTTAATAAATTATTAACAATAGATTTAGTTATATAAGTCATCGTTATTTTATAATTATTTTTTAAAACTTGAGAATCTTTCACTATAAATTCAGGATTATATTGATCTGATTTTTTAAAAGCAGTTTTATTTTTAAAAGTATATAATTCTTCATCTTTATCAAATACTTTAACACATCGATTTTCTAAAACAGATGAAACTTTAAAAGCTAAAAAATCTCCATCTATAACCAATATAGATCCAGAGACATTCTCTGGAACATCTATTAATTTATGGTTTGTCATTCTTCTTCAGCTTCTTCTTTTTTAATTTCTTCTATTTCATCTTGTGTTAATAGTTGTTGGTTAGATGTAAGGATATCAATTACTTTTTTCTGTAAATAATTAAATTCAGATTCCATATTTCTACAAAGATCAATAACTTTATCTTTACCTTGTAGTTTAATCTCTTCTCCAGTGCTTGATGTAAAAGTATACCAAGCTCCGCCTCTATTAATAATACCAAAACCAATAGCTATTTCTACAACTTCTGAATATTTATCAAAACCTTTACCAAAATAAAGGATTGTTTCTCCACTTGTATAAGGCTGTCCAACTTTATTTTTAACAAACTTATAACTAAGACCTTGCCCAATTATTTTTTCTTTATCACCTTCACCAGTAAGTAAATCTCGTTTACTAAATTTAATACGTAAAGACGCTGTATATTTTAAAGCTCTACCACCTTTAGTTTCTTCTCCACCCATATATGACATTTTTGCATATACTTGGTTTACAAAGATCATTAGAGTAGAAGTTTCATTAGCTAAATTCTTAAGTTTATTTAAACCTACAGACATTTTTTTAGCTAAAGAACCCATAGTATTTTCATCATAACCTTTTTCAATTTGATCTTCAGTCATAGAAGCACCAACAGAATCTAAAACTACAACAGAGATTAACCCTGTCTCAGTATAACTATCAATAATAGTTAAAGCTTCTTCAATACTATTAGGCTGAACAAAGATAAATTTATCAGGGTCAAGATCAACACCAAATTGTTCCATATAAGATAAATGAGCAGCTTGCTCGATATCTACATATAAAACCAATTTTTCTGGATATTGTTTCTGAGCTTCTGCACAAACGCTGTAACAAAAAGAAGACTTTCCACAAGCTTCTAGACCATATACTTCTACAAGTCTGCCCATTGGAAGCCCACCAATACCAGTAGCTTGATTTATTAACAGCGAGCCAGTAGATACTACTTCATAATTCGTAGGTTTAGTAGTATCTAATATAATATCTTCGCCATATCGTTTTTTAAGTTTTGCTGTAGCTACAGAAAGAGCCTTTCTTCTAGCAGCTAAATCAGTTTTTGAAGTCATTTAAATATATTCTTATTTAAATTCTATATTGTATGTAATTATGTAGTATTTCTACTTTCTATATTCTTTAAAACATTTAAAGAAGTTACTCTTTGATTTAAAAGATAAATTTTATCTGATTGTACTTTCCAAAAATGAAAAAACATTTCAGAAATAGCTAAATTTAATTGAAGCTCTAATGTTCTATTATAAGCCTCTGCTTCTAATTTATCAGCAGATGGATATTTTTTATTAGTAGCTGGATTAGCATTAGACGCATTATATAAATCTATTTCTCTAACAATATCTTGTTTAGCTATCATTACAGATCTTTCAACTGATTTTTTTAATCCATTAAAATTAGCACTTGCTAAAGAATAATTATTAGAAATTACACTAGTTTGATTTATAATTTTTAAAGTATATCTATCTAAATCATCTAAAGTATAGTCTGGTCTTAAATCTCTTAAATCTAAGACCAAGATCCATTCTTGAAGAGTATATCCTTTAAATTTCATATTAGTTTCAAATCTCTCAAAAAGTTCTTCATAACTCTCCTGAGATAATTCAAAAATAGATTTATTTAAATCTGTCATGATACTCCTATCTATTATTCTTTTTTCTTAGATCTAAAGATATTGCTAAAAGATTATGAGCACTATCTAAAACTTTATAAACATATGATTCATCTTTATGAAAACCATAAGTATCTGACAATTCTTGATAATCTTCCATTAAAGATAGTTCAGGAACTTTTAATTTATTCCATAACACATCTGATTTATATAAATCAGGATATACATTAAAAATTAAATTTGAAATAATTTTTAATTTATCTTCAACTTCATACGTATCAAATTCATTCAAAATAATATTAAAGGATTCATTAATGTCTTTCATTATTTTTCTTCTAAGCGTTTTAAGATGTAAGTGAAACCTATAGCCGCTGAATCAGATTCATCATTATTTTTAAAAGTAGTTTCTTTAAAAATATCATGATTTTTTAAAGATTTCCTTACAGCATCTTTAGAATTATTTCCACTACCACTAACTTTTAGTTTAATAGTCTTAGGAGACAAAAGGCTTATAGGAGTATCATTTAAAGTAAAATTATATTTTAAAACACCATTTAATTCTGCTAACTGAGTAACTCTGTTACCATTAAAAGCGTAATTTTCAAAAACAACTTGATCTGGCCATTCATACAAACCTTGAGTTACAAAAGAAGTATGTATTGTATGAAATCTTTTATAAATATCTTTATCAGTAGCTTTAATATTGCTAGTACCTAAGAATTCATAATTCTTAGTAGTTTCATCATATAGAAATTTAGAGAATCCAGTACAAGTACTGGACGCATCTAAAGCCAAAATTTTTAGTTTCATTTATTGAATACTTTGAGCAATATTATATAAATGTTGTTGTAATATCGGAGTGCCAATTGTTTTAGATTGTAAAATAGATTTACTTAACTCTAAAGTACCAAGAATTTCAGGTACAGTCATATTATTATAATTGATATTAGGTAAACCAGTATCAGAAAAAGTTATTTGAATTATTTTCTGACCCTCTGGGATAACATTAGATGCTTCTTGTAATTCTTCTGTAGGAGTTAAATTATTTAAATCTTCCATATTCACTTAATTTTTAATTAGTAATATTTTGTATGTTATTCTTCTAACGAAGAATGGTTTTTAAAAGGAGGTTTACTTTCTAACTTATTGTACCCACAACAAGGACATGTAAGTTGATTGTTCATAAATACAAATTCTCCTGTAAAAGAATTATAACAATATGAGCACGTATATACAATAGTATAATCTAAAATATTTTTTGAGAAAGTAAAGTTATCTCCATCCTTTAAAAATTTTTTTAAAAAATAATTAAAAGAGGATACAATCAATATCCTCTTGAAATTTATAGACATTAGATTTTTATCTTATTCGGATAATTCTATTCAATGTAATTAAAAACTCTTTTTAAATATTCAATATAAGCATCAGTATCTATGTATTTAGAATAAGATTCCAATTTTTCTTTATATTGTTTTCCTAACTTACTACGTTTAAATTCAAAATCCCTAGATAATAAATAATCAGTTAAATCATTAGTATCTTCTCTAAATTTTTTAAAAAAGTTTAAAACTTGATAAGTATGTTCATAATCTACTACTTCAGTTTTAGGAGAATCTGTAGCAATAAAATTTACTCTTTTAGTTGTAAATTTAGAAGGATTTGTAATAAAGTTATTAAAAAGAACAGCTAAAATATTTGCTGCTACGTTATTAGTATCGAATGTTTGCTCTACAGTCGCATTTTCAGCTACAGTAGCACAATCATGGGTATCAATAGCAGTGTCTTCTCTAATAAAAGTAGTATCTTTAAAATAATTAGTATAAGTATCTACAAATACGTTAGTGCAAAATACATTTCCATTATAAAGATCACAACCAGTTGAAAAATAATTAGAATCTTTAAATGCATAAGTATCTTTTAATGTAAAATCAAGCATATGTTTTGTTAATTCATTATCTACTAAATTAAAAAAAACATTAAAAGAAGACTTTAAAAAATCTAAATCTTTTAAAAAATTATTTGATTTAAATTCTTTTGGGACAGCAAGATTCATATAAGAATAAAACGGAAAAGAATAAAAATATTTAGGAATAAATTTTACATTAATATTTTCATAAATATTATCATATCTTTCAGCTAAAATTTGAGCTTTATTTTTACCAACATCCTCTGGAATAAAATTTTGACGAAGAAGATTTTTAGTTTCACAATTTTGTTATATTTAAATATTTATTATATTTTCTTTCTAAATATAAATTAGAATTTTTATATAATAAATCTAATATTTTAATTACATTATTTTTACCAGAGGCTTTTAAAGTATAACAACAATTTTCAGTGTCGTATCTTTTATAAAGCTTAGTATTAAATTTAACATTATATGTTAATGATAAATATTCTTTTATAAAATTTAAAAACAATTCTGTACCTTCTAAAGAAAAAGTATACTTATTATTTTTATCCCTAGTAAAAGAACCATCACCATCACAATAACCTCTTATAAAATCTAAATAATATTGTTCTTCAATATCAGGAAATTTTAAAGAAACTGTTTTACGATTATCAAAACCTAAATTTTGTAAATCTGTTATCATTTCTTTTACACCAAAAGAGAGTGTACTTATAGGTGTAAGTCTCTGATTAAAAGAATTTTTAACTGAATAGTGTTTAACTTCTTTATTTTTTAAACCAATTTCAAATATAAATTTTTCTAATATCTCTGTGTCTTTAGAATGTAAAGTAATTTTTATTTCTTTATCAGTTACACAACCATCAGCGGCAATAAAACCTAAAATATAAGCTTTTTTAGCCGTATTTATTTTATTAAAATAATTTATATCTGAATAATTATTTAATCTATAATCGTAAACTTTAGTAATTTTATGTCTTTTTATAAATGAATTTAGATTCACTAAAGTACAATCATATTTAATAATTAGTTCAGGTGAAGGAATACCTATTTCAATATCTTTCATCATATTTATAGAAGACTGTTTCATATGATTATAATTTATTGATTTAAGAATTCTTTCAGAAGTTTTTTCTGAACAATTAAATTCTTCTTGAATAATTTTTTTATCTATATATTTTTTATAAGCGTTTTGTTTAATGTAATTAATTATTAAATTTTTATCGTACATATTATTTACCCCTTGTGGAAAGAAATAACATTATACGACAAAATATTTAAACAGTAAAGTCGTTTCTGTTCCGCTTTACTCTGCATCTCTTATAAATACATTTCCGATGCAGTTCAGACTGTCGCTTCCTTTTAAAGGTCTTTTCACTCAGTCGTTCACGGTCTTAAAGTAGTTTATCTACACCAGATATTAATCTGTAGTTCCGCCCTGTTGTCTGTTGTATCAGAGTTCCAAGTCAATCAGAAAAGATTTATACACGGCTGATCAATTAACCGTGTCTCCATCCATTAAAACAATTTCATAAGTTCTTAAACAATTATTTTTAATTTTATAATTATAAAGAATTTTTAAAAGTTGAGGTAAAAACCAACTGGTTACACCTCCAGCTCCTAAAATAAAAATCTTATAAAAAGGTTTATGTCTGCCGTCTGAAGCAGAGTCATTTAAAAAAGTATCTCTTTCAAAAATATTAATGTTTTTAATAGCTTCAATATTTAAAAAAGGGTAAGTTTCAGCTGGAGATGGAGATCTTCTTTGTAAATAATCAAGTAAATTATTTTTATATAATTCTGGATCAGTCAACATTGTCATCAGTATCGTTTCCTAAATTAATTAAAGATAATGAATCAGTAATAGCTTCATTAGCAGTTCTCTGCAAAGAATCTAACTCTAATTCATCAGGAAAGGTATCTATAAGCAAGTTAGTCATAGATGCATACAAATTATGTATGTCATTATAGCAATTAGATTGCAAAGAATTTTTTGAAAATATTTTTCTAAAATCAAAAGAAAAAAGAGATAATTCTTCTGGTTCTTTTTCAAAAATAGTTCCTTTTAAAAAAGGATCGACATTATCTACATACCTAGAAATATACAAATCATCATAATCGTAGTCATTATAATTATTTCTAGAATGATAAGAAGCATAATATTCTAAATCTTCAGAAGTTGATTTAGTAAATTCATTTTTCTTATAAGGATAAGCAGCAGTAGAAGTAGAAGAACTATAAGTAGAAGTAACTCTAATGACATTTTCTTTAATTAAATGTTTATAATCATTATAATCCAAAGAATAATCAGAATCTGGATGAAGTTTTTCTACTTCTACATCAAATAAATCTTCATAAGTTAAAGATTTAAATTGACGGTTAAAGGCAATTTTAGCAGCTAACTCAGGTACTTCATTTAAGATTTTGCCAAATACACCAAAATATCTAGCAGCAACTTCATCTTGAACATCTGTTCCGCTGAAAAATGCACCCATGACGTTATGACTGTGATTTTCAAAATAAGGTACTAAATTTGTATTTGAATAAATTTCTGGATCTCTTTCATATTTTACAGAAGCTCCTGAAACTACTTGAGAAGGTACATGAATAATAAAATCTTTTTTAGTTTTATCCCATAAAACTATACAATACACTTCTGATTTAATTTCATTATATACGTCTTTATAAAAATCTAAAATACTTTCAAAAACAGTATAAGGCATTTTAGGTATATCTTCTGACCTTTCGAAATCAAATGCACATTCTTCGGTAAGTCCGTTAAAGTCAGGCATATCTTGTACTTTATAAGTAAAAGTACCTAAATCATTTTTAACTTTTTTAAAAATACCATTCTTAAAAATACCAAAAGAATTTTCAGCTTCTGTAAATTTTTCTAAAGAGGTTTCACTCTTATTACCAAAAATATCTAACATAATTATTCCATTAAACTTTTAAAAGAGACAGATTGAGATAAACCTTTACATAAATTATTATATAAAGTTTCATTTTCTAACATAGGTTTTAATAAAGCAAATTGAGCTAATAAATCAAAATTTCCAAAAGAAAAACATTCTTTATACATAGAAGGATCTTCTCCTGTAACAGAAGAAATATGCTCTAAAATTAAATCTTGATTTGATCTAATAGTTGAAACTAATGAATCTGTATTGGTATTTCTATTCCTTAAATCAGTATTAAAAGTACTATTAAAATAAACAAAAGGAATTTCTTGTAGTTTATCTAAATCATTCTCATCAAAATATTGTCTTAAAGTAGAACCAAAACCAGTACCACCCCAACAAATACTTGTTTCAAAATGGTTAGGAAATATAGGTGGAAAAGCTTTAGCATCATCGTTTAAAAGAGTTGAATTAAATAAACTCTCAGCCGTATTAAGATGCATAACCTTATATCCAATATTATGTTTATTATAATTTAAATACAAAACAATATTTAAAATTTTATAATTGTTAAAACAAACATAACCATCGTAAGATGATAATTGAAAATAAGGTTTATTAAAAAGTTTATAAGTTTTATGATTAAAACTATCAATTTCAAGTTTAGGGGCTGCTACTATAGAAGGAAAATGATATAGAGCTTTATTAGAACTAGGGGAAGAAACTGATCTTAATAAATTTTTTGGAAGATACCCTGTATCAGTTTGATCTACAGTATTATTTAATGTTTGTAAAATTTTAATTAAATTTTCAAGAGATATTACTTTAGATTGAACTAAAGATTCTTTTTCCAAAGTTACATTAAAAAGATTTTTATTATCTTTATTTAAATATTCAAAGTTAAGTTTAGACATAACGAGTTATCTTTTCTGATGGGATAGAAGAAAGTAAAGAAGAAACACTACCAATATTTAAAGGAGTGCTAGAGAAAATATTTATATTACTAACCTCATTAGTTTCAGGGCAAGATAAATATTTATCTATACTAAGAGGATTTTTAATTATAGATTTTATATTCTCAGTTAAAAGATCAAAATCTATATCAATAGAATTATTTTCAATAAAAGTTTTTTTAAAGGTAGATTTATATAAAGCATACTTATCATTTTCAGAAAATATAAGATCAATTAAATTGTTCATAATCATCTCCAGTAATAGATTTAAAAGTTATTTTAAAATCAGAAAACGAAATAAGTTTTTTATTTAAGGCAGTAGGAAATTTTAAATAAATATAATTTAAAAATTCTTCGATAGAGAGGTGGTTATATTTTTCAATAACATCTGAAGGTTCTGATGCAAAAATATTTTTATGTATAGTATCAATAAAAGCTAAAGTTAAATAAGCTTTTTTATAAGAAACACTAATATTTTCAGAAGGACTTGTATCAGTTAATAAGTATAAAGTACAACTTTCTATTGCATGCTTTTCTATATTTGGAAAATTATACAAACAAGATCTGTTGTATGTTTTTAAAGATTTTGTGATAAAAATATTTTTGATTAATGATTTATTATCAAAATAAAAATAAGACCTAGGATCTGTTTCGAAAAGTTTTAAAAAAATTAATAAAACAAAAGACGATTGATATTCTAATAAATTAGACATGTATAAAACCTATTTTTATTTTGATGCCCTAGAATTTAGAGCATCAAAAATTTAATTAAATCACTATTAGTTTTTAGTACCTGTAGGTAGGCTAAAAGTAACAGTAGAACCAGAAGTCAACTGTGAAACTTGAGTGGTCACAGGAAGAGCTTGATTGTTTACTAATACAGTAGCATTAGTAAGTTCAGGCCAACGATTTACAGCTTGAGATTTAATGTCAGCAAGAGTAAGAGTACCAACAAGTTCAGGAGTTTGGATGTTAGAGCCAGAGTAGTTAATATTTAAAGTAGTCATAAAATACCTTATAAGTAAGTTAGTTGAAAAAAAAAAAGGAAATCTTAATCTAAAAGATCAAGGAAAGAGTTTAAGACATGAGCAATCATGACACCTTCAGAAGTAGAAGGATTTGGTATAACACTTTCTAAAATATATGAGATAGAAGATTCGATACGAGAATGTTCAGATGCTTCATCGTCTGAATCATCTTCTGAATAATCTTCATCATCATAGTCAATCCATGCAAAGATTTGCACATCTTGAGTATCATTTTCAAAAATATCATCACTTGCATTTTCTTCTGCAGCAAAAATATCAGTTGATTGATTCCCAAAAATATCTGTAGAACCAGTATCTGGAAAGATACTAGTATTACCAAAAAGGTTTAGTTGAGGCATATTATTACCTTATTCTATAGGTTTAAGAGGACAAATAAAAGTCTTATCTTCAGGTAAAATTTGAACATGGCGTGGAGTAATTTCAGAAAAATCATAATGACGTAAATCTTTTTTACGTTTATTAAGACCAGTAACACCTTTTACAAGGTTTTTACGTCCAATTGCACTGTATTTCAATGTTTTGTGGAAACCTTTTGTAGCTTTATGTACAGTACCATCTTTATTTAAGCAGTTAGCTTTTAAAAGATATACTTCTTTTTGAATAGGGTCATCCCCTACTAGTACATAATCATGTCCTTTAGCGTTATGCCAAATTTTTACCACAGAGCCTTTATTTATTAAAACGTTTTTCATAATTTATTAAAGTTTATTACAAATTAAAATAAAGAATTATAGATTATCTCTTATAATTCCGACAAATTAAACACTTTTAAAAGAACAAAATTCAAAATTTTTATTTTTATTAAGTGTTGCTACATATTTATGGGTAGGAGGTAGAGAACTTAAACAATCGCTAAACAAACGAACATTATAGCCTTCATTTAAAAGTTCTTTAATAGTTTCAGTAAAAATACCATGAAGATCAATACCTAAGATGTAAACATCATATTCTTCAGGTCTAAAGATAAAACTAAATTGATCTCCATTAAATAATAAATCTTCACCTTCAATGTCTTTTATAGCTAACTCGTTAGCTTTATCCATCAAAGATTTAGAATTAATTTTTAAAGATACAACTCTAGAAGGTTTGTATTCAGAAAATACATTAACATCTTTAAAACTTTCAGAAGGATAATGCATATTAACTAAAGCATATACCTTTTTAGTATCTGTAAGATGTTTTAAAGCACTTTCTACTTGAGGAAGAAAAGTTTTATTATTTTTTAATTTACGGTGAGAATTATCAGAAAGTAAAGTATCACCAATACCTGAAACAAGTACTACAAATTTTTTATCCATTTATAAATCCATGCATATAGCAAAAAAAAGAGATATCAATATATCCCTTAAAGTTTAAAACAAAAATATAATACACTCTTTTATAATAACATACTTAGGTGTGTATAACCTCTTACAGATAAAGGTTGTAAGATCCTTAGTTATTATTTACTTTTTATGTAAATAACTTTTTACCAAAAATAATTGATAAAATAACTAAAATAATTCCAATAACAAATGGAATCCAAAAAGGGCTTAAAACCCAAAGCCAAGACCAAGTGATAACACCTAGTAATTTAAGTACAATAAATACAAGACCTAAAGTTGTGAAGAAACCACCACCAAGTCTAATATTTACATTTTTATTTGTTGACATAAAATTTATTTCCTTATAGTTCTATAACATAGTTAGTATCAAATTCAGGACATTCCCATTGAATACCATTTGTATAACCATAAGCATTCATATAAATATTACAACCATCTATATTAGTTCTTAAAGTTTGATGACTATGACCACAAGCATAATGTTTAAATCCAGTTAAATCTTTATTAGACATATAGTATGGATTTAAATAATTATTTTTATAATCAGGATGTTCTAATTTAATAGAAGGAAGAAAATGAGTAATTACAAATACATTTTCTTTATTTTTATAAGATTCGATCCAAGACCATTGTTCATTAAATAATTTTACATAGTCTTGAGGAGTTATAACAGAAGAATAATTATATTTAATAAATCTAAAATCACTTAAATAATAATGAGCATTATCTAAAAGAAAGTCATTATTATAATTTGGAAGATTAAATTCAGTAAACAAGGTATCGCCAATAAAAGTCCAACCTTGAAATTTAAATTCTTTTCCAATTTTTAAATAATTAATACCATAATTATCTAATTGTTTGAAAGTATCTTCAATAGTATTTGAATAATAATCATGATTTCCTAAAACCAATACATAAGGTTTTTCATGTCTCTTACAAATATCAGTAAACTTAATAATTTGACTTATACCATCAAGTCTAGAAGTAAAATCACCTGCATGTACAATTAAATCAGCTTCCTTGTGTGGTTTAAATTTATCTAAATTAGAATGAGTGTCACTAAGAAGTTGGATTTTCATTTTTATCGTTCCAAGGCATATCTTTATAAGAAGGTCGTTGATTAATAAAGAAATTATTAAAATGTAATTTACCTAAAAATCTAAAAAACTCTTGACCTTCTTTATTATTATTTTTAATACTAGACCAATACTTACATTTTAAAGTAACGTAAGTATCTTTTTCTATTTTAGGTAACATAATTAATATTTCCTATAGATCTTAAATATTCTGTAAAAGTTTGAGTATAAAATTCTATATCTCTATTAACATGAGTATCTATTTGAAAGTCTTCAAGATTTTTTAAATCTATTTTAGATTTAGTTTCAATAGTTTTATTAAAAACTTCTCGATGATTCGCTTGCCAACGATTAGTTGTATCATAGTCGTCAGGAACAGTATGTTTAAATACATGTACTTCTTTAATATCTTTACTTTGTAATGCTATTGCAAACATTCTTGTATTAGCCATAATTATGATCCTAAATAAAATTCTTTTTCCTGAAATATAATAACACCTTCAGATAATTTTTGACCAAAAATAATGAATAAGTCATTTAAATGCATATAGTAGTAACCGTCAGAATCAGGAGATAAACATTCTCTAACATGTTGCATATCTTCTTTAGGCTTACCTTTAGCTATTTTTTCAAGATAAATGTTTAAAGTTTTTTTACCTTGTTTAGTTAATTTAAAACAAACATTTTGATGTAAATTAATACATTGTTTATTATTCATAAATTAATCTTATTTTAAATATTATATTTTATTAATCTAATTGATATAATTTATCAATTCTTTTTTGACGAATAGCCGCACCTATTTCATTTCCTTTTAAATTAGGTGAGATTGAATCAGCACTAATTTCTTTTAATACAGTTTGAATTTCTAATAATTCATTTTTATCATTAATTATTTTATAATAATTAATAAACTCTAAAGCATCAAACATTAAATTACTTTGTTTTAATAATCCAGATTTTTCATATAAAATAAACTTATCAAAAGGATCAAGGCCAACATAATCAATTAAATCATCAAAATGACTTAATATAAAATGTCCTAACTTTTCATATTCTTTAGGAACTTTTAAACGTTCACAAAAAGAAATAAATTTATTTTCATAAGTATAAAAAATAGTAGCTAGTAAACAAAATTGATATTTTTCAGAAAGATTATTAATACTTAAAGGTATTAATAAATATTGTTGATCATAAACTTCAGGAAATAAATTTTTTAATACATCTAAATCAGAAAGTATATTAAAAAACTTATAATAAGTATTTTCTTTAAATACTTTTGTTAGTTCTAACCAAAGTCTTTCAGGTACAAGATGATTTAACTCACCATCTTTTTTAATATCTAAAACAACTTGTTTAGTCTCTTCAGCTATTTCAAAATCATATCTAGCAGCGAATCTTGCAATACGTAATACACGTACAGGGTCTTCTTTAAAAGCTATAGAAGTATGTCTTAAAATTTTATTATCAACATCTTTTAACCCTTTATAAGGATCAATAATATTACCATCTTTAAAAGAGTTATCAAATAATCCTTTAACTTCAATAGCCATAGAATTAATTGTTAAATCCCGTCTAAGTAAATCTTCTTCTAAAGTAATACTAGGATTACTATCAACAGTAAAACCTAAATAACCTTTTCCTGTTTTTCTTTCAACTCTAGCTAAAGCATATTCTTCATTAGTATAAGGATGAAGAAAAACAGGGAAATCTGCACCTACTTGTTGAAAACCTAAAGAAAGCATTTCTTCTATGGTGCTACCTACGACAACGTAATCTTTGTCTTTAACAGGTAAACTCATTACTAAATCTCTAACAGCCCCACCAACAAGATATACTTTCATCACAAATCCTTTCTAATAGAAATATCTAAAGCATCATATTTTAGTAGATAATAAGTCATCATAATTACAAATATAATATAATAAGATGTTTGATAAAGATAATAATCTTCTTTAGTTTTATAATTATAATAATAAAGTTGATATTTTTGACCCATATTTATGTCCATAAATCTTGATAATATTTACCAAACAACCTTAAACCTTCTTTGATAGTTTCAGGTTCGTAATAGTCATCACCTTCATCTAATTGTTTAGATATAGCATTAAAAGCATAAATCATTGTATCTACTACATAGTCCCAACGATCATGAAAATAAACATCTAACTTACCTTCTTCATAATAATTATATTGAGAGTCTGAAGGTCTTAAATACTCAGGAACATCTTCAAGATCTACATTAGGAGAACCTTGTTTAGTTTCTTTAAGTTTTAAAAGCATTGGATGAATTATTTTAGCAAGACTATGATCCATATTCCAAGTATCATATTTATCAATATGTACAAATTCAATACGTTTTAATTTGCTATAAACCCATTCACAAAAATCATTTAATTTTGTAGAAGGTTTTTTATTTTCATTTTCTAAAAAATCAATAAAAGTAAAAAAGGATGAAAAGTTTCTTTCATCTTCTTCTCTTTTTTCTTCTTCAGATAGAACATAACCATGTTTAAGAAAATGACCTAAATCATTTACTTGAGAAGAATTCTTATCTTTCCAAAATAATAATTTTTGAGCTAATTGGTAAGGACCAATATAATCGTTATAATTACCTAAAAATATTTTCATTTAATTATCCTAAGTATTTTTATTTTCTTTCTCATCTTGTTTTTTCGTTACATAGATAACTTTATAATCAGACTGAAAGAAATTTACTCCAATAGCGGCTAATAAAATAATAGCAAAACCTTTACCAAAAGTAATTAAATCTAAGATTAAAGAATAATCAAGAAACCAAGAATATAACCATACAAATAAGGGTAAAATTAATAATAAACCTAAAAGTTTACTCATCATAAATAGTTCCAAATAGAGTAATATAAAAAGAAGGGTAAAATAATAGATAAAGTAGTTTTAATAAAAAATAATAAATTATTTTTTTCTTTATAAATTTTATAATACCAAATTAAAAATATAGTGGTAAATATACTATAAAATAAAATTGATTTAGTGATCATATTTAATTACTCAAAATTAATAAAAGGGTAAAGAATGAGAATTCATTTCAAACTCTCATAAAAATCTTGTTCTATTTTATCTAATTTATTTTTCATACTAACGATTTCATATTCAGAAATATCTCCATTACTAAGCATGTATAAATCAAAAATATGAGAAATAGCTAATACTTTGGTTTTAAGAATTTTATCAAAATAAAATATTTCTGTCTGAATATTAACAATAAGAAATCCATTTTTCTTATTGTATGTTATTGAATATCCAGGAAAAGTATCAGTTAAAAATAGTTTAAGATCTTCTATATCGTTCATTTAAATTCATCTGTTTTTTCAGTCAATTCGTTAGAAATTTTATTAGCAATATCACTGTATTTAAAATCATTTTTTCTTTTTAATTGATCTGCAATACCGTCATGATTACCATAGACAGAATCAAATAAATAGTTATATCTATCTAAATAATTTTCATCTGTAATTCCATAAAAATACTCAGACATTAATTGTTGTATAAGTTCATTTTCATTCATTGTTTTATTTAATTTCAAACCAATTATCTAATAAAAGACAATAATTTCCTGTTTATATATTTAAATAAAAATTAAATTCTCTGAGTCGGCCTGACAGGACTCGAACCTGTGACCACCTGCTTAGAAGGCAGATGCTACTATCCAACTGAGCTACAGGCCGACTCAGAAAACTTTATAAATTATTTACATAAAAACATAAATTATGAAAAATTAAAATATTATATAATATTATTAATAGGATCTATAATAATTATGTTACTCTTACTATTACTTTGCAAATAACTTTCGTACTCTTTTAACATAACTTCAGAATCTTCTTCAGTAACTATATTAAAATGTTTATTTAATCTTTCATTCAAGTCTTTAAATGTTTCAAAAGACATATGAGTATTCAAATTTATATACATGAAATCTCCGTATAATTTTAAAATGCGATGTATAATAGGACTCGAACCTACGACACACTGTTAAGTTGCTCTACCGACTGAGCTATATACATCGACTCGCTGGTATCGTTAGCTATTCGTTATGCTATTCACTAACGTGTTAACCCGTTAGCACAGACACTATAATTTCTCTGCTTTTAATAAAAACTAAAATTACCATTCGATACGAAAACTTTCTTCTGTTAGACATTTTTCATGACTAACTTTAAAACCTTCTTTCTTATAATACTCTACAACATTAGGTATTAAATCTAATTCATTATATTTTAAGAAAAAAGAAATTGAATTAAGATTTTTATATGTTGTTGAAACTTTCAAAACTTCAGAATTAACTCTATCTATAATTTTTTCTAATCTTCTATCTTTAATTAAAGATTGATAATATCTAGCTCTTTTTGCTAAAGGCATATCTTCAATATCTTCTTTACTTAGTTTTGACCAATATGGTAAGTTGATAAAATGTTCATTATAATTCATAATAAATCCTAATTATTAATTTTATAAATCACATTATCCTCCGTACTTGATTTGAACAAGTGACCTGGGGTTTATGAAACCCTCGCTCTAACCGACTGAGCTAACGGAGGATAATGTAATCTATTTTTCCCATAAAAAAAGAGAAGCACATAGCTTCTCTAGTCTAAATTTGGCGGAGAGCAGTGAACTCGAATCACACCCCTTAAAAAGGAGCTACTCACTTAGCAGGCGGCACTAATCCCTGATTAGTTTACTCTCCATTTAACCTGGATAATTAATAGACCAATCAATACTTAAATCTAATTTATAAGTATTTTTGTTGATAATTAATTTATTAATATGTACCTGACATTGAAGATTAAGTTTATCAAACTCTGGATTTAATAAATCAACAAGTTGATCCGTAATATCATCTTTAGTCATACCTACTTTAATATTTTTTTCATTAAGTAAATTGCCAAAAATTGATATATCAATTTGTTCAGTATTATCTGTGTAATAAAATTGCAATACATTATTAAAATAAGTTCTAAACTTATTTATAAGATAAATTCTCATATCAATTTCATTTGAAATAACTTTTATAGTAGCAATTGGCATAATAATACCTATATGATATATGGTACTCTCACCCAGACTCGAACTGGGACTCCTTTCGGAAGAGAGTCTATTTTTAAAAATTGGTAGTCTGGGCGAGACTCGAACTCGCAAGATCTTTTTATGATCGGGACGTTTTAAGCGTCCTATGTTTACCATTTCACCACCAGACCTTGACTTAATTTAATTACACCCATATAATATCTTTATAGCTACGTATACCAGTAGCAACAATAAAAGGATAATTAAATGAAATTAAGAAAATATACATTAGATGAATTAAAAGAAGCTATAAAAACTTCAACATCTATTAGACAAGTTTTATTAAAATTAAACTTATCAGGAAAAGGAGGTAGTTATGCTACTTTTCATAAAGCAGTTAAATATTATAATTTAGATACTTCTCATTTTACAGGTCAAGATACTACAGGAATGAAACTTCCTCTTAGGAGAAAACCTATAACAGAGTATTTAATAAATGGAAGTACTATTCAATCTCATAAATTAAAAAAATATTTATTAGAAGATAATATTTTTCAATATATGTGTTATAAATGTAAATTAACTGTTTGGAATGATCAACCTATTCCTTTAGAGTTAGAACATATAAATGGAAAACATTCTGATAATAGATTAGAAAATTTAACTTTATTATGTCCCAACTGTCATGCTCAGACTGAGACTTATAGAGGTAAGAATATTAAAAAACAAAATAAACAAGTAGAAGAAAAAGTAAAAGAAATTAAATTTAAAAATAATTGTTTAGTTTGTAGTACACCTACTGACAATGAAAAATACTGTTCTTCTGTTTGCCAACATAAAAAATTAGAAAAATTTGATACAAGTAAAGAAAATATAATTAAATTATTAAAAGAATTTAATGGAAATCTTACTCAAATATCTAAATCTTTAAATATCTCTGACAATGGTTTTAAAAGATGGTGTAAAAAATATGAAATTAATATTAAAGATTATAAATAATCCCCCGCGGCTACCAATTACGCCATGAGAGCATGTATGATTTATACTAACTTATTAGGTTGTAATCGTTTAAAACGCCAATGATTATCACCATTAATAATATGATCTTTTCTTACAAGTTTAGCAACAGATTTTTTAAAATCCTTATAATAGAATTCATCTGCTATTCTTATAACAAGACCTTCATTTTTTTCTTTATCAAGATTCTTAAATAAATCTTTAATAATTTTATCTGAATATATACCTTGATATACTTCTTGAACTGGTGTAATACCAAGAAGTTCAAACCATTCTAAAGTTTCTTTCCAAGACAAACATTTATGGTTATCCCATATTTGAAAACCGTATAAATATGTAGTTAAATTATCATAATAAATAGAATGTTTAGCAAACATATTTTCAGCACAATATCTAAATGTTTCTGGAAGATTATAAGCAACATTATTAAAATGAAAAGTTTTAGCCCAATTTCTAGATTCATGATTTAAAGAATCAATAGAACGAGCATGACAATAATCATTATAACCAGTAAAATTTTCACCATCCATTTTGACAGTAACTACTATTTCCTTACCTTCAAAATTAGATGTATCTTTTAAAACTTTGTCATCATCATTTACACCTTCACTTATAGGATGATGCCATGTTCTAGGATATTTAATATACTTAGTATATCTATCTAAAACATTTCCTTTAGATAATATTTTTTGTACAGACTCATCATAAAACAAAGGACCAGGCATTCTCATACCATTAAGAAGAATTACATCTCCCCATTTAGTATATTGATGATCTGCATAAAAATCTTCTGGTAGTATAATCTTTTCAATACCAGCTTTTTCACGAATTTCTTC
>ERZ941706.209-NODE-209-length-20583-cov-4.693200_pt1 | contig 20583 bp, 20 predicted proteins | sample MGYA00521232_ERZ941706 | MGnify/ENA primary metagenome ERZ941706 (study PRJEB32759, sample SAMN07749893) | skin metagenome | biome: transportation; feature: city; material: polyester macromolecule | host: Homo sapiens | place: Hong Kong:ER line | collected...
CGTGATGTTGATCGCGCCCGCCGTCGTGTTCTTGCCGTAGAGCGTACCCTGCGGCCCGCGCAGTACCTCGATCCGCTCGGTATCGGTAAAATCGAACGTCGCCGCGGCGATGCGGCTGTAATAGACTTGGTCGACATAGATGCCGACGCCCTGTTCGATCCCGTCGTTGGTCAGGCCGAACGGCGCGCCCACCCCGCGGATGTTCGCAGCGGAATTGCGCGGGTTGGTTGAATAGAACTGCAGCGAAGGCTGCAGCTGTGTCAGCCGGTTGACGTTGTACGTACCCGTTTCGGCAAGCGCCGTCCCGCCGATCACGGAGATGGCGATCGGCACGCGCTGCACCGACTCGGTGCGTCGACGCGCGGTGACGACGATGTCGCCTCCACCCGTGACCGCAGGCCCGGTTCGGCCCGTCGAGGGCACATCGCTCCCCTGAGCGCTTTCCGGAGGCACTGTCGGCTCAGGCGTAGGCTGCGGCACGGTCTGGCCGGCAAGCAGCAGGGCAAGCGTCAGCGACATCGAAAGCTCCCTCTCTTCGTTGCTGCAAACTCCCCTGAATTGATGGGATTACAAAGATGGAGAAGCTTGGGGCTGACATAGCCGCACTTCTCGCGCTCGATCGCATGCGAGGAATCACGCGTGAATTTTACCGGGGAACCCCTTGAAGCCGGTTCGGACCCACCCAAAATCTCGGGCGTGCGGTGCCGCTGACGGGCCGTGCACCGGCATCGCGCTGTTGCGGATGCCGTCGTTCAACTCGCTTCATTCGGAGGATTTGACATGCGACTCGACCTGACCCCCTATCGCCGCTCGACCATTGGTTTCGATCGTCTGTTCGATATGCTGGAAAGCAACGCGCGCGCGGCGAGTGCCGAGAATTACCCGCCCTTCAACCTGGAGCGGATCGCCGACGACCGCTATCGGATCACGCTCGCCGTCGCCGGCTTCACCCGCGACGAGATCGAGATCACCGCGCAGCAGAACCTGCTGCTCGTCGCGGGCAAGAAGGATGACAAGGCGGGCAACGCCAACTTCCTGCATGTCGGCATCGCCAATCGCAGCTTCGAGCGCCGCTTCGAACTCGCCGACTTCGTCTTCGTCGAGGATGCCCGTCTCAACGACGGCCTGCTCGTCATCGATCTCGTTCGCGAAGTGCCCGAAGCGATGAAGCCCAAGAGCATTGCGATCAAGACCGGCGCACCGCTCGCTGCGGTTGAGAACCAGGCAGACGAAGCGAAGGCCGCGTAAGCCACACAGGACGTCGACTGACGACGCCGGAAGCGTCCGGGCCGGAAGGTCCGGGCGCTTTTCTCCCCTCGCGGCGCAGTCGAAGTTCCGCGCCTCGACAGCTGACGCGAAGCCGCTTCTAGGAAAAGAAATTTCCGAAAAAGCACGCGGCACTCTCGTGCGCAGTAGCGCGTCCTTCGCACCTGGGCGGTGTGAACGGGTAACCGGCGCGGCAGGCGCGATCCCCCTGCCTTCGGCCGCCTCCGCGGGCGAAGCTTGATCTTCGCCTGAAACCGTGCCTCGGCGAAAGCTCCCGTTTTCCTCGCCAAGGCACGCGTTAATTTGGAGATCTCAGCTACCGCTGCAAAGACGCGATCCTTCGCACGTCAGGATGAAGGTCCCGCTGCGGGGCCTGTCCCCGCAGCGACATGCGACCACAAGGTCAGCATCGGATTTCTGGCAATCGGCTCAAAAGGGAGACTGGCGTCCGAGTACTCTCGGTGCGCGGAAGAGCTTCAACCTACGCTTGTCTCCTAGGAGGCACAGCCGAAATCGCGATCGGCAGTCTTTATCCTCCAGTCCCGCACACAAGAACGGCCCCAGAATCAACAAGGGGGGCCGTAGCCCCCCTTGCCTCAAGTTCTATAGCGATCAGCGAGCGTCTTGGGAACTCCGCAGGATCGCCACACAACTCTTAGTTGCTGTCGCTGTTATCGTCGGCGACGATCACGATGCCAGCGACGACCGCAGCGGCCGCAACCAGGGCAATGATCAGACCGCCACCGGCCAGCTCGTTCTTCTTCGCCGACGCCGAGCCGGTGCGAACCGACTTGGCAACCGACAGGCTCGCGGCGGGGTTCGCCGGAGCAGCCGCGGCAGGCGCCACGGCGAGAGCGGCTGCAGCAACAGCCATCAGATACTTGGCAACCATGATGGTCCCCTTTTTAGTAGGTTGAGAGGCACCCATGCCACATCTCACGCAATTTTCAAGATGATTTGTGCAACTGCGTAACGATGAGGTGTGATGATCATGCAATAAGCTTGGGAAGACGTGACACAGCCGCGTTCGACATTGCTCCACGACAACAATCCGAAATGCACGACCGGACCAAAATCGACTTAGATCAGCCTGCGTTGCCTATCGCGACAAACATCTATGGCCTCGCGCATTTGCAATGACTTGGCATACTCCGTGTTCCAAACGCTGCGTCGCTGCGCCTCAACAGTCCCTGCGAGCCCGCGCTGCATCATACCGCGACATTGGCGGCGGCAACGACCTCCTCCAACGTCGCGGTCTCCACACCTAACGTATCGAGCTCCGCGAACATCCGCTCCCACCAGGTCCAGAACCGATCCAGGTCACACGCATCGCGGACGTACGGCGTATGCCCAGGCTCAAGCGAGGGTGAATGAAAGGAGAAGCTGAGCAGCCGCTGCTTCTCCTCATGCACCGCGATTCGTACCGCGGCGAGGGCATCGTCGATCGGCATGTCCTCCGGCGTCAGCGCGATTCGCTGCAACAGTCCGCTCCGCGCGAACGCACCGCGCGCATGGGGAATTCGTCCCAGCGGAGGGTATAGTCGCATGCCGTAGCGACGCGCGGCACCGGTGAAGACGGTCGTCAGTGGCAGTTCGAGAAGCGGCCCCGCCCGATAGGCCGCACTGCCGATCGCGCTGAAGTCCGGCCCGGCGTCCACGCTATAATCATAACGCGCGCGCACCGATGTCTCGACCCGATAACCCCGCGCGGCGAGCAGTTCCGCCGTATCGGGACCGATACCATAACGCCCCGCGCGATAGACGATCGGCGCCGCCCCGAACGCCTCTCGCAGCAGGTCGGTGAGCGCATCCAGCTTGGCCGCCTGAACCGCACGCGGCAGGTTGCCGGGATAGCTGTCGGCTGGCCCGTAGACGCCGTAGGGCGGCGTCACCCACGCATGCAGCTGCGCACCGATGGTCGAACGTCCGTCCGCCACGACGTCGCGCAGGATCGCGACCGCCCCCGCGTCGCTCGCCACCGGGTGATCGACCAGACAGACGAGGCCGACACCCCGCGCCGCGAACCGGGCATGCGCAGCGGGCAGCGCACCCATTGCGGTGACAGACCGGTGCCGCGCCTCCAGCGGCGCCGACCAGTCGAATTCCTCCTCGACATCGACGAACACCAGAAAGCGCGTGCCGAACGAGGCTGGCCAACGGATCAGCGCATCGGACCGGGGCGCCGGCGGCCGATAAGGCGGGGTGGGTCCTCGCCGCACGATTCAGTTGGCCGCCTGCTCCATGTCGTCTTCTACGGCGGCGGGCAGGCGCAGTGTCAACAGATGGTCGCCGAACAGCAGCGCGCCACCCATCTCAGCCGCCAGATTGCGTGCGAGCCGCAGGGCGAAGCCGGTCCCCAGCAGCGGCGCGCCCTCGTCCTCGCCCCCCGCGTCGGCGTCGATGCTGAGCAGGGCGTCTTCACCGCCGGTCCCCAGCGCCTGCGGCCGCGCGAAGCAGAGCGCCACCTGTCCAAGCGGCGCCGGCGCTTCGGCAATGTCGATCCGCTCGCCGGCGACCGCAGCGGAGGTCAGCGTGGCGAGCAGACGCGAGAGCAGGCGCTCCATTGCCCGATCGTCGGCGAAGGCGGCGTGATCGCCCATGGGGTGGATGTCGAACGCGGTGCCGCGAAGCGTGGCGAGGGGGGTCAAATCCTGCGCGATGCGCGTCAGCAGCGGTTCGAGCGCCACTGCACACGGCCTGAGTTCGAGCGCACGGCCTTCGATATGCGCAGCGGTGTCGAGGTCCTCGATCGCCGCGATCAGCCCGTCGGCATGGCGGCGGATCGTCGCGGCATGATCGCGATACACCGGCGTCACCGGTCCCAGCAGCTGCGCCTCGATCAGCTCGGCAAAGCCCGCAATGGCATTGGTCGGCGTGCGCAGCTCGTGGACCAGCTGGCGCAGCGAGTCGGATGCGGCGCTCTTGCCCGTAGAGCGCGCCGCCTCCTCGTCCACACGCGGGCGGCGAGCGATGGCAGCATAGCCGGTAAAGCGCCCGCTCGCGGTGTCGAACTGCGGCACGCCGGTCACCCGCCAGCCGCCCGCGGCATCCGACGTTCCACCGATGTCGAGCCGCGCATCCGCGAAGCGCTGGCGCTGGCGCAATGCGCCATTGATCACCGCATCGACGCGCACGACACCCTGCGGCGCGCCGGCGGCGAGCGACACACCGATCAGCGGCCCGCGCGTCACACCCTCGACCGCGCAGATCACGCCCGCCGCATCGCTATCGAAGCGGAAGCTGGTGGCGGGTGCCGCAGCAGGCGCTTCCGCCTCCGGTGCCAGCGGCGCCCGCTGCCGCTGAAACGCATCGAGCCGCGCGACCACATCGGCGATCTGAAAGCCGCCATCGACGCCGGGGCGCGGCGGCGGCGGCGGTGCGACCGGCGCAGCCGGCGAGACTACAACAGGCGCAGCGGGAGATGGGATTACGGGGTCGACCGGTGCTTCCGCGACAGGGGTAACAGCCGCCAGCCGCGGCGTCGAAACCGGCTGGGGGGCGATGCGGGCGGACGGAGCCTCGACAGGTGCCATCTCCGCGGCCGCGGGGGGCAACGCCTGGTCGTTCGCCGCCCGGTCGTTGGGCAGCACGAAATCCACCGGCCCGAAACTCTCCAGCCCGCGGCCCACCGCGATCGGCAAGTCGCGCCGGTGGCGCAGCAGCGCACGCCCCTGCGGCGACAGGCGCGGCAACAGCGCGATCCAGTCGTCGGCATCGAGCGCCGCCGTCCGCAGCAACGGCGCCGCAACAGCGAAATCATCTTCGGCGAACAGACTGACCAGCGACGCAGGCGGGGTCGCGAAGGCGAGCGCCCGCGCGCTTGCGGCGCGCACGCCCAGCGGCACCGCCTGGCGCAGCATCCGCAGTCGCGCCAGCTGCGGCGCATCCGCTGCGATCCGGCCCCGCCCCATCAGGTCGACAAGCTGCCGCCACGCCGACTGCGCGCCGAAGCCGCTGTCCATATCGGCGGAAAGCACCGTCTTGAGGCTGTCGTCGAACCGCACGCTCACTCCCGACCCGGCGCCGTGCGGGGTCGCGCGGCAAGGATTCCTTAACGACACGGACTCGGCGGGGAAACAGATGATTTTGGGACGTATGCACCCGTCGCAAAGTGGGACAATTGCGTTGCGCCGCAATTTTCTTATGCTTAGGAGAAAATGCCGATGTGGTTCGGCCTGCCTTCGGAGTGCCCTGCGCAATGTCGTTCGATCGGATCGATCGTCAGATTCTCGCCCATCTGCAAGCGGACGGGCGCATGACCAACGTGGAACTAGCCGAACGCGTCGGGCTGACGGCGCCTCCCTGTCTGCGCCGCGTCCGCGCGCTGGAGGAAGCCGGCGTCATCCGCGGCTATCACGCCGATCTCGACCCCGCCAGCCTGGGCTTTCCGATCACCGTGTTCGCGATGGTGTCGCTGCGTAGCCAGGCCGAGCACGACCTTGCCGCATTCGAAGCGCATGTCGCCGACATTCCCGAAGTGCGCGAATGCCACATGCTGAATGGCGAGATCGACTTCATCCTTAAGATCGTCGCCAGCGATCTCAAGAGCTTCCAGGAAATTCTGACCACGCACCTGACGCCCGCGCCCAACGTGGCTAGCGTCAAGACCTCGCTCACGATCCGCACTGCCAAGTCGACCTCGGGGATCCCCGTCATCGTCGACTGAGTGCGGCCGAGCGGACGGCTATCGGCCCCGCTGCAGCGCTGTTCCCGCCCGAACGACAAAGGGGCGACCCGTCGCCGAGCCGCCCCCTTGCCTTGCTCTCTAATCTGCCGATCAGGCCGCCGGCGACGAGCCGACCTGCGCCCAGGTGCTCCACAGCGCGGCGATGCCGGCGCGCGGCTGGCCGGTGACCGCGGAGAAGGCGGTCTGCGCACCGGCCTTGTCGCCCGACTTGGCGAGCGCGATGCCGAGGCGGGTGTTCACCTCGTTGGCATCCACGCCGCCCTTGCTGAGCGCCGTGCGGTACAGCTCCGCCGCCTTGGCGTAGTTGTTCTGGCCGAGATAGGCATCCGCGGTCGACGCTGCGATCCGCCCGTCCTTAGCCGACATCGCCGTTTTCTCGCTCGACGCCAGCGAACCGTCGCGCTGGATCGCACTATTCGCCGCGGCAAGCTGCGCCTTGGCATTCGCGTTCGACGCCGGGATCTTACCCGACGCGATGCCTTCCTTCAGCACCGCCGCCGCTTCGTAGGGATTGCCGCGGTCGGAGACGATCTGCGCATAATCCTGATACGACGACTGGTCGGGCATCGCGCCTGCCGCGCGGAGCAGGCGGTACAGGTCCAGCGTCTGCGCCTTGTCGGGCGTCGCGAGGCTGTTCTGCGCAAAGGCATATTGCAGCACCACGTCGCGCCACGTCTTCGCGTTCGGGAAGGCGGCGGCGTACTTCTGCATCCAGGCGAGCGTTTCCGGCGCCATCTTCTTGTTGTTCGCGGTCGCGATCGCGAAGCGGTAATAGGCTTCCGGCACGGCCTGACCCGCCGCCTTCTGTGCGGTGATGTAGCGGTCCAGATCCGCAAGGCCGCCGGCCACGTCGCCCGCCTGCACCTTCACCTTGGCGAGTTGCAGGTCGAAATCGGGGCTGGTGTAGCCCGCTTCCTTGGCCTTGGTGAAATATTGCTGCGCGACCGGATACTGGCCACCGTTGAACGCGAGCTGACCGCGACGGAACAAATACTTGCCACGGTCGGCGGCGGGGGTGCTCTGCGCGGCGATCAGGGCCTCGAGCGGCTTCGCCAGCGACGTCTCGTCGAGCGGCGCGTTGGGGTTGGCCTGCTGCTTCAGCGCCAGCTTCGTATTTTCGAGGTCGTAGCGGAGCGCCGCGGCGATGTACTTGTCGTCGTCGGTCGTGGCCGCAGCCTCGATCTGCGCGACGAGCGGCTCGGCGGTGGCCACGTCCTTCGCCTTCACCGCCTGCTGCGCGGTATAGGCGATCGCCTGCACCGGCTTGCTGAGCTTGAAGCCGGGCGCCGCCTGCTCTTCCTTCTTCGCCATCGCCGGCGCGACGAGCGCCAGGCCACTCACACCGGTAGCGAGCACCGCGGCCAGCGCGAGCTTCGAAAGGGTCTTCATGCTAACTCTCTCTCCGACAATTGGGGGGCATCACTGCCGCTTACGTACGCGCGGCCTGTAACCGGCCACCGCAGCGGGTACAAGCGACGCCGGGGCTGATCCCGCCTTGGCTGGAAGCCCGTGAACGGGAATTGAACGGGGGCGCAAGGCACAGTACCGGACCGGCATGATCGCCGTCCTTTCCCCCGCCAAGACCCTCGATTACGAGACGCCGCTGCCCGACCTGGGTTCCACGCAGCCACGATTTGATACCGAAGCGGCAACATTGGCGGCGGCGGCGTCGCACCTGACGCAAAAGCGCCTGTCCGAGCTGATGAAGATTTCGCCCGCGCTCGCCAAGCTCAACGCCGATCGCTTCCGCGATTTTCCGCAAGCGCCTGAGCGGCCTGCCATGTTCGCCTTCGCAGGCGACGTCTACACCGGGCTCGACGCGTACACGCTGGAGCCGGAGGCGGTGACGTTCGCGCAGGATCACCTGCGGCTGCTGTCCGGCCTTTACGGCCTGCTCCGCCCACTCGACGCCATGCGCCCCTATCGGCTGGAGATGGGCACGCGCTGGGCGCCGCGAAAGCCTAAGCTGACCGACTGGTGGGGCGATCGCATCGCGTCGGCTCTGGCCGAGGACGTGGCGGCGGAGGATACCGGCGTCGTCCTCAACCTCGCCAGTCAGGAATATTGGGCGGCGGTGGCGGGGCGCCTGCCCACCGGTATCCGCGTCATCTCGGTCGATTTTCGTGAGGGCGACCGCTTCGTCAGCTTCCACGCCAAGAAAGCGCGCGGGTTGATGGCGCGCTGGATGATCGAGCACCGCATCACCGACATCGACGCGATGCGCGGCTTCGACAGCGACGGCTATGCGTTCGACGCGGTCGCGAGCGACGACGATCAGTGGCGGTTCGTACGATGAGCGGATCGGGGAGCGCGGCGGTCGTCATCGGCGCGAGCGGCGGCATCGGCGCGGCGCTGGTCGAGGCGTTGCGCGACGAGGACATCTATGATGTCGTCCACGCGCTCTCCCGGTCCGGCGACACCCCGATCGACATCGAGGATGAAGCCAGCATCGCCGCCGCGGCCGCGCGGATTGCCGCGGGCCCCGCACCATCGCTGGTGATCGTCGCGACCGGCCTGCTCCATCGCGGCGAACGGATGCCCGAGAAGAGCTATCGCGAACTCGATCCTGACTGGCTCGCCACCACTCTGCGCGTCAATGCGATCGGCCCAGCACTGATCGCCAAGCACATCCTGCCGATCATGCCGAAACAAGGGCGATGCGTCTTCGCAGTCCTGTCGGCGCGGATCGGCAGCATCTCCGACAACCGCCTGGGCGGCTGGTACGGATACCGTATGGCGAAGGCGGCGGCGAACCAGCTGGTGCGCACGCTCAGCATCGAGGACAAGCGCCGCAACGACCGCGGCATCATCGTCGGGCTGCATCCCGGTACGGTCGACACGGGTCTGTCGAAGCCCTTCCAGGCCAACGTCCGTCCCGGCACGCTCTTCACCCCGGATCGCGCCGCCTCGCAGCTGCTCGACGTCATCGACGGACTGAAGGCACCCGACAGCGGCCGCCTGTTCGATTTCGAAGGCACGGAGATCGCGCCCTGACACCGACTGTGTGACGGAAACGTCATCTGCCGGCCATCACGCTGTCAGCCGATCGGGCGCATTCCTGCACCACGACGCCATCCCGATGCGTCCGTGTAAGGTGGAGAGGAACCCCATGAAGACGTCCCTGCCCTTCGTCCTGCTCGCGACTGCGTCGCTGTGCTGCGGCTCCGCGGCGATGGCTACCGGCATGCAGGCTCAGGCCAAGACCCAGGTGAAGACCGTCGCGACCAGCAAGACGACCACCACCAAGCCGGGTCCCGCCCGGCCCGCGGCCACCGCGAAGACGACGACCCGCACCGCCGTCGCCGCCAATGGCCGCATGGTTACCACCAAGACCAGCACCGGCAAGACGATCACCTACAATTGCGGCAAGGCCGGCAACGCCAACAAGGCTGCCTGCAAGAAGTAAGGCTCTATCTGCCCGCGCGCGTACGCACACGCGTACGCGCGCGTGACTTTCGGTGCGGATGCCCCTAAACCGGGGCCCTACATCTGTAACAATCCGAAAGCGTCACACCTTGGCCGACGAGACCATGCTCGCCGAACCCCCCGCCCATCCCGAGGGCATTTCGACGATCTCGATCGTCGACGAGATGAAGTCGAGCTACCTCGACTATGCGATGAGCGTCATCGTCGCGCGCGCGCTGCCCGACGTGCGCGACGGGCTGAAGCCGGTGCACCGCCGCATCCTGTTCTCCGCACAGGAAAGCGGCTTCTTCTTCAACCGGCCCTACCGCAAGTCCGCCCGCATCGTCGGTGACGTGATCGGTAAATATCACCCGCACGGCGACACCGCGATCTACGACGCCTTGGCGCGTATGACGCAGGACTGGTCGATGCGGCTTCCGCTGATCGACGGCCAGGGCAACTTCGGCTCGATGGACCCCGATCCGCCCGCCGCAATGCGCTACACGGAAGCGCGCCTCGCCCGCGCGGCCAATTACCTGATGGAGGATCTCGACAAGGATACCGTCGATTTCCAGCCCAATTACGACGCATCCGAGCGCGAGCCGCAGGTCCTGCCGGCGCGCTTCCCCAACCTGCTGGTCAACGGCGCGGGTGGCATCGCGGTCGGCATGGCGACCAACATTCCGCCACACAATCTCGGCGAAGTGGTCGACGCGTGCCTCGCGTACATCGACAAGACGATGGCGGGCGAGTCGATCAGCATCGACGAGCTGATCGAGATCGTGCCGGGGCCCGACTTCCCGACCGGCGCTATCATCCTCGGCAAGGCGGGCGCGCGATCGGCGTACCACACCGGCCGCGGCTCGATCATCGTCCGCTCGCGCCACACGATCGAGGAAGGGCGTAACGACCGCCGCTCGATCGTGCTCACCGCCATTCCCTTCCAACAGGGCAAGAATGCGCTGGTCGAGAAGATCGCCGAGGCCGCCAAGGACAAGCGTATCGAGGGCGTCAGCGACATCCGCGACGAATCGAACCGCGAAGGCGTGCGCATCGTCATCGACCTGAAGCGTGATGCCACGCCCGAAGTGGTGCTCAACCAGCTGTGGCGCCACACGCCCGCGCAAGGCAGCTTCCCCGCCAACATGCTCGCGATCCGCGGCGGCCGGCCGGAAACGCTGAACCTGAAGGACATCATTCAGGCCTTCGTCCAGTTCCGCGAACAGGTCATCACGAGGCGGTCGAAGTTCGAGCTCAACAAGGCCCGCGACCGCGCCCATATCCTGCTCGGTCTGGTCATCGCGGTCACCAACCTCGACGAGGTGGTGCGCATCATCCGCGGCTCGTCCAGCCCGGCAGAGGCGCGCGCCGCGCTGCTCGCGCGCGAATGGCCGATCGCGGAGATCGCGCCCTATCTCAGCTTGGTCGAGGCGGTGGAGGGCGTACAGGTCGGCGACGGCTACAAACTGTCCGACACGCAGGTCCGCGCCATTCTCGACCTGCGGCTGCATCGCCTCACCGCGCTGGGCCGCGACGAGATCGGCGACGAGCTGAAGGGCCTCGCCGAATCGATCGCCGCCCTGCTCGAAATCCTCGGCAACCGCGCGCGCCTGTACGAGGTTATGCGCGAGGAGCTGGTCGACGTCCGCTCGATCTTCGCGACGCCGCGCCGCACGGAGATCGCTGCGGCGGCCGACGGCATCGACGACGAGGACCTGATCGAGCGCGAGGAGATGGTCGTCACCGTCACGGTGCAGGGCTATATCAAGCGCACCCCCCTCGACGCTTTCCGCGCGCAGAAGCGGGGCGGCAAGGGTCGCGCCGGCATGGCGACCAAGGACGAGGATGCGATCACCAACCTGTTCGTCACCTCGACGCACACGCCGGTGCTGTTCTTCAGCACCGCGGGCAAGGTGTATCGCATGAAGGTGTGGCGCCTGCCCGAAGGGGGGCCGGCGACACGCGGGCGGCCGATGATCAACCTGCTGCCGCTGGCACCGGGCGAGACGATCTCCACCGTCCTGCCGCTGCCCGAGGATGAGGGCCGCTGGGGCGACCTCCACGTCATGTTCGCGACCGCCAACGGCACCGTCCGCCGCAACGCGATGGACGCCTTCGCCAACATCCCGTCGAACGGCAAGCTGGCGATGCGCTTCGATGAAGGCAGCGACGACAAGTTGATCGGCGTCGCGGTGCTGACCGAAAGCGACGACGTGCTGCTCGCGACGCAGGCGGGCAAGGCGATCCGCTTCGCCGCCACGGACGTGCGTGAATTCCAGAGCCGCACCTCCACCGGCGTGCGCGGCATCAGCCTGGCGGAGGGCGATCAGGTCATCAGCCTGTCGATCCTGCGCGGCTTCGCGGCGACGACCGAGGAGCGCGAGGCGTATCTGAAGGCGGCACCGTGGAAGGAGGGCGAGCGCGAGATGTCGCTCAGCGCCGAACGCATGGCCGAATTCGAGGCGGCCGAGGAGTTCATCCTCACCGTCACGCAAAAGGGCTATGGAAAGCGCACCTCCGCGTTCGAATATCGCCGCACCAACCGCGGCGGTCAGGGCATCACCAACATCGTGTCGGCGGGGCGCAACGGCCCGGTCGTCGCCAGCTTCCCGGCGCATTCGGGCGAGCAGCTGATGCTCGTCACCGATCAGGCGAAGCTCATTCGCATGTCGGTCGGCGATGTGCGCGTCACGGGCCGCAACACACAGGGTGTCACCCTCTTCAGCGTGGCGAAGGACGAGCATGTGGTCTCCGCCGCCCGCATCGACGAGGAGGAAGAGCCCGAGAACGAGGCGGAGGCGATCGTCGCGGACGAGATCGGCGAGGCACCCGCCCCTGCGGCGGACGACGCGCTGGTCGTCGACGATGGTACCGGCCCGGCGACGATGGACGAACGCGTCGACGAAGACGATGACGGGGAGGACGAGGCATGAGCGATTGTCCCCTCACCGCCTACCCCCTGACTGCCTACAAGGTGCTGACTGCCGAGCAGATGGCCGCGCTGGAGCAGGACGGCACCTTCGCCGGTGCGCCCATCGATCTGGCGGACGGCTACATCCACATGTCGACTGCGGCGCAGCTGACCGAAACGGTCGACAAGCATTTCGCCGGACAGAGCGATCTCCACGTTGCGGCGGTCGACCTCGGCAGCTTCGGCGCTTCGCTGAAATGGGAGGAATCGCGCGGCGGACAGCTGTTCCCGCACCTCTACGGTCCGCTGCTGCTCGAGACGGTCGTCGCCTACGGCCCGCTGAAACGTGATGAAAACGGGACGGTTCGACTGCCGATAACCGGTTGATCCGAAACGATACTCGCTCCGCCGCCAAAAGCGGGCGGAACCGCAGCCGAAATCCCATCGTTACTTAGTCACAACGAGCAACGATGGAGATACTCGATGCGTACCTTGGCCCTGACGATCGGCACGCTGATGCTGATGCCCGCCGCGGCTGTGGCACAACAGGCCCCCGCCACCGGCACGACCGCACAGGCGGGCGCCAGCGCGACCGCGACCACGCCGACGGTCGGCACCACGATCTATGACAGCGCGGGCGTCGCGCTGGGCACCGTCACCAGCGTCACGCCACAGGCGATCGTGCTGAACACCGGCACCGCGCAGGTTCCAGTGCCGCCCACCTCGATCGGCAAGACCGCCAAGGGCTTCGCGATGGCGATGACCAAGGCGGACCTCGACGCTGCGGTCGCCAGCTCGCAGGCGCAGGCACAGGCCGCGGTGAAGGCGAAGCTCGTTCCCGGCACCGCCGTCACCGGCCTCGGCGGCGCGGCGCTCGGCACGATCAAGTCGGCGGACGCCGAGTTCGTGACGCTCACCACGCCCAAGGGCGAGGTGAAGCTGCCGATCAACGGCTTCAGCGCGGACGCCAGCGGCAAGGTGATCGTCGGCATCACCGCCGACCAGCTCGCCGCCGCTACGGCCGGCGCCAGCACCACGACGAGCAGCGCCGCACCGAAGTGAGGCTATGGGCGGGCAACCGCCCCAGCCGGTTCATGCCGGGCCTAGGCCGATCATGAACCGCTGGAGCCCTGCCGTAACTGGGGCGGCCACAGGGCTTCACCCGGCCCACCAACGAAAAAGGGGCGGCACCTCGCGGTGTCGCCCCTCTTCGTATCGGAGACGCCAGGACTCCGGGCGCCCCGATCAATAGCGGTAGTGATCCGGCTTGAACGGCCCTTCGACCGGCACGCCGATATACGCCGCCTGCTTGTCCGACAGCTTCGACAGCTGCACGCCCAGCTTCTCGAGGTGGAGCGCAGCAACCTTCTCGTCGAGGTGCTTCGGCAGGACGTACACTTCGTTCTTGTAGTTCTCGGACCTAGTCCACAGCTCGATCTGCGCGAGCGTCTGGTTGGTGAACGAGGCGCTCATCACGAACGACGGGTGGCCGGTCGCGCAGCCCAGGTTCACCAGGCGGCCCTTGGCGAGCACGATGATCTGCTTGCCGTCCGGGAACTCGACCAGGTCGGTGCCGGGCTTCACTTCGGTCCACTTGTAGTTCGACAGCGCCGCGATCTGGATCTCGCTGTCGAAGTGGCCGATGTTGCAGACGATCGACATCGGCTTCATCGCCTTCATGTGATCTGCGGTGATGACGTCGGCGTTGCCGGTCGCGGTGCAGAAGATGTCGGCGCGCTTGACCGCCTCGTCCATCGTCACGACCTCGAAGCCCTCCATCGCCGCCTGCAGTGCGCAGATCGGATCGACCTCGGTCACCATCACGCGCGCGCCGCCGTTACGCAGCGACTGCGCCGAGCCCTTGCCGACGTCGCCGAAGCCCGCGACGCAGGCGACCTTGCCGGCGAGCATCACGTCGGTCGCACGACGGATCGCGTCGACCAAAGATTCCTTGCAGCCATAGAGGTTGTCGAACTTCGACTTGGTGACGCTGTCGTTGACGTTGATCGCCGGGAAGGGCAGCTCGCCCTTCTTCGCGATCTCGTACAGGCGGTGGACGCCGGTCGTCGTTTCTTCGCTGACGCCCTTCAGGTTCTTGACCGTCTGGGTGAGGTAGCCCGGCTTCTTGGCGATGAACGCCTTCAGCGCGCGCTGGAACTCGACCTCTTCGTCGTTTTCCGGTTCGGGCAGCGTCGCGCCGGCTTCCAGCTTCGCGCCCCACAGCGCGAACATGGTGGCATCGCCGCCGTCGTCGAGGATGATGTTGGCGGTCTGGCCTTCGACCTCATGATCCCACGAGAAGATGTCGCCGACATAGTCCCAATAGTCCGCCAGGCTCTCGCCCTTCACCGCGAACACCGGCACGCCGGTCGCGGCGATCGCGGCGGCGGCATGGTCCTGCGTCGAGAAGATGTTGCACGTCGCCCAGCGCACGTCGGCGCCCAGCGCGGTCAGCGTCTCGATCAGCACTGCGGTCTGGATCGTCATGTGCAGCGAACCGGTGATGCGTGCGCCCTTCAGCGGCTGCGACGCGCCGAACTCGCCGCGCAGCGCCATCAGGCCGGGCATTTCGGTTTCGGCGATCTTGATTTCGGCGCGGCCGAAATCGGCCAGGCTGATGTCCTTGATCACGTAGTCGTTGTTCTCGACCGTAAGCGCAGTAGCCACGAGTCATGCTCCCGAAGAGGTTGGATAGGCAGCGCCCTACCCGCTCTGCCCTTGCAGATCAAATATAAACATATCTTTATATGCCGCCCCGTCAGGCGGTGCCGATCCCCGCGACGAGCAAGCGGGGATCGATCCCCGCCTTGGCAAAGGCGCTGGTCCAGCGGTCCGGCGCAGGCGTGTCGAACAGCAGCGCGGCGTCGCCCGCGACATGGAACCAGCCCGGCGTGCCGAGCTCGCCATCGAGCTGACCGGCGCCCCACCCGGCATAGCCCAGGGCCGCGATATAGCGGGTCGGGCCCGTGCCGTCGGCGATCGCACGCAGCACGTCGACCGTGCCGGACAGTGCCCAGCGACCTGCGACATCGGCCGTGTCCTGCCCGCTCCAGTCGGTGGTATGCAGAACGAAGCCGCGGCGCGGCTCGACCGGCCCGCCGAAATGGACAGGCAGCGCGGGGGCGGCGCCATGCGGAATATCGAACTGGTCGAGCAGGTCGTGCAGCGTGAGCCCCTCGATCGTCGCGCCGATTCCGACGCCCAGCGCACCATCGGCATTGTGCGCGCACATCGCAATGACGGCATGATCGAAGCTGGGATCGGCCATGCCCGGCATCGCGAGCAGGAACTGGCCGGACAGAAAAGCGGGACCTTCCATGATGCCGCCACCATAACCCGCCCCGCCGCCGATACCATGCTTGAAATCGTTCACGATGTGCCCGACGGTCGCGCCAGCAATCATCCATCTTGGAGACTGAACGATGACCCTATCCGTCGGCGACACCATTCCCAGCGTAACCCTGACCAAGGCGACCCCCGACGGCCCGGACCAGGTGTCGAGCGACGATTTCTTCCGCGGCCGTACCGTGGCGCTGTTCGCCGTGCCCGGCGCGTTCACGCCCACCTGCTCGGCGCGCCACCTGCCCGGCTTCGTCGAGAAGCACGACGCGCTCACCGCCAAGGGCGTGGACGAGATCGCCTGCATCTCGGTCAACGACGCCTTCGTCATGGGCGCATGGGCCAAGTCGCAGGGCGCCGAGGGCGTGACGATGCTCGCGGACGGCAACGGCGACTTCGCCAAGGCAGTCGGCCTGACCATGGACGGATCGAAGTTCGGCATGGGTCTGCGCAGCCAGCGCTACACAATGCTGGTCGCGGACGGCGTGGTGAAGCAGCTCAACGTCGAAGCGCCCGGCGAGTTCAAGGTCAGCAGCGCAGACTATCTGCTCGACCAGCTGTAAGGGTCGATCGACGGTAAGGGGCTGGGGCAATCACCAGCCCCGCACTGCGCAGGCTGAACTGCCCAGCAGCGCCAGACACGTCGCCCCAGCGAAGGCTGGGGCCTCCTGCGGCTCCTGCCGCGAGATCACCGGGAGATCCCAGCCTGCGCTGGGATGACGTGCATGTACCCACGTCCGGAGACGGAGCGGCCGTAAGCAGCCGCTCGCCCCAACTCACCAGCCCTGCGGCTTGCCCTTGTTCTGCTGGTCGAGCCATGCCTTCAGCGGCGCGAAATATTCGACCATCGCCTTGCCCGACATCTGGCGGCTACCCGTCATCACCTGCAACGCATCCGGCCACGGCTTCGACTGGCCCATGGTCAGCATAGCGTTGAGCTTCTCGCCCACCGCCTTGTTGCCATAGAAGGAACAGCGGTGCAGCGGCCCCTTCCAGCCCGCCTGCTCGCATGCCGCCTTGTAGAACTGGAATTGCAGCACCCGCGCCAGGAAATAGCGTGCGTAGGGCACCGTCGCCGGAATGTGATACTTCGCACCCGCGTCGAACTTGCTCTCGTCACGCGCGACCGGCGGCACGATGCCCTGATATTGCAGGCGCAGCGCGTCCCAGCCCTTCTGGTAATCGCCGGCCGCGATCTTGCCGGAGAAGACGCCCCAGCGCCACTTGTCGACCAGCAGGCCGAAGGGCAGGAACGCGACCTTGTCCATCGCCTGACGCAGCAGCAGGCCGATGTCCTTATCCGCGCTCGGCACCTGCGCGGGCTGAAGCAGCCCGATCTTCACCAGGTAATCGGGCGTAATCGACAGCGCGACCGTATCGCCGATCGCCTCATGGAAGCCGTCGTTGGCACCGTTCTTGTAGAGATACGGCTGGTTCTTGTACGCGCGCTGATAGTAATTGTGACCGAGTTCGTGATGGATGGTGACGAAATCGTCGCCGTTCACCTTGGTGCACATCTTGATGCGGATGTCGTCCATGTTGTCGATGTCCCAGGCCGAGGCATGGCAGATCACCTCCCGATCGGCCGGCTTCACGATCTGCGACCGTTGCCAGAACGTTTCGGGGAGCGGCGCAAAGCCGAGCGACGAATAGAAGGCCTCACCCTGCTTCACCATGCGGACCGGATCGTAGCCCTTGGCCTTCAGCAGATCGCCGGTGTCATAGCCGAGATCACCCGAGCCCTTGGGCGCGACGATGTCGTAGATGTTACCCCATTCCTGCGCCCACATATTGCCGAGCAGGTCGCTGCGGATCGGCCCGGTCTTCGCCTGCACGGCGTCGCCGTATTTCTCGTTCAGCTTCCAGCGGACATAGGTGTGGAGCGACAGATAGAGCGGCTCAACCTCCTTCCAGATCTGGTCGGTCAGCGCCTCGAACTGCTGCGGGCTCATGTCATAGCCTGACCGCCACATCGCGCCGACGTCGGCGAAGCCCAGCTCCTTCGCGCCCGAATTCGAGATCGCGGTCATGCGGGTGTAGTCGGCGCGCATCGGCGCACCGACATTGTCGTTCCAGCTGACCCACATCTCCTTCAGCTTGGCAGGGTCGCGCGTCGTGCCCATCGCCGCCTCGATGTCCGATCCGTTGATCGGCTTGCCATCCAGCGTTCCCTTGCCCTTGCCGTAGCGCGACGACATGCGCGTCGTCAGCGTGGCAAGCTCGGTCGCCGCGCCCGGCGTGGTCGGCGCGGGCAGGCCGACGCCGTTCTTCAGCAGGTCGAGCTTGCGCTTCGTGTCATAGGACAGGCCCGCCACGCCGTTGAAGCGCGCGGCGCCCTTTGCCCATTGTACCGCCTTTTCGGTCAGCTCGGCGCCCGACTTGGCGGCGAGCGCATCGGTGTCGTCGGTGATGTAGGTCGCGTTGACCCAGGCGACCTGCTGCGCGGGCACCGACAGGTCGGCGGCCTCCTTCTCGACCGCGGCGACATAGGTATCCGCCTCCGCGGCGGTGGGCGCGCCGCGGTGGATAACGGTCTGCGCGGCGACAGGCGCGGCGAACAGCGCCGCGGCAAGCGCGGCGGTGGAAACGAGACGCATGGATACAATCCCCTAACAAATCTTGGCGTTGCCGACAGGATGCGCGGGGGCGGCGCCTGCGGTCAAGCGCTCAGGAAGTCGGCGATCGCCTGGCCCAGTTCCGGCTTGGTCACCGCACTCATGTGATTGCCGGGGATCTCGCGAAAGATCGCCTGGCGCAGGGCATCGGCCAGTGCGGCGCCCGATCCATTGTCGTCATCGTCGACGCCGGTGACGATCAGCGTCGGCACGTCGATCGCCTCGACCACCTCGATCGGCGTATCGACGAACGTGTCGAGCACGTTGAGCAGCGCGACCGGATCGCCGCCGGTCGTCTTCAGGAACGCCTCGGTCATCCACTCGACCGAACCACGCGGGAAACTGCCGAGATTGGTCAGCACGTTGCGGAAATAGCCGCCGCGGCCCGCGGTGCTGGTGATCCCGGCAAGCCCCATTCCGGAAATCACCGCCCGCCGCGGCGTCGCGCCGTTCGCCAGCATCCGCATCGTCGTGCGGCCACCCAGTGAATAACCGCCGAGGTCGTAGTCGGTGAGGCCCAGATGCGCGATCAGCGCCATCCCGTCGCGCATCAGCGCATCTGCCGGATAGGCGGCGGGATCGTGCGGCTTGTCCGACGCACCATGTCCGCGCAGGTCGGGCATGATCACGCGAAAGCCCTTGGCGGCGATCGCCGCAGCATGGCCGTACTTGATCCAGTTAACCTCGGCATTTGAAAAATAGCCGTGGATCAGCACCACGGGGCGGCCCTCGCCCACCTCGCGCCAAGCGAGGCGCGTGCCGTCGAAGCTGTCGAAATAGCGCGGTTCGGAAGAAGCGGAGGCCAAGGTCGTCATCCATCTGCGGCGGGCGTTGCGTCCTCGTGCGCAGGATGCCGCCGCATGTCCAGCCCCGCGCCATCCCGGCTCGCTGTCCAGTCGCTCAGCGCACACGTTCTCGATCCTCGATCACGCCCTTCCCAATCACCGAAAAAGAGCATACGCTACGTTCAAAATAAGCAAGGAGAGTGATGATGGATACCCATCGGACGGACAGGGGCGACGAGAGCCTGGTCATCCTGCAAAGCCTGCTGTGCCTGCTTCGTGAAAAGAACGTGCTCAGCCGCGCCGACATCGAAGAGCTGACCGACCGCGTCGCCATGCGCGCCACGCAAGCAGAACGCGACCCCCTCCCCTGCTGCGCTCAGGCCAAGCAGGCAGCGGCTGTCGAAATGGCACGGATCGGCCAGTACGTCGGCCAGCATTACGGCGGCAAGCACCGGCGGGTGTGAAGAGCACCCGGACCCGAACTACACTTCCGGTAGCGTGGCTTCAGCGAGCGAAATGACGTGGCCGTGGAACGCGGTGTCGCGACACTTAGCGATGAAGCGCATGTCCGCCGTCAAGATCGGCCATCCGCTTCCCTCTGCCAACGCGAGGTAGAGGCAGTCATATACCGGATGGTTCAGAGTCAATGCGATGTCGAGCGCGCGACCTGCCACATCGTTCGTCGCGATGACCGGCAGCCACGCCTCGATTTCTGCAAACGCTGCCGCGGCCTGAACCGCGCCGATTTCATTCTGACTGACCTTCTTCCACAGCGCGTTGCCCAGCTCGCTGAGCAACAGGTCGGGCGCGACGAGATCGTGTCCCAGAAACGCCGCGGCACGATCCGAATCCTCTTCCGCCACGGCCCATTTCAGCGCCACACTGGTGTCGACGATCCACGTCAATCGTGTGCGCCGTCGCGATCCTGCCGAACCAGTACCTCGCTCGGCGTCTGGACGACGTCTGGCGTCATCGCGCGGATCGCCGTCATGCGGGCCGCCAAGGCGTCGCGCGCGCCGCTGGTCAGCGGACGAAAACGCCGCAGCACAGCGCGCAATTCGGCCTCCAACGACCTGTCATGACGCTCCGCGGCAAGACGGTATGCCGCGATCGTTTCGTCGTCCAAATTGCGGATCAGCACCTGTCCCATGGGACAAATGCTATCACCGTGCTATCAGCGCTTCAACCGCCCTTCTGCAGGTGCCGCCGGCCGAGCAGCTCCGCGATCTGCACGGCGTTCAGTGCGGCACCCTTGCGGAGGTTGTCGCTGACGCACCACAGGTTCAACCCGTTCTCGATCGTCGGGTCCTCGCGAACGCGGCTGACATAGGTGGCATCGTCGCCCGCCGCCTCGATCGGTGTCGCGTAGCCGCCGTCCTCATGCTTGTCGATCAGCATGATCCCCGGCGCCTCGCGCAGGATGCGCTTGGCGTCCTCGGCCGAGATCTCGTTCTCGAACTCGATGTTGAGCGCTTCGGAATGGCCGACGAACACCGGTACGCGCACGCAGGTCGCCGTCACCTTGATCTTGGGATCGAGGATCTTCTTGGTCTCGACGACCATCTTCCATTCTTC
>ERZ941706.213-NODE-213-length-20376-cov-6.423355_pt1 | contig 20376 bp, 18 predicted proteins | sample MGYA00521232_ERZ941706 | MGnify/ENA primary metagenome ERZ941706 (study PRJEB32759, sample SAMN07749893) | skin metagenome | biome: transportation; feature: city; material: polyester macromolecule | host: Homo sapiens | place: Hong Kong:ER line | collected...
ATCTGGAGGACGAGGCGGCGGAGGCGGGCGACTGGGCCGGCGCCGAGGCCGCCCTGGACGCCGTCGCCCGGCGCTTCCCGACGGCGGCCGTGCGGCCGGCGTCGCTGCTGGGTCGCCGCGAGGCCCGCGCCGACGCCCGCCGGGACGCGCCGCGGCCGGGCACCGGAGGCCCGGACCGGGAGTGAGGGGTTCCGGGGCCGGCGACGTCGCCACCTGGCTAGGGTGGGGCGGCAGGTCCTATCCTGGAGGGCAAGTCGGACGCGCGGGCGTCCCCTCCCGGTCCCGGAGGTGTCGGAGGCCGCGTTCGAAGGAGTCGCCATGCCCCTCTCAGAGCATGAGCAGCGGATGCTGGACCAGCTGGAGCAGCAGCTGCGCACCGAGGACCCCCGGCTGGCCACCCAGATGGCGGACACGGGGCGGCATCGGCTGCCCGTGGGTCGCGTCGTGGCCGGGGCCGTCCTCGCCGTGGTCGGGCTGCTCGTCGTGGTCCTCGGGGTCGCCAACCACGCGATCCTCCTGGGCGTGCTCGGCGTCGTCGTCATCGGGGCCGGCATCTTCCTGCTGACCACGCGGCCGCGCGCTGTCGCCTCCGGGGCCTCGGGCCCGGAGGCCCGCCGGTCGGGCGCACCGCGACGGCAGGGAGGCGGCGACTTCATGGGCCGCCTCGAGCGGCGCTGGGACGAGCGGCGCGCCGGAGGCGACTGAGCGCCTGGCCCGCCGGGCCCCCACTATCCTCCACTCCAGGCCCCGATCCGCTCCGGATCGGGGCCTTTCCGCTGCCCGAGGCTCCGTCGTCGCCGCGGCCCTCCACCGGGGCCCACCGGTCCTCCACGTCCCTCCACGGCGACGCCGGCCCCGGGACCCGCGGGATGGCGCGCCGGACTCGGGGGGCCTCGACACGCCCGTGGCGCCGGGACCCGCGTCCGGGGTTGATGGTGGAGGGAAGTGGGGTAATGTGGAGGGAAGGAGAGAGCATGGGTCCCGACCTTGGTCGGGAGGGACCGCTTGACGAGCCAGGGGGTCTGCCGTGTTCTTGGGCACGTACACCCCCCGGCTCGACGAGAAGTCCCGGCTGATCCTCCCCGCCAAGTTCCGCGAGGAGCTGGCGGAGGGGCTGGTCCTGACCCGGGGTCAGGAGCGCTGCATCTACGTGTTCAGCGCTCGTGAGTTCGAGCGGGTCCACGAGCAGATGAGGTCGGCTCCACTGTCCTCCCGCCAGGCCCGTGACTACATCCGCGTCTTCCTCTCGGGGGCGTCGGACGAGGTCCCGGACAAGCAGGGTCGGGTGACCGTGCCGGCGCCGCTGCGACAGTACGCGGGGCTGGACCGGGACGTGACCGTGATCGGCGCGGGGACGCGAGTGGAGATCTGGGACTCGGAGTCCTGGAACACCTACCTCGCCGAGCAGGAAGCCGCCTTCTCCGAGACCGACGAGGACGTCCTGCCCGGCGTCTTCTGACCATGACCACCCGACCTCGAGCGAGACCTCCAGCCGACGCCGCCGCACCTGACCCGTCTTCCCCTGGGCCAGGCGCGGCGGCGGACGGATGGGGATCCCGCCCGAGGTCCGCCAGGACCGCGATGTGAGCAGGAGGTCGAGAGTGGACGCAGGCCAGCCGCGCCCCGAGGACCGCCACCTGCCCGTGATGCGGGACCGCGTCGTCGACCTCCTCGCCCCCGCCGTCCAGGCCGCGCTCGAGGCCGGCCGCACGCCCGTCGCCGTCGACGGCACGCTGGGCATGGGCGGGCACACCGAGGCCCTGCTGACCCGGTTCCCCCACCTGCGCGTCATCGGCATCGACCGCGACGCCCACGCCCAGGCCATGGCCGCCGAGCGCCTCGGCCCCCTCGCCGACCGTCTGATCCCCTTCCACGGCACCTACGACCGGGTGCCCGAGGCCATGGCCGCCGCGGGCGTCACGAAGGTCGACGCCGCGCTCTACGACCTCGGCGTGTCCTCCTACCAGCTGGACGACCGGGAACGCGGCTTCGCCTACTCCTACGACGCTCCGCTGGACATGCGCATGGACGACACCGCCGAGCGCTCCGCCGCGACGCTCGTGGCGGAGCTGGACGAGCAGGAGCTGCGCCGCATCATCCGTCGCGACGGCGAGGAGCGCTTCGCCGGCCCCATCGCACGGGCCATCGTCCGGGCCCGCGCCGAGGCCCCCATCGAGACCACCGGCCGCCTCGTCGAGGTGATCCGCTCGGCCGTCCCCGTCGCCGCGGGGGCCACCGGCGGGCACCCGGCCAAGCGCACCTTCCAGGCCCTGCGCATCGCCGTGAACGAGGAGCTCGACATCCTCGACGCCGCCGTGCCCGCCATCCTCGACGCCCTCCACGTGGGCGGCCGCCTCGTGGTGATGAGCTACCACTCCCTCGAGGACCGGATCACGAAGCGGCACCTGAGCGCGTGGGCCACGTCCACGGCGCCCCCGGGGTTCCCGGTGGTGCTGGAGGAGCACGAACCCGTGGTGCGGGTGCTCACCCGCGGCACCGAGAAGCCCACCGAAGAAGAAATCTCCGAGAACCGTCGCGCCTCCTCCGCGAGAGTGCGTGCGGTTGAGAAGATCAGGACGTCCAGGACCACGGCATGACGCTGCACGAGGAGATGAGCATGGCCGCACACGCACGGATCGCAGAGTCGCTGCGCCCCGGGTCGACCCCCGTCGCCCCCGCGCGGCCGGCTCCGCAGGAGCGCACGCCGCTCTCGGTGGTGCCCGCCCCGCTGCCCCGATCCCGCTCCGGCGTGACCGTGCTGTGCGTCCTCGTGGTGCTCGCCGCGCTCGCGGCGGTCCTCGTCATGAACATCACCATGTCCAACCGGCAGTACGCCCTCCTGGACCTGCGCCAGGAGCAGCAGGCCGTCACCGAGACCAATGAGCGGCTGGCCGAGCAGGTGGGCCACCTCGAGGCGCCGCAGAACCTGGCCGCGCGCGCCGACGCCCTCGGGATGGTCGCCCCCGCCGGCACCGCCTCCGTGGACGCGGGCACGGGCCAGTTCAGCGGCGAGGCCCAGGCGGCCCAGGACGGCGACATCTCCGCCACCTACGTCGCGCCGCCGGCGGACGCGGACGCGGTCCGCCAGGGGACGGCCGGCGACGGCCAGGACGAGATCGAGGGACCGCGCACCCTCGGCGGCGAGGACGCCTCCGCCGCCCCCGACCAGGACGCCGCCGACCGTTGATCGACCGTCCCGCCTCGCACCTTCCCCGCGGCGGATCGACGGTCGGGCCCGCTCCCGGGCACCCCGCCGTGCGCACCCGCATCCTTCTCCTGCTCGTCTTCGTCCTGCTCGGCGGGCTCGCACTGCGGCTCGTCTACGTGCAGGGCATCGACCCCACGGGGCAGGCCGCGGCGGCCATGGACCAGCGCCTGACCCACCAGGAGACCCTGCCGCAGCGCGGGTCCATCCTGGACCGCGACGGCGACGTGCTGGCCGCCAGCGTGCGCCGCTACGACATCGTCGTGGACCAGCGCCTCGTCAAGGACTTCAACGAATGGGACCGCGAGGCCCGGGAGACCGTGCTCGTGGACGTGGACTCCCGCCTGGCCAGCCTGGCCGAGGTGCTCGGCATGTCGGAGGAGGAGGTGCGCGAGGCCACCATCGGCTCCCGCCCGTACGCCGTGGTGCGTCGCTCCGTGACCCCGGAGGTGCGGGACAAGGCCATGGCGCTCAACGTGCCGGGCCTGCTCTCCGAGGCGGTGGACCGCCGCACCTACCCGAACGGGTCGGTCGCCGGCAGCATCATCGGCTTCATGGGCGGTGACGGCACCGCCCTCGAAGGCCTCGAGCTCAGCCAGGACGACGTCATGACCGGCACCCCGGGCACCCGCACGTTCGAGGTGGGCGCAGACGGCATCCGCATCCCCAACGCCCCGCTCGAGGAGGTTCCGGCCGTGGACGGCGCCGACCTGCGCCTGACCGTGGACAAGGACGCCCAGTGGTTCGCGCAGGAGACCCTCGGCGCCCTCGCCGCCGAGTACGACGCGGAGTGGGCGAACGCCGTCGTGATGGACGTGAAGACGGGCGACGTGATCGTCATGGCGGACTCCACCACGGTGGACCCCGCCGACCCCGACGCCACCGAGGGGAACTTCCGCACCTCCACCGTGATGAGCACCCCGTACGAGCCGGGCTCCACGGGCAAGGCGCTGCCGATCGCGGCCGCCGTCGACGCCGGGAAGGTCACCGCCACGGACGGCTTCACCGTCCCCGGCAGCCAGGACTTCGACGGGCAGACCATCCGGGACTTCTCCCCGCACCCGACGTTCGACATGACCGTCGCAGGCATCTACGCGCGCTCCTACAACACGGGCACGGTGCAGATCGCCGAGAAGATCACGGACGAGCAGCGCTACGAGTACATGCGCTCCTTCGGGGTCGGCCAGCCCATCGACCTCGGCCTGCCGCAGCAGGCGGGCAGCGTCCTCGTCCCGCCCGAACAGTGGGACGGCCGCCAGCGCCTGACCACGGCCTTCGGCCAGGGCTACACCCAGACCACCCTGCACACCGCCCAGATGTACCAGGCCCTCGCCAACGGCGGCGTGCTGATCCCGGCCCGGCTGATCGACGCCACGGTGGACGGCGACGGCGCGGAGAAGCGCTGGGAGTCGTCCGCGGAGCCCCACCGCGTGGTCTCCGAGGAGACGGCGGCGCAGATGCTCCGCATGATGGAGACCGTCGTGACGCAGGGCACCAGCAAGGCCGCCGCGATCCCCGGGTATCGCGTGGGCGGCAAGTCCTCCACCGCCGAGGCTGCGAGCGACACCGGCACGTACGACGGCTACAACCTCGGCTTCACCGCCGTCGCCCCGCTCGACGACCCCCGCTTCGTGGTGTCCGTGTCCATGCATCGGCCGCCGTCGAAGCAGGGCTCCCGGGACGTGTCCGTCGCGGCCGCCACGATCATGGAGTACATGCTCCGCCAGGCGGACGTGCCCGCCACCGGAGCCGAGCCGAACGACTACCGCGTCTTCGTGGACGATCCACAGGACCGGCCGTGGTGACCCACGCCGCCGGCCCCGAGCACCCCAGGAGCACCCCCATGACCACCCCGAGCGACCCCCCTGCGCCGCTGACCCCGGCCCAGCAGGACGCCGCCTTCCGGCCCTCCCACACCCCCGCCACGCCCTGGCCCGCCCTCGCACAGGCGCTGGCCGAGGCGGGGATCGCGGCCCACGTCCACGGCGCGGCCCCGGCCGACGGCGTCACGGGGGTCAGCCTCGACTCGCGTGTCGTGCGCCCGGGCGACCTCTACGTCGCCGTTCCGGGGGCGCGCGCCCACGGCGCGGCGTTCGCGGCCACGGCGCTGGAGGCCGGCGCCGTCGGCGTCCTGACGGACGCGGCGGGCCGCGCGCTCCTGGCGGAGCAGGGCCTGGCCGACGTCCCGGTGCTCGAGGTCGACGCCGTGCGCACCGCCGCCGGCACCGTGGCGGCCCGCGTCTACGGCGGCGGGGGCGACGCCGGCCCGCGCCTGCTCGGCGTGACCGGCACCAACGGCAAGACCACCACGAGCTTCCTCGCCGCCGCCCTGCTCGAGGCCCTGGGGCGCCGGTCGGGCATCGTGGGCACGATCCTGATCCGCGCGGGGGAGCGGGAGGTCCCCTCCACGCTCACCACGCCCGAGGCCACCCAGCTGCACGCCCTCATGGCGCTCATGCGCGAGGAGGAGGTGGACACCGCCGTCATGGAGGTCTCCTCCCACGCCGTGGCGTACCAGCGGATCGCCGGCCTGCGCTACGCGGTGGCCGGGTTCACCAACCTGACCCAGGACCACCTGGACATGCACGGCTCGATGCAGGAGTACTTCGCGGCCAAGGCCGGTCTGTTCGACCCCGCCCGCACCGACCACGCCGTCATCACGCTCGACGGCGGCGAGGGGCCCCGCTGGGGCGTCGCCATGGCCCGGGCCGCCGGCGCTCCCGTCACCACGCTCGCCCTCGGGCCGGCCGCGCCGACGCCGGGCGCCCTGGCCGAACACGACCCCGGCCTCCGGGCGGACTGGGAGGTCGCCGAGCTCGCGCCGGACGGCCTCGGCCACCGCTTCACGCTGCGCCACGCGGCCACGGGCCGGGAGCTGCGGGCCTCCGTCGGTCTGCCGGGCCGCTTCAACGTGGCCAACGCGGCCCTCGCGGTCCTGCTCGTGCTGCACGCCGTGGGGGAGGAGCACCTGGACGCGCTCGCCGCCGTCCTGGACGTGCCCGCGGGGGAGGGCCCTCTGGCCGCCGCCGTCCCGGGACGGATGGAGGTCGTGGGCCGCGAGCCGGACGCCGTCGTCGACTTCGCGCACAACCCGGACGGCATGGTCCAGGCGCTGCGCTCCCTCGCCGACGCCCGGGCGGCGGCCGGGACGCGCGGCCGCACCCTGATCGTGTTCGGCTCCGCCGGCGACCGTGACCGTGACAAGCGGCCCGTGATGGGCGCGATCGCGGCCCGGGCGGCGGATGTGGTGATCGTCACCGACGACACCCCCCACTCGGAGGACCCGGCCCCGATCCGCGCCCACATCCTCGCCGGCGCCCGCGCCGAGGCCGACCGCATCGCGCGGGAGGAGGGCCGCACGGTCGTGATCGAGGAGGTGGCCGACCGTGCCGCGGCCATCCGCCGCGCCGTGGAGCTGGCGGGGCCGCAGGACGGCATCCTCCTGGCCGGCCGCGGGCACGAGACCACGATGGACTACGACGGCGAGCTCGTCCCGCTGGACGACCGGGTGGCCCTGCGCGAGGCCCTGGCCGCCCGTGTCGCGGCGGCCTCCGCCTCGGGCTCCGGCCCCGCCCGCGAGGGTAAGGTCATCGAGTCATGATCGCTCTCACCGCAGCCCAGATCGCCGAGGCCGTGTCCGGCACGCTCTCGGCCACCCTCGACCCCGCCACCGTGCTGGTGCACGTCACCCCCGACTCGCGGGAGGTCACCGCCGAGGGCACGCTCTACGTGGCGAAGCCGGGGGAGCGCGCCGACGGCCACGACTTCATCGACGCCGCGCTGGGTGCCGGCGCCGCCGCCGTGCTCGCCGAGCGCGCCACGCACGCCCCCGACGGCGCCGCGCACCCGGCGATCCTCGTCGAGGACGCCGTGCTCGCGATGGGCGCGCTCGCCCGGGAGGTCGTGCGCCGCATCCGGGAGCACTCCCCGACCACCGTCATCGGCATCACCGGCTCGGCCGGCAAGACCACCACCAAGGACCTGCTCGCTGCCCTGCTGGCCACCCAGGGCCCCACCGTCGCACCGGTCGGCTCGTACAACGGCGAGGTCGGCGTGCCGCTCACGGTGTTCCGGGCGGAGCTGGACACGCGCTTCCTCGTGGTCGAGATGGGCGCGGACCACGTCGGCAACATCGCGTACCTCTGCGACATCGTGCGCCCGGACATCGGCGTCGTGCTCATGGTGGGCACCGCCCATGCGGGCAGCTTCGGCGGCGTGGCGAACATCGCGCGCACCAAGGGCGAGCTCGTGGAGGCCCTCGGCCCCGACGGCGTCGCCGTCCTCAACCTCGACGACGAGCGTGTCGCCGGCATGGCGGCGCGGACCGCCGCCCCGATCACCTGGTTCACCGCGGACGAGCGGGGCGTCGCCCGCGCGGCCGAGGACGTGGCCGCCGGCCGTGCGTCGGGCCTCGTCGCCGCACGGGACGTGCGAGCCGACGACCAGGAGCGCCCCGTCTTCGACCTGCAGGTCGGGACGGATGAGGCCGCCGTGCGGCATCCGGTCGCCTCCGGACTGACCGGCCTGCACCACGTGCACAACGTGCTGGCCGCCGCCGCGGCCGCCCACGCCGCCGGCATGGACCCGGCCGAGATCGCCCGTGGTCTCGACGGGCTCGGGCCCGCCAGCCGCTTCCGGATGGAGCGCACCGACCGCGCGGACGGCGTCACGATCATCAACGACGCGTACAACGCCAACCCCGAGTCCATGCGCGCCGCGCTGCGGACGCTGGCCACCCTCGGCCGCTCCAGCGGCCGCCGCACCTGGGCCGTCCTGGGGGAGATGCTCGAGCTCGGCGATGCCCGCGTCCGTGAGCACACCCTCGTGGGCGAGTCCGTGGTGCGCCTGAACATCGCCCAGCTGCTGGTGGTGGGCGCCGGAGCCCGGCCGCTCTACATCGGCGCCCTCAACGAGGGCAGCTGGGGCGAGGAGGCGCACTTCGTCGACGACGCCGCGCAGGCCGAGGCGTTCCTCGCCGAGCACCTGCGCCCCGGCGACCTCGTCCTCGTCAAGTCCTCCAACGGCGTCGGGCTCGCGGCCCTCGGCGAGCGCCTCGCCACGGCCGACGCCGTCGCCGCCCCCTCCGCCTCCCCGAAGGAGTCCCGACCGTGATCGGACTGCTCATCGGCGGCGTGCTCGGCCTGGTCCTCTCGGCCGCCGGCACCCCGCTGTTCATCCGGTTCCTCGTCAAGCGCGGATACGGCCAGTTCGTCCGCGACGACGGCCCGACCACCCACAAGACCAAGCGCGGCACGCCCACGATGGGCGGCGCGGTCATCATCGGCTCCATGGTGCTGGCGTACCTGATCACCCACGGGCTGCTCGCGGTGCTCGGCGTCGACTTCGGCGGGCCCACGGCCTCCGGCCTGATCCTGCTGCTGCTCACCGTGGGCATGGCCTTCGTCGGTTTCGTGGACGACTTCACGAAGATCACGAAGCAGCGCTCGCTCGGCCTGACGCCGCGCGGCAAGATCATCCTCCAGGCCCTGATCGGCACCGCCTTCGCCGTCCTCGCCCTGAACTTCCCGGACGAGCGGGGCCTGACCCCCGCCTCGACGGCGATCTCCTTCGCCCGGGACATCCCGTGGCTCGACCTGGCCTTCGCCGGACCCGCGATCGGCGTCATCCTGTTCGTGATCTGGTCGAACCTCATCACCACCGCCACCACGAACGCCGTGAACCTCACGGACGGCCTCGACGGGCTCGCCACGGGCGCCACCGCCATGATCACGGGCGCCTACGTCCTGATGTCGCTCTTCCAGTCGAGCCAGTCCTGCGCGCTCGAGGGCACCCGCGGCTGCTACGAGGTCCGCGACCCCATGGACCTCGCCCTGCTCGCGGCGATCCTCACGGGCAGCCTGCTGGGCTTCCTCTGGTGGAACACCTCGCCGGCCAAGATCTTCATGGGGGACACCGGCTCCCTGGGCCTGGGCGGCGCCCTGGCCGGCTTCGCGATCTTCACGCGCACCGAGATCCTGGTGGCCGTGCTGGCCGGCCTCATGGTCGCGATCACCCTCTCCGTCATCATCCAGGTGGGCTGGTTCAAGGTCTCCGGCGGCAAGCGCGTGTTCCTCATGGCGCCGCTGCAGCACCACTTCGAGCTCAAGGGCTGGGCCGAGGTGACCGTCGTGGTCCGCTTCTGGCTGCTGTCCCTGATGTGCGTCACCGTGGGGCTCGCGATCTTCTACGGCGACTGGCTCATCCGCCAGGGCGGCCTCGCGGGGGTGACCCCGTGACCGGCCCCGCGTCCGACGCCGCGCCCGCACCGGTGCGCCGGCCCCGCGCCGACACCGCCCGCACCGCCGACCTCACGTCCTGGGACGCCCCGGGGTGGGCCGGCCTGCGCGTCGTCGTCACGGGTCTGGGCGTCACCGGCTTCTCCGTGGCCGACACCCTGGCCGAGCTGGGCGCCGCCGTCGTGGTGGTGGACGGCGATGACGGGCCGGAGAACCGGGCGCGCGCCGAGACCCTGCGGATCGTGGGGGTCCGCGAGGTCCTGCTCGACCGGGCGGCCACGCAGGTGCTGCCCGAAGTCGACGGCGCCGCCGCGGACCTCGTCGTGACCTCCCCGGGCTGGCGGCCGGACCAGCCGCTGCTGATGGCCGCCCACGCGGCGGGCCTGCCGATCTGGTCCGACGTCGAACTGGCCTGGCGGCTGCGCGAGCGCGCCGGCCGGAAGACCGCCGACTGGGTGTGCCTGACGGGCACGAACGGCAAGACGACGACCGTGACGATGGTCGAGGCCATCCTGCGGGCGGACGGCCGTCGGGCGGTGGCCTGCGGCAACGTCGGCACCCCCGTGCTCGACGCGATCCGCGACCCGGAGGGCTTCGACGTGCTCGCCCTCGAGCTCTCCAGCTTCCAGCTGCACTGGACGCACGGACTGGCGCCGGCGTCATCGGCGGTGCTGAACCTGGCCGAGGACCACGTGGACTGGCACGGCTCGATGGAGGAGTACGCCGCCGCCAAGGGCAAGGTGTACGCGAACACGCGGGTGGCCTGCGTGTTCAACGAGCAGGACCCGCTGACCCGCACCCTCGTGGAGCGCGCGGACGTCCAGGAGGGCTGCCGCGCGATCGGCTTCACCACGGACACCCCGGGCCTGTCCGACATCGGCGTCGTGGACGGGATCCTCGTGGACCGTGCGTTCCTGGACAACCGGCGCCACGAGGCGATCGCCCTGGCCGAGCGCGCCGACCTGGGCCCGGTGGCGCCGCGCCACACCATGGCCAACGCGGCCGCCGCGGCGGCGCTGACCCGGGCCGTCGGGGTGAGCCCCGCGGCCGTGGCCGAGGGCCTGCGCTCCTACGACCGCGGGGAGCACCGCATCCAGCTCGTGGCCACCTCCCGCGACATCATGTGGGTCAACGACTCCAAGGCGACGAACCCGCACGCCGCGGACGCGTCGCTGGCGGCGTTCAGCTCCGTGGTGTGGCTGGCCGGCGGCCTGCCCAAGGGCGTGACCTATCACGAGCTGGTGGCCGCGCACGCCCACCGGCTCCGGGCGGTGGTGCTCCTGGGCAGGGACACCTCGGCCCTGCGCGCGGCCCTGGCCGCGCACGCCCCCGAGGTCCCCGTCCACGCCCCCCTCGCCGCGGCCGACGGCACCGGCCCCGCCGACGGCGCGGCCGTGATGGCCGAGGCGGTGCGCGTGGCCGACGGCCTGGCCCGCCCCGGCGACACCGTGCTCATGGCGCCCGCCGCGGCGTCGATGGATCAGTTCCGCTCCTACGCGGCCCGCGGCGACGCGTTCATCGAGGCCGTCGCCGGGCTGATGCGCGAGCACGGCTGGGACGTGCACGACGACGCCGCGCCCGACGCCGACTGACCCGCCGCCCACCCGACCGTCTCGCTTCCCCCGTGAGGAGGGCCATGTCCCCGATCGAGCTCCGCCCGGTCCGCCCCCGCGCGGACGACGACGCCCCCGAGCACCGGGAGCGGCTCCTGCACCGGATGTGGCGGGTCCTCGAGGGTCGCCGCGCCCTCGACCTGTCGGTCCTGCTCATCAGCGGCTGCACCGCCCTGCTCACCGTGCTGGGGCTCGTGATGGTGCTCTCTTCGTCCTCCGTCGAGGCGATCGGCACCGGCGGCGGCTCGTACGCGCTGTTCCTGCGCCAGAGCGCCTGGGCGGTGGCGGGCGTGGCGGCCCTGCTCGTGTTCTCGCGCCTGCCGGTGCGCGTCCTCAAGGCGCTCGCCTGGCCGGCGTTCGGCGTGGCCGTGATCCTGCTCGCGCTGGTCGCGTTCTCCCCGCTCGGCGTCACCGTGGGCGGCAATCGCAACTGGCTGGGCATCGGCGGGTTCCGGATGCAGCCCTCCGAGGCCGCCAAGCTCGCCCTGGCCCTGTGGGCGGCGGCGGTCCTGGAGCGCAAGCACCGCCTCGTCACCCAGGTGCGGCACGCGCTGATCCCGGTGCTGCCCGGCGGCCTGTTGCTGCTGGTCCTGGTGATGGCGGGCAGCGACCTCGGGACCGCGATCATCCTCGCGATCGTGCTGGCCACGGTGCTGTACGTGGCCGGCACCCACTGGGGGGTCTTCCTCACCTTCCTGGCGCTGAGCGTGCTGGGCATCCTGGCCCTGACCCTCCTCGCCCCGCACCGCATGGTCCGGGTGCAGGCCTGGATGGGGGACTGCTCCGACGCCACCGACCCCTGCTTCCAGCCGGCGCACGGGATGTACGCCCTGGCCTCGGGCGGCTGGTGGGGCGCGGGCCTCGGCCAGTCCCGCCAGAAGTGGAGCTACATCCCGGAGGCCGAGAACGACTTCATCTTCACCATCCTCGGCGAGGAGCTCGGGCTCGTGGGCACGCTGGTGGTGCTGCTGGCCTACCTCGGCCTGGCGATCGGCATCTACCGCGTCGCCGCCGGGACCACGTCCACGTTCATCCGCCTGTCCACGTGGGGGATCCTGGCCTGGCTGGTGGGCCAGGCGGCCGTCAACATCGCGATGGTCTCCGGGATCATCCCCGTGGTGGGCGTCCCGCTGCCCTTCATCTCCTATGGTGGTTCCGCGCTCACCCTGTCCTTGAGCGCGGTCGGCATCGTGCTGGCCTTCGCCCGCCACGAGCGCCGCCGTGCCGTCCAGCCGGACGCCCGCCCGCAGGCGGACGAGCCGGACACCGACCCCCTCCCCGTGATCCCCACCCCCGCCCTCCAGGAGCCCCGATGACGCAGACCTCTCATCCCTCCGGACCCCTGCGGGTGGTGCTGGCCGGCGGCGGCACCGCCGGCCACATCTCCCCGATGCTCGCGATCGCCCGCGCCCTGGAGGGCGACGGCGGCGGTCCCGTCGAGTGCACCATGGTCGGCACCGCCTCCGGCATGGAGACGCGTCTCGTCCCCGAGGCGGGCTACGAGCTCGACCTGATCGACCGGGTCCCGATGCCGCGCCGCCCGTCGATGGACGTCGTCCGCTTCCCGGCCCGCATGCGCGCCGCGGTCGCCACGGCGGCCCGGATCCTGCGGGACCGGCGCGCCGACGTCGTCGTGGGCGTGGGCGGCTACGTCGCCACCCCCGTGTACCTCGCCGCGTTCCGGGCCGGTGTGCCCGTGGTGGTCCACGAGGCCAACGCCCGCCCCGGCCTGGCCAACCGCATCGGCGCCCTGCGGGCCGCGCACGTCGGCACCGCCCTGCCGGACACCCGCCTCCGCGGCGCCCGCTGGGTGGGCATGCCGATGCGCCCCGAGATCTCCGGCCTGGACCGGGCGGCCGCCCGCCGTGCCGCCCGTGAGGCCCTCGGCCTCGACCCGGACCGGACCACCGTCGTGGTGACCGGCGGCAGCTCGGGTGCGCTGGCCGTGAACCGCACCGTGCGCGCCGCGCTGGGCGACCTCCTGGACGCCGGTCTGCAGGTGTTCCACCTGACCGGTCGGGACAAGGCCCTCACCGAGGACGACGGCAGCCTGCTGGTCCGGGACGGCTACGTCCAGCGGGAGTACCTGGCGGGCATGGAGCAGGCCTACGCCGCCGCCGACCTGATCGTCGCCCGCTCGGGCGCCGGCACGGTCTGCGAGGTGTCCGCGGTCGGCCTGCCCGCCGTCTACGTCCCCCTGCCCATCGGCAACGGCGAGCAGGCGCTCAACGCCCGCCCCGTGGTGGAGGCGGAGGGCGCGCTGCTCGTCCGCGACGACGCCTTCGGGCGCGCGTGGGTGCAGCGTCAGCTGATCCCGCTGGCGACCGACCCTGAGCGTCTCGCGCGCATGGGGGAGGCGGCCGCCCGCTTCGGCGTCCGGGACGCGGACGTCACCATGGCCGGCCTCGTGCGCTCGGCCGCCCAGGAAGGAGCCCGGCGATGAGCCGAGACGAGAGCACCCGTCCCGCGGCCGAGGGCCGCTTCGCCGACCTGGGCCGCGTGCACCTGCTGGGGATCGGCGGCGTCGGCGTGTCGGGGGTCGCCCGCATCCTCCAGGAGCAGGGCGTCGCGGTGTCCGGCTCCGACGCGAAGGACCTGCCCGTGATGCGCGAGCTCGCCGCGGGCGGCGCCCGGATCACGGTCGGCTACGACGCCGCGCACCTCGGCCGGGACGTCACCACGGTGATCGCCTCCTCGATCGCCGGGCCGGGCAACCCGGAGCACGACGCCGCCGTGGCGCGCGGACTGCGCGTGCTGCACCGTTCCGAGGGCCTCGCCCTGGCCATGCGCGGCCACCGGGTGCTGGCCGTCGCCGGCACGCACGGGAAGACCACCACGTCCTCCATGGCCGCCATGGCCTTCTCCGACGCCGGCTGGGACCCCACGTTCGCCGTCGGCGCCGCCGTCGCCGGGCTCGGCACCAACGCCCGGGCGGGCCGGGGCGAGTGGTTCATCGCGGAGGCCGACGAGTCCGACGGCACCCTGGTGAACTACCCGAGCACGATCGGGATCGTCACGACCGTGGAGGCCGACCACCTGGACCACTACGGGACCGAGGAGGCGGTGCACCAGGTCTTCCGGGACTTCGCGGGCGGGCTGCCGGCCGCCGCCCAGGGCGGGGTCCTCGTGGCCTGCCTCGACGACGCCGGCGCGGCGGACCTGGCCGCCTGGGCACGGGAGCACGCGGCCGCCGACGTCGTGACCTACGGCTCGGCGCCCCGTGACGGCGTGGCGCCGGACCTGCTGGTCACCGACCTCGCGGTGGAGCCGGGCGAGACCGGAGTGGGCCAGCGCGCCACGTTCCGGATGGCGGACGGACCGGAGCGCACCCTGCACCTGCAGGTGCCCGGCCGGCACAACGCGCTGAACGCCGCCGCCGTGGTCCTGGCCGCCGTCCGGGCGGGCATGGCCTTCGAGGCCGCCGTGCGGGGCGTGGAGGCCTTCCGGGGCACGGCCCGCCGCTTCGAGTTCCGCGGCGCCGCGCGCGGCGTGCGGGTCTTCGACGACTACGCGCACCATCCCACGGAGGTGGCCGCCGCGGTCTCCGCCGGCCGTGCCGTGGCCGGCGACGCCCGCGTGCACGTCCTGTTCCAGCCCCACCTGTTCTCCCGCACCCGGGACTTCGCCGCCGAGTTCGCCGCCGCCCTCTCCGGGGCGGACGCGGTGCGCGTGCTGCCCGTGTACGCGGCTCGGGAGGAGCCGATGCCCGGCGTCGACTCGTCCCTCATCGCCTCCCGCCTCACCACGGGCGCCGCCGAGGACCGTGTCGTCGCCGAGGACCGCGCCGAGGCGGTGCGCTCGCTCGCGGCGGGCGCCACGGCCGGCGACGTCGTCCTGACGATGGGCGCGGGGGACGTCACCGCCTTGGGTGCGGACCTGCTGGCCGAGCTCGGTCGGGACGCGGCGCCCGGCGTCGCCCACCCGTGAGGCTCGGCCGCGGGACGCCGCCGGTCGCACCAGCCGGGGCCGACGCCTCCACCGTGGTCCGATTCCCGGGCCGCACCGCGCGCCGGCGCCGCGCCACGCGCTGGGGTGTGGCGGCCGCGGTCCTCGCGGTGCTGGGCGCCCTGGGCTGGGTCGTGTTCTTCTCGCCCGTGCTCGCGGTGGACCGCGTCGAGGTCACCGGCACCCGCCATGTCTCCGCCGCCGAGGTCCAGGAGCGCCTGGAGCCCGTGTACGGCGTGCCGCTGTCCCGCGTCGGCGCCGGCCGTGTGGGCGAGCTGGTCGGTGGTCTGCCCGGAGTGGCCGAGGTCCAGACCGTTCCCCGCCTGCCCACCGGCCTGGAGGTCGTGGTCCGGGAGCATGAGACGCGGGCCCGGCGGGACGGCGACGACGGCGTGCAGCTGCTGCTCGCGGACGGCACCGTCCTGACGGGAGTGCCGGAGGAACGGCTCGAGGGCGAGGACCTCCCCGCGTTCTCGGAGGAGCTGCCGCAGCGGGCGCAGGAGGAGCGCGCCGAGGTGGCCGAGGTGCTGGCCGCCCTGCCGGAGGCCGTGGCGGATCGTGTCGAGACGGCCGACTCCCGGGGCCCGGGCCAGGTCCGTCTGGCGCTCGAGGGCGGGGTGACCCTGGTCTGGGGCGACGCGCAGGACGCCGGCCTCAAGGGGTCCGTGGCCGAGGCGTTCCTGGCGGACGAGCGGCACGGGTCCGCGGCGGGCGGCGTCGCCGAGATCGACGTCTCCGTGCCCACGCGGCCGATCACGCGCTGAACCGGGGCCACAGGAGTCTCCAGTAGAACGTGAAGGTGAAGGTCGGGGCGCGGGGCCTCGCGCGAGTCCGGGTGCCATCACCGCGGCGGCTGGTCCTTCGAGTCTCACGTGAAGGTTGATGCGGAGGCCGTCTTTTCCGCGTGGACACGCCGTTTTCTTTTGCACGTGACGCGGGCCTCCCAGTACGGTGGACCCGAACGCGCGCGAGGCTCGCTTCACGCTGTGCTTGAAGGTGTCCACCCCGGGTGGCCGCCGATCACCGGGGCGATGTGCCTCGCGCTGACCTCTCGAGATCTCGAACAAAGGGAACCAACACCGTGGCTGCACCCCAGAACTACCTGGCCGTCATCAAGGTCGTCGGCATCGGCGGCGGCGGCGTGAACGCCGTGAACCGCATGATCGAGGTGGGGCTCCGCGGCGTGGAGTTCATCGCCATCAACACGGACGCCCAGGCGCTGCTGATGTCGGACGCGGACGTGAAGCTGGACGTGGGCCGCGAGCTCACCCGTGGACTCGGCGCGGGCGCGAACCCCGAGGTGGGCCGCCAGGCCGCCGAGGACCACGCGGAGGAGATCGAGGAGGTCCTGCGGGGCGCGGACATGGTGTTCGTGACCGCGGGCGAGGGCGGCGGCACCGGCACCGGCGGGGCGCCCGTCGTGGCCCGCATCGCGCGCTCGCTCGGCGCCCTGACCATCGGCGTCGTGACCCGTCCGTTCACGTTCGAGGGCCGCCGTCGCGCCGGCTCCGCCGAGGCGGGCATCGACGCCCTGCGGGACGAGGTCGACACCCTCATCGTGATCCCGAACGACCGCCTGCTGTCCATCTCGGACCGCAACGTCTCGGTCATGGACGCCTTCCGTCAGGCGGACCAGGTGCTCCTCTCCGGCGTCCAGGGCATCACCGACCTGATCACCACCCCGGGCCTGATCAACCTCGACTTCGCGGACGTGAAGTCCGTGATGCAGGGCGCGGGCTCCGCGCTCATGGGCATCGGCCACGCGCAGGGCGAGGACCGCGCCGTCAAGGCGGCCGAGCTGGCGATCGCCTCGCCGCTGCTCGAGGCCTCCATCGACGGCGCGTACGGCGTGCTGCTCTCCATCCAGGGCGGCTCCGACCTCGGCCTCTTCGAGATCAACGAGGCCGCGCGACTGGTCCAGGAGGTCGCCCACCCGGAGGCCAACATCATCTTCGGCGCGGTCATCGACGACGCCCTCGGCGACGAGGTGCGCGTGACCGTGATCGCCGCGGGCTTCGACAAGGTGGACGTCACCTCCGCCCCGGCCGCCCCGCAGGCCGTGCAGCAGCAGGCGGCCCCGCAGCGGGCCGCGGCCCCCGCGCAGCCGCAGCCCGCCGCCCAGCCGCAGCCCGCCGCCCCGGCCCAGCCGCAGCAGGCCGAGCGCCCCGCCGTGCGCGGCACCGTGCCGCTGGCCCCGCAGGAGCAGCAGCCGCGCCGCCAGCAGGACCTGCCCACCGTGGTGGAGCCGGACCTCGGCGCCGGGTCCTCGGACCTGGACGTCCCGGACTTCCTCAAGTGACGGCCGCGGAGGGGCCGGCCGGGACCGCACGGGTCCCCGCTGGCCCCTTCGTGCACCGCGAGACCGTCCGCACCGCGACGGGCGCCGTGCACGTCGCCTGGACCTCCGTGGCCGCCGGCAACCTCGCGCTGCACGTGGTCCCGCCGGACGAGGCCGAGGGGCTCGCTCGCGTCAGCGCCGCCCGTCGCGCCCTGGAGCGCGTGATGGGGGTCCCCGAGGACGCCACGCTCTATCTGGACCAGGTGCACTCGGCCGACGTCGTGTGGGCGGACGGACCCGGGCGCGGCGGTGCCCCGGCCCCCGTGGCCGACGCCGCCGTGAGCCGCGACGGGTCCCGGCCGCTGGCCGTCATGGTGGCCGACTGCCTCCCCGTGGTCTTCGTCGACGAGACGACCGGCGCGACCGCCGTGGCCCACGCCGGGCGGCGCGGGCTGCTGGACGGCGTCCTGGAGGCGACCGTCGATCGTCTGCTCTCCCTGCGCCCGGAGACCGACCGGACCGGTCCCGGCCTGCGCGCCTGGATCGGCCCCGGCGTGTGCGGCCGCTGCTACGAGGTGCCCGCCGCCCTGCGCGCCGAGGCCGCCGCCCGCCTCCCGGCGACCGCGGCCACCACGTCCTGGGGCACCCCCGCCCTCGACCTGCCCGCCGGCGCCGCACAGGTCCTCCGCGCCCGCGGGGTGACCACCGCGACGATCGACGTGTGCACGCGCGAGGACGAACGCCTGTTCTCGCACCGCCGGGCGCCCGGTGAGGGCCGGTTCGCCGGCCTCGTCTGGCGCACCGACCCCGACGCCACCACCCCGAGAGGAGAGGCATGACCGCCCCCGCCACCGCCGGGCCGACCCCGACGGACCCCCGCGCCCGGGAGATCGCCGACGCGCTCGCCGCGGTGCGCGCCCGCATCGCCGACGCCGCGCGGGACGCCGGGCGCGAGGCGGAGCCCGCGCTCGTCGTCGTGACCAAGACCCACCCCGCCGAGGACGTCGTGCGCCTCGCCGCGCTCGGCGTGACCGACGTGGGGGAGAACCGCGACCAGGAGGCCCGGCCCAAGGCCGAGGCCGTCGCCGCGGCCCTGGGGGCGGACGCCCCGCGCTGGCACTTCGTGGGCCAGCTGCAGACCAACAAGGCCAAGTACGTGGTGCGCTACGCGTCCGTGGTGGAGTCGGTGGACCGACCCGAACTGGCCGAGGCGCTCTCGCGGGCGCTCCTGCTGCGGCGCGAGCGCGAGCCCGAGGCCGCGATCCCCGACCTGGAGTGCCTCGTGCAGGTGGACGTCGACGACCGCGCCGACGAGGACCGTCCCGAGGGGATCGGCCCGCGCGGCGGCGCCCGTCCCGAGGACGTCCCCGCCCTCGCGGACGTCATCGCAGGCCTGCCGGGCCTGCGGCTGGGCGGGCTGATGTGCGTGGCACCGCGCGGCCTGGACCCGGAGCACGCGTTCCGCCGCCTTGCCGCACTCGGCGCGCGCCTGCGGCAGACGCATCCGGAGGCCACCGCACTGTCCATGGGGATGAGCGCGGACCTCGAGGCGGCCGTGCGCGCCGGGGCGACACAGGTGCGCATCGGCTCCGACGTTCTGGGGGCCCGGGACGCGGTGGGCTAACGTTGACCCCGCGCGTCCCGGCGGGACGCGACAGGACCGTGCGGACGCACGCGCACCGACGACGAACGACGGCGGCCCCCGGGGCCGGAGGACGTGGTGAAGGAAGACTCATGGCTGGTGCCCTGAAGAAGACGATGATCTACCTCGGCCTGGCCGACGGCGACGAGTACGACGAGCAGCCGCGTGCGGCCGAGCGGGAGACCGCGCCCCGACACGAGGTCGTCGAGGCGCGCCGCCCCGCGGAGCCGGACACCGACCCCCACATGGAGGCCGTCCGCCCGGCTGCGGTCCGCGATCCCGAGCCGGCCGAGCGGCCGGAGCCCGTGACCCCGTCCGGCTCCACCGCGGCCGATCCCGTCGAACCCCGGCGTCCGGCGCGTCCCGAGCCGGTCGACCCGGGCTACCGGGCCCCGGTGACCCCCATCAAGCGAGCCGCAGCGTCGTCTGCCGAAGGAGCCTCCGTGCACACCCTGTCCACCGTCCACCCCCGCTCCTACAACGACGCGAAGGCGATCGGCGAGTCCTTCCGCTCCGGCGTCCCCGTGATCATGAACGTCACCGACCTCGGTGAGAACGAGGCCAAGCGCCTCGTGGACTTCGCGGCCGGCCTCGTCTTCGGCCTGCACGGCTCGATCTCCCGCATCACCAGCAAGGTGTTCCTGCTGACCCCGGCCACCGTGGACGTCGTCGGCGCCGAGCAGGGCGAGTCCGGCGCGGCCGACTCCCCGTTCGACGGCGACTGAGGCGCCCATGCAGCTGCTCCTCGCCCTCGCCTACATCGCCCTGACGGTGGTGCTCGCGGCGCTGACCGTGCGGATCGTCCTGGACGTCACGCAGTCGTTCGCCCGCCACTGGCGCCCCACCGGGGCGGCCCTCGTGCTGGCCAGCGGCGTGTACGGGGCCACCGACCCGTTGCTGCGCCCCGTGCGTCGTGCCGTGCCGCCGGTGAACCTGGGCGGCATCGGCCTGGACGTGGCCTTCCTCATCGTGTTCCTCGGCGTCGTCCTGCTGCGGGTCCTGGTGCTGAGCCTGGCCGGCGTGGCCTGACCCGCGGCCCGGGGCGGCTGTCGGCCCCGGTGGTAGTCTTCGCGGCAGGATCGGCGCCGCCCCTCACCGGCGCGCCGACCGCCGACGCGCCGGGCCGCCCGGCCGTCCCCGAGCACCGAGCAGAGAGCGAGACGGTTCCATGGCGCTGTCCTGGGAAGACGTGGTCAACAAGCAGTTCCAGCCCACGAAGTTCCGCGAGGGCTACGACCAGACCGAGGTGGATGACTTCCTCGACGAGATCGTGGCGGAGTTCAAGCGCCTGATCGCCCTCAACGAGCAGCTCGAGTCCGAGAACGCGGAGCTGCGCGCCGGCGGCGCCGCCCCGGCCGCCGGCCCCGCTGCGGACACCCCGCAGGCCGCCGCGACCCCGGCCTCCGCCGAGGAGTCGGCCCCGGCCGCCGCCCCCGAGTCCGCCGACGCGGCCGCGA
>ERZ941706.214-NODE-214-length-20264-cov-12.673116_pt1 | contig 20264 bp, 17 predicted proteins | sample MGYA00521232_ERZ941706 | MGnify/ENA primary metagenome ERZ941706 (study PRJEB32759, sample SAMN07749893) | skin metagenome | biome: transportation; feature: city; material: polyester macromolecule | host: Homo sapiens | place: Hong Kong:ER line | collected...
ACGAAACCCGCAGCCACGCCGCACCCGGGCCCCTCGACGCACGCCCCGAAGCCGAAGCACGTCGTCCGCTACGCCGGGACAGCGGCGGCGCGCGGCTATCCGGCGTCCCTCGTCGCCTCCGGTGACCGCCACCGCCGACAGCTCGCCGCGGCCGACCTGCCCGGGCAGGCGCAGATCCGCGCGATGATCACCTCGACCGCGAAGCGCTACGGCGTCAGCCCGAAGCTCGCCCTCGCGATCGGCTGGCAGGAATCGGGTCACCGGCAGAGCGCCGTCTCGGTCTGCGACGCCCTCGGCACGATGCAGGTCATGCCCACGACCGGGCAGTGGGCCGGCTCCATCGTGCATCGCCACCTCGACCTGCTCGACACGCAGGACAACATCACCGCCGGCGTCGTGACGCTGCGCTTCCTCACCGAGCACGCGCACGATCAGAACGAGGCCATCGCCGCCTACTACCAAGGTCTTGGAGCAGTGCGCGCGCACGGCATGTACCCCGACACCCGCCGGTACGTCGCGAGCGTCAATACCCACATGAAACGCTTCTCCTGACGCGGGCGTGCACAGCCGACGCACACGCGGAGCCGCCTAGACTGCGCTCGTGGAGCCGATCCAAGCCGACCCCCTCATCGGGCAGCTGATCGAACGCCGCTATCAGGTGAGAAGCCACCTGGCCGACGGCGGGATGGGGCGCGTCTACGTCGCGCACGACACACGCCTCGAGCGCGACGTCGCGTTCAAGGTGCTGCGCGCCGACCTCGCACGCGACCCCGCCTTCGTCACCCGCTTCCAGCGCGAGGCGCGCGCCGCCGCACGGCTCAGCCACCCGCACGTCGTCGCCGTCCACGACCAGGGGCGCGACGGTGACGTCGTGTTCCTCGCGATGGAACTCGTCGACGGCGTCACGATGCGCGACGTCATCAACCGTGGCGGACGCCCCACCGGCGAGCTGCTCGCACTGTTCGAGCAGGTGCTCGACGGGCTCGGCGCCGCCCATCACGCGGGCCTCGTCCACCGCGACATCAAGCCCGAGAACATCCTCATCAGCTCGCGCGGGGTCGTGAAGATCGCCGATTTCGGTCTGGCGCGCGCCGTCTCGTCGGCGCGCTCGTCCGTGAGCGCCGACAACGAGATGCTCATCGGCACCGCCTCCTACCTCGCGCCCGAGCAGGTGGAACCCGCCCGATTCGGCCACTCCGGTCCGCGCGGCGACGTCTACGCCTCCGCCCTCGTCCTCGCCGAGATGTTGACGGGACGTCGCTCGTTCGATGGCGACTCCCCCGTCCAGGTCGCCTACCGCCACGTCCACGAAGCGCCGCATCCACCCTCGAGCGCTGACGCGTCCCTGGCCCCCCTCGACGCCTGGTTCACCCGCGCGACGAGCAAGATGCCCGCCGATCGTCCGGCCGACGCCACCGCCTCCGCCCACGAACTGCACGCCGCGCGCGCCCGGCTGACGCCCGAGGCCCTGGGTCACCCCGCCCCGCCGGCCGCCCACGTCACCGCGCCAACCGCCCAGCTCGACGTGCCGGCCGCCTCGCCGGACGCCTATCGCGTCGAGGGCACGATCGCTCCTGGTGCCATCCCAGCCACCGGCCAGGACGGCGGCAGGCCGACCGGTGCCCCGACCGGCCCACAGGGTGCTGACGAAGGCCGGAACGCGGCGCTGCGCCCTGCCCACACGCACGTCATCCCGGCGACGACCACCCAGACGCTCGGCGCGACACCCGCGGGCGGCCCGCGCCGTCGTCGTCGCTGGCCGTGGGTCGCCGCAGCCGCGACGGCGATCGCTGCCGGCGGCCTCGCGCTCGCCCTGACGGTGGGGCCGCTGACGTCGACCGACATCCCCGAGGTAAAAGCTCGACCTCAGGGTGAGGCCATTTCGACCCTCCGTTCCGCCGGATTCGACACGCGCGTCACGCTGGCTGATTCCGACTCCGTCCCGGCCGGCCGCGTCATCTCGACCTCACCCGAGCAGGGCTCGAGCCATCGTCGCGGCACCGACGTCACCCTCGTCGTGAGCAACGGACCGAAGATGGTCGACGTCCCCGCCGTGGCCGGCCTGCAGCGCGACAAGGCTGAAGCCAAACTCAAGAGTGAGGGTTTTGGCCACGTGACGCACACCGAACGGCACGACGTCCGTGAGGCGGGAACGGTACTGTCGGTCTCTCCCGGGGCGGGCGCCCACATCCGTCACGACACCACCGTCACCCTCGTCGTCAGCTCGGGGCCGGAGGAGTTCCACCTGCCCGACGTGGCGAAGCAGACGCAGGAGAACGCGACGACGACGCTGCAGGAGCGCGGCCTGACGGTCACGACGCGCGAGGAGTTCTCCCCCGACGTCCCTTCCGGCTCGGTCATCGGCACCGACCCGACGAGTGGAACCCAGGTGAAGACGGGTGACACGATCACGCTGCGCGTCTCGAAGGGCGTCGAGATGGCCGACGTGCCCGACGTCACCGGAATGAAGGCCGCCGAGGCCCGTTCTCGCCTCGAGGACGCGGGCTTCCACGTCGACGGGGCGTCCTGGCTCGACGAGCTGCTCAGCTCCACCGTCAGCTCGCAGACGCCGTCGGGCGGCTCGCGCACCCCCAAGGGGAGCAGCGTCACCCTGAGCTTCTGACGGCGCACCGTCGGAACATACGACGATGCCCGCCCACCATGAGGCGAGCGGGCATCGTCGTCAGTTCGACACGGACGTCACTGCGCGCGAGCGCTCAGCATCTCCGCGACGAGGTAGGCCAGTTCGAGGCTCTGCTGGTGGTTGAGACGCGGGTCGCAGGCCGACTCGTACCGGCTCTCCAGATCCTCGTCACGCACCTCGACGCTGCCGCCGAGGCACTCGGTCACGTCGTTGCCCGTCAGCTCGACGTGCAGGCCACCCGGGACGGTGCCCGCCGCCTCGTGAACCTCGAAGAAGCCGCGCACCTCGTCGACGATGTCGTCGAGACGACGCGTCTTGAAACCGCTCGCGGATTCGAACGTGTTGCCGTGCATCGGGTCGGTGATCCACACCGGCGCCGCGCCCTCGGCCTTGAGTCGCTCGACGATGGGCGGCAGCGCCTCACGGATCGTGCCCGCGCCCATGCGCGTGATGAACGTCAGACGGCCCGGCTCACGCTCGGGGTCGATCTTGTCGATGATGCGCAGCAGGTCGTCCGGGTCGGCCTTCGGCCCGACCTTCATGCCCACCGGGTTCGACACGCGGGAGACGAAGTCGATGTGCGCACCGTCGATCTCGCGCGTGCGCTCACCGACCCACAGCATGTGCCCGGACGTCGCGTACGGGCGGCCCGAACGCGAGTCGACGCGCGTCAGCGGACGCTCGTAGTCGAGCAGCAGCGCCTCGTGGCTCGAGAAGAAGTCGACGGCGCGCAGGGCGTCGAAGTCGACCCCGCAGGCGGCCATGAACCGCATCGCGCGGTCGATGTCCTTCGCCGTCTTCTCGTAGCGCGCGTTGGCGGCGTTGGCGATGAAGCCCTTGTTCCAGTCGTGGACGTTGCGCAGGTCGGCGAAACCGCCCTGGGTGAACGCGCGCACGAGGTTGAGCGTCGCCGCACTCGTGTTGTAGGCCTGCAGCAGTCGCTCGGGGTCGGGGCGACGCGCCTCGGGCGTGAACGCGAAATCGTTGACCATGTCACCGCGGTAGGCAGGCAGAGTGACGTCGCCGCGCGTCTCGGTGTCCTTCGAGCGCGGCTTGGCGAACTGCCCGGCGATGCGGCCGAGCTTCACGACGGGCGTGCTCGCGCCGTACGTCAGCACCGCAGCCATCTGCAGGATCGTCTTGACGCGGTCACGGATGTTGTCGGCCGTCGCCGAGGCGAACATCTCTGCGCAGTCACCGCCCTGCAGGACGAACGCCTCACCGCGCGACGCCGCGGCGAGGCGGGTGCGCAGATCGTCGCACTCGCCCGCGAAGACGAGCGGCGGATAGGTGGCCAACGTCTCGCGCACGCGCTCCAACGAACCGTCATCCGGCCACGACGGCTGCTGCTTGGCAGGCAACTGCGGCCACTCGAGACCCACGGGACGCGTGGGCACGGACGGGGTGTTCTGCGTTTCGGGCGTGGTACTCACCCGAGCGAGCCTAGGCGTCGAAGCACGATGGCGCACATCGGCCCTGACTGTGAGACATCACGGGCGACGTGCGAGCCGGACTCTCGGGCGGCGATGCCAGGTCGACGCCCCGGCCCGAGAGCCCGGGGCGATGCCCGGTACAGCGTCGGCGATCGTCAGCCGGCGTCGCGAGCGCCGTGCGCGTCGCCGTCGGTGCCGTCGGTCGTGATGGATTCGACGCGCTCGACAGATTCGACACGCTCGACGGACACGGACGTCTCGCCGTCATCGATCGTGACGGCGTCATGAGCGGCGTCCTGGACCGCGATGTCCTCGACGTCGGCCGTGACGTCGGCTGCCTCGCCGGCGGGCGCGTCGTTGTTCTTGATGTCCTTGCCGTCCTTGTCCGAGCCCTTGCGCGGCAGGCGGGCGGCAGCGTCTTCGAGGGCCGCGGTGGCGCTGCCCTGGATCTCCTTGGCCACCTGCACGGCGCCCTCACCGAGGGAGCGGGCACGCTCGCCGACCGACTTCTTGCGCGACGCGGCGTACTCATCAACGTACTCCTGGCCGGACAGCAGCATCAGTTCATACATGATCTCGTCGGTGATGGAGCGCAGCACGAAACGGTCGGAGCCCATGCCGTCGAAGCGCGAGAAGTCGAGCGGCGCGCCGAAGCGCACGTGCGGCTGCGCGTAACGGCCGAACTTCTCGCCGGGAGGTGCGACGGTGTCGGTGTCCATGACGGCGACCGGGATGACGGGCACGCCACTCTCGAGCGCGAGACGCGCGATACCGGTCTTGCCCTTGTAGAGACGGCCGTCGGGCGAGCGCGTGCCCTCGGGGAAGATGCCGAACAGCTCACCGGCGGCGAGGATGCGCTTGCCGGTCGCGAGCGCACCGGCCGCGGCGGAACCGCTCGTGCGATCGATCGGCACCTGACCCGTGCCGGAGAAGAAGCCCTTCTGCAGGCGCCCCTTGACGCCGGGCGTCGTGAAGTACTCCGACTTCGCGACGAACGTGACGCGGCGTTCGACGACGAGCGGGACGAACAGCCAGTCCGAATAGGAGAGGTGGTTGATCGCCAGGATCGCCGGGCCGGCGTCGGGAATGTGCTCGAGGCCCTCGACCGTCGGGCGGAAGACCGTTCGAAGCGCAGGCCCGACGAGAACCCTCTTGAGAAGCCAGTAGAGCACGGGAAGTCTTCCTCTCGGGGTGCAGGACGGCTTCACTCTACTGGGTCACACCGGCCTGCACATGCCGCCACGGCGACGCAGCGTGCCAGGATGAGCACATGCGAACCCGGCCCCGCACCTGCCCACCGACGTCCGCGCCCGGGCGGGCCACCTCGCGCATCGGCGAGGCGCTGCGATGAGCACCGAGCCCCGCGACCGCGACTGGGACGCCGAGTTCGCCCAGATCACCCGGCATCTCGACCTCGACGCAGCGTCGGAATCCGCGACGCGCCGCGGCGCCCACCGGGATCTCTTCGAGCCCACATCCGACGAGACCACGCCCATGACGCCCGCCTCGCCGGCCCCGGCCGACGACGGTCCTGTACCCGGCTTCCGACCGCAGTGGCGCATGCCGGACGAGCAGCCATGGGTGATGACGCCGCCGCCTCACGGGCAGGCTGGGAGCGCTGCAGGTCAACACGACCACGACGATCTCGATGACCTGGACGAGGAACCCTTCGTCCCGCCTGAGCCCGCACCGTTCGAGACCGGTGACCCGGCGAGCGTCATCATGCTCGCCTGCTTCGTCCTCGGGCCGGTGTGGCTGCTCTACCTCACCCTGTTCGATCGTGAGGCGGCCACGCTGTGGTGGCTCGTCGCGGCGGGGCTGCTCGTCGGCGGCTTCGCCCTCGCCGTCGCGAGGCAGCCGAAGAACCGCGACGAGCACGACGATGACGACGACGGCGCCCGCGTCTGAGCCTCTGCGACTGCCGGCCCGAGCGGCCTCGTCCGATCCCCCGGGCCCTCCCAGCGGACGTCAGTCGGTCGTCAGTGCGACGTCACCGTGACGTCGACGACGAGCGGGCGGTGATCGGTCGCGACCGTCATGTCGTGCTCCACGGCGCTCATGTCGACCGTCTCCAGCGTCAGCGACGGCGAGGCGTAGACAAAGTCGATGCGCTTGTGCGGTTCGGCGGCGTTGAACGTGTTGATGCGCGGCCCTGCGTCGACGAGCCCGTGTGCCTTGAACTCCCGCCCCGCGGGCCCGTTCTCGAGCTCGTTGAAGTCGCCGGCGATCGCCCACGGCACGTCGCCCGGCAGGTTCGGGTCGGCGATGAGCTCACGCGCGTGCCCGGCGCGCATCGAGCTGTAGAGCGACAGATGCGTGCTGATCGCGAGCCACTTCGCCTCGCCGGGCAGGCACACCTCGGCCCATGCGTAACCGCGCGGCTCCTGCGGACGCGGCACGGTGTAGAGGCCGTGGCCGCTCGCGGCGACGTCGAGGCGCGGCGCCGTCACGATCGCGGTGCTCATGCGGTGACGGTTGCCTCCGCCCCACACGAGCCCGACGGATTCGGCGAACTCGGCGATGCGATGGTCGGAGAACGGATGGCGCGGCATCTCCTGCAGGCACAGCACGTCGGGCGCGGCGTGCCGGATGACGCGCAGCAGGGCCGCACGGTCGTCCTTGAGGCCGCGCACGTTGTACGACATGAGACGGGTGGTCATGCGATGTCCTCCTCGACGGCGCTGCGCGCCAGGTCGGCCGCGCCGATGAGCCCGGCCTCGTTGCCGAGCTGCGCCTGCACGATTCGTGCCTCCGGGCGGTACCCGCGCCCCGGCAGCTGCTTGCGGAAGGCCTCGCGCGCCGGCGTCAACAGCATCTCGCCGGCTGCCGACACGCCGCCGCCGATGACGAACGCGCCCGGGTCGAACGCACTCGCGAGGTTCGCGAGGCCGGTGCCGAGCCACGAACCGATCTCGGCGAGCAGTTCGGCCGCCGTCGCGTCCCCTGCAGCCGCGGCCTGGGTGATCATGGGCCCGGTCAGCTTCGTCAGGTCGCCGCCGATCTCGGCCTCGATGTCGTGCGCCATCGGCGACTGCGCCGCGAGCAGCGAGCGCGCCTCGCGCACGAGCGCGTTACCGCTGGCGTACTGCTCCCAGCAGCCGCGGTTGCCGCACTCACAACGGATGCCGCCGGGCACGACCTGCATGTGCCCGAACTCGCCCGCGATGCCGTACCGGCCGCGCTGCATCACCCCGTCGACGAGGATCGCGCCGCCGATGCCGGTGCCGAGGTTGACCATGATGACGTGGCTCTCCCCCGCCACCGCGCCGAAACGCCACTCCGCCCAGCACGCGGTGTTGGCGTCGTTGTCGACGAAGACGGGGAACGCGCAACGGGCGCGCAGGTTCTCGCGCAACGGCTCGTTGCGCCACGACAGATGCGGCGCGAAGACGACGGTCGAGCGGTCGGCGCCGACGAATCCCGCCGCGCCGATGCCGATGGCGCTGACCTCGCCGAGGTCGTCGCGTTCGGCGGCATCCTGCAGTTCATCGACGACGCTGACGAGTAGGTCCTCGACGACGGCGGCCTTCGTCGAGCGGTGCGGCGTGTCGCGGCGAGCGCGCGCGATGACGGTGCCGCGCTCGTCGACGAGGCCGCCCGCGACCTTCGTGCCGCCGATGTCGATTCCGATGGCGAGACTCATGCACGCCCCCTCTCTGCGAGCGCTGCGGCGCCGATGACGCCGGCGTCGTTGCCCAGTTGTGCGACGACGAAACGCGGCGACGGACGGTGCCCGCCGCCCGTCAGCTCGTCGGCGAAGTGGATGCGAGCCGATTCGAGGACGAGGTCGCCCGCCTCCGCGAGCCCCCCGCCGATGACGAAAACGGCCGGGTCGAGCACGGCCGCGAGTGACGCGCAGCCCTCGCCGACCCAACGGCCGATCTTGCTCAGCAGCGCCAGGGCTGCCGCGTCGCCCTCTTGTGCCGCTGCCGTGACGTGCGCGCCGCGCAACGCCTCCGGATCGCCCGCGCAGGCTTCGCGAAGCCGCGCGGCCTCGGTCGCGCCCGAGGCAACGAGCTCGCGCGCCTCACGCACGAGCGCGGACCCGGAGGCGTACACCTCGAAACAACCGCGATTGCCGCAACCGCACAGGTGACCGCCCGGCACGACACGCATGTGCCCGATCTCGGCGGCGATGCCGTGGCTGCCGCGCATGAGTTCGCCGTCGAGGACGATGCCGCCGCCGACACCGGTGCCCAGCGTCACCATGACCATGTCGTCGACGTCCGCGCCGCCACCGTGGAGGAACTCGCCGTAGGCGGCCGCGTTCGCGTCGTTCTCGATGACGACGGCGTGCCCCGTCGCTTCTTCGAGGCGTGCGCGCAGCGGCTCGTGCCGCCAGGCGATGTTGGGGGCGAACAGGACGTTCGCGCCCTGCTTGTCGATGTATCCGGCGCACGCGACCCCCACCTTGGGCGCCTCGACGCCCTCGGCACGCGCCGCGGCGCCCAGCTCGTCGATGAGTTCGACGGTGGCGGCCACGATGGCGTCGGGCTCCTGCGCGGGCGTGTCGCGGCGCGCGCGGCGCACGATGGTGCCGCCGGAGTCGACGAGGCCCCCGGCGATCTTCGTTCCACCGATGTCGATGCCGATGCTGAGTGTCACGCTCGTTCCTCACTGCTCGCGGACGGCGACGGCGCATGGGCCGTCACGATCATCCTGACGGGGCGGGGCGCCGAGCCCAAATCGGGTGGCGCCCCGGTGGCGGGGCCGTACATGCGGCGCCTCAGGCGGTGGCGTTCGCCCCACCGTGATCGAGATCCGGCGCCTCGGCGTGCGCCTTCAACGCATCGAGGGCCGCGGTGATGATCTGCGTCTCGACCTTCCGGCGCAACGCCGTGTGCAGCGGAAAGCCGGGCCGTGCGTGCAGGGCATACGCGACGTCGGTGGCGTCGCCGTCAGCACGCAGGTCGTAGTGGCCTTGCATCGCCTCGATGTGCTGCGCCTCGACGAGTTGCCACGCCACCCGTGCGCGGTCGGCGCGACGAGCCACCGTGTACGCGAGCGTCACGACGTCCTTGAACGGGCCGGAGGCGAACGTCAGCTGTGCCTGGTCGACGTCGCCGGAGGGCGTTCGACTCAGCACGACGGCTCGCGCGACGTCCTTCGACCACTGCGGGTAGGCCGGCAGGTCGAGCACCACGTCGAGCACCCGAGCGCAGCTCGCCTCGATCCGGATGCGGCCCTCGCTGAGGGCGTCGCTGTTCGTCGTCATGACACCGAGGGTATGCGCCGAGCGGCGGCAGGGTCGTAAGGTACGCATGACGACGGGCCTCACCGACCGCCGCCACCGACCCAGTACCGACCCAGCGAGGATCCGCAATGCGTGAAGTGAGCACGAAGCTGCTCGTGCCGTTCGACGAGGAGCTCGCGCTTCCGCACATCGTGGTGCGCAACGCGTCCGAGGATCCGCGAGGCATCGGTTACGCCCGGCGTGAGGGCGCGACGTGGGCCGGGGTGACACACGAGGAATTCCTCGCGCAGGTCGAGACGCTCGCCAAGGGGTTCATGGCGGCGGGCGTCGAAGCGGGTGACCGCGTCGCGCTCATGAGCACGACCCGCTACGAGTGGACGCTCACCGACCTCGCGCTGCTGACGTGCGGCGCTGTCGTCGTGCCGATCTACGAGACGTCCTCGAGCGACCAGGTCGCCTGGATCCTCGCCGATTCCGAGGCCGTCGCCGTCGTCGTCGAGAACCAGGAGATGGCGCTCACCGTCTCGCAGGTACGCGAGCGCTGCCCCCATCTGCGCGACGTCTGGCAGATCGACGCCGGCCACCTCGACGAACTGCTCGAGGGTGCCCCGGAGGTCAGTGACGCGCAGATGCGTGCGCGCCGCGACGCCGTCGACGCCGACCACGTCGCAACGATCATCTACACCTCGGGCACGACCGGCCTGCCGAAGGGATGCGTGCTGACGCACGGCAACTTCGTGTCGTTGTCGCAGAACTGCCTCGCGCTGATGGACGACCTCGTCAACGGCGGTGAGGAGAACAACGGCACCCTGCTGTTCCTGCCGCTCGCCCACGTCTTCGCCCGCCTCATCCAGTTCGTCGCGATCGCCTCACGCACACGCCTCGCCCACACGACGATCGGGACGCTCGTCGACGACCTCGGCACGTACGCGCCGTCGTACCTGCTCGGCGTGCCGCGCGTGTTCGAGAAGGTCTACAACTCCGCCGAGCAGCGCGCGCAGGGCGACGGCCGCGGCAAGATCTTCGCCGCCGCCGCCGACACCGCGATCGCCTACAGCGAGGCGACGAACGCCGGACGCCGCGCGCCGCTCACCCTGCGCGTCAAGCACGCCGTGTTCGACCGACTGGTCTACGCGAAGCTGCGCTCAGCGTTCGGCGGTCATCTGCGCTACTCCATCTCCGGGGGCGCTCCCCTGTCGGCCCGGTTGGCGCACTTCTACAACGGCATCGGCCTGCCCGTTCTCGAGGGATACGGACTCACCGAGACGACGGCTCCCGCCTGCGTCAACCCGCCGAAGGCGCTGCGCATCGGCACCGTCGGCCCCGCCTGCCCCGGCGTCGGCCTGCGGATCGACGACGACGGCGAGATCCTCGTCAAGGGCATCAACGTCTTCCGCGAGTACTTGCACAACCCCGAGGCCACCGACGAGGCGAAGATCGACGGCTGGTTCCGCACCGGCGACCTCGGTGAACTGGACGCCGACGGCTACCTGTCGATCACGGGGCGCAAGAAGGACATCCTCGTGACGGCGGGCGGCAAGAACGTCAGCCCCGCCAAGCTGGAGGATTCCCTGCGCTCGCACCCCCTCATCGGAGAAGCCGTCGTCGTGGGCGACGCCAAACCGTTCATCGCGGCGCTGCTGTGCCTCGACGAGGAGATGCTGCCCGGCTGGGCGAGCGCGCACGGCATCACCGACCTGGACCCCGCAGACGCAGCACAGGATCAGCGGGTACTCGACGAACTGCAGAAGGCCGTCGACCAGGCCAACACCCTCGTCTCCCGCGCCGAGTCGATCCGCGCCTTCCGGGTGCTGACCACGCCTCTGACTCAGGAATCCGGGCACCTGACGCCGTCGCTCAAGGTCAAGCGCAACGTCGTGCTCGACGACTACGCCGACGTCATCGACTCGATCTACTCCTCTCCCCGCACCTGAGACAGCTCACGCCGCCTCGTCGCCGTCGTCACCCCTCACCGGAGCCGACCTGACAGCCAGGTGGTGAAGCTCTCTCGACCCGCGACGAGTGGCGCCGCGACTGCGGTCGCGTCACGCGGTCGGGCGCGCACTAGGGCGACGACCCGTGCGGTGCCTGCACCATCGGCGAGATACGTGACGTAGGCGTGCGCCCATTCGTATCCGAGCTCGGTGCCCACCTGCTCCTGCGGGGGCGGTGAATCCCCGATCTTCTTCTGCGGCGCCGCTTGGGCGAGCGTCGGCCAGCGGCTGCGTTCAGGCACCGACACGAGAGGTGCGGCCGTCCACTCGGCGGCTCCCTCCTTCAGCCACCACTGCGTCGCGTCCGCGCCGAACTGCCCGAGCCACAGATGCGTCAGCTCGTGCGCGAGAACGACCCGGCGGCCGGCCTCCGTCAGCGATGAGGCGACAGAGGGCGCGAGGAACACACCCTGCCTCGTGGTGACGCCCGCGGTGTCGGCGTCCAACCCGTCGGCACTCGCCGCGAACTCCGCGTCGTCGCGGCAGAGCGTCACCCGCAGATCACCTTCGAGACCCGCCGGCCGCGTGGTGCCCCACACCTCAGCGATCCGGTGCGCGGCCGCCTCGACGCGCGCGCGCCACTGCGCCGAGGCATCGTCCCCGGCCCCTGATGGCGAGGACGCGCCTTCGTCGAGCGCGTTCGGCAACCGCAGCACCACGCGCCCGAGGACGGTGTCGATCGTGAGGCTGGAGACCCCGCCATCGGTTCCGCCACTTGCCTCGGCTGACGACGACGTGCCCCCGGGTCGGCGCTCGCACCCTGCGAGCCCCAGGATCGCCCCCGCGGGGGCGATGACGCCTCCCAGGACGAAGTGGCGTCTCGACAGCATGGCGCAAGCGTAGGAGGTTCTCACACGGCGGCGCGCAGACCGGCGAACGGAGCGCTCTCCAGCAGCGCTGACGCCGCGTCCTCATCACCGACGAGACCGGCGCTGCAGAGCATGTCGAGAACACGGTGGTCCTCCTCCTCCCAGACGGGGCCGCTGGTGACGGCGGGCATGTCCAGGAACGTCTTCATGACGCACGTGTCGCACGCACGACCTCGTGCCGGGCACGAATCACAGGTGATGAGCATGACGCCTCCTCGAAGCGCTGATCGGTCGATTCCCCAACGGGTCTCGATGTGTTTCGCACGCTAGGTTCGAGCACCGACAACCCCGCCGTCCCGGGCGATTCGGGGGTCATCGACACGTTCGTCGCGGTCGAAGATCGCCCGCGTCCGACCTCCGCGACCGCCCGTCGCGGCGCGCCTCGTCCCCGCCGCGCCGCCTGCCCGTCCCCACCCCCTTGAAAGGCCCCGGCCACCGCCTCATCCGGGGGTTGTCACCACCGCCGTCTAGCGTTCGCGACATGGTGACGAACACGCAGACGAATCCGACCGCGGTGCAGGGCTGCCTCGACGATCTCGGCACCCCGTTGCACGACGTCACCTTCGTCATCGTCGACCTCGAGACCGCCGGGGGTCGCCCGGGCGCGCAGGGCATCACGGAGATCGGCGCCGTCAAGGTCCGTGGCGGCGAGGTGCTCGGCGAGTTCGCCACCCTCGTCGACCCCGGCTGCGCGATCCCACCGCAGATCCAGCGGCTCACCGGCATCACGACGGCGATGGTGCACGACGCGCCGAAGCTGGCATCGGTGCTGCCCGCGTTCTTCGAGTTCCTCGGGCCCGACGCCGTCCTCGTCGCCCACAACGCACCCTTCGACGTCGGCTTCCTCACGGCGGCCGCACGGGATCTCGAGGTCCCGTGGCCCGCTCCTGCGGTCGTCGACACGGTCAAGCTCGCCCGCGCCCTCGTGCCGCGCGACGAGGTCCGCAATCACCGCCTCGGCACGCTCGCGGCCCACTTCGGCGCGAGTGTCAACCCGAATCACCGCGCCCTCGCTGACGCCCAGGCCACCGTCGACGTCCTGCACGCCCTGCTCTCGCGAGCCGGCAGTCTCGGCGTCACCTCGCGTGAGGAACTGCTCTCCTTCAGCGCGAAGGTGCCGGCGGCGCGGCGCCGCAAGGCCACCCTGGCCGACGGCCTGCCCGCCGAGCCCGGCGTCTACGTCTTCGAGAACGAGGACGGAAAGCCGCTGTACGTCGGCACGTCCGGCAACCTCCGCACCCGCGTGCGTTCGTACTTCACCGCGTCGGAGAAGCGTCGCGAGATGGGGCTCATGGTCGATCTCGCCGCCCGCGTGACGCCCATCCCCTGCGCGACGGCGCTCGAGGCACACGTGCGTGAGATCCGGCTCATCGCCGAGCATCGGCCACGGTTCAACCGACGCTCGAGCCGCCCGGAGAAGATCGCATGGCTCAAGATCACCGACGAGAAGTTCCCGCGCCTGTCCGTCGTGCGCGAGCAGCGAGCCGACGAGGCGACGTACCTCGGCCCGTTCCGCACGATGGTCGCCGCGCGGCTCGCCCGCGATGCGGTGCACGACGTCCGCCGCATTCGCCAGTGCACCACGCCCATCCGCGCCAAGGGCGGCACGGCGTGCGTCCTGGCGGAGATGGATCGGTGCGATGCGCCCTGTATCGGAGGCATCACCCAGCGCGATTACCTCGACCTCGTGTCGAGGTTGAGGCAGGAACTGCTCAACGAGCCCGGGTCCATCGTCAATGACGTCGAGGCGCGCCTGGCCCGCCTCGCGGGGCAGGAACGCTTCGAGGAGGCCCGCGCTGGGCGCGACGCCCTCATCGAGCTCCTGCGTGGGCTCGACCGTCACCAGCGCCGGGCACCCATCGTCAACAATCCGCATCTCATGGCGGCACGGCCACGTCGGGGCGGCGGCTGGGAGTTCGCCGTCATCCGACACGGTCGGCTCGCGGCGAGCGGCGCCTCACGACCCGGTCAGGATCCACGGCTGACGATCGAGGCCTTGCGGGCGACGGCCGAGGCCGTCGCGACCCCGCCTGCACACCGTTCCGCAGCGCTTGAGGAGGAGACGGAGGTGCTCCTGCGCTGGATCGCGCGCGCAGGCACCCGCATCGTCGAGACGGACGCGCCGTGGGTCAGCCCGCGGGATGCCGCGACACGCTACCTCGACGATCTCGATCCCGTCGTCCGCCGCGCGCACGAAGCGGCAGCCGTCGAATCCGGCGTGCTCGCGCATCCCGGACAGGGGCGGGCGACGACCCGTCAGTCGTCGAGCCCCAGATCGAACCCCGCGTCGAGATCGCGTTGGGAGTAGGTGCGAAAGGCCAGGTGCGTGTCGGTCTCGAGCACGCCGTCGACCTTGTTGATGCTTCCGGAGATCACCTCGGCGAGTTGCTCGTACGCCGTGACGCGCACCATCGCGATGAGGTCGACGCCTCCGGTCACCGAGTAGACCTCCGTCACCCCGGGCACGTCGGCGACGTGCTGGGCCACCTCGGGGATGCGTGCGACGTCCGCCTTGATGAGGACGATGGCGGTGATCATCGGGTCTCCTTCATGAGGGGCTCGGAATCGGCGTCTACGGCACTCGAACCGTGGATCCAGACGTCGAGGGTGCGTTGCGCGGCGCCGGAGTCGACGGCCTCGGCAGCGCGCGTCATGCCCGCACGGATGCCGGACGCGAGGTCGTCCGCGCCACCGAAGAGGCTGCCGCGCTCGTACTGGGCGACGAGTGCGAGAGCCGCGCCGGCGTTGAGCAGGACGGCGTCGCGCACGGGCCCGCGCTTCCCGGCGAGGACGTCACGGACGACCTGAGCGTTGAACGACGCGTCTCCGCCGCGCAGCGCCTCGATCGGGGCTGGCGACAGCCCGACCTGCTCGGGCGAGATGCTCTCTTCGACGACCTCGCCGTCGTGCACCCACCACAGGCTCGACGTCGTCGCCAGGGTGAGCTCGTCGAGGCCGTCGTCACCCCGGAAGACCGCCGCATCGGCGCCGCGTTGCGCGAAGACGCCGGCCATGACCGGTGCCATCCGACGGTTCGCGCAACCCACAGCAGCGATGGCTGGGCGCGCCGGATTGGTCAGGGGGCCGAGGAAGTTGAACGCGGTCGGGACGGCGAGCTCCCGCCGCGTCGCGGCGGCGTGCCGCATCGCGGGGTGGAAGCTCTGGGCGAACAGGAACGTCATCGGGGCATGCGTCACGTCTTGCTGCAGCTCGTCGACGTCCGCGCTCAGGTCGACCCCGAGCGCTTCGAGAACGTCAGCCGTCCCGGTCGAGCTCGAGCTGGCTCGGTTGCCGTGCTTGGCCACCTTGACCCCGGCACCGGCGCACACGAGCGCGGCCATCGTCGAGATGTTGACGGTGTGTGCCATGTCGCCGCCCGTGCCGACGATGTCGAGGGCCGGCACGTCGAGCCTGAACGGCCGGGCGTGCTCGACCATGACGTCGGCGAGCCCCCGCAGCTCCTCCACCGTCTCGCCCTTGCTGTGCAGTGCGACGAGGAACGCCGCGAGCGGAACGGGGGCGACCTCCCCGTTCATCACGGCCGTCATCGCGGCGTGGGTCTGCTCTGGCGTCAGGTCCTCCCCACGCATGAGCTGGGCCACGAGGCTCGGCCACTTCATGACGGATCTCCTTGCACGTCGTTCGTCGTACCACCACCCTAAGCGGCGCCGTGACCGTGCGACAGGCGCGTCCACCGACGTCCCGCGTCACCGTGCTAGGCGCTGACGTGCGGGGTTGCAACCGCGTCAACACACACAGGAAGAACACCCTTCAACACCCAGCGAGCACACAGAGCAGATAACGAATATGTGTCCAATTGGGGGGCCGCTGTCATGATCGCTGCCAGGGCAGGACATAATGTCCGGGTGGCGACCGCAACTACAGCTCAGACGAGCGAACACGGCATCCCCGCCGGGCACGCACCGGCGACCCGACCCAACCTGACTGCCGTAGGCACGATGGTGTGGCTCGGGAGCGAACTCATGTTCTTTGCCGGATTGTTCGCGATGTATTTCACGATCCGCTCCGTGGCAGGCGACCTGTGGCACGAACGCACGTCGCACCTGAACGTGACGCTGGCGGCCATCAACACGACGATCCTCGTGATCTCGTCCGTGTGGTGCCAGCTCGGCGTGTTCAAGGCGGAGCACGGCATCCCCCACCGCACGGGCAAGCTGCTCGAGGTCGGCAAGTGGGGCATGCGTGAGTGGTACTCCCTCACCTACCTGTTCGGCGCGATCTTCGTCTCCGGCCAGATCATGGAGTACGCCACGCTGCACGAGGAGGGCATCTCCCTCGACAGCGACGCCTACGGCTCGATGTTCTACATCACGACCGGCTTCCATGGCATCCACGTGACCTGTGGCCTTCTCGCGTTCCTGCTCATCATCGGACGCACGTTCACCTCGCGCACCTACAGCCACCACCAGGCCACGGGCGCGATCGTGACGTCCTACTACTGGCACTTCGTGGACGTCGTGTGGATCGCGTTGTTCGCTGCCATCTACCTCCTCAAGTGATGCGCGACACCACTAGCAGAACCCGAACCCTGACTCCCCCGACCGCCGACAGGATGTCCTTGTGAGCACTCTCGCCGCCCGCCGCCGACACCCGGCCTCCCTGTTCGTCGTCCTGCTGCTGGCCCTGGTCGTCACCGGTGGCCTGTACGCAGCCTTCGCGCCGAAGAGCGCCAAGGCCGAGACGACGTCCGCCAGTGACGTCAACGCTGGCAAGCAGCTGTTCCTCGCGAACTGCTCGACCTGCCACGGCACGAACGCCACCGGCACGTCCGCCGGCCCCTCCCTCGTGGGCGTCGGCGCTGCCGCCGTCGACTTCCAGGTGGGCACCGGCCGCATGCCGCTCGCCGCGCCAAACACGCAGGCGCAGCGCAACACGAAGCAGTTCAGCGACAAGGAGATCGCCCAGATGGCCGCCTACGTGGCCTCGCTCGGCACCGGTCCCAACGTCCCCGAGAAGCAGTACACGACCCCGGGTGGCAACTCGGCCAAGGGTGGCGAACTGTTCCGCGTCAACTGCGCCATGTGCCACAACTTCGCCGGCTCGGGTGGCGCGCTGACGCGAGGCAAGTACGCGCCGCCGCTGACGTCCGTCTCGGGCAAGCACATCTACGAGGCCATGCAGACGGGCCCGCAGTCCATGCCGGTGTTCAACGACACGAACCTGTCGCCGCAGGACAAGAAGGACATCATCACCTACCTCAAGGACATCGAGAAGCAGCCTGCGCAGGGTGGTCACACCCTGGGCAACCTCGGCCCGGTCTCCGAGGGTCTGTTCGTGTGGACGTTCGGCATCGGCCTGTGCATAGCGGTGGCTGTCTGGCTCGGACGTAAGGCAGCGTGATGAAATTCCCCCGCTTCGGCTCTGACTCGTCAGACAGGAAACGCAACGAAATGAATGAAACCGGCGCGCATGCGCTCCCCGGTGACGGCCACCCGGACAACGCTCCGGTGAGCCCGAACGACGGGCACGTCGAGCGTTCGGGCGCACTACCCGAGCACTTCTCCGACCCGGGCCTGCCCCCGCACGTCCACCGTCTCGGTGACGAGGATCCGGCTGCGGCCAAGCGCTCCGAGCGCCAGGTCGCCATGCTGTTCCTGCTCTCGATGATCGCGACGATCGCGTTCGTCGTCTGCTACTTCGCGGTCGGCCGCGAGTCGATCATCTCGGTTCCGTTCGTCGGCCCGATGAAGGCGCTGCACTTCGCTCTCGGCCTCACGATGGCGATCTCCATGCTGGGCATCGGCCTGGGTGCCATCCACTGGGCGAAGACGATCATGCCCGACGAAGAGGTCGTCGAGGAGCGGCACGAGCTCAAGTCCGACGACGAGGCCTGGGACGCCGCCGCCAAGATCATGACGGGTGGCGCGGAGGCCGCGCAGCTGAAGCGTCGCCCGCTGCTCAAGTGGACGCTCGGTGGCGCTCTCGGTCTGTTCGCCGTCCCGGTGGCTCTTCCGCTGCTCGGTGGTCTCGGCCCCATGCCGAAGAACGACCTCGCGACGACGCTCTGGGACGAGAAGATCAACGGCCGCGGCCGCCGCCTCATGCGCGACCCCGAGGGCACCGCGATCCGCGCCTCGGACGTCACGCTGGGTTCGGTCTTCCACGTCCTGCCGGAGGGCATCAACACGACGGAGCACCCCCTCAACGAGAAGGCGAAGGCCTCCGTGCTGCTCGTGCGGCTCGACGAGGAGAAGATCAAGTCGGAGCGTCAGCGCAAGTGGGGTGTCGACGGCATCGTCGCCTACTCCAAGATCTGCACGCACGTCGGCTGCCCCGTCGGCCTGTACGAACAGCAGACGCACCACCTGCTGTGCCCGTGCCACCAGTCCACGTTCGACATGACGGATGACTGCAAGGTCATCTTCGGCCCCGCCAAGCGTCCGCTGCCGCAGCTGAAGATCTCGGTCGACGACGAGGGCTACCTCGTCGCTGACCAGGGCTTCAAGCGCCCGGTCGGCCCGAGCTTCTGGGAAGACAACGGGAAGGAACTCAAGTCATGAGCACCGCTGCCTCTTCCGCGAGCGCAACGCACCCCACAACACAGCGTCAGGACCCGCAGGGCGGCCTGGCTGGCATGTCCAACTGGTTGGACGAGCGCACGGGCGGCGCCAAGGGCGTTCGCTTCCTCATGAAGAAGGTGTTCCCCGACCACTGGAGCTTCATGCTCGGTGAGGTCGCGCTGTACTCCTTCGTCATCCTCATGATCACCGGTACGTTCCTCACGTTCTGGTTCGTGCCGTCGCAGGGCGAGACGATCTACAACGGTCAGTACGTCCCGATGCAGGGCATCCAGATGTCGGAGGCCTACGCCTCCGCGATCGACATCTCGTTCGACATCCGTGGTGGGTTGCTGATCCGTCAGCTCCACCACTGGGCGGCGCTGCTGTTCATCGTGTCGATCATGATGCACATGTTCCGCGTGTTCTTCACGGGCGCGTTCCGCAAGCCCCGCGAGATCAACTGGGTCATCGGCACCCTGCTGTTCATGCTCGCGATCATCGAGGGCTTCATGGGCTACTCGCTCCCGGACGATCTGCTCTCGGGTACGGGTATCCGCGCCATGGAGGGCTTCATCCTTTCGGTCCCGATCGTCGGCACGTACATCTCGTACGCGCTGTTCGGTGGCGGCTTCCCCGGCGAGATGATCATCCCCCGCTTCTTCACGCTCCACATCCTCATCATCCCGGCGATTCTCGTCGCGTTGCTCGCCGCGCACCTCATCCTGCTCGTCGTGCACAAGCACACCCAGTACCCCGGCCCGGGCCGCTCCGACAAGAACGTGGTCGGCTTCCCCCTCATGCCGGTGTACATGGCGAAGGCCGGTGGCTTCTTCTTCGTCGTGTTCGGTATCACGGCGCTGATCTCGGGTCTCATCACGATCAACCCGATCTGGATGTACGGACCGTACGAGCCGACGCAGGTGACGGCCGGTTCGCAGCCTGACTGGTACATGGGCTTCGCCGACGGTGCTCTCCGTCTGCTGCCCGGCGTGTTCGAGTTCCAGCTGTTCGGCCACACGTGGAGCATGAACATCTTCCCGGGTTCGATCGCCTTGCTGCCGTTGTTCTTCGGCGCCATCGCGGTCTACCCCTTCATCGAGGCCTGGGTCACGGGCGACAAGCGTGAGCACCACGTGCTCGACCGTCCGCGCAACGCTCCGACGCGCACGGCGATCGGCGTGGCGTTCGCGACGTTCTATGCGGTCCTCATGTTCGCGGCCGGCAACGACCTGATGGCGATCAAGCTGCACATGTCGATCAACGACATCACGTACTTCTTCCGCGTCATGGTCTTCCTCGGCCCGATCCTCGCCTACCTCGTGACGAAGCGCATCTGCCTCAGCCTGCAGCGTCGCGACCGCGACCTCGTGCTGCACGGGCGCGAGTCCGGACGCGTCATCCGCACGCCGGAGGGTCGATTCTTCGAGGCGCACGAGCCGCTCGACGAGTACACGCGTTGGCAGCTCGTGAGCTACGAGGCCGGCACGCCGAGCCAGATCGAGCTCGATGGTCTTTCTGGCAAGGAACGGAAGAAGGCGAAGCGTCGCAACCGCTGGACCAACTTCTACTACAAGGACAGCATCGCCCCCGTCACTCCGGCCGAGCTCGA
>ERZ941706.215-NODE-215-length-20228-cov-4.669707_pt1 | contig 20228 bp, 20 predicted proteins | sample MGYA00521232_ERZ941706 | MGnify/ENA primary metagenome ERZ941706 (study PRJEB32759, sample SAMN07749893) | skin metagenome | biome: transportation; feature: city; material: polyester macromolecule | host: Homo sapiens | place: Hong Kong:ER line | collected...
CTGCTGGCATGAGCAGCGCTCCGGACAAGAGAGACCAGACCATGAATCAGGATCAACTGCTTGGGCTGGATGAGAGCCACCTCATCCTGGTGGGGCGCGGCCCCCATCGTCTGACCGCCGCCACCGCGGCGGCCTTCAACGACATGCAGGTGGCTGCCGCCCATGCCGGTTTCAACCTGCAGGCGGCCTCCAGCTGGCGCGGCTTCGAGCGCCAGCTCGCCATCTGGAACGGCAAGTGGCGCGGGGAGCGCCCTCTGCTGGATGCGCACAACCAGCCCCTCGATGCCCTGCAACTGGGCGAGACCGAGCGACTGCACGCCATCCTGCACTGGAGCGCCCTGCCCGGCACCAGCCGCCATCACTGGGGCACGGATCTCGACATCTACGATCCGGACTGCCTGCCCGCCGGCACCCGGCTCGCGCTGGAACCCTGGGAGTACGAGGCGGGCGGCTGGTTTGCCGATTTGCGCGAGTGGCTGGACGATCACATGAACGACTTCGGCTTCTTCCTGCCCTATGCAAAAGGGGAGCAACCGGATCAGGGGGTGGCCTACGAGCCCTGGCACCTGAGCTTCGCGCCCGAATCCGACGGGCTGGCCCTGGATCCGGTGGCGCTGGCGCTTTGTCTGGAACGGGCGGATATTGAAGGCAAGGAGTGCATCCTGGCTCATCTCGACGAGATCCTGGCCCGCTATGTCACCCCGGCACACCACGAAAGGAGATTCTGATGAGCTTGTGGTTATGGATAGGCTTGCCGCTGCTGTTTCTGCTCGGCCTGTTTCTCAACGCCATCAAGGACATGAAGCAGCTCGAGAAACAGCTGCCCAAGTACAAGGACAAGATCCGGGAGGTCAAGGACGACGAGGACGACTGACCCCCTCGCAGGAGCCCGTCGGCGCTCCTGCCCCCTTCCCGTCCACGGCATTTTTTCGCCCTCTGCCGCCCCCCTCTGCCTGCACTGAAAGCCCCATCCATTGCCCCCTTTCCCTGCGCTTTCCCGCGCGGGCACGCCACCCTCGCCCTGCTTGAAAACTGCGCAACAAACGTAAAAAACTGCAAAACAATGCACAATTAAGCCACACAAAGGGGGTCAATCTGCATATAATGTGCCTGTTTTGCAGCCCGCCATAAGGAGTTCGCCATTGGATGCCACCACCGTCAACAGTTTCTTCTTCATCGGTGCCCTGTTGGTGGGTGCCAGTGTCCTGTTGAGCGCACTCTCCTCCAGAGTCGGCATCCCCATCCTGGTCATCTTCCTCGCCGTCGGCATGCTGGCGGGTGAGGATGGTCCCGGCGGCATCCACTTCGCCGACTACTCGGTCGCCTACCTGGTGGGCAACCTGGCACTGGCCATCATTCTGCTGGACGGCGGCATGCGCACCCGGGTCTCCTCCTTTCGGGTCGCGCTCTGGCCCGCGCTCTCGCTGGCCACGGTCGGGGTGGCCATCACCACCGGCCTCACGGGCCTCGCCGCCGCCTGGCTGTTCGACCTCAACCTGATGCAGGGGATGCTCATCGGTGCCATCGTCGGCTCCACCGATGCGGCGGCGGTCTTCTCCCTGCTCGGCGGGCGCAGCCTCAACGAGCGGGTCAGCGCCACCCTGGAGATAGAATCGGGCAGCAACGATCCCATGGCGGTCTTTCTCACCGTCACCCTGATCGAGGTGCTGGCCACCGCCCAGCAGGGGCTGGATGCCGGCTTCCTGCTACTGCAACTCGTCAAGCAGTTCGGGCTGGGCGCTGGCATCGGCCTTGCGGGGGGCTGGCTGCTGTGGAAGCTCATCAACAGTGCCAAGCTCGCCCCCGGTCTCTATCCCCTGCTCACGGTGAGCGGCGGCCTGCTCATCTTCGCCCTCACCACGGCGGTGGGGGGCAGCGGCATCCTCGCCATCTACCTCACCGGCCTGCTGCTCGGCAACCTCTCCCTGCGCAGCCGCAGCACCACCCTCTCCGTGCTGGACGGCCTGACCTGGCTCAGCCAGATCGGCATGTTCCTGGTGCTGGGGCTGCTCGCCTCGCCCCACAAGCTGCTGCCCATCGCCCTGCCGGCGCTGGCCCTGGCCATGTGGATGATCCTGTTTGCCCGTCCGGTGTCGGTCTGGATTGGACTGCTGCCGTTCAAGAACTTCGCGCCGCGCGAGCGCTGGTTCATCTCCTGGGTGGGGCTGCGCGGCGCCGTGCCCATCATCCTGGCGGTCTTCCCCATGATGGCGGGGCTGCCCAATGCCCAGCTCTACTTCAATGTCGCCTTCTTCGTGGTGCTGGTTTCGCTCATCCTGCAGGGCAGCTCGCTGCCGTTGGCATCAAAGCTGGCGCGAGTGGAGGTGCCCGCACCGCCCTCTCCCATCAACCGCTCTGGGCTGGAAATCGATCTCGACAGCCAGTGGGAGACCTTCGTCTATCGCCTGAGCGCCGAGAAGTGGTGCATCGGCTCCCCCTTGCGGGAGCTGCGCATGCCTCAGGGCACCCGCATCTGCGCCCTGTTCCGCGGCCAGGAGCTGCTCCACCCCTCGGGCAGTACCTGCCTGCAATCCGATGACATCCTCTGCGTCATCGGCCACGAGCACGACCTGCCCGCCCTCGGTCAGCTCTTCAGCCAGGCGCCGGAGCAGGATCTGGGCCCGCGCTTCTTCGGTGACTTCCTGCTGGAGGCCAACGCCAGGCTGGTGGATCTCGCCCCGCTCTACGGGCTGGATGTGAGCGAGGTGGCGGATCAGAGCCTCGGCGATTTTATTGCCCATCAGTTGGGCGATAATCTGGTGGTCGGTGACCATGTCGCCTGGCAGGGACTGCTCTGGACGGTGGCGGAAATGGAAGAGGGTGAACCCCGCAAGATAGGGGTGCGCTTCCTGGAAGAAGACCCCGTCTAGGCGCCGGCCATCGTAGCCCGCATTTGTGTGAGAAGGGAGTGAACCATGCCTTATCAAACCCTGTTGTCCGGTCTGTATCCTCCCTCGCCCAAGCTGGGCCTCATCGAGGGTTTCTTTGGCAAGGGCTGGAGCTGGGAAGCCCGTGCCCGCTACGCCCAGTGGCTGCCCCGCCACGGCTATGGCTTCTACCTCTACGCCCCCAAGGAAGACGGCTACCTGCGCAAGCACTGGGCCACCCCCTGGCCCGCCGACCAGCTTGAAGCCCTGTGCCAGCTCGCCCGCCAGTGCCGGGAGAACGGTCTGGCCTTCGGGGTGGGCCTGAGCCCCATGGGGGCCCATCACGACTATGCCCGCCAGCGACCCGCCCTGCTGGAGAAGGTGAGGCTCATCGAAGAGGTGCTCAAGCCCGATATCCTGGCGATCCTGTTTGACGACATGAAGGGGGACACCCCGGATCTCGCCCACTGGCAGCTCACCATCGCCCACGACATCGCGGCCCACACCGATGCAGGCCGCCTGCTGTTCTGCCCCAGCTACTACAGCACGGATCCGGTGCTGGAGAAGGTGTTCGGTGCCATGCCCCCCCACTATCTGCAGGATCTGGGTCAGGGGCTCGACAAGCGCATCGATGTCTTCTGGACCGGCCCCAAAGTCTGCTCCACCGAGTATCCGGCTGCCCACCTCAAACAGGCCGCCGACTGGCTCCATCGCAAGCCCTTCCTGTGGGACAACTATCCGGTCAATGACGGCAGCAAGGCGAGCAGCTTCCTGCACCTGCGCGCCTTCGAAAACCGTCCGGCAGAGCTGGCGGATCTCGTGAGCGGCCATGCGGTCAATCCCATGAAGCAGGCGGCCCTCTCGGCCCTGCCGCTCGCCACCCTGCCCATGAGCTACAAGCTCGGCAAGCAGTACGATCCTGACAAGGCGCTGCACGCCTCCCTCAACGCCACCTGCGGGCCGCAGATCTCCGCCATGATCCAGGCAGACCTGCCGCTCTTCCAGGACATCGGTCTGGCCCAGCTCACCCCCGAGCAGGTCATCCATCTCAAGAGCCGCTACCTGCCGTTCCAGGATCAGGCCTGCGTGAACGAGATCCTGCGCTGGCTGGCCGGGGAGTACGTGTTCGATCCGGACTGCCTGACCGACTGACCTCATGAGTCCATGAAAAGTGGGTTCATGAAAAAACGGGCCCATGTAAAAGGCCACCTCCCGGGCAGGGAGGTGGCCTTTTTGCATGATGTCTCTTCAGGTGCCCCATGGCGTCACATAGGGCGGCAGATTGAGCGGGTGTTTAGCCGAAGGCCAGCCAGACCCCGACAAACAGCATGAGAGAGCCCGCGATCCGGTTCATCAGAGTGACATTGCCGCTCTTGGCGAGGAAATGGCGCAAGGTGCGGCCACCGCTGGCATAGAGCATCAGGCAGGAGAACTCGATGACCAGGATGAGCGCGACCAGGGCCCCTATCTGGGGTGCCATCGGCTTGGCCGCATTGATGAAGGGGGGCAGCAGGGAGACCATGAAGGCCCACCCCTTGGGGTTGGCGATGGCGGTCACGAAACCCTGTACGGCCAGTCCCATGGGGCTGGTCTGCTGACCCGCCGAGAGATCCGCCGGGATGGCCATCTTGCCCTTGGCCTGCCACATCTGGATGCCGAGCCAGACCAGGTAGGCGCCACCGACATATTTGAATGCAGAGAACAGGGCCGGGTAGTTGAGCATGACTGCCGCCACCCCGACCACCGACAGCACGGAGACCAGGCCGACGCCGACAAGCTCCCCCCACATCATGTGCAGGGTACGGCGCACCCCCAGACTCATGCCCAGGGTCATCGCCAGGGTCATGCACATACCGGGTGTTACTGAGACAAAAAAGAACGTGGGAATAAAGAGCGCCAAGATGGCGGGATCAATCCAGTCGGACACACTACACCTCCAGGGTAACAAGCAGACGATCTTGCCTATCACACTCTTTTAACACAAGAAAAACCTTTTCATTCAGCAAGAATTCAGCATTAAAAACCCTGTGACAAGGATTGTCGCGCCTGTGTAAGATGCCGCCTCACTCCTCTTTCGGGTTAGGATCTTTCATGTCATTGAATAATCTGTCCATTCGTCTTCAAGTGCTTATCCCTCTCCTGCTCGCCAGCCTGTTGATGCTGCTGATGGCCGTGATCAGCAAACAGGAAATCGACGGTGCCATTCAGGACATGAATGAAACCACCGCCAGCGTCACCCGCCACAAGGACGACATCGCGGCCCTGATCCACGCCACCTACCGACTGCGCACCAACGCCATCTACGGCCTCTACGATGAGGCCCTCTTCGCCCAGTTGCCGGCTCAGCTCTCCGCCGCCGAACAGGAGATTGGCGCCATCCTGACCAGACTGGTTGTCACCGGTGCCGAGCAGGACAACCGTCAGGTCGCGGCCGCCCTGCAGGCCTACCTCGGCCATACCCGCAGCAGCATGCTGCCCCTGCTGACCGCCAAGTACCAAGGCAGTGGCGATCCCGCCGCCTATGAGCAGGCCCGCCTGCACTTTCGCGATCTGGGGGAGGCGCTCATCAAGCAGATCGATGCCATGTCCGTCCACATCAATCAGCTGACCCAGACTGAGATTGCCGAGGAGCAGGCCCACTACCGCGCGACCCTGCTGCGCACCCTGCTGCTGATGGGGAGCACCCTGATCGCGGCCCTGCTGGGCGGCTGGTGGATCTCCGGGCGCATCGTGCAGCCCATCGGCCAGTTGCAGGAGGTGATGCACGCCGTCGCCCTCGGCCGCTTCAACGTGCGTGCCAATGCCGAAGGCAACAACGAGCTGGGCCAGCTCGCCAGGGATATCAACCGGACCCTGAGCCAGCTTGCCAACACCATCCAGACCCTGACCGGCATCAGCGGCAATGTGGCCTCCGCCGCCACCGAGCTTGCCGCTGTGATGACCCAGGCAGAGGTCAACGCCCAGCAGCAGCGTGGTGAGACCGAACAGGTGGCCTCCGCCGTCACCGAGCTGGCCAGCACCGCCGACAACGTCAACCACAACGCCGCCCTGGCCGACGAGCTGGCCCGGGATGCCAACAGTCGGGTCGAACAGGGGCTGGCCCTGTTTGCCGAAAGCATTGAGGCCAACGGCCGCATGGCGGGCAGTCTGGAGAACGCCGCGACTGTGGTGGCCAGGCTCAAGTCCCAGTCCGAGCAGATCGGCAAGGTGATCGAAGTCATTCAGAGCATTTCGGAGCAGACCAACCTGCTGGCCCTCAACGCCGCCATCGAGGCGGCCCGCGCCGGTGAAAGCGGCCGCGGCTTTGCGGTGGTGGCCGACGAAGTGCGCCTGCTGGCTGCCCGTACCCAGGACTCCACCAAGGAGATCCAGGCCATCATCGAGCAGTTGCAGAGCCAGTCCCTCTCCGCCAACAGCGGCGTGCAGCAGACCCTGGAGATCCTCGGCCACAACCAGCAGCTCTCCGCCGAGGTACAGGCCTTGCTGGGGGGCATCACGGACGCGGTCAACCAGATCAACGGTGCCAACGCCCAGGTGGCGACCGCGGCAGAACAACAATCCTGCGTCACCGCCGACATCAGCCGCAACCTCACCAACATCCACGAGATCGTGAACCAGAACGCCGCCGGCATCAGCCAGAGTGCCGCCGCCAGTCACGAACTGTCACAGCTCGCCGAGCAGCAGCGCAGGCAGCTCGCCCAGTTCCAGCTCTGATCCCGAGAGGGTCTCTTCGATACCGCGGGGCCCGGCGCAGGCCCCGCACTTGCCCCTCCCCCTTCACGCCTCCTGTTTAAAATGGGTTTTTGCCATCAAGGTGTCATTGGGGGCTGGGCTGCATTCACAAATGTGGGTATGGTAGAGGCACGTCACTCCCCCTCATCGAGAGATCATCATGAGCCTGAAGTTCAAGAAACCCGCTTTTATCACGCTCGGCCTCATCGCCCTGCTCTCCGCACTCTGGCTCGATTTCTATCTGCCGGAACACACCATCGCCACCATCACCGGGGTGGAGGTGAAGCGCACCGACAAGGATGGCCCCATCAGCCAGAAGAACCCGGCTGACGGCCCCACCACCGACGTCTATTACATCTACACCGAGCGCCCCGGCGAGAAGATCCGGGTGTTTCGCAATGAAGACACCGAATGGGGCTGGCCCTTCTACTTCAAGTTCAACGCCGCCGACGTCCAGGCCAAGGCCAAGTCCATGGAGTTCGAAAAACGCCTGGCCATCATCACCTCCTACGGCTGGCGCGTGAACATGTTCTCCATGTTCCCCAACGTCACCAAGATCGCGAGCACCGAGCCCGATGCCTCCACCTGGAGCTTCTTCCGCTGGTTCTGGTTCGGTGTCTGGGCCCTGGTGATGGGCAAGGCGGCCATCGCCACCTGGCGCTACTTCGATCGCCTCGAGGACGAGATATGAGCGAGCCGAGCAAGACCCGCACCAGCTTCTATCGTCGGCTCTACGTGGCTCACCTCATCAGTCAGGGCACGGACACCGTGCCCGCCATCATGGAGGCGACCGGCATGCCGCGCCGCACCGCCCAGGACACCCTCAGCGCCCTGGCGGAGCTCGACATCCAGTGCGCCTTCGAGCAGACCGAGGGGGCTCGCCATCTGCAGGGGCACTACCGCATCAGCGACTGGGGGCCCATCAATCCGGCCTGGATTGCTGCGCAGCTTCCAGTTATCAGGCAGACCCTGGGGTATCCCTGACACCCCGGGCCCTGCTCTGCCTCCCATAGAGAAGGGGCCAGCCTTGCGGCTGGCCCCTTTCTTGTCTGGCCTGATATCCCGTTGCCCTCCCCCGAGCTCACTCCCCTTCGCCGAAAGACTCTTCCGGCAGCGGCTCCGCCGACTCACCCCGGGTGCAGTCGATGATGGAGCGCTTGGGATTGTTGGGGTCGCGCAGCAGCAGGGGTGCCATCCCCTCGTCATGCAGCCTCTCGTCGGAAAATTCGCTGCCATAGGCGTTATGTGTCAGCCTGCGGGCATTGGCGATGGGGGTATCCACGAAGAGGGCATGTACCTCGAAGGTGGAGGCTGGCACCAGGAAGCCGACGATGGGCAGGCCGTGCAGCTCCTGATGGACCTTGTACCAGGCAAAGCCCTCGCTCACCTTGTCAGGGGTATACATGGCGAGCTGCGGATTGGCCGGGCGCCCGGTCTCGATGTCGAGATGAAGGGTATCCAGCTCGCAGGTCGCCAGCCCCTGCCACATCTTCTCGAACGGGGTCGCGCAACCCGTCAGTTGCATGCATGTCAGCAGCGCCAACGTCCCTTTCCACATTCCCAACCCCTTATCCGATGTCCAGGATGTCAACCAAATGAGCGCAGTCGCTGCACCAGCAACTCGATGAAACCTACCCTGTCGAGCCCCAGCAGCACCAGGGCATTGGCCGGTTTGCCGGTCAGGTCGTAGCGATCCACCACCGTCATGCCCAGGGTATGGGTCCCGCCGGTTTCGATATCGACCCGGCACTCCACCCCGTGAAACAGGGAGGGCGCCAGCAGCCAGGCGATGGTACAGGGGTCATGGAGCGGCGCGCCAGCAAATCCCCACTTGGGATCCCGATGATAGATCATGAAAAAGTCGAGCAGCTGTGCCACGCACTGCGCCACCGGGTTGGGAATGGCGCGTACCCGCTCGATATCCTCGTCCATCACCTGGGCCTCGTGGGTCACGTCCAGCCCGCACATGGTGATGGGCAGCCCCGACTTGAAGACCATATCGGCCGCTTCGGGATCCACATAAATATTGAATTCCGCCGCGGGGGTCCAGTTGCCCGCACCGGCGGCGCCCCCCATCAGTACGATGCGGGCGATCTTCTGCTTGAGCTCGGGGTGGGCCGCCAGCAAGAGGGCAATGTTGGTGAGCGGCCCGGTCGGCACCAGGGTGACCGGCTCCGGGCTCTCGCGCAGACATCTTGCCATCAGTTCAAGGGCGCTCATCGCCCAGGGAGCAAAGGCGGGATCCGGCAGCTCTGGGCCGTCCAGCCCCGATTCGCCGTGGACGTTGTCGGCGATGATGAGCTCACGGGCCAGGGGCTTGGCTGCCCCCGCCGCCACCGGGATGTCGTCGCGGCCGAGCAGGGTCAGGATGCGCAGGGCATTGTTGAGGGTCTTGTCCGGGGTCTGGTTGCCCGCGCTGGTGGTGACCGCCAGCACCTTCAGCTCGGGGCTCGCCAGCGCCAGAATAAGGGCGATGGCATCATCGTGGCCGGGATCGCAATCGAGAATAACGGGCAACGCCATGGACAGACTCCTTACAACATGACAGGGAGCCATACCTTAGCAAGAGATGGCCAGATGAACTCAGGAGGGAGTCACAAAACGCCTCAACCAACGAGATCAAGTACTTGGCGACAGGCCTTGGGAGCGGACATCCAGATTCGCCGCGCCGCCATCGTTCGGGTATGATCCCTCCCCCTTCATCGTCCGGCTGCCCCATGTCCGTCATCGTCGACACCTTCATCGCCCCGCCCTGCGCCGCCACCATCGAGATCCTGTTTGAGGATGCGCATCTGCTGCTCATCAACAAGCCGAGCGGCCTGCTGAGCCTCTCGGGCAAGAACCCGCAGAACCTCGATTCGGTCCACTACCGGCTGGTACAGGATTACCCCGGCTGCACCCTGGTGCACCGCCTCGACTTTGGCACCTCGGGCGTCATGGTGGTGGCCAAAAACAAGAGCATCAACGCCCTGCTCTGCCACCAGTTCAGCCAGCGCACCGTGAGCAAGGCTTACGAGGCACTGCTCTGCGGCCATCTGGCGGTGGATGAGGGCGTCATCGACGCATCCATCGCCAAGGATCCGGCGCTGTTCCCGCTGATGAGCATCTGCGCCGCCAGCGGCAAACCCGCCCGCTCACGCTATCGGGTGATGGAGCGGCTCACCCTGGAGGGGGCAGGCCAGCCGGTGCCATTGACCCGGGTCAGGCTGGTACCGGAAACCGGGCGCACCCACCAGCTGCGCATCCACAGCCAGTGGCTGGGCCATCCCATCCTGGGATGCGATCTCTATGGCGGCCTGCTCCCGCCCGGCTGCGAACGGGCCCCCAGACTGATGCTGCACGCCAGTGAACTCGGTTTTGTGCACCCGGTGAGCGGCGAAGCGGTACAGATCCGCTGTGAGGCGCCCTTTGCGCAGGCACTGGCGGCCATGACGGGGCAACAGGGGTAACGAAGAAGGGGGAAAGCAGAGCCAGGAAGGTAAAAGGGGCAAACGGCGGATAAAGATAGGGGCCGCGCTTTCGCAACGGCCCCCACCCCCCACTCGGTGTGGTGCTATCAGATCAGCTTGCGGGCGGCGCCCAGCACGATCTTGATGGCATCAGATTCGGTTTTCGCCATGGTTTCGGCGTTCGGGATTTCCTGCTGGGTACGGTTCACGATGACACCGGCCACCATGCCCGCACGCAGGCCCTGGCTGGTACACATGGTCAGCAGGGTCGCGGACTCCATCTCGTAGTTCAGCACGCCCATGGCTTGCCACTCTTTCATGGAACCCTGGAAACGTTGTACCACGCGGCCGGATACGGTGTCGTAACGCTCCTGACCCGGGTAGAAGGTATCAGAAGAAGCAGTGACGCCCACATGCAGCTTGGAGCCCAGCTCCTTGGCGGTGTTCACCAGGGCGGTGGTGCAGTCGAAGTCGGCCACGGCCGGGAACTCCATCGGCGCGAAGTGCAGGCTGGCACCGTCGAGGCGCACGGAGCCGGTGGTGACGATCACGTCGCCCACGTTCAGGTGCGGCTGGATGGCGCCGGTGGTGCCGATGCGCAAGAAGGTACGGATACCCAGCTGGGCCAGCTCTTCCACCGCGATGGAGGTGGACGGGCCACCAATACCGGTGGAGCAGATGATCACGGCCTTGCCGTCCATCTCGCCGCGCCAGGTGGTGAATTCACGATGGCTGGCCAGGTGCACCGGGTTGTCCAACAGCTCTGCGATGCGCTTCACGCGCTCGGGGTCACCGGGGACGATCGCCAGGGTGGCGCCTTGCAGATCCGCTTTTTTCAAACCCAAGTGAAATACATCAGACATAGTGGACTCCTGGTTGCGCCCCGCCGCATGGCAGCCGAGTGCAGTTAAGGTGATTCTTTACGGTACTTTCAAGCCGGTGTCCCCTCATCCGGGGAGGCGCCAACTATGGTCGAAAGCGCTTTCCAATTCCTTGATGCGCCTCACACTTCTGCGCTTCAAAGCTGACAAAAATGGCGCGAAACGTTTGCTAAGATGATGAATTTCTTGAAAAACGTTTTTACGTTCCTTTTGCTCTCCCGTCCCTTGTCAAGCCTTGAGCGACCGTCCATTTAAAGAGCGCGATCGAGTCCACAAAGTTGCAAACGAGATACCATTGACCCCTTCTCATCCCCTCCGACGCTGTTATGTTGGCGCCCGCATACCACTTAATGGCTAATCATACGGAGTCCATCATGGCGACATTCAAGTTCTACATTCCCGCAATCAACCTGATGGGGGCGGGCTGCCTGCAGGAAGCTGCAGCGGATATCCAGGGACATGGCTATCGCAAGGCGCTCATCGTCACCGACAAGATCCTGGGCCAGATTGGCGTGGTGGGCCGGCTTGCCGCCCTCCTGGCCGAGCACGGCATCGGTGCCGTGGTGTTCGACGAGACCAGACCCAATCCCACTGTGGCCAACGTCGAGGCGGGTCTTGCGATAATCCGGGCCCACGGCTGCGACTGCGTCATTTCGCTCGGCGGCGGCTCACCCCACGACTGCGCCAAGGGCATCGCCCTGGTGGCCGCCAATGGGGGCAGCATCAAGGATTACGAGGGGGTGGATCGCTCCGCCAAGCCGCAGTTGCCGCTCATCGCCATCAATACCACCGCCGGCACCGCCTCCGAGATGACCCGTTTTTGCATCATTACCGACGAATCCCGTCAGGTGAAAATGGCCATCATCGACAAGCACGTCACGCCGCTGATGTCGGTCAACGATCCGGAACTGATGCTGGCCAAGCCCGCCGGCCTCACCGCCGCCACCGGCATGGATGCCCTGACCCACGCCATCGAGGCCTATGTCTCCACCGCCGCCACCCCGGTCACCGATGCCAGCGCCGTGATGGCCATCGCACTGATTGCCGAACACCTTCGCACCGCCGTGCATCAGGGGGAGGATCTCCATGCCCGTGAGCAGATGGCCTATGCCCAGTTCCTGGCCGGCATGGCCTTCAACAACGCAAGCCTGGGCTATGTGCACGCCATGGCTCATCAGCTCGGGGGCTTCTACGACCTGCCCCACGGGGTGTGCAATGCGGTGCTACTCCCCCATGTCCAGGCCTACAACGCCCGGGTGTGCGCCGGCCGGCTCAAGGATGTGGCCCGTCATATGGGGGTGGATGTGAGCGCCATGAGCGATGAGCAGGGTGCGGCGGCAGCCATTGACGCCATCCGGCAACTGGCTCGCGACGTCAAGATCCCCGCCGGTCTGGAGCAGCTCGGGGTCAGGGCCGACGACCTCGACGTGCTGGCCAACAATGCGCTCAAGGATGCCTGTGGTCTCACCAACCCCAGGCAGGCGACTCACGCGGAGATCGTCGCCATCTTCCGCGCCGCCATGTAAGGGGGCAAGATCTGCCAGGGCCGCCACGCGGCCCTTTTTATTGGCTGATGGATCAATGGCTTTTTACTTCCGCACGGGGAGTGGGTATGATTTGCCGAGCTAAAAAGACTGTATGGATGATCTGAACCCGATATGCGGATGAAACACCTGATTGCCGCGGCCCTGACCGCCCTCACCCTGTCCGGTTGCAGCCTGGTCTATCGCATCGATATTCCCCAGGGCAACTATGTGGAACAAAAGCAGGTCGACAAGCTGCGCCAGGGCATGACCCGCGAACAGGTCGAGTTCGTGCTGGGTTCTCCCATGTTGCGCGACAGCTTTGACCCCAACACCTGGTACTACCTCTATGAGTTCCAGCCCGGTCGGGGCGACAAGGAGCGCAAGGAGCTGACCCTCAACTTCGTGGGTGACAGACTGGCCACCGTGACCGGTGATTTCCCTCTCCCTGCCGCCTTCACCACACCGCTCTAGATGACATTACAAAACCGGCTTCTGCCGGTTTTGTTCTCTCTGGCCCCGGTGATGTCGCCGGGCCACACTCTGGATGCCTCATTGCCCCGAGGAGATCATCATGAGTCGATTCCTGATTGCCGGCGCCACCGGTCTGATTGGCAAAGCCTTGCTGCGCGAGCTGGGGACGGAACACGACCTCCTCCTGCTCTGCCGCAAACCGGGCGATCCCGCTCCGGGACGCACCTGGCTGCCCACCTCGTTCGACGCGCTGGACAGATTGACGCTGCCCTCCCCTGTGGACATTGCCTTCTGCTGCCTTGGCACCACCCGCAAGGATGCCGGCTCGGCCGAGGCATTTCGCCGGGTCGATCTCGACTATGTGCTGGCCTTTGCTGCGCTCGCCCGTCTCCACGGCTGCCGCCGCCTGCTGGTGGTCTCCAGTCTGGGCGCCAACCCGGGTTCCCCTGCCCTCTATCCCCGCACCAAGGGCGAGATGGAGCAGGCCCTGCTGGCCCAGGAGTGGCAGCGGCTCGTCATCCTGCGCCCGGCCATGCTGCTCGGCCATCGAGAACCTGCGCGCCGTTCGGAGCAGATCATCCAGGCCATCTATCCGCTGGTCAAGCCCCTGCTGCGCGGGTCGCTGCGCCGCTGGCGTGCCATCGAGGCCAGTCAGGTGGCGCACGCCATGGCGCGCCTTGCCATCCAGGAGAGCGGGATAGAGACGGTGGAAAACGAGCGCCTGCTCACCCTGTGATGCCCCGTGCCGGGCGAGACGATCACAAAGGGGCGCCACGGCGCCCCTTGTCACAACCCATCACCCGTCAGGTGCCGGCATCGTCTCGCTTGCGGTGCACATCGGGCCGCCCGCCGGTGACCACATCGGCACGCCCCTCTTCCTTGGCTTTTTCCGCACGCTTCTTGCGCATCTCCTTGGGATCGGCGATGAGAGGGCGGTAGATCTCGATGCGATCCCCCTCCTGCACCGACTCTGTGCCCTTCACCGGACGGCTGTAGATACCGAACTTGTTGACCGACAGGTCGATCTCCGGGTGCTTTTGCAGGATGCCGGACTGTTCGATGGCCGCCAGCACGCTGGTCTCGGGCGCGACCCGGATGCACAGCACCGTCTGCCGCTCGGGCAGGGCATAGGCCACTTCGATATTGAGGAGCTCAGACACCGTAAACCACCTTGGCACGATTGGAGAAGGCAAGCACCATGGAGCTCACCAGCTCGCGGAAGATCTGGCCAAAGGCCAGCTCAATGAGTTTGGAGGTGAACTCGAAGTCGAGATCGAACTCCACCTTGCAGGCATCCACGTCCAGGGGCGTGAAGGTCCACCATCCCGCCAGCTTGCTGAAAGGCCCCTCCACCAACTCCATCTTGATGGTGCGATTGGCATCGAGCTGGTTGCGCGTGGTAAAGGTCTTGGCGATACCCGCCTTGGCCACATCGACCGAGGCCATCATGTAGTCTTCACCTGACTCGTGAACACGGCTGCCGACACAGCCGGGCAGGAACTCAGGATAGGCATCAACATCATTGACCAGCCGGAACATCTGTTCCGCGCTGAACATCACCAGGGCACTGCGAGTAATACGGGGCATGGGTTTTCCTCATCCAATCGGCCCGATTTTATCACCTTGTCAGCCAAAATCACCGCCGAAACTGTTCGCGGGCCACCAAGCAGGGCAATCGCACACTTTCCGGCCAGTGTGACCTGCTCTCGCCCCGCCCTTCCCTCAAAATCGTCATCGAACTGCTCACAAAGCCGCCACTCGGAGCGCTGTGCGTTTTACAGCCGCCGCCACCCACGTATAATGCGCCTTCCTAAACATTGCCTAAGGCCCCCGTCATGAGCAAAAAGAACAGTAAAAACAAAGCCGGGTCCAGCACCATTGCACTCAACAGAACCGCCCGTCACGAGTACTTCATCGAAGAGCGCGTGGAAGCCGGCCTGTCCCTGCAAGGGTGGGAAGTGAAGTCCCTGCGGGCGGGCAAGGCCAACATCAGCGAAGCCTATGTCATCTTCATGCAGGGGGAAGCCTTCCTGTTCGGCTCCAGCTTCCTGCCGCTGAACGCCGCCTCCAGCCACGTGGTATGCGATCCGACCCGCACCCGCAAATTGCTGCTCAGTCGCCGTGAACTCGACAAGCTCGAGAGCCTGACCGCTCGTCAGGGCTACACCATAGTGCCGCTGGCCCTCTACTGGAAAGCGTGCTGGGTCAAGGTCGAGATCGGCCTGGTGAAGGGCAAGAAAGAACACGACAAGCGGGAAGACACCAAGGCCCGTGAATGGGATCGGGAAAAAGCCCGCATCATGAAGAACAAGCACCGCGGTTGATTGTGCGCCGCCGGCCCCCATGCGGCGACCAATAAACCAGCAATCGACCGGCCAAGGCCGGTCGATTGCCATCAACGCCTTGCCATGACAGGATTTTTGCGTACAATCCCTTTTGACAACTTGGGGCTGATTCTGGATTCGACAAGATTCACGAAACCCAAGGTGCATGCCGAGGTGCGGTAGGCCTCGTTAATAAACCGCAAAAAAATAGTCGCAAACGACGAAAACTACGCACTCGCAGCTTAATAACCTGCGCTGAGCCCTTCTCCCCTAGCTTGCCTGTGTCCTAGGGAAATGGAAGGTCATCCTTCACAGGATCGTGTGGAAGTCCTGCTCGGGGCGGAAGCATTAAAACCAATCGAGCTAGTCAATGCGTGGCGTGTCTCTCCGCAGCGTGTTGGCGAATGTAAAGAGTGACTAAGCATGTAGTACCGAGGATGTAGTAATTTTGGACGGGGGTTCAAATCCCCCCAGCTCCACCACATTACAACTGAGAGTTTTCAGGAAGTTTTACTCCTCAAAATGTCTCATAAGCCTTTACAGGCAACAAAAGCAAGCACTTCCCATTAGGAAAGTTGGCTTGCTTTTTTTTTGCCCAACAACTAGCATTTCTTTAAGCTGAGAGTTTTGAGGAAGATATGTGCTAGTAACGAGACTATACATAGAACCATCTGGTCAGAGAAATATGCTTCTGCTTGATAGTGAGTCAGGAGTGCCCGACTACTGGTCTACGCTATATGTCACAAACTCTCTCCGCGCACGCCACCTTCGTCTAGGTACGATTGAAAAGCATCTACAAGCACTTCAATCACTCTTCATGTGGGCTGAGCTTAGAGGTATCAATCTCATAGACAAAATAGCCAGTGGTAAAGCCTTCAACATTAATGATACTGACTCACTTACCTCAATTTTGAAGTTACGTGCAGACGAACTACCAAAACTCATTTCCAGCTTCAATACAAGTACAAGCGAAATACATGTGAAAACGAGCCAGGCTCGAAACATCTGGAAAAAGTTTGATGCTATACCGCGGCAGGTCACCCCCGCCAATTTCAACGATAAAATCAAGTACATTGGAAAGTACATTGAGTGGTTATCAAACATTCTCTCTGACTGCCATAGCAAAAGCATAACAAGAGAACAGATTCGCACCGTTGGTTATGAATTTAAAACCTCCTTAGGTGGTCAAAAGGTAGTAGTGCCTAAGGATAATTTCGGTGCATCAAAGTCTCTTGGAAATGCCGAGATTCAGCGAATTCTTAAGGTTGTAAATCCACTTTCACCTGAAAATCCATGGGATGGAGAGGCGACACGAATTCGTAACTTCACGATTATTTTGGTTTTACTTGATTCAGGCATGAGAAGTGGTGAGCTACTGAATTTGAAGATTACCGATGTAATTCGTGGTAAGACCAAACAATATGGCTTACGTATAGTTCAACGGTCTGGCTCTATCAACGATCCTCGCAAGAAGCAAAGACTTCCCAAGACAGTTCAACGTGAAGTTCCCATCAGTGATACTGCATTTAAAGCTCTTAACCACTACATAACAGAGGTAAAGGCAAAAACACCAAATGGACAAAAAACAGAATACATTTTTGTCAGTCACAGTAACAGTAGCCAGGGAAAGCCATTACACAGCATTAATAGTATTACAGAGGATATACGCAAGGTTACATCGATTGATTTAACACCTCACGTATTTAGACATACTGCAACATGGAAGTATTGTGTTCGCATGAAAAAAGAAGGCAAAGAATGGAAAGATTTTGTAGAACTTCTCTTGCTCAAATTTGGATGGGCAAGTGAAAAATCACCAACTGTACGGCTCTATGCACGTAAATTTATTAAAGAAGATCTTTTCGAACGCCAAATAAAGCAGCAAGATGAATATGTACAGGACGTATCAAACATACTTTTCTTGCTAAATAAGGAATAGCATGGTGAATAAACGTCGGGAAAATGGATACTCAATTCCGTCAAGAGAGCGTGAGACCTACACATCCAAGGATGGTTTTGAGTTTGATATTTACACTTCTCGATGGCAGTTAAGTGTGAATTCGTCTTTAAATATTGACTGGCTAGCTGATTTTTTGCCTCATGCTCAAGAAGAGGCCCTTAGACGTACTTTTGCCTATCGAGCCACTCAATTGGCAGCATCTACCGTTTGCATATCAGTTCTAGACTTTAAAAGATTTTTAAGCACTTATGTTGACGCTGCTGATGGCATTTCTATTCATGTGATTTTAACTTTCTTTGCATCAGATGAACCAAAGCATATTAAATCAAATGTAAAGGTATTTCTTGAGCGCTGTTTTCTAGAGGGTTACGGAAATGCTTTTGAACCAGGAATGGAGAGTTATTTATCTGAGCTAGTTATAGGTGACCGTGGAAACAGATTCAACCATGAAAAGAGCGAAGATACTCGTGCTCTGACAGAATACGAACGAAAACAATTTATATACCAACTTGTCCGCGCTCATTTCACTGGTAAAATATGTGAAAAAACCTATTTAATATTAAAGCTCATATTCATAACTGGCAAGCGTGCAGAGCAATTGGCAAATACTAAGCTCTGTGATTTCAAGAATGGATTTATAAACATAGATGGCACACCAAAGAAAGTTATACTATACAACTGTCCTATTGCGAAGCAGAAATTTCAAACCTTCCGTGTAGAGTTCAACGAGATACCATTATCTTGGGAGCTTGATTTTGATAAAGATATTTCAGCTGTTGCTGATAGGTCAATCACGTTAACTGAAAAATTATTAGGCCCTCTGACTTTAGAGCAAAAGAAACATGTTCCTTTATTCTGTATTGAAAGGCCCACTCAAGTATTACGAAGTGAAATCTCCCGACACAGCATCAATACAGTACTGGATGGAAAAATTTTACACAATAGAGCAGGTGTCGAAGCAAGAATAAACAATGCTTTTGAAGATAATTCAATATTTTCCATTTCATCTGAGCGTACAGGTAAGATACTTCATCTCACGGCAAGACGCTTGCGACATACTCATGCAACTAAGTTAGCAATATCTGGAGCATCTATTGCAGAGGTCGCAAACTCTCTAGACCATGCTAGCTACAAGGCTGCCATGGCTTACGTGAATGCGCTCCCCGTTTTGGCTATCAAAATTGGCGAACATCTAGAGACAACTCTTTCGGCTTTAGCTAAACGATTCGATAAAAACCAAGTGATCTCTGTTGACACTGAAAAGGTAATAAAACTCTACACAAAGCATAAGTCCCATGATGTAGGTCTATGTGGTAAAGAAGTCTTTTGTACCGAGGATTACCCTATAGCCTGTTATGAATGCGAACTGTTTATCCCAAGCCCATTTGGAAATCACAAAGCCGTACTCAATTATGTGGAGGATAGAATTAAAGAGGCATGCGAATTTGGTGACTTTCGGGGAGTTGAAAATTGGCGAACTATTCAGATAGCAGTGTTAGAACGAAAATTCATGGCAGATCAAGTACGTCTTAAAATGCTAAGTGAACACCCTGAAATTAAGGGATTACCGTATGAAGGGGAAAAGTAGAATGAATGTTATAGCCTATGTCAATAGGGAGCAACTTGAAGGACGACAAGCAATAGATCGACTCATCTCCCACTATCGCCGGATGATGTCTGAACCGATGACATGCCCATTTGATGCCTCCAAATCATGGGTATGGAACGAAAGTAGGTGGCACGGGGCAGGTCGATTTATAAAGCATGAGTTAAAAGATATCATCAAAAGCCTAAATCCAGACGAAGTGCATCTTATCTCCAAAAATTCACGAGAACTAATTCAGTCTCTTATATTACATATGTATATTATGAAAGGTGGCATTTCAAGAACTGCTGTTAACTCTATACTTTCAGATTATCTTGCACTTGAAAATGTTCTCAGAGATCGTTCATTGAACAACGAAGCTGACTTCACAAGCATATCATTAATTGATCTCAATAATACGTTACAGAAGAACATGAGTTCTCTCTTTGAAAATCTAAAACCTATTGTAGAATGCTTTGGTTCACTAGGTATTGTTAAATCCCAGAGTGTTCTGCAATGGATAAATCCAAGAGTAAAAGCACACAACAAGATATCAAGTGATGGCTATAAAGAAAAACTAACAGATGAAAATAGCCATAAGCTTCCTGACTACGAAGCAGTAATGGCGGCAGCAGATTACTTTCGTAATCAACCGTGGTTATCATATGGCGAAAATGCTTCTGAATTGGACAATGACTTTAAAAACGTCATAGTATCGTCTGCTCTAACGATCTTGATGATGGTTCCTGCTCGTTCTCAAGATCTATTCGAACAACTGTCAGTTAATTGTCTTGTGACTGCAAAAGTAGATGACACTGTAGTTTATGGTATTACTTGGTATGCAAAAAAAACTGATATGGATCACTGGAAATTAGTCCCATCGACAGTAAATGGAGAGTTTGAACATGCCATCATTGAGGCTATTGAACGCATTAAGCATGTAACAGAACCAGCCAGACAAGTATTTAAGTCTTGGGATGAACAGTGTCCAGAATATAATCCATTAGCATATCAACATGCACTAAGAAGTGGGTGGGTTCCAGCAGACTTTCCAATTTACTCAGAACAAAATAAAGTTCGTTACTCTGAAGCATTAATGGTAATGCTCAAGCATCAAACCCATCAGAGTAGAGATACCGTAGAGAATTGTGCAATAAAAATTAACAAATCCCACTTTAGAGATTGGTTGCGTTCTAAAGAAGTAAAAAGTGCATCGTCAGGAGCAGATGTATATCTGCGTAGCTTTTTTGAAAGAATAGGTTACGAACATCTCAACTTAAATCCAGATGACTATAATACACATGCTTACCGGCATATGGTCAACACTGCGGCAAGATTAGGTGGGATGGGTGAGTTTCAATTAAACTGGTGGAGCCATGGTAATCCCCCCGAAAAACTGAGGTGCTCATAAGTAGAATTTTCTCGTATCTTGA
>ERZ941706.216-NODE-216-length-20221-cov-4.615293_pt1 | contig 20221 bp, 15 predicted proteins | sample MGYA00521232_ERZ941706 | MGnify/ENA primary metagenome ERZ941706 (study PRJEB32759, sample SAMN07749893) | skin metagenome | biome: transportation; feature: city; material: polyester macromolecule | host: Homo sapiens | place: Hong Kong:ER line | collected...
CCTCAACGAAAAGGCGAAGACCGGCAAGGTCGACCCGCTCATCGGCCGCGGGCCGGAGGTGGATCGCACGATCCAGATCCTGTGCCGCCGGTCGAAGAACAACCCGCTGTACGTCGGCGATCCCGGCGTCGGCAAGACCGCGATCGCCGAAGGACTCGCGCGCAAGATCGTCGAGGGCGAGGTCCCCGACGTGCTTGCCGAGGCGGTGATCTACAGTCTCGACATGGGCGCGCTGCTCGCCGGCACGCGCTATCGCGGCGATTTCGAGGAGCGGCTGAAGGCGGTCGTCAACGAACTCGAAAAGCTGCCGCATGCGGTGCTGTTCATCGACGAGATCCACACGGTGATCGGCGCGGGCGCGACCAGCGGCGGTGCGATGGATGCGTCGAACCTGCTGAAGCCGGCCTTGTCGGGCGGCTCGATCCGCTGCATCGGATCGACGACGTACAAGGAATTCCGCAACCACTTCGAAAAGGATCGCGCGCTGCTGCGCCGGTTCCAGAAGATCGACGTCAACGAACCAACGATCGAGGATACGATCAAGATCCTTGCCGGCCTGCGTTCGGCGTTCGAGGACCATCATTCGGTGAAGTACACGCCCGATGCGATCAAGTCGGCGGTGGAACTCTCCGCGCGTTACATCAACGACCGCAAGCTGCCCGACAAGGCGATCGACGTGATCGACGAAGTCGGCGCGATGCAGATGCTGGTGCCCGCCAACAAGCGCAAGAAGACGATCACGGCGAAGGAGATCGAGGCCGTGATCGCGACGATGGCGCGCATCCCGCCGAAGTCGGTCAGCACCGACGACCGTGCGGCGCTCGAAAGCCTCGAGACGGATCTGAAGCGCGTCGTTCTCGGGCAGAATGCCGCGATCGAGAAGCTGGCGTCTGCGATCAAGCTCAGCCGTGCCGGCCTGCGCGATCCCGAAAAGCCGATCGGCAATTATCTGTTCACCGGCCCGACCGGCGTCGGCAAGACCGAAGTCGCCAAGCAGCTGTCGTCGATCCTGGGCATCCCGCTCCAGCGCTTCGACATGTCCGAATATATGGAACGCCATTCGGTCAGCCGGCTGATTGGTGCGCCCCCGGGCTATGTCGGCTTCGACCAGGGCGGTTTGCTGACCGATGCGGTCGACCAGAACCCGCATTGCGTGCTGCTTTTGGACGAGATCGAGAAGGCGCATCCCGACCTGTTCAACATCCTGTTGCAGGTGATGGACAACGGCCGCCTGACCGACCAGCACGGCAAGACCGTCGATTTCCGCAACGTGATCCTGATCATGACCACCAATGCCGGCGCCGCCGATATGGCGCGCGAGACGGTCGGTTTCGGCAACCTGACCCGCGAGGGCGAGGACGAGCAGGCGGTGCAGAAGATGTTCTCGCCGGAATTCCGTAACCGGTTGGATGCGATCGTGCCGTTCGGCTACCTGCCGACCGAAGTGGTAGCGCGCGTCGTCGACAAGTTCATCCTGCAGCTGGAACTGCAGCTCGCCGACCGCAACGTCCACATCAACCTGGACGATGCCGCGAAGAGCTGGCTCACCGAGAAGGGCTATGACAAGCTGTACGGTGCGCGTCCGATGGGCCGCCTGATCCAGGAAAAAATCAAGCAGCCGCTCGCCGAGGAACTGCTGTTCGGCAAGCTGGTCCATGGCGGCGAGGTGACGGTGAAGATGAAGGACGGCGCATTGTCGTTCGCGATCGAACCCGCCGCGCCCAAGAAGCCGCGCAAGAAGGGCAAGGCGGAACCCGCCGATGCCAAGTAAGGCCGGGCCAAGCGCAAGCTGACGTGAGACGGATCGGATCCAACAGGATTCGGTCCGTTTTGCTATTGAGGGCCCCCGCGTCGCCCCGCCGCCGGCCGCATCGCTCTGCGTCGTCGCGGTCCTCGAAGCTACGCCGGACCGGCTCCCGCGCCTGATGCCGTCAGCGCGGTGAGCGCGGCGAGCGCGGCCCGCGTGGGGGTGGTCAACGCCGACGGCAACACATCCAACGGATACCAGACTGGACCTTCATGCTTGGTCGGTTCGCAATTGCGCGGCGTGCCGGTGAAATCGTGGACGCGATAGACGGGCGCGACCCAGTGCGTACCCGCGGCCGCATCGATCTGGTCTACGACGCACAGCAATTCGGCCGTGCCGACGACGATGCCGAGCTCCTCCGCCACTTCGCGGCGCATCGCCGCCTCTGCCGTCTCGAAGAGGTCGATCTTGCCGCCCGCGAGGCCCCAGCAGCCGGCTTCGGGCGGGGTCAGGCGGCGGAGCAGCAGGATGCGGCCATCGGCGACGATCGCGGCGCCGCAGCCGACGCGGGGTTCGCTGGGTCGGGTCATGCTGCCCGTCCAGCCCACCGGTGATAACATGTCAACCCGAGCGGGTGGCGGCGCGCGTCTGTCATCCCCCCTTTCTCCCGGCCGGCGCTCTGGTCGCGTTTACCGAAGCTTTGTAAACAGGGCAGTAAGGATAGCCTATGCCGCCGGGACTTCAGGTGCGACGCATCGCGATGATCGTGCTTCTGCTCGCCCTCGCCTGGGCGGCGGCCCCGGGCGCGGCGCTGGCGCACGTGCCGCTGAAAACGTGCGTGCTGCGCGATACCGGCCGACAGGAGGCGGCGACATTGTTCGCGCATCCCGGTCGCTTCGACTGCGGCGTTCGACAGCGTACGCTGGGGCCAGGCAATTACTGGCTGCTGTCGCAACCGCTGCCCAGCGACGGCGCGGCGACGCTGCTGCGCCAGGGTAGCGTCTGGCAGAACCGCGTCACGCTGTACGTCCAATATGCCGACGGCGCGATCCGCCACACCGTCTTCACCAGCGGGACGACGAGGCGGCTGCTGCAGCTGGGTGCGGTGATCCAGATTCCGCTGCCGCCGCATGCGGCAGCGCCCACGCAGCTGCTGTGGCATGTCGAGGGCGCGCTCAACCGGCGCGGCATCGTCGTCGCGCCGACGCTGGTCGATGCGCATACCGCCGCGCGACGAGAGGTTACGATGGCGGCGCTCTATGCGGCCTTCGCGGGGCTGTGCTTCGCGCTGCTTTTCTACAATCTCGCGCTCTGGGCAGCGCTGCGCCAGACGTTCCAGCCCGCCTATTGCGTCATGATCCTGTGCCTGCTCGGCTATGCGTTCACCGCCTCGGGGCTGCTCGGCCAGCTGACCGACATCGACAACAACGACCGACAGCGGCTGGGCTATATGCTGCTCGCGCTGATCGCGGCGAGCGCGGTGATGTTCGTGCGCACGCTCATGGAACGGCGCGTGTTCGACGGCTGGCTGCGCCCGGCGAGCAACGCCGCCGTCGCCTTCCTGCTGGTATCCGCGGCCAGCTTTTCGCTGCTGGCGCCGCGCTTTGCGCAGATCACCGACGCGCTCACCAGCATCGGCTACATGATGGTGATCGCGCTGACCGGGCCGGTCCTGCGGCGCGCATGGCGGCTGCACAGCCGGTTTACGCTGCTGTTCACCGTCGCCTGGGTGTCGCCGATCTCCTGTGCCGTGATCCGCATCCTCGCCGCGTTCGACATCATTTCCTGGCAGCTGTGGATCGACAATTCGACCTTCATCGCACTCGCGCTGGAGGCGGCACTGTCATCGATCGGCATCGCCTATCGCATCCGCCTGCTCAGCCTGGAGCGCGACGCCGCGCGGATGCAGGAGGTCGCCGCGCTGCAGCTCGCCGCGGTCGATCCGCTGACCGGCCTGCTCAACCGTCGCGCCTTCCTGGAGGCCGCGATCGGCCGCGCCGAGCAGTTTCAGCTGATCCTGATCGACCTCGATCATTTCAAATCGGTCAACGAGACGATCGGCCATGACGGCGGCGACGAGGTGCTGCGCGTCGTCGCGCGCGCACTGCGCGCCACCGTCACGCCCGATTCGCTGATCGCACGGGTGGGGGGCGAGGAATTCGCGATCCTGACGCCGCTGTCGACGCCGCTCGATGCGCGCACCGTGCTCGACGGGCTGCGCGGCCACCGCATGCCGTTCGACCTTACCGTCACCGCCAGCATCGGCACCTGCATCGGGCCGCTGACCCGCGAGACCGACTGGAAGGCGATGTACCGCAACGCCGACCGCGCGCTGTTCGCCGCCAAGGCGGCGGGGCGCGACCGCGTGCGCCACGGGGTTACCAGCGCCGCCGCCTGAGCTATGGCCGTACCGGTCGCGCTGTGATAGGATGCGGCTTCACGGGATCGACGCACGATCGAGAAGGGGGCTTCGGCACGATGACCGACCGGCGCAAATGGACGATCGCGGTGCTGGGCGCCGTGTCGCTGATCGCGCTGCGCCATCCGGCGCCGAACATCCGCCTGATCACACACGACATCGGCGACCAGAGCCCGCACCGCTTCCAGGCCGCGATCGACCTGGGCCTGGTCGGTATCTCGTTCCTCTACACCTGGACCGCGCCGCGCAGCTGAGCGCGGCCCTACCCGAACACGGTCTTGAGGTTCATGAACTCGTGCAAGCCATAAGGCCCCAGTTCGCGGCCATGGCCTGACCGCTTGATGCCGCCGAACGGCGCCTCTGGCGTCGAGGCGAGCATCGCGTTGACCGCGACCATCCCGGCCTCGATATCGCGTTCGAAGCGGGCACGCTCGGCAGGGTCGTTGGTCCACACGGACGAGCCCAGGCCGAACGGCACGTCGTTCGCCAGCGCGATCGCCGCATCGATGTCTTCGGCGCGGAACACCATCGCCACCGGACCGAACAGCTCCTCCTGCGCGGCGGGATGATCGATCGGCACGTCGACCAGGATGCCCGCCGACATATACGCGCCCTTCCCCGGCAGCGCCTCTCCACCGACCAGCAGCCGCCCCCCCGCCTTCTGGATCGCAGCCAGTTGGTCCAGCGTCGTCTGCCGCTGTTCCTCGCTCGACAGCGGGCCCATGTCGCTCGCCGGGTCCATCGGATCGCCGGCCTTCACCGCGCGCATCGCCGCGGAAAACCGCTCGAGGAACGTGTCGTAGATGTCGGCGTGGACGATCATGCGCTTGCCGCAGATGCAGGATTGCCCGGTGTTCTGGACGCGTGCGGTCACCGCCTGCTTCACCGCTGCGTCGAGATCGGCGGAGGGCATGACGATGAACGGGTCCGACCCGCCGAGTTCGAGCACCACCTTCTTGAGGTTGCGCCCCGCGGCTTCCGCGACCTTGATGCCGGCGCCCTCGCTGCCGGTCAGCGTCACCGCGACGATGCGCGGATCGGCGATCAGCGCATCCACCTTGTCCGACCGAATCGCCAGATTCTGGAACAGGCCGGCGGGCGCGCCCGCGGCGACGATCATCCGCTCGATCGCGGCGCCGCAGCCTTGGGTCAGCGAGGCATGCTTCAACAGCCCGACGTTGCCGGCAAGGATCGTCGGCGCGGCGAAGCGCACCACCTGCCAATAGGGGAAGTTCCACGGCATCACCGCGAGCACCGGCCCCAGTGGCTGCCAGCGCGCGGTCGCCGGCCCACCCGGCGTGTCGAAGCGGCGCGGTTCCAGCATCGCCGGCCCATTTTGCGCATAATGTCGGAAGGCGACGGCGCATTTCTGCACCTCGGCGAGCGCGGATTTCAGCGTCTTGCCCATCTCGCGCGTCGCGATCTCCGCAAGTTCGTGCGCATGCGCGTCGAACTGTTCGGCGATCCGTTCGAGCAGGCGCGCGCGTTCGTCGACCGGGGTGAGACGCCAGGTGCGATAGGTTTCGGCCGCGCGGGCTATACGCGCCTCGAGTTCGTCGGTGGTGAGTTCGGCGATACTGTCGCCGGCCTGGCCGGTCGCGGGATTGATGCTGGTAAACATCGCCCTCCAACGCGCGTCTGCCCCGCGCGATCCGCTCAAGCCGTGCGGCGCCACCGCTGCCAGCCCCGCACCGCACCGATCGCGCCGTCCCACAGCAGCGTCTCGAGCCCCGCATAGCCCAGCCCTAGGTGCGGCGGTCGGGCGGCGAGCACGTCGGCGATCCCGACGTTGCCCGAGCGCAGCCCCGCGCGCCCGATCCGCGCCCAGCGGCGCGCCGTTTCCCAGCGGATCAGGCGCGCACTCTCGCGATCGGGCCGGGCCTCGCGAAGGAAGGCGGCCTGCAGCGTCGCGATCCCCTGCCCCAGCCGGATCAGCGTCGCGCGGTCGGGCACAGCGAGACCGCCCATGTTGTGCAGCACCAGAAGATGCGCGAGCGCCGCCGCCTCGTTCGCGCCCAGCACTGCGGCATGCCGTTCGGCGAGCACTCGCGTCGCCGCGGCGCGCATCGTTTCGATAAAGCGCTTCGACACGCCGCCCGCATGCTGGCGATAGAGCAGCAGCGACTCATCGATCCGGGCGATCCGGCCGAGGGGCTGGATGCGGTGGTAGAGGTCGAAATCCTCGGCGTAGACGATGTCGGGGCGGGTGAATGGATCGAGTGCGTGCGCGGCGTCGGCACGCAGCATCACCGTCGACCAGACCAGCGGATTTTCGATCCAGCTGAGCCAGGCGACAAGGTCGGGCGTCGTGTTGGGCGCATAGTGCATCGGCGACACGCGGCCATCGCGCAGCTGGTGCGCCTGCGCGCCGACCAGCACCACGTCGCGATGCGCCTCCAGATAGGCGACCTGCCGTGCCAGCCGATCCGGCAGACACAGATCGTCCTGATCCAGCCCCGCGACATAGCGCCCGCGTGCCGCCGCGACGCCGCGGTTGCGCGCGCGCACCGGCCCGAGATTTTCGGTATTCTCGATCAGGCGCACGCGCGGGTCGGCCCAGCCGCGCACCAGCGCGCGCGTCGCATCGGCAGAGCCGTCGTCGACCACGATCGCCTCCCAGTCGGTCAGCGTCTGTCGGGCGAGCGAGTCGAGCGTTTCCGGCAGGAAATGCTCCCCGTTATAGGCGGGGATGACGAGTGAGACGGCCGGCGCGGTCACGCCGCGGCCGCTTGCGCCTGCGCATCGAGCAGCTGGTCGACGATCATCTGGCCGACATCGTTCTGCCACAGCCACAGGCCGTTCGCCTGCCCGCGGAAGCTCGCCTCGCCGCCCAGTCGGCCCCAAGGCACGAAGCCCGCCGACAGGCCGATGCCGTAGACGCCGGGCAGCGGCCGGTCGTCGGCGTCGAGCAGCCGGCAATGCCGGTCCACCATCGGCCGCCCCGCGTGATGTGCGAGCGCGAGCGGCCGGCCGTCGACGTCGAGCAGCGGCACGCAGCGCGGGCGATAGCCGAGCGCGCCGACGACCAGATCGGCCCGCTCGATGACGCTGCGCGCGGCGGCATCGTCGTCGCCGGCGATGCGGTGGGTCGCGACGCGCGGATCGGGGGTGCGCCCGCCGAGCGCGAGCAGCCGCAGCACCAGTTCGCGCGATTCGAGCCGCAGGCCCCCGAGGCGCAGCACGAAGCCGCTGACGGGGCAGACGTCATGCTCGTCGAAATCGTGGAAGCCGTCGGCATGCGCCGCCGCGATCGTCGGGTAGAAGGGCTTGAGCGGCTGGCGGTGGAGGATGGTGATCGCGCCCGCCCCGAAGGCGAAGCCGGGCTGACTCTTGAGCAGCAGCACCGCAGCCGCGATCGCGCTGGTCGAGGCGCCGACGATCGCGATCCGGGGCGCACGGCACCCCTGAAGCCGCGCCTGCGCCGCGTCGATGCCGCCCTGGCGCAGCAGCACGTCCGACCGCATCAGCCGCCGCTCCGCCATTACGCCGAGCGGACGCCCCGCAACCACCTTGGCCGCGACCTGTTCATCGGTCTGATAGCCGCCGGTCGCGACGACGATGCGGTCGGCAACGATCGTGCGCGTGGCGCCCACCGCATCGGCGATGCGCGTCGCCCAGCGCCCGTCGGACGTCCGCTGCACCTGGTCCGCGCTATGGCCGGTCAGCACCGCGCCGCCATGCGCGCGGACGATCGCGCCCAGCCGCTCGCCCGTGGCATCCAGCAGCGGCGCGGCATCGGCGAGCGGCGCGCCGAGCTCGCCGATATAGCCCTCCATCAGCCGCGCGGCGGGGTGCCGCTCCAGCGCGGCGATCTCGGCATGCGGATTGTCCTTCACCGCGGACAGGAACGTCTCGGCAGTGGTATCGGACCGGATGGCATAGCTGCCGAGCGCACCGGCGCCGAGCCGCGGGCCCCGCTCGACGATGGCGAGCCCCGCCTCGACCAACGGCACCAGCCGGTTCTGCTTGCTCGCCGCGGTCAGCATCGCGGTCCCCGCCGGGCCGCCGCCGATCACCAGCGTCGCCACGTCGGTCTCGCTGCGCGCGCCGCCCAGCGCCGGTGTCAGCATCGTCGCGCGCGCTGCATCCGCCACCCGCTCGATGGCCCGCACCAGCCGGTCGGCGATCACCGGCACATCGGCGGGCGTCATCGCATCGGTGATCGGCAGGCTGAGCATCCGCGCCGCGACATCGTCGGCGACCGGCGTCGGCTCGACCATGGCATGGTCGCGGAACAGCGGCTGTTCGCCGATATGCGGGCTGAAATACTGGCCGACGCCCACGCCGGCCTCGGCGAGCGCCGCGACGATGGCGGCGCGATGGGGCGCCAACTCTGGGGGCAGCAGCACCGGCATGAACTGCGTCGCCTGCCGCCGCGCCGTGCGCGCCTGCATAGCGAAACCGGGAAGCGCCGCCCGATAAGCGGTATCGATCGCCGCGCGCGCATCGCAGAGCGCGGCGATCTCGGTAAGCTTCGCGCGCGCCATCAGCGCGATCACCTCGGGCAATTTGGCGTTGATACCCGGCACGCTCGCGCTGCGTGCGCTCTCGAAGCCGAAATTGGTCATCGTGCGCAGCTGCGCGACCCGGTCGCGATCGCCGCAGTGGATGAGTCCGCCCTCCGCCACCGCGAAGGTCTTGGTCGCGTGCATCGAATAGACGATGGCGAATGGCGCCCCTGCCCCAAAGCCGCGGCCCGCGGCATCGATCGTGCCGAGCGACGCCGCCGCATCCACCACCACGCCGACGTCATGACGCTGCGCCAGCCAGATGTAGCGGTCGAGGTCGAGGTCTGTACCAAAGGTCGCATAGGGCACGATGACGCCGATCCGCGCGCCGTGGCGGGCGAGCAGCGCCTCCTCCTGCGCCGGGTCGAGCGTCCAAGACCTGGGTTCGATGTCGCCGATCAGCGGCGTCAGCCCGGCCCAGAGCGCCGCCTGCGCCGTCGCGGCAAAGGTCAGCGCCGGCATCAGCGCGAGCGTGCCCGGCCGCGGCATGGTGCCGCCGCAGCGCGCGGGAACCGCCTGACGGATCGCCAGCATCAGCCCGACGGTCGCATTGCCCACCGCCACGCTGTCGCCCGCGCCGCCGAACAGCTGCGCCGTCACCTCGCGCTCGAACGCCTGCACCTCGGGCCCGTTGTTGCTGAACACGCCCGATGCCTCGACGCGGCGCAACCCGTCGGTCAGCGTGCTGAGCCGCGGCGGCCGGGGTGCGATCAGCGGAAAGTCCATGCGTCCGAAGGTCCTGCGTACGGGGCCTCACGCCGTAGCGCAGGTGCCCTAAAAACCGGTTAGCGCAGTCTTGATCATGGCGTCAGCAATGTTTCGCAATAGTATTTGACTGCCGAAGCAATGGTTGCCATGGCAACCACATGGGCTTCTATTCCGAATCGACCTTCGATCCCGAACGCTCGATCGGCTATCTCGTGCGTCGATCGGAGCAGCTGGGCGGCCATGCGGTCGAACCGGTCTTCGCCGCCGCCGACATCACCAAGACGCAATGGAGCGCGCTGGTGGCGATCCACTTCAATCGCGCGACGACCTGCGCCGAGATCGCGCGCGACCTGGGCCACGACAAGGGCGCGACGACGCGGCTGGTCGATACGCTGGAGGAGCGCGGCTGGATCGTGCGCACCCGCACCGACGAGGATCGCCGCGTCGTACGCCTGTCGCTGACGCCTGCGGGCGTGGCGATCGCCGCGGACGTGCGCAACACGATCATCGCCTTGTGGAACGATTGGCTCGGCGACTGGCCGGAGGACGACATCCTGACCCTTATCCACCTGCTCCAGCGACTGCGCGACACGTTGCAGCGCGCCTCCGACGAAAGGGCCGGCGCATGATCCGATCCCGTTTCCCCCTGCTGCTCGCGCTGATGGCGAGCGCCTGCGCGGTACCGCACAGCCCGCCCGCCGTCGCGCCGATCGCACCCGCGACGTTGGGCCTCGGCACCGAAGCGGCGCCGGCGATCCCCGATCGCTGGTGGTCGGCGTTCGGCGATGCGCAGCTCGATCGGCTCGTCGCCGACGCGACCGCGGGCAACCCCAGCCTCGACGCCGCGCTCGCCCGCGTCGCACAGGCGCAGGCGGTGCTCGCCACGCGCGATGCCGACACCGGTCCCGACGTGACGCTGGACGGGTCGGCGCAGGTCGCGCGCCTGTCGGGCCGCTATACGATTCCGCCGCCTTATGCCGGCTCGGTCCGCTTCCTCGGCAGCGTGCAGGCGAACCTCAACTGGAACCTCGACCTGTTCGGGCGGCAGAAGGCCGCGATCGAGGGCGCGCGCGCCTCTACCCGCGCCGCCGCGCTCGACCTTGCCGCCGCGCGGCTCGCCATCGCGGGGTCGGTCGTGCAGACCTATATCGACCTCGCGCGGGCCGAGGCGCAGGCGACGCTGGCCCGCCGGACGATCGCGACGCGCGAACAGTCGCTGCGCCTCGTCGAAGTCCAGATTCGCAACCGGCTGGCGAGCAACCTGCAGGCGACCGCCGCGCAGACGCTGGTGTCGCAGGCGCGTGTCGCACTGGCGCAGGCGGAGGGGGGCCGTGCCCGCGCGATCAACGCGCTCGCCGCGCTGGCCGGGCGCGGGCCGGATTATGCCGCCGCCATTCGCCCGGCGACGCTGCGGCTCGACACCGCGCTGCCGCTGCCCGCGCAGGTGCCCGCCGACCTGATCGCGCGCCGGCCCGACATCGCCGCGGCACAGGCGCGGATCGAGGCCGCCGCGGCCGGACGCCAGGTCGCACGCCGAGCCTTCTATCCCAACGTCAACCTCGCCGCGCTGGCCGGCTTCCAGGCGGTGGGCCTGGGCAATCTCTTCAGCCTCGATGCGGGGACGGCGGGCGCCGGGCCGGCGATCCACCTGCCGATTTTCGACAATGGCCGGCTGAAGGCGGACCTCGCCGGCGCGACCGCGGGCCTCGACCTTGCCACCGCCGACTATAACCAGCGCGTCGTCGGCGCAGTGCGCGAGGCGGCGGATGCGATCGCCGGCATCACCGCGCTGGCGCAGGAGAGCGCCCGCACCGCAGAGGTCGTGCGCGGTATCGCCGAGACCAACCGCCTCAACGCGGTCCGCGTCGCCAGCGGCCTCGACAGCCGCCTGTCGCTGATTGACACCGACGTCCGGCTGCTCGACGCCGAACGTGCCCAGACCAACCTTGCCGCCGATGCGGCCCGCCAGCGCGTCGCGCTGGTGCTGGCGCTCGGCGGCGGCTTTTCCCCCCAGGACCCCGCCCGATGACCGACGCGACCGAACCCAAGACCGAGTTCCACGGCGGCGAGCAGCCCGCCGGCCCTGCCCCGCAGCAAGGCAAGCCCAAGGCACGCCGCACCGGCCTGCTGATCCTGGCCGGCGTGGTCGTGATCGCCGCAATCGTGTGGGCGGTGTTCCACTTTCTGCTCGCCAAGCCCGAGGAGGAGACCGACGACGCCTATGTCGCGGGCGACGTCGTCGCGATCACCGCGCGCGATCCAGGGCAGATCACCGCGATCCACGCCGACAATACGCAGACGGTGAAGGCAGGACAGCCGTTGCTCGATCTCGACCCGGCGACCGCCGACGTGCAGCTCGCCTCTGCCGCCGCCGAACTGGCGCGGGCGGTGCGCGCGACGCGGGCGGATTTCTCCAAGGTTTCCGAAAGCGGCGCGGCGATCGTGCAGGCACGCGCGCAGCTGAGCGCGGCGCAGGCGGACTATGCGCGGCGCCAAGGCGCGGCGGCGCAAGGCGCGATCTCCGGCGAGGAGCTCGCGCACGCTGCAGACGCGGTGAAGGTCGCGCGCGCCAACCTGACGCTCGCGCAGAGCCAGCAGGCGCAGGCACGATCGGCGGTGCAGGGAACGGATACCAGCACGAACCCGGCGGTGCTCGCCGCGATCGCCGCCTATCGCCGCGCTGCGATCACGCGCAGCCACATGCATATCACCGCGCCGATCGACGGTGTCGTCGCGCAGCGTACGGTGCAGATCGGCCAGCAGGTCGCCGCCGGTACCCCGCTGATGGCGGTCGTGCCGCTCAACAAGGCGTGGGTGGATGCGAACTTCCGCGAGACGCAGCTGAAGGACCTGCGTATCGGCCAGCCGGCGACCGTGACCGCGGACATGTACGGCGGCGACGTCGTCTTCCACGGCCGTGTCATCGGCGTCGGCGCCGGATCGGGCAACGCTTTCGCCTTGCTGCCGCCACAGAATGCCAGCGGCAACTGGATCAAGATCGTCCAGCGGGTGCCGGTGCGCATCGCGCTGGAGCCCAAGGAACTGGCGCAGAACCCGCTGCGCATCGGTTTGTCGGTGAAGGCGACCGTCGACACCGCAGACCAGTCGGGAGCGCGGCTCGGCCGGCCCGCAAGCCAGGTCTATGGCGACAAGGCCGCCGACGCCCGCGACCCCGCCGTCGAGGCGCGTATTCGCCAGATCATCGCGGCGAACCGCTAAGTGACACGGCTGCCCTCACCCTTCCGGCGCTTCGCGCCTCCCTCCCTCTCCCATCGGGAGAGGGAAGAGCCGCCGAAGGCGGCGAAGGGTGAGGGCAGCATACTCCGTTGGAAACGCCGCTGATGTCCGCCCAACCCGCCCCCCTCACCGGCGGCAAGCTCGCGCTCGTCGCCTTTGCGCTCGCGCTCGGCACGTTCATGATGGTGCTCGACACCACCATCGCCAACGTGTCGCTGACGACGATCGCCGGCAATCTCGGCGTGTCGAGCGACAATTCGACCTGGGTCATCACCGCCTTCGCCGTCGCGAACGGCGTCGCGGTGCCGCTGACCGGCTGGCTGATGGGCCGGTTCGGGGTGGTGCGCACCTTCTGTTCGGCGGTCGCGCTGTTCACGTTCGCCTCGTTCCTGTGCGGCATCGCGTGGAGCCTGCAATCGCTGATCGTCTTCCGCATCCTGCAAGGCGCGGTGTCGGGCCCGATGATGCCGGGCAGCCAGGCGCTGCTGATCTCCGTCTTTCCCTCCGACAAGCGCAGCACGGCGCTCGGCGTCTGGTCGATGACGACGCTGGTCGGCCCCGTCATGGGGCCGATCCTGGGGGGCTACATCAGCGACAATTACCATTGGAGCTGGATCTTCCTGATCAACGTGCCCTTCGGCATCTTCACCGCGCTTGTCTGCTGGAACGGCCTGAAGGGTCGCGAAACGCCGACGCGGAAGCTGCCGATCGACACCGTCGGCCTGGGGCTGCTCGTGCTGTGGGTCGGCGCGTTGCAGGTGATGCTCGACCTCGGCAAGAACGCCGACTGGTTCAACGACACGACGATCTGCGTGCTCGCCATCGTCGCCGCGATCGGCTTCGTCGCCTGGGTGATCTGGGAATTGACCGACGCCAATCCGGCGGTCGACCTGACATTGTTCAAGAGCCGCAATTTCGCGATCGGCAACATTGCCTTCTGCCTGGGCTATGCGGTGTTCTTCGCCAACATCCTGATCCTGCCGCTCTGGCTGCAGACGCAGCTGGGCTACACGGCGACCTGGGCGGGGCTGATCGCCGCGCCCAGCGGTGTGGTCGCGGTCATCCTGTCGCCGATCGCGGCGCGGCTGTCGGGCAAGATCGACGCGCGCATCCTGGCGACGATCGCCTTCGTCGCCTTCGCTGTCTCCTATTGGATGCGTTCGGGCTTCACGACCTCGGCGAGTTCGTGGGACTTCATGCTGCCGATGCTGGTGCAGGGGATCGCGATGAGCGTGTTCTTCCTCGCCATGCTCACCATCTCGCTCGACGGCATTCCGCCGCAGCGGCTGCCATCGGCGACCGGCATCTCCAACTTCGCGCGCATCGTCGCAGGCTCGTTCGCCGCATCGATCATCACCACCGCCTGGGACCGGCGCGAGGCGCTGCACCAGAGCCGCCTCGCCGAGGCGATCGGCAACGGCGTGCCGCTGCGCATGGCGACCGAGGGGTTGCAGCACATGGGCCTCACCGCGACGCAGGCCGCAGGCGCGGTGACGCGGCAGATGGTGGGGCAGGCCTATCTGCTCGCCTCCACCGATCTGTTCCGCGTGTCGGCATGGCTGTGCGCCGCGCTGATCGTCATCGTCTGGTTCACGCGCCGGCCCAAGGGCGGTCACGGACCCGTCGCGGCGGACTGATGTTGCGGGATCGTTGCGGGTCCGTGTCCAAAGCTTGAAGATAGGTCCGGCGCGGTTGACCGCCCCCCCGCCCCTGCCTAACTTTCGCCCATGACCGCCCCCACCATCCTCCTGGTCGAGGACGATCCCGCCCTTCGGACCCTCACCACCCGCGCGCTTCAGGAAAACGGCTATCTGGTGCGCCCCGCGTCCGCTGCGCCCGAAATGTGGCTGGCGCTGGAGGCGGGGCCCGTTGATCTGATCCTGCTCGACATCATGCTGCCCGGCACCAGCGGCATCGACCTGTGCCGCACGCTCAGGCAGCGCAGCGAAGTGCCGATCATCTTCATCAGCGCCAAGGGGTCGGAGACCGACCGCGTCGTCGGGCTGGAACTGGGCGCGGACGATTACATCGCCAAGCCGTTCGGCACGCGCGAGCTGATCGCGCGCATCCGCGCGGTGCTGCGCCGCGGGTCGCTGGAGCGCAATCCGGGCGAGCGTGAGGAGGGCGTGCTGACCTTCGACGGCTGGCAGATCACGCTGCCACGCCGCGAGCTGACCTCGCCCACCGGCGCCGTCGTCGACCTGACCGGGGCGGAATTCGACCTGCTCGTCAGCCTTGCCGAACACGCCGGCCGCGTGATCGCGCGCGAGCGGCTGATCGAACTGTCGCGCACGCGGCTGGGGGACAGCTCCGACCGCAGCATCGACGTGCTGATCAGCCGCCTGCGCCGCAAGCTGTCGAGCGCAGGGAAGGAAGCGCCGATCATCACCGTGCGCGGCGTGGGGTATATGCTGAACACCGAAGTGACGCGGCGGTGAGCGAGCGGGGCGTTGCCCCAGCCCGCGCTGAAGCGCACATGACGTCTACGCAACTCCCCCGTCACCCCGGACTTGTTCCGGGGTCCACCGTGCGGCGGAGGGAAGGGCTGGAGGCTCTAGTCCTGCCTTCGCGGAGGAGTGGACCCCGGAACAAGTCCGGGGTGACGAAGGTACCATGAAACGCTTCGTACAGCCCTCGGTCGGCCTGATCGGCCAGATCGTCGCGATCCTGCTGCTCACCATGGTGATCGAGTTCGGGATCAGCACCCTCCTCTACGAACGCGCCAGCCAGTTCTCGGTGCGGGACGACGAGGCGCGGCGGCTGGCCGAGCATCTGGTAATCGCGCGCCGCCTCGTGTCCGAACAGCCGCTACAGCGGCGCGGCGACATGGCGAGCGACCTTACCACCGAACGCTATGCGCTCCACTGGCAGCGCGCCCTGCCGCCGCCGCCGCCGGTCGCGCCTGCGCTCGACAGCATGCGCCATCAGGTCGTCGACTGGGAGCCGACACTGGCCGCGACCGATCTGCGACTGAAGCTCACCTCGCCGGGACGCAGCTCGGTGGTCACCGGCGGGCTCAAACTGCCTGATGGCAGTTGGCTCTATTTCCGTACATTGGAGCCGCTCCACAACCTCAACCTGGCGGCAGAGCGTATCCTCCTCGCGCTGATCCCGGCGCTCGCGCTGATGGTGATCGGCGGGCTGCTGATCCGCCGCATGCTCCGCCCGATGCGCCAGCTCGCCTTTGCCGCCGACACATTCGGCGACGCCGAGCACGACCCCATCCCCGAAACCGGCCCCCACGAAGTGCGCCACGTCGTCGCCGCGTTCAACCGCATGGCGGCGCGCATCCAGCGGCTGATCGCCGACCGGACGCAGGCGTTGGCGGCGGTGGGCCACGACCTGCGCACCCCGCTCGCGCGCCTGAAATTACGCGCAGAGGGCGTCGGCGACGCGCCGGTCCGCGAGGCGATCGAGCGCGACATCGGTGAGATGGAGGCGATGGTGACCTCGCTGCTCGCGTTTCTGGGCGGCGACAGCGATCCCGAGACCCCGGTGCTCGTCGATGTCGCGGTGCTGTGCGCGACGCTGATCGACGATGTCGAGGATCGCGGGCTGCCGGGCGTGTACGAAGGCCCGTCGCATTGCGAGGTCACCGTCCGCCCGACCGCGTTGAAGCGCGCGCTCGGCAACCTTGTCGAGAATGCGCTCCATTATGCCGGCAACGTCACGATCCGGCTGTCGAGCACGAAGACCAGCGTGTGCATTGCGGTCGAGGACGACGGCGCGGGCATTCCCGAGGACCAGCTGCGCCGGGTGCTCGAGCCGTTCGTCCGCCTCGACACCGCACGTCCCCGCGACACGGTGGGGTTCGGGCTCGGGCTGCCGATCGTCGCGCGGATCGTGGAGGCGGAGGGGGGCACGCTGACGCTGTCCAATCGTTCCGAAGGTGGGCTAAGCGCAGCGATCGTGCTGCCGGCGTAAGAGGGCGTCTCCGGCCCCCATTTCCCTCGTCACCCCGGACTTGTTCCGGGGTCCACTCATCCGCACGGGATGGCCTTGAGCCTCTTGCTTTTCCTTCGCCGCACGGTGGACCCCGGAACAAGTCCGGGGTGACGAAGGAGAAAAACCAACCCGGCCGAACGCCTCCACCATGCCTCGGCTCCCGCCTATTTCACCCGGAAACACTTCATCACGAACCCGCGGCGTCGCAGCAAAACCGACCCGGTACATACCCTGTCCAATGCGGCTCATGCCGCCTGTTGTAGGAGTAGGGCATCGTGAACGAACTGATCGGCCGCGTCGTAAGCTTTGAAAAGAAGGTCTTCCAGGACCAGCACGCGCTCTATTCGACGCTGGCGCACCATGGCCAGTTTCCCAAGGCGCTGATGATCTCGTGCGCCGATTCGCGCATCGTGCCCGAACACATCATGCAGGCGCAGCCGGGCGACCTGTTCGTCTGCCGCAACGCAGGGAACATCGTCCCGCCGTTCTCCGCCCATACCGGCGGCGTGTCGGCGACAGTCGAATATGCCGTGTCGGTGCTGGGCGTGCGCGACGTGATCGTGTGCGGCCATTCGGACTGCGGCGCGATGAAGGGGCTGTCGGGCGATCCCGCCGCGCTTGCCGCCGTTCCCACCGTCGCCAATTGGCTGAAGCATGGCGCCGCCGCCCGCCAGGTCGTCGACCAGAGCTATCCCGAACTCACCAACGGCGAACGTATCCGCGCGCTGAGCCTGGAAAACATCGTCTCGCAGCTCCAGCACCTGCGCACGCACCCCTCGGTCGCCGCCGCCATCGCGCAGGGCAACATCACGCTGCACGGCTGGTTCGTCGACATCCACGAGGGCGTCGTCCTCGGGCTCGACGGCGAGAGCGGCCGGTTCGTGCCGATCCGCGAGGGCGAGGCCTTCCCCGTCGCTCAGCCTGCCGCGCCGCGCCAAGCCTCCGACGTCCCGTTCCTCCAGGCCGCGGAGTAAGTCCCCATGCTGGGCGCCCTGAAACTTCCCAAGATGTCGGTCGTCGGCCGTGACCTCACCGCCTCGATCGTCGTCTTCCTCGTCGCGATGCCGCTGTGCATGGGCATCGCCGTGGCGTCCGGCGTTCCCCCGGAAAAGGGTCTGATCACCGGCATCATCGGCGGCATCGTCGTCGGTGCGCTGGCCGGTTCGCCGTTGCAGGTCAGCGGTCCCGCCGCGGGCCTCGCCGTCGTGGTGTTCGAGCTGGTGCGCGACCATGGCATGTCGGCATTGGGGCCGATCCTGATCCTCGCCGGCCTGATCCAGGTCGTCGCGGGCATCGCGCGGCTCGGCGGCTGGTTCCGCGCGATCAGCCCAGCGGTCGTCCACGGCATGCTGGCGGGGATCGGCGTGCTGATCGTCGTCGGCCAGTTCCACGTGCTGTTCGATGCGAAGCCGCTTCCCAGCGGCCTCCTCAACCTGTCGGCGATGCCCGGCCGCCTCCTCGGCCTGTCGCCCGACAATATCGCGGCGGCAGAGCTCGCCTTCGGGATCGGCGTGCTGACCATCACCGCGATGATCGGCTGGGAGAAGTTCCGCCCGGCTTCCATGAAGCTCGTTCCCGGCGCGCTGGTCGGCGTGCTGACCGGCACCTTCGTCGCGATGGCGTTCGGCCTCGACGTCGCACGCGTCAACGTCCCCGAATCGATCACCGCCGCGGTCGCGCTGCCCGATGCGGGCATCGTCGCGCGCTTCATGGATCCCTCGATCATCGCCGCCGCGCTCGCCATCGCGTTCATCGCCAGTGCCGAGACCTTGCTGTCGGCCGCCGCGGTCGACCGCATGCACGATGGCGTGCGCACCAACTACAACAAGGAACTGCGCGCGCAGGGCGTCGGCAACCTGCTCTGCGGCCTTGCCGGCGCGCTGCCGATGACCGGCGTTATCGTCCGCTCGTCCGCCAACGTGCAGGCCGGCGCCACCACTCGCCTCTCGACGATGTTCCACGGCATCTGGATCCTGGGCTTCGTCGCGGTCCTGCCCTTCGTCCTGCGCGAAATTCCGATGGCGGCGCTGGGCGCGATCCTGGTCGTCACCGGCTGGCGACTCGTGTCGCTGAGCCACGCACGCCACCTGTTCTCGCACTACGGCGTGCTGCCGGCGTTCATCTGGGCGGCGACGCTCGTCACCGTGGTGGCGGCGGACCTGCTGACCGGCGTGCTCGTCGGGATCGGCCTGTCGATGCTGGAGCTGGTGCCGCATGCCCGCGCCCTCAAGCTGAAGGTGTCGGAAGGCGCCGACGGCGGCGAACATGCCATCAACCTGTCGGGCGCCGCGACCTTCGTGTCGTTGCCCAAGCTGTCCGACACGCTGGAGCGCGCACCCGCGGGCACGCCGGTGCGCCTCGACGTCAGCGGCCTCAAGACCGTCGACCATACCTGCGCGGAGCTGATCAAGGACTGGTTCCAGCGCCGCCGTGCTGCGGGCGACAGCGTCGAGCTGCTCGGCGGGCGTGGCAAGACTGCCGCACTGGCGCACTGATCGACCGGGGAATCGCGGCGACCCCGCGATTCCCCATTGTCGAACGAATTATGCTGCGATAGCGAAGCGATGTCCGGGAAGGATCGGCGCCCCTCTGACCGAGTGAGCGCGCTGACGGCTTGGACGCAGGAGGGACCCCAACGATAACGGAAAGGGGTTCCATGAAGTATCTCAGCCTGGCCGCAGCATCGCTCGCGGCGTTCGTCGCTTTCCCTGCCGCCGCGCAGGAGACGGCACCCCCCAAGCCTGTCACCGTCAGCGGCTCCGTCGCGCTCGTGTCCGACTATCGCCTGCGCGGCGTGTCGCAGACCGACAAGGAAATGGCGGTGCAGGGCGGCCTCACCATCTCGCACGAAAGCGGCCTGTACGTCGGCACCTGGGCGTCCAACCTGTCCGGCTGGGGCACGTTCGGCGGCTCGAACATGGAGCTCGACCTGATCGGCGGCTACAAAATGCCGATCAGCGGTGGCGCGCTCGACATCGGCCTGACGTGGTACATGTATCCGGGCGGCGCGTCGAAGACCGACTTTGCCGAACCCTATGTGAAGCTGTCGGGCACCGCAGGGCCCGTCTCGATGCTGGCGGGCGTCGCTTATGCGCCCAAGCAGCAGGCACTCGGCAAATGGTATAACAACGCCGCCGCGTACGCGACCGGCGTTCCCAACAACCCCGGCAAGGGCAACGACAATCTGTACCTGTGGGGCGACTTCAGCGCCGCCATCCCGCAGACGCCGCTGACCGCCAAGGCTCACATCGGCCATTCGGACGGCAATTCGGGGCTCGGCCCCAACGGCACGTCGGCCGCTCCCACCGGCCATTACTGGGACTGGCTGCTCGGCGCGGACTACGCGATCAAGGGCACGCCGCTGACGCTCAGCGCTTATTATGTCGACACCGACATCAGCAGGCGCGAGTCGGCGTATCTGCAGCCGAACTTCTCCTCGACCAAGGACGGCAGCACCATCGCGGATAGCCAGGTGGTGTTCTCGATCAGCGCGGCGTTTTGATCGGAGGGTGGGGCGCTGAACGGTGCGCCTCACATCCCCCGTCACCCCGGACTCGTTCCGGGGTCCACGGCGCGGCAAGGGCAGGATAAGAGGCTTTAGCTTTTCCGGTGCTGCTCGGTGGACCCCGGAACAAGTCCGGGGTGACGGCTGGTATG